>Ga0114918_10001414_pt1 | contig 21486 bp, 7 predicted proteins | sample LantaG_FD_87015 | JGI IMG/M metagenome (GOLD analysis project Ga0114918, IMG submission 87015) | Deep subsurface microbial communities from Baltic Sea to uncover new lineages of life (NeLLi) - Landsort_02402 metaG | ecosystem: Environmental > Aquatic > Marine > Oceanic > Sediment | place: Baltic... | reverse complement strand
TTGGCCCCGCCCCCCCCCCCCCCCCCCCCCTCCCCTTTCCCTTTCCCCCCCCCCCCCCCCCCAAAAAAAACCTCCCCACTCCCCAGCCTGGTCCACGGGCGTCGTCCTCGACGACGTGGCCCTGAAGCCCCAGGCCCTCGACTTCCTCGACCTTCCCGTGTCGGTGGCTTCGGGGAAAGTCAGGAGGCTCTCCGCGCGGATCCCCTGGCGCTCGCTCGTCGGCGGAGCGCAGCGAGTGCGAAGGCGGAGGCGAGAGCGAAGAAGAAAGGAAGGAGCTGCATCAGACGAGGAAGACAACAACGACGACGACGAAGAAGAATCTTCCTCTTCTTCCTCCTCACGGGTCCCGATCGTGATCGAGCTCTCCGGCGTCGAGCTGGTCGCGGCGCCCCGCCGGGAGGAAGAGTGGAGCTCCTCGGCCTCGGCAGAGAGGCGCCGCGCGTCGGCCGCCGCCGAGCTCGCCGCCGCCGAGGCGGCGCTGGTGGCTGCGGGGGGCAGCCCGGCGGAGGCCTCGAGGATCGCGAGGGAGGCTGCGCGCAAGGCGAGGAGAGGGGAAGAGTCGTCGAGTGCTTCGACTTCCTCTGTTCCTTCTCCTTCTCCTCCTGCTCCTTCTTCTTCTTCCTCTTCCTTTGGCGCTTCGTTCGCCACCTCCGCCGCGGCCGCCCTGCTGGGCCGCCTCGAGCTCAAGGTCACCGACGTCCACGTCAGACTCGAGGGGCTTCCCAGTGGGATCGGATCCGGAGGGGCAGACGAGAAGGGCGCTGCGATCGGAGTCGCGCTGGCGTCGCTCCGGACTGTTTTGGAGAACGACGACGGCAACGGAAACGACGGTGACGGCGACGGCGGTAACGACTTTTCCTCCGCCGCCTCCGCCTCCGCCTCTTCTTCCAACCTCGCTGCCGGCGCTTCTTCGGCTTCTATAGCTGCCGATGCCGCCAAAGAAGAGCAGCAGGAGAAGAAAAAGAAGAAGAGCAGCAAGGGAGGTCTGAGCCTGGCCAAGGAGATGGAGGTCGAGGGGCTCGTCGTCTACTTTTCTCCTTCGACTTCGACTTCTTCTTCTTCCCGCTCCCCTTCTTCTTCTGCTGCCGCTGCTGTCTCTTCTTCTCCTTCTCGCTGGCACGCCAAGGAGGTCGTCGTGGGGCCCGCGGCGGTCTCCCTCCGAGCCGCGGTAGAGAGCTCCCCGTCAACTTCCTCCGCCTCCGCCCTTCTCGCCGTCGCCTTCCCCCGCCCGCTGCCTGTCTTCCTCTCCCCCTCGGTGCTCCTGGGCGCCAGAGCCGCCGCGGACGCCCTCGATGAGCTCAATGCGCGCTCCGAGGCGTGCAGGTGGCGCCCCAACGGGTGGAGGAGGAAGGGGAGCGGAAGCGGGATCGGAATCGGTCTTGGAAGCGAACTTGCGAGGTCTCTGTGGCGCTTTGCCGCCGCCGCCTCGCTCGCGGCCTCGCGCCGGAGGCAGCGCAGGCCTTCGCCTTCCCACGTCGGGGCCGACAACCCCTTACCGCCGGGCTCGAGGACGCGGTACGTGCAGCTCTACACGATTAAGCTGGCGCGGCTGCTCGGGGAGAAGGAAGCGGGGTCTTCCTCTTCAGCAGCGGCCGCCGAAGAAGCCGCTCGCGCCGAAGAGCTCGCGGCGCTCGAGCTGTCGCTGCCGCCGCTCTCCGCGCTGGCCCTCCGCTCAGCAGCCGCCGCCTCCGTCTCGGCTTCCTCCCTGCCCCCTCGTGGCTTGAAGGGCAAGAGGGGCGGAGGCCCGGCGGCGTTCCTGACCTCGACGCTGCCGTCGCTGCTGGCCCGCGTGCCCGGCGGGTGGCGGAGCTCCTCGAACCGCGACAGCAACGGCAACAGCGAGAGCAAGAGCAAGGACGCCGCCGAGGTCGAGGCGGAGCTGGAGAGCGAGCTGGCCGAGATCGGGCGCGGCGGAGGAGGCGGCGCGAGCGGGGGGGAGGTCGAGGAGGAGGAGGACGAGGAAGGAGCGGGAGGAAGGAGGAGAAGAACGTCGACTGCGACGCCCTCGCCTTCCCCCTCCCGCGGCGCCACCCCCGCCGCGCCTTCCGCCCCGCGAACTGTTTCTCCTCCGTCTCCTCCTCCTCCGACGGGACCGCGCTTCACGCTCAGCCTCCGCGCGGACTCTCTCGTCTTCGCGCTGGCCGAGTCGCGAAGGAGCGCCGTCGTCGCGACCTTGGAGCTGGACCGGGTCGTCGCGGCTCTGAGGAGCGGCGGCGGCGGCGGAAGCGTTTCTTCTTCTTCTTCGACCTCTTCCTCTTCGACCTCCTCTTCGCCTCCCGTCGCCCGCGCCTCGGTCGGCCGCGCGCGCGTGCTGGCCTCCGGGGGGAAGATCCTGCTCACCGCTGCCGGAGGCGCCGGGTCGGCGGGGGACAGGTACCGCGTCCTCGACGACCGCGGGGGCTGGTGGGAGGAGGAAGGAGGAGGAGGCGCGGAAGCAGAAGCAGAGATGAAGAAGAGGAAAGCGACGAGCGATGAGACCGAGAGCGAGAGCGACGACAACAACAACAACCTCTTGCTCCTCCAAGCCCCTCCAGCGCTCTTCTTCTCCCTTTCGCCTTCCCCTTCGTCTTCCCCTTTGATCGTTCTCGATGTCGGACTGGTGGAGGCTCGGCCCTCTGCGGCACCTCTGCGGGCCCTGCAGGATACCCTGGGAGAGGCGTTTGCGGGCGGGAGCGGAAGCGGAAGCGATAGAACGGCGACGACGACGACGACGCTCTCCGCCGCACGCGCGAGGGCAGCAGCGGAAGCTCTCTCCTCCCCCGTGGCCCGCGCTCTAGAGAGAGCAGCGGATTCGACCCCGAGCTCGAATGCCCCCCCTAGGATCCGAATGGGGCTCGCCGACTTGACGGTCATCCTCGAGCCCGCGGCAGCGGCGAGGAGCCAACAGCAGCAGCAGCAGCAGCAGCAGCAGCAGCGCCCGCTCTTCCCTCCGCCGCCGCCGCTCGCGCTCGCTGTCCGAACTGGCGCTGTTTCGCTGGAGACTTCTCCTGAAACTTCTTCAGAGACGAATGCCTCTTCTGCCGCTGCTGTTGCTGCCGCGCGCCAGGCCCTGAGGGAGGCCGCGGAGGCGGTCTTCGAGGAGTCGCGGCTGCGGCAAGAGAACGGCGGCCTTTTCGATGACGATGACGAAAGCGATGAAAATGATGACGAAAACGACGACGACGAAGAGGAAGAAGAATCAACCCCGGCGAGACGCGCCCTTCTCCGAGCCGCTCGCGCCGCCTCCGAGGCCTCTCCCGCGCTCTTGCTAACTGCCAGCGTCTCGTCCCTGCGGGCAGACTGGGGAGAGAACAACGCTCTCTCTTCTTCTTCTTCTGCTCTGCCGCCGCTGCTCGTCTCGCTGCCGCTGAGTGCAAAGCTCCTGCTGAAGCCAAGCGGCGACAACGGCGGCGGCGAAAGCGGCGGCGGCAACGGCACCCGAATCTCCGGGGACGTCGCAGCGGGAGCGCCCCTGCGCCTCTCCGCGGGGGAGACGGCCAAGGCGGCGCTGGTTGTGGCGCTGGAGGGCTCGTTCCCGAAGGGAGACGACGCCGAGGGAGAGAAAGAGAAGAAGAAGAAGATGGAACAGAAGACGACGACGACGGCGACGACGACGGCGACTGAAGTTCCGACTTCCGCTGCTCGACGAGCAGACCTCTCCCGCCAGCGCTCGCTCTCGCCGATGCGCCAGGCCAAAGACGCGCTGCGGAGACTCCGCGCCGCTCGCCGAGAGGCCCGCGCGGCAGCCGCGGCCGTCGCCGACCCTCTCGCGGAGGCCTCGCCCGCGGCTCTTTTCCCCTCGTCGCCGTCGTCGTCGTCGTCGTCATCTTCGTCTTCTTCCTCTTCTTCTTCGCCCCCTTGGCTCGACCTCCTCGTCTCCCTCCCGCGCCTCTCGCTGGCCTTTGACCGGAGCCCCGTCACGGAGGGCAGCGCCTCGCTTGACTGCGGGATGGTGGCCGCGAGGGTTAGGCTAGGGAAAGAGAATGACTTGGCGCTGGACCTGCGCGCGGCGTCGCTCTCCGCTCGGGACACGAGCCGCGACCTCGACCTCGACCTCGACGAAAACGACGGAAACGGCGGAACCTTCTTCCCTTCTCCGCCGCCGCACCCGCTCCCTCGCGCCTCGGCCCTCGCTTCGTCGCTCCCCTCGGGCACCGCCGACGCCTCCCCTTACTCTCTCGAGGGTCCTCCGAGGCTCGCAAGGGCCCTCGACGCTGCCTCGTTGTCGCTCGTGGTCGCGGTCGGAGGAGGTAGCAGCAAGAGCAAGAAACGCCGCCGCCGCCCGTCGCTCGCCGTCTCCGCCGACCTCTCCGGCGTCGAGGTCACCCCGTACCCGGGCGAGCGCGGAGCGGGATTCGTCCGATCCGCGGGTTTGGGCTCCTCGGCCCGGGCCAGGATCACACACGCCTCCGTGGAGGGCGCGAGGGGCCTGACGGCTGTTTCTCTCGAGGGGCTCGCGGTCGGCGGCGCGGCGCTGCTGCGGCTCGCTGCGGTGATAATCGACGGCGTCACCGCCGGGGACCGAGCCAAGGCTTCCGCCGCAAAGGACTCTGCGGGCTCTCCTCAGCAGCAGCATCAAACCCCTCAGCTGGCACCGGACAGGCTCGCGGTGGACTTTGAGCGCTGCGTCATCGTGGTCCCTTCGGGCCCGGGGTCGCTCTCCGGAGGCGGGAGCGGGGCGAGCGCTGGCGGAGAAGGAGAAGCGGTGGCGACGACGGCGAACAGCAGCAGGAGGCGGCGAGAGGCGGCCAAGCTGCCCCCCTCCTCCTCCGGAAGCAACGACAGCGTCAGGCTCTCTGCCGACCGCTTCATGCTCTGCCTCCCCGCCGAGGACCCGCCGCTGGCAGCCAGGGAGCGCGGGAGCCACCTCGAGCCCGACCTGAGGAGCGGAAGCTCTTCTTCGACTTCTTCGACTTCTTCTTCGACTTCTTCTTCGACGTCAACGTCGACTTCTTCTTCTTCTCCGACTTACCCGACGCTCCCGCTGCTCGACCCCTCCCTGCCTTTCCTCCGCGTCGCCAGGCTCGAGCTCAGGGCGCGCGTCTCGGGCAGCCTCCCTCGCTCGGCGAGGCCGAGGCTCGCGGCGGTCCCGGCGGCGAGGGGCGACGTTTGCCTGCTTTTGTCGTCGGAAGCGGCGGCCGGAGGAGGAGGAAGAGGAGGAGAAGGCTCTTCTTCTTCCTCCACTTTTTCGACTCCTCGCAAGATCGAGCTCGTCTGCTCCCCCGTCTCGCTCGACGCCGCACCGGGGCCCCTGAGGGCGGCGAGCGGCGCCGCGGCGTGGGCGATGGGCACGCTTGCCCGGTTCCTTCCTCCGGCGCCTCCTCCGCCGAGGGCGCTTTCGACGACGACGGCGACGCTCTCAACGTCGCCACCGTCGTCGTCAGCGTCTCTCGACGAAGGCGAAGAGAGGCTCCCGGCCTCGCTCCCGCGGCCGCGCCCGCCGCTCCACGTCTCCGCGTCGCTGGCCTCTGTGGCGCTCACCGTCAGCGGCGGCGGCGGCGGTGGAGCGCATCGCCGTCCTCCTCATCCGATCGACGCTAGACCGGCATCGGCGAGCTCTGCTGCCAGGGCGGTTGCCGTCGCCGTGGAAGCGCCGCTGCTGACGCTCCGGGTCCAGAGAGTCGGGTTCCGCTCTTCGTACTCTTCCGCCTCCGCTTCCGCGCTGCGCCTCCGGGCCGCGGGCGCGAGCCTGTGCCTGTCCGGCCCCTCGGAGAAGCCGCCGCAGCAGCAGCAGCAACAGCTCCTGCAACACTCCTCGTCGCTCGACGCCGGGGTCGCGTCTCGGAGGAAGCAGCAGCAGCAGCAGGAGCAGTCTCGCCGCTCTCCTCCTCGCAACGCTCGCGCAGCTTCGTCGCCGCCTCAGCAACAGCTGCGCCGCGTCCCTTCGAGGGCCTCCTCCTCCGTCGCCTCCTTCGGCAGCGAGCGCGGGCTCGCCGACCTGCTGACGAGCCACCAGCAGCAGAGGGACCGGGAAGGGAGCGTGGGCGTGGCGCGAGGGGGGATGCTGCTGGCTTCTTCGGCCGATGGCGGCGGAGAGGAGGTCGAAGACGGGCGCGGACTCGAGGGAACCGAGCAGGTCGAGGAGGGCGTCGGACCGCACCGCCGCCGCCCCCTGTCGCTCTTCCGTCCCGGGGCTTCGTCGCGTCTAGGAGCAGGAGGCGGCTCAGCGGCTGCGGCAGCGGCGACAGCAGCAGCGACGGCGAGACCCTACTCGCGGCCTCTTCCTCCGGCTCTGGCCGGAGGAAGAGCCTCCGTCGCTCCCTCCGCCTCCGCACTGGTGCGAAGGACCCCTTCCCCGCCTCCGCGGGCTGCGCGGCCCTTCTCCTCCGACGACGACGGCGAGGAAGAAGAGGAAGAGCGAGCTCGCGCAGCTGTTTCCTCTTCTGAAGAAGAAGGCTTCTCCGCCGCGGGAGATGACGCGGGGGAGCGCAGCAGCGGATACGAGTCAGCGAGGTCGAGCGTCGATTCCCTCTCCGCTTCTTCGTCTTCCAATTCGCGCTCTGCTTCTTTCGCGGAGGAAGACGCCTCCTCGCGCCACGCCTCGTTCCTTCTTCCTCAGCAGCGGGCCGCGGCGGACGGAACGAGCGGCAGGAGCGGGGACGCCTTTGAGGACGCGCTCTCTCCGGCTGCGGCGGCGGCGACGGCGAGGAGGGCCCCGCCCCCGCGAAGGGCAGTCTCCGTGCCTGCGAACGCTGCCTTTCGCAACACCGCCGCTGCTGCTGTTGCCGGCGATGACGAAGAGGAGGCGTTCGACGTTGATGGAGACGACGACGACGAGGACGAGGACGAAACGAGGAAGCAGCTGCCGCGGACGCGCGTCGTGGAGCTCGCCTCCCTGCGCGGCGCCCCTCGGAGGAGCAAGCGGCGCCTCTCCGCTGCTGCTGCTGCCGATTCTTCTTCTTCTTCTGTCGAGCGCCGCCCGGCGCGTCTCGGTCTCGCCTTCCTCCCCCCCACTTTCCCTCACAGAGGAGCAGGACGCTCTTTCCGTCCCGCGAGCAGCAGCAGCGGCGTTCGGTCCTCCTCCCCTCCTTGCTGCGCCCGCCTCGCCGTCGGGGGCGTCGCCGCGGCCGCGACCGCCGACGAGGAAGCCTGGGCCGCTGCCGGAGACCTCCTCGGCGGCGCCCGCGCCGCTGCCTGCCCCGCGCGGGTCTCGTCCTCCGCTTCCGCGCTGAGGAGCGCCTTCTCAGGTATCTTCCCGGGGAAGGAAGGAGAAGAGGCGAATAAAGAGGGCGGCGGCGGGTCTTCCTGCGCGCTGCCCGCTCCCCCGCTCCGGGCCGTCGTAGGTCCGCTCTCGGCGACGCTCCTATGCAATTCGTCTTCTTCTTCTGCTGCTGCTGCTCCTTCCCCCGCCGCCTTCGTCGCCCTCGAGGGGATCTCCGCGGCCCGGGAGAACGTCTTCGTCGCGGCCGCCGAGGGCGACGCGAACGCTTCTTCGCTGCTCCCGCCTCCTCCTCCTCGGCAGCGCTGGCTGCTGTCGCTGCCGCGGGCAGTCGCCTCTGTCGGAACGACGGCGGCGGCGGGAGGAGGGAGAAATCTTCCGCTCAACCTCGACCTCGAGCGGAAACGGAAACGGAGGAGGAAGAGGGGCCTCATCGCGCAGGGGAACTCTCTCGCGGCGGCGCGCGGGGTCTCCCTGCGGCTGCTGCTCCCCGGGGCGGAAGGAGGGACGGAGAAGCAGAAGAAGAAGGACGAGAAGGAGAAAGAAAACGGAGAGGTCGACGATGCTGATGCCGCAGCGGCCGCAGCAGCCGCAGCTGCCGCCGCTGCTGCAGCAGCTGCTGCTTCTGCCGACGCTTCCCCCGCCTCTTCGCCGCCAGCGCAAGCAACTTCTTCTCCTCAATCCTTAACTCGTGTCGACGCCAGCGTTGGATCTGTGGCGCTCTGGCTTTGCCCGGCTCGCGCCGCCGTCGCGTCGGCGCTCGCGGCGTCCCTGGGGAGGAGCGCAGCCCGCGCTTCCGCCTCGGCCGCCGCCGCCGCCGCCGCTGCCGCTGCCGCCGCGGCAGACAAGCACTCGAGTTTTCCCTCTTCTTCGAGTCCTTCCTCGGCGAAGGAAGCTGCTCCTCTGCCGTCGCAGCCTCTGCCCTGCATCCGGGCGAGGCTCTCCGTGGGACTCGTCTCTGCGCTGTTCGAGACCGCGCCGGGGACGAGCGGCGTTGGCGGCGGCGGCGGCGGCGGAGGAGGAGGAGGCGCCCCCTTGGCAGAGGCCGCGCTCCGGCGCTTGCTGCTCGAGGTCGAGGCCGGAGGAGGAGCGAGAGCCGAATCTTCTTCTTCTCCTCCTCCTCCTCCTCCTCTCGCTCCGCGAGCCTTCCGCGCGAGGGCCTCCGCTGCCCTTTCCGTCAACGCGTACTCCCCTGCCGCGAGGGGTTGGGAGCCCGCGGTCGACCCGGCGTGGCGCTTCGAGGTGGGCGTCGCAGGGGACCTTGGAGGAGGAGGAGGAGGCGACAACGGAAACCGGAGCGCTTCCTCTTCTTCGTCTTCGTCCCCTTCGCTCACCGTCGCGGCGCGCTCGCTCGACGTCCTCGAGCTCACCGCGGCCCCGGCAGCGGTCCGAGCCGCCGGCGCCGCTGTCCGCGCCGCGGGGATGGCAGCGGAGGCGGCGGCGGCGGCGGGGAACATCAACGGGACTGCTGCGACGACGGGGCTGAAGGAAGCCCTGGAGGCGGCGGCGGCCGCGGCGGCCGACGCCGCGCCGGCCGTCGAGGTCAGCAACGAGACAGGAGTTCCCATCTCCGTCTCCGTCTCCGCTGCTGTTTCTTCCGGGGAGAAGCCGAGGAGGGGGCGACGACGACGAGCTCCACCTGATGCTTCGGATGCCGTCGTTGTTGCCCCGGGGGGGAGCGCGAGCCTGCCGCTGCAGCCGCCGGCGCTCCGATATGGAATGCTCGCGCCTTCGCCCGCGGCGTTCTTCTCTTCTTTCTCTTCCTCTCGTTCGAAAAGAACGGGCGAAGAAGAAGGAGAAGATTTGAGCAGCAGCAACGCGGCTTGTTCCCGCTCTCGTGAATCACCCTCCTCCTCGCCCCTTCCCCCCCTGGCCCTGGACGTGAGGCTACTGGGCTCCGGGAAGGGCGCGGCGCTGCCCCCGATCAGGCTGACCTCCGCCGCGGCGACCGCCGCAGCCGCTGCCGCCGCCGCCGCTGCTGCCGCTGCTTCGGCTTCGACCTCTTCCTCCTCATCTGCTCTCTTGAGGAAAAGGCACGCCGTCGCCGACGCTTCGGTCCCTTCGACCGAACCTGCTTCTTCCTCCTCTTCGTCCTCCTCCTCCTCTAAGCTCCGAGTGGGGTGGACGCTGACCGCCAGGGCGGGAGGAGGCGCGACGCTGCTGCTGCACTCGGGCGTCGGCGTCGTCAACCTGACCTCTCGCCCGCTGGAGCTCGCGGCTTTGCTGGCTCCTTCTTCTTCGTCGGGCTCCTCCTCCTCCTCTCTCGTCCCGGCGTCGCCGCGCCTCGCCCTGCTTCCCGCGCGCGGAGGCTCGGCGTGGCTCCCCGTGGTGAGGCCCGAGCCGGACATGGTCTGCCTGCGGCCCGCCGGAGGAGGAAGCAGGGGAGGAAGAGGAGATGAGGAGGAGGAGGAGGAGGAGGAAGGCGAGAGCGGGTTCGAATGGTCGGCGGGATTGCGGCTCGCGCCGCTGCTCGAAGCGGCCGCGGCGGCCGCTGCTGCTGCCTCCAATTCTGCTTCTGCTTCTGCTCCCGTCACTTCTTCTTCTCGAAGGCGAGGGACGTCCCCTTTCTCCTCCCCGGCGGCCAAGGCAGCGGCGGCAGAGGAGGCATCCGAGAAGAAGCAACAGCAGCAGCAACCGGTCTCGCCCCCGGTCCGCGTCGTCACCGTCCGGCGAAAGAGGCTCTTCTTGCCTTCTTCTTCTTCCTCCTCCTCCTCCTCGTCCTCGTCCTCGTCCTCTTCGCCCGACGACCTCCGCCTCCTCGTGGGCCTGCGCCGCTGCCCCGGGGGAGGCTGGGAGCTGGTCGTCGCCTCGCCGCTCACGGTAGTCAACGAGCTGCCGCTGCCTCTGTCGCTGGCGCTGAGCGGCAGCGGCAGCGCGATGGCGGCGGCCGGGGGAACGGCGGTTGAAAATCGCTACGCCCCGCTCTCCACCGCCGCCGCCGCGGCCCTCGTCGCCGCGGCCCCCCTCCGCGTCGACCTGGGCCCGGGGGCGCGGAGGCTGCTCGACAGCGCTGCCGCCGCGGCCGCTGATGATTTGGTGCTGCAGCCCCTGGGTTACTTGAAGAGCGCGCCCGTCTCCCTCGGCGGCGTCGGCGCAGCAGCAGCGGAGGAGCGGCGACGAACGCGAAAGAACGATTCGACAACAACAACGATGACGCTCAGCGCGAGGGTGGTGCGCGCTCCTCCCGCGGCGCGGCCGCTGGTGTCGCTGCGGAGCGGAGTTGGTCTTGGAGGCGCCGGCGGCAGAGAAAGCGGGAGGAGGCGAAGCAGCCTCGGCGGCACTTTGGGCGGCGGCCGCTCCGGCACCGGGGGGATGCTCCTGCTGCCGTCATCCTCGCCGCAGCTGGCCTCTGCTCTTTCCGCGTCGCGAGCGAGAAGCAACAGCGGCGTTCCAACAGCTGCCGTCCCCTATTCTTCCTCTTCCTCTCCGACCTTCATCGGAGGGGCCACGCTCTTCGTCGCTCTAGAAGAATGCCCTGCCACGGGCGCGAGGACACTGCGGGTCCGCTGCCGCGCCGCCCTCTACAACTGGGCGGCGCTGCCTCTGGCGGCGGACCTGGCGTCGTCCCCGGAGTTCGGGGCGTCGCTGGCGGAGGGAGGCGCCGCCGCCGCCGCCGCCTCCGCCGCCGCCGCCGCCGCCGCTGGTGCTGCCGCGAAGGCTGCCAACGCCGCTTCGGCGGCAGCTCCTTCGTCTTCGTCTTCCAACGCCGCCGCAGCCGCCGCTTCGGCCTCCAGCACCTCCTCTTCTCCCTCCCAGCAGCCTCCCGCCGACAATAACGGCGAGGACGAAGCGATCGCAGACTGGGTGCCGGAGACATGGGTGCAGCCGATGCCGCTGTCGGGGCTGCCAGGGAGCGAAGAGGCCGCGAAGGCGAAGGCGACGGCGATAGAGGAGGAGAAGAACAAGCACAAGCACAAGCAGCGCCGGCCCCGCGAGTCAGCAGCCCTGGGTTCCTTCGGCCGCGTCGCCTCGAGGCCCACGATGGAAGGGCTGGGCCAGGTCCTGGCGGCCTCCGGGGGCAGGGTCGGTTCTTCGGCTTCTCTGGACAGCAGCCTGGGAGCGACGACGACGACGGCCGGGGACGGGGCGACGACCGCTGCTGCTGCTGCTGCTGCTTCCTCCACCTCTCTTTCTTCTTCTCCTCCTTCCCTCTTCGATGACGCCACCTGCTGGCCCGCGCTCCTCGACGCCTCTCCGGCCGCCTTCAGCGGCCGCAGGGTCTACGTCAGGCTCAGGGCCTCGCACGCCAGGGCTCCCCCGGGGAGGACCTACTGGTCGGAGCCCGTCCCGCTCGATGTCTCTGCCGGCGGCGCGGCTGCTGTCGCCGTGCCCGCCGCCGCCGGAGCAGCGGAAAGCAGAAACACAAACCCTTCCTCTTCTTCCTCGCACACCCCGCCGCAGCGCGCAGCCTACGTCGTCGCCCTCTCCGCCTCCCAGGGCCCCGGAGGATGCCTCTTATTGCGCGCCGTCCCGCGCTACATCCTCCGATCGGGCGTCGCGCGATCCGGACCGGCGCTGCAGTTCGCGCAGGCGCTCGACCCGCGCTCCCCGCTCTCGTCGGCCGTCTCCCGCTTCCACCACCGCCCTGCTGGCGGATCTCCATCTTCTTTTTCTTCCTCGTCCCTGCTTTCCTTCTCGGTAACCGCGGATGCCCTGCGAACTTTGAGCCCGGGGGGTGCCAGAGTCGTCCACTGGGCAGACGCGTCTCGCCCTTTACTGGTCTCTGTCAGGCCCCGAGGCCCCGGCTGGGCTTGGTCCGGCGGGGTGTCGCTGGAGCAGCCGGGGGATCAGATCGTGAGGCTGCGGAGGAGGGACGGGGGAGGGGGTGCGGGAGGGAGATCTTCTTCGTCTTTGGCGTCGCTGATGCTGATTGGCGAGGAGGAAGATGAGAATGAGGAAGACGAAGACGAAGATGACGACGACCTCGACCTCGACTTCGACCTCGACCTCGACGGCGAAGAACTGTTGGATTCTGAGGAAGGAGAAGACCTTAGCGACGCCGACGAAGATGCCTCCGAAAGAAGCAGCAGCGACGACGACGAAGAGCTCGACTATGACTCGGAAGCCCGCAAGCGCCGCCTCCACCGCCAGCGCAAGCGCAGGCGCCTGCTCGCCCTGCTCGAGCAGCAGCAGAGGCGCCAGCGAAGGAAACTGCGGTCGGCGGCGGCGTCAAACTCGCTCCTCCTCGACTCTCCGTCCTCTGCCGCGCCGCTCTTCCTCCGCGTCGACGTCGCCACCGCCGCCGGCGGCTCCCTGGTCGCCACGCTGACCCCGGCCGCTCGCGGGTTCGCCCCGTACCGCATAGACAACTGCAGCCCCTTCGAGCTGCGGGTGCGGCAGGCCGGGCTGCCCGGAAGCGGAAGTAGCGGCGTCGGCATCGGAGGAAGCGGAAATGCTTCGTCCTCCTTCTCTTCCGTGCCCGCCGACCTAGTCCGCCCCTGGTCCTCGGCCCCCTACGCCTGGGACGCCCCGCACGGCGCCCCGCGCAAGCTCTCCGTGAGCCTCGCGGACGGCACGCGCGTGGGAGCTTTCGAGCTGGACTCGGTCTCCCGCTCGCCCGTGACGGTGAAGCTCTCCTCGAGGAGAGGCGGGAGCGGGAGCGGGAGCTCGCTGTCAAGGAGCGCGAGCGAGTCTTCGGGCGTCGGCCTCCAACAGCGCCCGGCTACTTCCTCTTCCGCGTCTTCTTCCTCTTTCGCCTGCCTCCGAGCCGCCGTCGTCGCCGACGGGCCCGTGCGCGTATTGACGGTCGTCGACCTGCGCTACCACGACCCGCTGCCGGCGCCGCCGCTCGTCCCTTCGTTCCTGTCGTTCCCTGCGTTCTCCTCTCCGGGCTCGAGCTCGAGCTCGAGCTCGAGTTGGAGCTCTGGCGCTCTGACGACGACGGCGACGACGGCGACGGGCTTTTCTTCTTCGACTTCTTCGACGCCTCCACCTGCCTCGCTCTTCTTCGCGCACCTCCCGACAGCCTCGACGCCCTCGTCTTCTGCTCGCATCGTCGAGCTCAGCCTGGACCTTGCTGGGATAGGCTTCTCGCTGGTGGCGCCTCCGGGCCTTGGAACTTCCAGCAACAGCGGCGGCGACGGCGACGACGGTTTCTTCCAACCACAGAACCACCCCCTCCGCCACCACACAAGCCACCGTCACGCCAGCCACCACCTCTCCGGCGGCGGCGAGCTCGCCTATGCGCGCATGGGCCGCATCCGAGCGCACCTCGCGGCCTCCGCGGCGCGCGTCTGGGGCGACGCCGCGGTCGAGAGGCTGCAGGTCGACGACGCGAGGCCAAACTCCAACCACCCGGTCACCCTCGCGGCACCGGCCCCGGCCGGCCGCGGGCCCGCAGCGCTCGTAGCAGCCGCTCCGGCCGCCGCGGCGTCGGCGGCGGCGGCCGCGGCGACCTCTGCGGCACTGGCCGCGGCCTCGGCCGCCTCGGCCGCGGCGCAGGCGAGCCGGAACAACTACGCGTCGGCCGCGGCCACGGCCACGGCGCTCGCCGCCAAGGCCGCGGCCGCCGCAGCCGCGGCGCACCGCCTTGCCGCCCCTCCCGTCGCTCTCAGGGTCCGCGCCGCGGCCTGGAGGCGCAGGCCCGACGGCGTGCTGTGCGTCGAGATGGCGGAGGTCGCGACGGCGCCGCTGGCGCTGGACGTCGAGCAGGAGCACGCGCTGGAGCTGGGCTCGGCGCTCAAGGCCGCCGCCGGCGTGGTGTTTGGGTTTGGGAGCGGAGGTAACGGCGGGGGAGGAAACAAGAAGGAGAGCACGGCACTTGTTGTCGTCAGCGAGGAAGAAGCGCAAACCGAGACAGAGACGCCAGAGGCGGCCGCGCTCCGCTCGCTGGCCGAGCGCGGCAACCCCTGGGTCGCGATCTCGGGCCCGCCGCCCCCGCCGGCCCTCAAGGTGTACGCGGAGAGGCTGGCCATCGGTCCCATCAAGGCGTCGCTGTCGCTGCACCCTTCTTCGCGCGCCGGGGGCGTGGACGGAGGAGAGGGAGGAGAAGAGCTTCCGACGAGCTCTTCTTCTTCCTCTTCTTCTGTTGCCGCCGCCGGCGACGACGGCAGAAACGCTTCTTCTTCTTCTTCCTCTTCTTCGACCTCTTCTCCGTCCTCCTCCCTCGCAGCCGTGCCCCCTCCGACAGCCCGCAGGCGCCCCTCCCGCGCCCGCGCCCTCCTCGCCCTCGTCGGCGAGGTCGAGGGCGCCCGCGTCACCCTCTCGGGCCTCACGCTCGACCACCCGCTGCTGTCGGCCAATGCTCTGAAAGCGCTTCTGGGGGCACACTACCTGAGGACGGGCTTGCCGGCGCTCGCGCGCATCGTCGGGTCCGCGAGCTTGCTAGGGGACCCGCTGCACCTGGTGCAGCACTTAGGTTTGGGGCTGTGGGCGCTTGCTGCTGCTCCCGCTGCTGGGATCATGGCCGGGGCGGCGGAGGCGACCCGCGGAGGCGGAGGTGGAAGCGAAGGGAGCCGGAGCTCTCGCGCGGCGGCGCGACCGGCGACCGCTTCCTCCTCTTTTTCCTCTTCCTCCTCTTCTTCCTCTTCGAACCCCGCAGCGGCCGGGGTCGCAGCGGCCTTCGACTCCCTGCGTTCCGCCGGCGTCCACGCCGTCTACGGCCTGTCGAACGCCGCGGCCAAGGGTTCCGCCGCGGGGAGGAAGGTGCTGGACGCCCTGGGGCTGGCGCCCTCGCCTTCCTCGTCCTCTCCTTCCGCTGCCGCTGCCGCTGCTTCCGCTTCTTCGCCGCCGCCGTTGCCTCTTTCTTCTTCCTCCGCTGCTGCTGAGACTTCCACCAGGAGGAGAAGGAGGAGCAAACGGAGGAGGCGCGGCACGAGCGGCGGGAGCGGCGGCGGCTCCGAGGACGGAGAAGGCAATGGGGCGAGCGATGAGAGCGGCGAGAGCGACGAGTTCGAGGAAGACGACGACGGCTCTGATTCCGACGACGACGAGTCGCTCGCCCCCGTCGCCGCCACCACCGCAGCAGCCTCGAGCAGCAGCAGCGCCACCACCCTCGCCTCCCTTGCCGCCCGCTGGCTCTTCGAGGCCCCTCCCGCCTCCACCACCGCGGCGGCCCGGCTCCTCCTCGAGGCCGCCCGAGGCGTCGCGCGCGCGTTCGCGGCCCCCGCCGCCGTGGCTCTCGAGGCCTCGGCGGCGCTCGCGGAGGCGATCCGGGCAGCGGTCGGCGGCGGCGGCGCGCTCGTCCGCACTCGGCCCCCTCGCCTCCTGGGCAGCAACAGCCTGCCGTGCTACGACTGGAACGAGGCTGCCGGGCACGAGCTGCTTTACGAGCTGCGGAGGGCGGAGGTCGCGGCGACCGCCTCCATCTCCCCCTCGTCCTCCTCCTCGTCGTCGTCGTCCTCCTATTCCTCTTCGTTCCTGTTCCGTGGGGGCGCGGCGGCGGCAGGGCTCGCCGCGGCCTCGGGCTGCGGCGCCGGCCGGCGGAGGGGGCGCGAGGTCTTCGTCGCGGCGAGGCCGGTGGCGCTCGCAACGAGCAGCAGCAGCAGCAGCAGCAGCAGCAGCAACGACGGAAACGAAAGCGAACAAGGGATCGGTGGTTCTCCTCCATCACTCTCCTTCTCGAACCTGCTCCTGGTCACCAACTCGCGGGTCGTGGTTGCCGCGGCGAGCCCCTTCCCGGGCGGGGCGCCCACAAGGAGGGCGAGGAAGCCGGCTTGGGAGGCGGCGACCGCCGATGTCGTCGGCTGCTTCCTGCTTCCTTTTTCTTCTTCGCCGCCGCCGCCGCCGCAGCAGCAGCAGCAGCGCTTCCGCGTCGCTCTCCTGGCTCTCGGGTCGGTGCCTGCCAACCCGCGGTGGAGGCCGAAGAGGGCTGGCGCTGCCGAGGGAGGCGCCTCTTCTTCCCTCTCTTCTCCTGCTTCTTCTTCTGCCGCTGCCGCTGCTGCCTCGACTTCTTCTTCCGCTCCCTCCGCCGCAACCACCGCCACCTCAACGCCCTTCGGCCTTCCCTTCCGCTCGGTCGTCGTCGAGTGCTCGAGCGCAGGGGACGCCGAGGCGTTGGTGAAGGCCGTGCGCGGGGCTGCGTCGGCTGCGCCGCGCGGGGGCGGAGGGGTGGCTTTCGCCGTGGCGGCGGCGGTGTGAACTAGAAGAGAGAGAGAAAAGAACCTTGTAAAAAAAATCAACAGAAATTAAAATTCAAAAAAAAAACGTTCAATCGTTGTTTGTCTCAATTGAACAGACGCTCCTGGTTGCGGGGCGCGCTCCCACTCACCGCACCCGTGCGCAGCGCTTCCTCGGAGCGCAAACCAAGGCTCTCTCGAGGCCTCTCCCGTCGCGATCGACCACTCGCAGCAGCATCCACAATGAGATAGAGAAAAAACAACCTGGTGAAAAAAATGCCTCGAGTTTTAAAACTCGAAACGCTCGCCGCCGCCGCCGTCGCCGCGCGGCTCGCCCGCGACGAGGCCTACCTCTCCGAGGTCGTCTCCTCTGCCCCGCTGGCGCTGATCAGCCCCTGCCTGGCGAGCGTCAGCGACCCTCTGGCGCTGGCCGCGGTCGAGGACGCGTGCTGCAGCGGGGGCGAGGAGGAAGAAGGGGAAGAGGAGGAGGAACAAGGGCAAGGGCAAGGACGAGAAAAGGCTTCTTCTTCGATCAAACTCCTCGAAACTCACTGGAGACGGCTCTTCCTTCAGCGCTTCGGCGGCAAGCAGCAGCAGGAAAAGAACAGCAGCAACAGCGATCTGCGGTGGAGGTCCCGTTTCGAGGCCGCCGAGCTCGCGGAGAGGCGGAGGCTGGAGTCCCTCGGGGAGAAGCTCCGGGCGCGAGAGAAGGAAGAAGCAGCGAGGAAGAGGTCGAGGTCTGTCGTGGTGCTGCAGCAGCCGCCGAGGCCTCTCAAGTCTTCTTCAGGCAACAAGAGGAGTAGCGGCGCCACAGCGATCGATTCGAGGCAGAGGATCGCGAAGAAGCTGGCGAGCGGGTCCATGGCGGCGAGGAGAAACGGAAGAGGCCGAAGCGGCGGCGGAGGAGGAGTGGCAGCGACAGCGGCGCAAGCGGCGAGAGCGACAGCTGCTGCTCCGTCTTCGTCGTTCCTCAACCCCGCCCGCCCGCTCGTGAGACCCGGCAACGAGGCGCAGAGGATCATCAGGAGGACGAGCAGCGGACCGGGAGGGGGCGCGGCATCGGCGGCAGCGGCAGCAGCAGCCGCGGCAGCAACAGCGGCAGCAGCTGCTCTGCCTCAGGAGCTCGAGGAGGTCTCATTGTTCGACTAGTTGTTGTTTTCCTCTCTTTCTCTTTTTCGCGCTCGCTTCGCCTGCCCGGTCCCCCCCGCTCCAGCGCATTGAAATCTTAAAACAGCTGTATAGGACAATTTTAAAAGGCAGATCATTGTTGTTGTAACACCAGTTTTTTTTTAAATGTTCAAAACACACGAGGGAAAAAAATGAAAATCAGACAATTTCTGAAACGAAAAAACGAAGAAAAGAACTGAAAACTTCCAAAACTTTCAAACCCCTCCCCCCGAAAGCAGCCGCAGCATCGCCGGCCTGTCGCACAGCGACGAGAACCGCAGGGAGACGAGGAACTGCCTGTCTCCCTCCACGTCAAAGGCCAGCAGCGGGCGCGCGGCGATGAGCTCGTCCACGACGACGGCAGCTGCTGCCGCGGAGGCCGAGGTTTTTCCGTTTCCGTTTCCGTTTCCGTCGTCGCCGCCGTCGCTCCTCGCCCTCGTCACCGCCGGGATCACGGCCGCGACGGGGAACTCCGAGTCGACCCTCTCGCCCCAGAAGCCCAGCGTCGAGATCGTCACGCTCTCTTTTGTCGCATTCGTGGCGATTTCCCCCACGTATCGCCGAGAGAGCCAGGCGAGCGCCGCGGCGGCGCCGCCGGCAGAGGCCGCGAGCGTCGCCGCGAGCGCGGCGTCGAGCGGCGGCACGGTCCCGCCGCCCGCGAGGGTCGCGGCGGGCCCCGCGGCGGAGGCGGCCGCGAGCAGGTGGAAGACCTTGAGGCGCACGGCGAGGCGCAGGGGGACCATCCCCTGGGTGCGGTAGATGACTCTCTCGGGAGAAGTGGAGGCGGAGGAGGAAAGGTCGGGGTCGGGAGTTGCTGCTGCCGCTGCTGCTGCTGCTGCTGCTGACGACGACGACGACGACGACGTCGTCGCCGTCGCCGATGATGATGATGATGATGATGAAGAGCTCGACGACGCATCTTCCCGCTCGCGTAGCGCCTCGCTGGAGCCAAAATGCCTCGTGAGTCGACAATCGCTGCAATCTCCTCGATTTTTTTTCTCTACGTATACAGAGAAGAGGTCGGTTCGACCAGCGAGGACCGAAAGCGAGGCGCGGGAGAGATTCGACGTCACCGCCGTCGCTGTCACCGTCGCCGCTCTCGCCGCCGTCGATGCAAACGACATCATCACGAGCCCTTTCAAAAGAAGTAGAGCACGAGCGCCGCGGCGACCAGGAGCGCGGCGACGATGACCGTGTCGACCCAGGCGACACCCTTCTGCGGACCGCGCGGGGGGGCTGCTCGAGAAGCGGGGGCGGTGGCCATGTGGAAGGGCAAGGAGGACAGCAGAAGAAGAAAGAACAGAGGAAAAGTGTTTTTTTTCCCTACATTTTTTTCTTCTTCTTGAAGAAGACTTCTCGACCTCCACCTCGACCCCCCATCACCTCTCTGGGCCCGAAGGTCCTCCCCTGGGGCGAGCTCTTCAAGGCCCATCTTCTTCACTTTCTCCTCCACCTCCCTCTCCCCTCCGCCTCGGGCCTCTTGTACTCGTACTTCCTCGCCACCACCCCGACGAAGAACACGAAATTCGCCGCCGAGACAGCAGAGAGCATCAGGTAGTATTTGATCAAACGCCCCGGGTAGCCCTTCTCTTTGTCGGGAAGCCATCCCGAGCTTCCTCCTCCTCCGCTGCCGCCGCCTCCTCCGCGCTCGACAGCGGCCGAGACGCCGCTCGCCGCAAAGTTTCCGACGGCGACGGACAGCAGCGAGGCCGCCGAGAGCAGCGACCGCATCGCCACGGGGGAGTCGGTGAAGGCGAGGTCGAGGGCGCCGATCGAGGCCAGGACCTCGGCGAACCCGACGAGGGCGTACTGAGAAGAATGGTGGGGATGGGGGTGGGGGTGGGGGCAAGAGAAAGGAGGAAAGAGGTTTTTGAGATGAAAGTTTTGTCACGAGAAATTCTGGTAATCAGAGCAGAGCAGGAAAAAAAAACGAAAACTTTTTTCTCCTCTCTCTCACCTGCGGCGCCAGCCAGAACACGCTGGGCTCCTTCAGCCCCCTCGCCGCAGCCCCGCTCCTGCCGGCCTCGGCGGCCGCCCCGGCGAGCATGGACAGGACGGAGACGGCGAGCCCGGCGCCGATCCTCTCGAGGTGCGTCGGCGAGCCGTCCCACGGGACGCCGCCGCCGACGGTGGCCGGCGGTCGTCGTTTTTTCGTTTTTCGAGCTTTATCGCCGTCGCCGCTCCCTTCCTCCTCCTCCGCCTCTTTACCCTCCTCCGCCTCCGCCAGCAGCCTTCCCGCCCTCCTCGCCCGGAGCCTCCGCACCAGCGGCACCACCACCGAGTCGTAGACGGGGACGAGGACCAGAATCGCCACCGTGTTGAAGGCGCTCAGGCTCGCAGACGGGACCTCAAACTTCCCTCGACCGATCTTGCGATCGAAGCCGGAGCTGCCCTACAGCACGAACGCCGTCGTCATGTTCGAGTACACGAGCCAGAAGACGACCAGCGAGCAGCAGACGGAGAGGTAGGCGAGGCAGCGCTTGGTGTCCTCGACGGCGGAGAGCGTGGAGGGAGGGGAAGGAGGGACGGGGGCGCGGCGGCGGGGAGGAGGCTTTTGGTTTGGTCTTTTTCTGGCGTCGTTTGCCGCCGCCGCTCCTGCTGTTGCACCTGTTGCTGCTGTTGCTGCTGCTTTCGCTGCTGCTACAGGTTCGCCCCCTTCCTTCTCCGCATCATCGTCCTTCACGGCGGCGCGGTCGAGCCAGACGGCGTAGTCCGTGTGCGAGACGGCGGGGGCACCTTTGGGATCGGAATCGGGATCGGAACCAGAATCAGAAGAAGCTCCTCTTCCACCTTTCGCTTTCATCGCTGAGCGGCAGCAGCTCTCGCCGCCGCTCTTTTCCCTTTCCGCCTCCTCCTCCTCATCGTCGCTCTGCCACAGCTCCCGCGGGTCCACCGGCACCACGGCCCTCCTGCGAGACCACAGCGCCCTCCACAGCACCTTGAACACGCGGGAGAAAGGGCCTTTCTTGGGGGGAACGCGAGAGTAGACCCTGGTGCCCGAGAGGAAGAGCACGAACGAGAGGGCAAAGGCCGCGGCGGGGATAGAGTAGCCGAGGACCCAAGAGACCTCCTCCTGGACCCAGACGACGACCGTGCTGGCGAGGAAGGCCCCCACGTTGATGGAGAACTGACGCGGAATAGGGAGGAGAAAGAGGGGGGGGGAAGAAAGAAGAAGAGGCGTCAGAAAGAGAGAGAGAGAGAGCAAGAGAGAAAAAAAGGTCGAGAGGGAGAAGAAAAGAAAAGAAAAACTTCAAAAACAAGACTCACGTAGAAGAAATTAAAGTACCGCGCCAGCCCCCGCGCCTCCCTGGGGTCCGCCCCGGGCCCGAGATCGAACTGGTCCGCGCCGAAGGAAGCGACCGAGGCCTTGATCCCCCCCGTGCCTAATGCACAAATCGAGAGGACCCCGAGGAGCGCCGCGGCGCCGCCCTTGGCCGCAGTCACAGCGACGACGCCGGCGAGCCCGAGCTGATACAGCAGGCTGCCCCCGAAGATCACCCAGTAGCGCCCGACCACGGCGTCGGCGAGCCAGGCCCCCAGCAGCGTCACGAGGTAGGCCGCGCCCTGCCAGGCCGTGACCGCGCTCGAGGCCGCGCCCGGGTCGAGGCCCAGAGAGCTCAGCCTGCCCACGAGGTTGGTCGCCAGGGAGTAGTAGGCGAGGCGCTCGCAGAGCTCGGAGGAGAGGATGAGGCCCGAGGTGAGGAGGAGGGTGCGGCGGCGGGCGCGCCAGGAGGAGGCGGGGGAGGAGGGGGCGGGAGAGGGGGCGGGGACTCGAGCGATGGCGCCGCCGGTCCCCTCGAGGTCGAGGTCAGCGACAGAGGCCATCGACAATGCCTGCGCAATCGCTCTCTCTCCGCTCTTTCTCTTGCCGCCGCTCACTTGTTGTCGTCTTTTTTCTGTTTTCCTTTTCTGATCTGACACAATTGAAGCATAGACACGTCAGCTGCTCTGGCGAAGAATCAAGGGCGATTGAGAGCAGGAAGATGTGTCGCACAGGGATGGATGCTTCGATGATTTTTTTCGATTAAAAAATGGAAAAAAGTTTTTTTTACAAATAAATTTCTTTCAATTCTTCTTCAACCCGTCCCTCCTCCTCCTCCTCCTCCCCCTCCTCCTCCTCCTCCT
>Ga0114918_10001413_pt1 | contig 21491 bp, 20 predicted proteins | sample LantaG_FD_87015 | JGI IMG/M metagenome (GOLD analysis project Ga0114918, IMG submission 87015) | Deep subsurface microbial communities from Baltic Sea to uncover new lineages of life (NeLLi) - Landsort_02402 metaG | ecosystem: Environmental > Aquatic > Marine > Oceanic > Sediment | place... | reverse complement strand
GTGATGGCTCAAAGGGTTTTAGCGATGACGAGGAAAAAATCCACGAATTGAAACCTTTGAATATGTACGGCCATTCAAAGCAGCTTTTCGACCTGTGGGCACAAAGAACGGGATTATTCAAAAAAATCGTCGGCTTAAAATACTTCAATGCCTTCGGCCCGAACGAATACCACAAGGGCGAAATGCGAAGCTTTGTGGTCAAGGCCTTTGAGCAGATAAATGCTGCTGGAAAAGTCGGCCTGTTCAAATCGTACAAATCGGAATTCAAAGATGGCGAGCAGATGCGCGATTTTCTTTACGTCAAGGATGCTGTAGATATGACACTTTTTTTCTACGACAACCCACAGATAAGCGGCTTGTTTAATATCGGCGCCGGCAAGGCACGCACCTGGAACGACCTTGTAAAAGCGGTTTTCGCCGCAATGGATAAGAGTGTGAAAATTGAATACATCGATATGCCCGATTCAATCCGTAATCAGTACCAATACTATACCTGCGCCGAGATTACCAAGCTCCGCAAAGCCGGCTACAATAAACAAACCACACCCCTCGAAGACGCCATCAAAGACTACATCCAGAACTACCTGCAAAAGAAAGATTATTTGACCGGCTCTTAGCTGGTCCTATCAGTTTGAGCAAGATACTTTATGCCGTTTACGCCATATCATTTTGGGCCGAGTGTGTTTGTCGGGCTCGCTCTTAGAAGGTGGCTCGATGTACCGGTATTCGTTCTCGCTAATGTCATCGTTGATATCGAGGTGCTGGTGATAGCGGCGATTGGGCTCGGCCGGCCCCAGCACAGATATGCTCATACGCTTTTGATTGGCGCCTGTGTAGGTGTCATCTGGGCAGTGGCTGCATACCCGGCTCGTCCATTATTTGAAAGGCTGATGCAGCTACTCCGCATCCCTTACGAAACTAATTTTTGGAAGATGCTCATCTCCGGCGTACTCGGCGTCTGGTTTCACGTGCTTATAGACGGCATTTACCACTGGGACGTACCAATGCTCTGGCCGAGCAAAGCAAAGCCGTTATTTAATATCATACCTCACGACTGGATAAAACCTATATGTGTCATTTTCTTTTTTGCAGCTCTTATCCCTTATGCGTTCGCTGCTAAATCATATTCAAAGCAAATAAAGCCGGCCGAAAACGAACAAAAGCAAAAAAGTATCTATGCAGATTCGAATAGTAAAAGAAATGGACTTAGCCATCCCTTACGGGACTGAAATCAGCGAAACACTCGATATCGCTATCAGAAAAACCTTGGCTGTCTGCTTCCCGCATCATAAAGACGAATTTTCGAAAGCTCACTACCTAAATGACAACAAGCCTGTGTTTTCTGTAATTATCGAAGATGGCGGCAGCACAATCGCCTATGTTGGCGTAATCGACAGGACCATAAAACTCGGCGGCAGAAGGTATCGAGTCGCGGGCGTTCAAAACGTCTGCGTCCTGCCTAAATACCGGCACCGGCGATTAAGTGATGGTGTATTAAAAGCTGCGATGGAAGAGGCACACACCCGGAGGTTCGATTTCGGCCTGCTCTTTACTCAACAGAAAATAAAGAAGGTATATGCCCGCAACGGCTGGCTCCAGATAAACAAAAGCAAATTTATACGCACCGAAAATAGCGTCAATATTGAGATGCCGTCTGAAAGTGTCAAGATGTACTATCCGCTCGCTGTTAAGGATTTCCCGGCCGGCGATGTGGATTTGCAGGGCAACAAATGGTAACTGTCTTTCCCGCCTGCCGACACGGATTTTTACAGCCTTGCCTAAAATGCCCTCTTTCTTTATAATTCCCCTTACCCTGAGTATTTGTGTGAGCAAAGCTACATATGAAAGCCAAAATCGCAGAACAGGTTAAGCTGTTAACTCGCGGCACAGTCGAGATTTTTACCGAGGAAGAACTGACCGAAAAACTCACTGAGGCAGCTAAAACAGGCACTCAGCTTCGCATCAAGCTCGGCCTGGACCCCACCAGTCCCGATATACATCTCGGCCACACGGTAGCATTGCGGAAGATGCGGCAGTTTCAGGACCTCGGCCACAAGGCTGTGCTTATCATCGGCGACTACACCGCACGTATCGGCGACCCTTCCGGGCAAGACTCAACCAGGCCGATACTATCGACCAAGCAAATCGAAGAAAATGCAAAGACATACTTTGAGCAAGCCGGCAAAATCCTCGATACATCTGAAGACAAATTAGAGATACGGTATAACAGCGAGTGGCTGTCGGACCTCGGACTAACCGATGTCATCATGCTGACAAGTACTATGACCGTTGCCCGTATGCTTGAAAGAGATACATTTGAACTGCGTTATAAAAGAGGCGACCCCATCGGCGTTCACGAATTCCTCTATCCGCTGATGCAGGGCTATGACTCGGTGATGGTAAAAAGCGACGTCGAATTAGGCGGCACAGACCAGACTTTTAATAATCTCGTCGGCCGAGACATCCAGCGCGCGCACAACCAGACGCCGCAGGTCGTAATCACAATGCCAATCCTCGTCGGCCTCGACGGCAAAGAAAAAATGAGCAAATCAAAGGGTAATTACATCGGCGTAACTGATGAGCCGGCCGATATGTTCGGCAAGATTATGAGTATCTCCGACGAGATGATGGAAAATTACTTTACGCTTTTAACTGACCTGCCGACCGAGAAGATTGCAGAGCTAACCAACCCCGACAAGACCCACCCTAAAGAAGCAAAAGTGCTGTTAGGCAAAACAATCGTATCGGAATTTTACAATGATTCAACCGCTCAGTTGGCTGCCGCCGAATTTGATAAGGTCTTCGCACAGGGACAACTGCCCAACGACATACCGGAAGTTGAAATAGCTGCTGAGCCCATTATGGCAAGCAAGCTGCTGGTGTACTGCAAGCTTCTCGAAAGCACCAGCGAGGCAAAAAGAATGATAAGAACGCAGTCAGCCGTCAGTATCAACGGCAATAAAATCAACGACCCTAACGCCGAAATTACGCCCACCGATGGTATGATTATTCAAGTCGGAAAACGAAAATTCGCCAGACTCGTAGTTATATAGAAACCTATGAAATTACCGAAGCTGCAACAATCCGAAAAGTATGCCAGCCTGTATGTCTTTGACTTTGGCGACCATTGTGGTGTCGGCTTTACCGCCGAGGAAGTCGCTGAGCTTTTCGAGAGCGAAAAGTACAAAAACTGCAAAGCCTACAAGATACACAAGGCCTATCCCGACGGCAGACTTGAGCTAAAGGGTGTCCGGCCTGAAATCTTTCAGCTCGAAGCAGGGATGTTCTTCTATTCGAGCGAGCTCGAAACTGCCAGGACCGATTTCAAGGGTCTTGTCAATTTAGCAATCAGGACCAGCCCGCCCTGCCGGGCCAAAGTACATCTGGCAAGATACGCCAACGAAAAATTTGTTACCGCTATTATCTATCCTGCCGAGTACGATGACCAAATAAGCGCCTGGCTTTCGGATGGCAAATATAAAACAACCGGTGCCGCCGATGGCGGCTCAGAAGCAGTGCAGAGATATTACGATTACAAGCCGCAGATTTTAGATAGACATCAATTATTCGGAAAATCCGAATACCAAAGTCGCAGCGGCACCGAACTATTGGCAAGCTTAAAACTTGCTGTCCAACGGTAACAAAAAAATGCCTATCCATTCAAAAAAACATTCGTTCCTTGGCCGACTCGCAGCGTTTTTTTCGCTCTTTACCAAATCCCCTCCCAAGCCCACTTCTGAAAGTCTGCAACAGGCTGATTTCAAAACAAGTACCCAGCGTTTGGGAGTTCGATTCACAGAACGGATTCGCAACGTCTTTCGATTCAGATGGCTTCGAAGGTTTTAGGTCCCCACGAAGAAATGCGTGGATGAGTATTCACTAATTCACTAAACATTTCTCCCGCAGCATTTTTTGTATTTTTTCCCACTGCCGCACGGACAGGGGTCGTTTCGGCCGACCTTGGGCTGTGCCAGTTTTATTTGCTTTATTTTTTGCTGGCCCTGTGGTGCCTGCGCCGCTGCTCTTTGGCGCTCTGCCATCGCAAACTGACCTACCTCATCGTGCGCAGCCTGGCTAACCTGCCAGACACTTCTGGCCCTGGCACCGGCCTCGAGGCGGACCTTAAAGATAATGTCCGTAACACGGTCCTCAATGGTCTCGAGCATCTCATTAAACATTCTAAAGCCTTCACGCTTGTATTCGATTTTCGGGTCTTTTTCGGCAAAGGACCGCATCCAGATACTGTCTTTCAGACGGTCCATCGAATAAAGATGGTCTTTCCAGGTACTGTCATAAACCTGGATTAAAACATATTTTTCAAGGTCGCTCAGTTCTCTGCGTAAAAACTCTCGTCCCGCTTCGCAAAGTCTTTCTTTGCACTCAGCGCCGTGGCCGATGTCGCTTTCACCCAAAGAGGTCTCGAATCTTTCATTGGCCCAGCTAACTAATTCAGCGGTATCCAACCGGCCAATTTTTTCCTCAAGTTCTCGCTCAAGCTCTCCGTCGTTGAAGCTTTCACTTAATTCGAGCAGTTGCTTATGAAGGTTGCTCGGTTTGGTATTTGCGATTCGTTCAGCCGAAATTTCAGCGTTATATTTTTTCTTCGCCCACTCAGCCAGCGCCTCGAATGCGTATACATTAGGCCCCTCGGGCCCGTAAACCATATTCATCGCAAATTCAACGGGGTATTCAATCTCTTTTTGTTTGTACTTGTCTGCGGCTCTATCGCGAACAAGCTCACCAATTTGCGCAGCGTTTAACTCGGCCAGCTCGCTTGTTTCCAGTTTTATCTCAAACCTGGCCCGTGCCCATTCAATAAACCTGCGCAATCCAAAGTCTTCCTTTAGAAATTCAGCTAATTGCGAACAATCCTTTTTGTCGATTTGCTCAGCTGAGGCCGAAATCAATTGCTTTTCGACTTCTTCCGGCTGCTGGTCCTTGATTTTGCCGGGGCTTAAACTGACCCTAAACGCGCTCATCGCCCATTTGGACAGTCCCTCTATATCCCAGCTTTGCGGGTCTGAGTAATCTTCCAGGTATTCCCCGATTGTAAGAGATATCTCATTCGCAACATTATCTTTCGCCTGCTTTTTGATTAATTTCTCAATCTCAGCCGCGCTGACGCCGGCAATATCAGCCAGCTTCAAATCAACACCAAAATTCGTCCGGGCCCACTCGACTATGCACTTGACAGGATAACCTGCGCTAAGAATGGTCTCACAATTCTTCGCAATCGTCGAATCTATCATTCCTTGATAATCTTTTTTAACTTTCTTCCAGCCAGGATTTCACATCTGCGCGAATAGAAAATCTTCCGCTGATAGTCCATCACCTCATCATATTCGAGCAGGCTCTTGCGTATCTCGAAGTTTCGCTCTTCGACTTTTTTTTGCGCCCTCTCGATTCCCTTGCTTATCCGCTTGTGCGCGATAGGCTGACCTTCTTCCCAGCCTATCCACGAAAGTGCTTTGACGGTCCAATCCGGTGCAAAAACTCGCATCAGGTCATCATCGAAGCTTAAGAAGAACTGGCTCGAGCCTCCGTCACCCTGTCTGCCGCATCGGCCTCGCAGCTGGTTATCGATTCTTCTTGCCTCGTGGCGTTCGGTGCCCAGCACGTGTAAACCACCAAGTCCAGCCACGCCAGGCCCTAAAACAATATCCGTCCCTCGCCCTGCCATATTTGTTGCAATTGTTACATTGCCTCGCATCTGGCCGTCTCGCGCTTTGTGCTGCTGACCTGCCTTAGCAACAATTGCAGCTTCCCGTTCGTGATACTTGGCGTTTAAAACCTCGTGTTCATATTCTTTCCCGTATCGCTCCTTAAGGGCCTTGGACAGTGACTCATTCTTTTCAATGCTTACCGTACCCACAAGCACCGGCCGCCCTGATGAGCTGATTTCGTTTATCGCTTCCGTTATCGCATTAAATTTCTCGTGCATCGATTTATATATCACATCATTTATATCGTCCCTGATGCACGGCTCATTTGTCGGTATTACGACAACATCGAGTTTATAGATATTCATAAATTCTTCCGCTTCGGTCGCAGCCGTGCCGGTCATTCCCGCTATCTGGTCGTAGAGCCTAAAGAAATTCTGCAGCGTAATAGTTGCAAGTGTCTGACTCTCTTCTTTTACAGCAACATTTTCCTTTGCTTCGACTGCCTGATGGAGTCCGTCGGACCACTGTCTGCCGTGCATCAGTCGGCCGGTAAATTCGTCCACAATTACCACCTTGCCGTCCATAATAACGTATTCTTTTTCCTTTTCGAATGTCACGTGAGCACGCAGGCTCTGCTCTAAAAGGTGGGGCCATTCCATATTTGAGCCGGTGAAAAACGACCCAACACCGGCTATCTCTTGGGCCGCTCCTACTCCTTCATGGGTAAGATGAACCGCTTTCCTGTCGTACTCGACTTCGTAATACTGCGTAACCTCAGCCAGCTTCTGCCGTGCCTTCTCAAGCTCAGTCTGTTTTTGCTCTATTGTCTTCTTGGCCTTTTCGATTCGATTGCCGTCCTTGTCCTTTTTGGCCTCGGTTATCTCACCCTGCGCGCTGGCTATCGCCCGCTCAGCCGAATCAATCTCTCTCTTGATACGGTCGTAATTACCTTGAAGGCCCATCAGCTTTTTTGCAACCTGGTCCGCTTTTTTATATCTGCTTACATCATCAAAGGCAGGCCCCGAAATAATCAAAGGTGTTCTGGCTTCATCGATTAGAATTGAATCGACCTCATCGATTATAGCGTACTGCAGCGGTCCCTGTACCATTTGTTCAAGTGACATCTTCATATTGTCGCGAAGATAATCAAAGCCGAACTCATTGTTTGTGCCGTATGTTACATCACAGGCGTACATACCCTTTCTTTCGTCACCGGCTGTATCCATATCCGCCTGAATCGCACCGACCGTCAATCCCAGTGCCCTGTAAACCGGGCCCATCCACTCTGCGTCACGCTTGGCTAAGTAATCGTTGACGGTAACTATATGAACCCTTCTTCCGGTTAGATAAACGAGGTACACCGCTAACGTTGCCACTAATGTTTTACCCTCGCCGGTAGCCATCTCGGCGATTTTGCCTTCGTAGAGGACATCGCCGCCGATAAGCTGCACGTCGAAATGTCGCATACCGACATTTCGCCTTGCCGCCTCACGAACAACCGCAAACGCCTCGGCCAAAATATCCTCCGGCCTGGCCCCTGCTTTTATTGCGGCCTTAAAATCGGCGGTCTTTGCCTTCAAGGCCTCATCATCGAGCTTTCTTATCTGCTCTTCAAACGCCTCCGCCTGACGAGCGATTACAGAATACGCCTTTATTAATCGCTCATTCCGTGAGCCGAAAACTTTCAAAAGAATTTTGTTTATCTTATCAAACGCCATAGGGCTATTCTTTTACACGGGTTATGTACTCACCGCTGCGAGTGTCAATACGTAGTATGTCCCCTACTTTAATAAAAGGCGGCACTTGGACAACAAGCCCCGTCTCCAGTGTAGCGGGTTTATTTTGACTTGTCGCTGTTGCCCCCTTAATCTCCGGCGCCGTCTCCGTAACCTCTAACTCCACCGTGTTAGGCAGAGTAACTATAATGGGCCTGCCTTCGTACATACTCACCTCGATTTGGGCATTTGGCTTGATAAACTTGGCCCCATCGCCGAATGCATTGTCATCGAGAGTGATTTGGTCGTAGGTTGTCGTATCCATCAAAACATGTTCACTGCCTGAAGAATAAAGGTATTCGTATGTACGCTTATCCAGATACGCCTCCTCAATTGTCTCTTCTGAGCGCAGACGAACATTTTGAATTGAGCCATCGGTCAGGCTTTTTAGCTTTGTCTGATAAACCGCGCCGCCTTTGCCTAATTTGACGTGCTGATAATCAACAATTACGTATAGTTTACCATCGATTTTGACGGTCTGACCTTTTTGCATCTGCGATGCTCGCATTCTTTTCTCCGGTCATTAGCATCTGGTCGTTAATATTCAGCTATCCAAAAAACAAGTATTGCAAAATCGCCGCAAGATGTCAACCAATCGGTGCATCCACAAAACACTGAAGGTTTACGTTTATCGTTTTCTCTTGCCTTTTGCTCGTTTTCGGGTTCGCTCTCTTTTGGATTTTTTGGTCGGCTTGTCTTTTTTATGCCGCATAGACGAACCAACCAACGGCTCAACAGGTGCCACATTTAACTGACGTGCTGCGACGTTGACCGAAATTATGCGCACTTTCATAGCCCGACCCAGATGAATGCTACAACCCGAATGCTGACCGACAATGCACTGGTTTCTCTGGTTGTACTTCCAAACATCCGGACCTAAGTCGCCCATTGCGATAAGACCTCCGATTCCGAATTTGCTTGACTGCACGAATACACCGAAGCTTGTCAAGCCCGTAACAACGCAATCCAACTCGTCACCAATATGCTTCTCTAACATCTGCAGTATCAAAACGGTCTTGAGCTCTTCTTCTGCATCCTCCGCCCGCTCTTCGGTAAAGCTGATGTGTTTTCCAATCTCAGTTAAGTCCAGCTTCTGCTCCACCGAATCCAAACGCTTCTGCAGGTAGCATTCCAGAACCCGATGAACAAGCAAATCCGCATATCGCCTGATTGGGCTGGTAAAATGACAGTAGCAGTTTGAAGCAAGCGCAAAGTGCCCGATATTCAATGGTGAATACTCAGCCTTTTCAAAACTTCGCAATACCATTAAATTAACTGCCAATGAACAATCAGCGCCTTTAACAGCAGCAAGCAATTCCTGTATTGCCCTGCGGTCCACAGCTTTCGGAAGGCTATACCCAAATGCCCGGACAAGATTCGACAGATTTTTCATACTCAAACCATCCGGCTCAGGATGTATCCGCCGCATAAACAGCACACCGAACCTGTCCAAAAGACCGGCAACTGCCTCGTTGGCTTCAACCATAAACATCTCGATAATCGTATGCGGATAGCTGTCATCAGCTGGATGAGCACCCACAACTCGTCCCGACTTATCCATTATCAATTCCGTCTCCGGCAAATCCAGATGGAGCATCCCGTTCTCTGTCCGCCGCTTTTCAATCGCCCGGCTCAGTGTCTCCATATTCTTCAAAAGCTCAATCACCTGTGGCTTAACGCCTTTGCTATGCCCTTTCAAAACCTTATCAGCCTGCTGATAGGTCAGCCGCTGTGTCGAACACATTACAGAATTTGCAAAGCCCCGAGACAAAATATTCCCCTCGTCGTCATAGGTTATATACACGCTTTTGACGAACCGCTTTTGCTCCGGCTGTAAAGAGCATATCCCGTTACTCAAAATCTCCGGCAGCATCGGAATTGTTTTGCCCGGCAGATAAACGCTGTTTCCGCGAATCTTCGTTTCCGCATCCAGCGCCGAATCAGCCGGCACAAAATTGCTCACATCCGCAATATGAACTCCCAGCACCCAGTTGCCTCGCGAATCTTTTTCCACGCTTATCGCATCGTCGAAGTCTTTGGCATCAGGCGGGTCAATGGTAACAACAACCTTTTCGGTAATATCCTCTCGACCACTAATCTTTTCACGGTCAAACTCAGCCGCCGCCTGACGTGCCTGCTCGATACAATCCGCGTCAAATTCACCAGGCAAATGATACTGACGAATTATCGACTGTATCTCACTTATCTTTTGTCCCGCCCTGCCCAACACCTCGATAATTACACCGCGAGCTAAATACTTCTCTGTCGGATAAGAAAGTATTTCGACGACAACTTTATCCTTGTTCTTGGCGTTTTTTGCGCCGACGTCGTCAACAGCAATCAGCTCGAAAAAGCTCGTCCCGTCAGGCTGAACAATCCACCCTTCATTCGTTTGTTGTAATGTTCCTACAAATCTGTTTTGTGCTCGCTGCAGAATCTCTACTACTTGTCCGCTGTATCGTCCCGGCGCGCCGGGACCGGCGCGTTTGCCCTTTTTCACAACTTTGGCAAGGACAATATCACCTGTCATCGCTTCAGCCGTCGCATCAGGTGGTATGAACAAATCGCCGTGGGAGCTTGGCTCAAGAGGTATCACAAAGCCGAACCCTCTTGGGTTTGCACGAAACGTCCCTGTAATTCGCCCGGACATCGGCACAAGGCTTACCAGACTCTTTGCACCTATCACTACATGGCCTGCCCGGCGAAGCTCTTTGAAGGCCAGTTTGAACTGCGGATAATCTTCCTGGCTTACGTTTAACGTCCTCGCTAATTGCGCCAGCTTCAAAGGCGCATAATCACGACGCTTCAATAATTTAACTATTCTTTTTTTGAAAATTTCAGGCATTTATGGTGAGCTTGTCGAATCCATTGGCGGTCAGCAAAACATAAAACTTAAAGCGCAAACCTTCAGGGCAAAAACTCAAATTAGCCAAATTCGGATTACGCTTTAACTTTATAGTGCTATGCCTTTTTTGTTTTGAGGCTGTTAAGTTTCTTTGCAAGGCGGGATTTCTTTCGTGCCGCGGTGTTTTTATGCATTGTACCGGAGCCGGCAATTTTATCCAGCTTCTCGACAACAAGCCGATATTGTTCGCTCGCTGCTTTCGCATCGCCCACCGATAGCGCCTGCTCAAAACGTTTGATTTGCGTCTTTATCTGGCTCCTGCGAGCACGATTAATCCTGTTTCTATTGGCGTTTTGCCTCACTCTTTTCTTTGCCGACAACGAATGTGCCACTGCAGTCTCCTAAAAACATCGCCATTATTTGCGAATACCGATAAACGCTTACCGTCTGATAGGCTAAGCATTCTTACTTCTTAATTTATCCACTCGCTGGCTGACGTCTTTGTATGCAAAATCAAGCTGAGCAAGCTTGCGGTAAATCTCCAGCGCCTTTTCACTCTCATTCTGTCCCTCGTAGGCCCGTCCCAGATTGTATTGCAGCTCCTTAGCTACATTATCATCTTTTATCTCGTACGAGTCTATCGCCCGGTTAAAAACATCAATCGCATCTGCGTACCAGCCCTTCATAAAAAAACACAGGCCTATTTTATCCATCGCCGAAATCTTACGCCGCGGGTCACGTTGGGCCTCCTGAAACAAAGGTATCGCATCGTCATACCGCTTGCTCTCAACCAGTCGCACCCCATATTCGTATTTCACCTGAAGGTCTGTGGGGTAGTTCTCTGCGCACAAACAGTAATGCTCCAGTTCAAAACTCGCCAATTCCGCCGACAATTCAGCAGTCCTTGCCTTTCTTAATTTACGCTTGAGCTGTTTTATTTTTATCTGGCCCGCTCGCTGCTTAAAGCTAAAATCGCCTTTTCTCTCACACGCATCTTCCAGCAGTTCTATCGCCTCATTCTCGGCCCCATCGCTTTGCAAATCTGACAGAGCCTGGGCCAGACCAAATATATTTCTCGGCAGATTCGGCTCCCGTGCCAGCGCTTTGCGGGCCTCTTCCACCGCCGAAACACGCCAGTCTTCGGTCTTGACGACAGCCTGCTGAGCGTGAAGTTTCTCTTGGCTCTCACGATTCTTAATAGACTGCCTGAAATCTCCTTCCTGGTCATAATGGCCTCGGGAAACGGTCAGTTCCGCCGAGAGCCGCTTATATTCATCCGCTATTTCTCCGTCTTCAGGCTTAAGCCTGACCGCACGCTGACAGGCGGCAACAGCCCGCTCGAGCTGGTCTATCGATGCGTAGGAATCTTTTAACAGCACATATGTTGAAAAAGACGGCTTCGCCAGTGCGTTATTGGCCTGGAAAACCAAATCCGCAATCCACCCGACCGTTTTTTGGTAACCCCCTGCTTTTGCAGCTTTTAGCACCGCCTCGGCAAAAGGCAGATGCCCGGGGTCTTTTGCAAAAAGGTACTCGGCGTTAAGCATCTGCTCAAGGGCGGTTTTGCCACGCAGACGTTTTACTCTTTCCATCATTGTCGGCTTTTTGCCGCCTTTACCCTGCCGGGCAAAAGCCAGTTCATACAGCTTTACATGCCCTTCTTCCACAGCGTCCGGCTCGCACCGAAGACCCTCAAGGTACATATCGATAGCGTAATCGAAACTGTTCTTCTCTGCCGCCTCACCGGCACTTGCAAAAAAGGCCGCCGCCTTGGCTGAGTTTTGTGCACTGTTTTCCTGCGCCATACGCTTTAACCGATTGGACTTGTCCCGCAAATTTTGAAACTACCCATTCTAAACTTTGACTCAATTTTGTCAACAAATAAAAACTTGTACCAAAACCATCCCTGTACTATATAATTGACGCCGAACCAATATCTTTTATGGAGATTCTAATATGGTAACAGCACTTGAACACTACGACCCGCAAATTTACGAGCTTATAAGACAGGAAAAGGCACGCCAGAGCGGCTGTATTCGCCTCATCCCCTCAGAAAACTACGTATCAAGAGCCGTAATGGAAGCCAGTGGAAGCTGCCTTACAAACAAATACTCTGAAGGTTACCCCGGCAAAAGGTACTACGAAGGCCAGGAGGTAACAGACCTCATCGAAAGAATGGCTCAGACACGTGCAAAAAAATTATTCAAGGCCGACTACGCAAACGTCCAGTCTTATTCCGGCTCTGTAGCAAATTGGGCCGCATATCTGGCACTCGTCAAACCCGGCGATACCATTATGGGCCTGTCGCTTCCATACGGCGGACACCTCACACATGGCTGGAAAGTCTCTGTTACAAGCAAAATTTTTAATTCCGTCCAATACACAGTCAGTCCCGACACCGGAAGATTCGACTATAACCAGATTGAAGAGCTCGCAAAAAAGCACAAACCCAAAATCATCATCTCCGGCGCCACCGCTTATCCACGCGAGATTGACTTCGAGCTCTTCGGCCAAATCGCAAAAAATGTCGGCGCATATCACGTCAGTGACATAGCCCACATCGCAGGTCTCGTTGTTGCCGGCATACACAAAAGCCCCGTCCCTTACGCCGACATCGTCTCAACCACAACGCACAAGACCCTGCGGGGCCCGCGTGGCGGTATGCTGCTCTGCAAAAAGCAGCACGCCGACAACGTCGACAAAACCGTCTTCCCAGGCCTGCAGGGAGGCCCGCATATGCACACACTAACAGCCATCGCCGTCGCAATGGCCGAGGCAGATACCCCGGAGTTCGTCGCATATGCAAAACAAATCGTCAAAAATGCAAAGGCACTCGCCGAAAGACTGCTCGAGCACGGCTTCAACCTCTCTTCCGGCGGAACTGACAATCATTTAATCCTGATTGACCTGCGAAACAAAAAAGTACTCGGCAAAAAACTCGCAAAAGCGCTCGACAGAGCGAGAATTGTTACTAATTATAATACTACTCCTTTAGACCCTGTTCATCCCGCCAATCCCACCGGACTGCGTATCGGAACACCAGCCGTTACAACCCGTGGAATGAAAGAAGACCAGGCCAGATTTATCGCCGACCTCATCAATAGAGTCGTTGAAAACATCGATAACGAATCGGAAATCGAAACCGTCGCAAAAGAAGTTTTGCTTTTATGCTCACAATTTCCCGTACCAGAGCACTTTATCATACCAAATAATAAGAATAAAAAATAGTGGGCGGACGGCCGAATGGCCCAGGAGGAACAGGTACTTGTTGTCGAGCGAAAAGTTCTTGAGCAGGTAAGAATGTTCAATGGACTCGCTTTTGACGTGGACCGCTATCTCCAAAAGATCTTTGTTCAGGGCATTCCCTGTTTTATACCAAGGTCGCAGGCAGAGGCTGACCCTTCTTATAAACAAATCATTCCATACGTAATAATGACTTGCGACGGCAGATACCTCAGCTACGTCAGAGGAAGGCGAGCGGGAGAGGCCCGCCTTGTCGGAAACAGGTCTATCGGAATAGGAGGCCATATAAACCCCCGTGATGATATGCCCTTATTCAATGATAACTTTTACGAAGCCTACCTTACTGCTGTTGAACGCGAAGTAGCTGAGGAAGTATCTGTAGAAACAAGCCACACCGACCGCGTTGTCGCCCTGCTTAATGATGAATCCAACGAGGTTGGCCGGGTGCACCTCGGAATAGTCCACTATTGGCTCTTGGATGCCCCAAAGGTCGCTAAGCGAGAGCAGATGATTACCCAAATGGCCTTTATGACGCCTGCCGAGCTGCAGCAGGTTCGCGATACAATGGAGACCTGGTCACGGCTGTGTCTAAGCCAACTTAACCAAATGCGCAAAATCCCCGAGTTAAGAAGGTAAAAAATAAAGTTGCACTACTAATGATGTGAGGAAACTTCAGATAATGAAACAACCAAGAAGACAATTCATTATTAAATCATGCTTTTATTTAGTAACATCAGGGTTTAGCTCTGCCTTTATCTGTCTATGTGCCGGGTGCAAAAAAACCGTACGAACAGCTAAAACCGCTGCAGATTTCGAACCTGCTTATTTAAGACTACACAAAAGCAAAGAGCTGAAAAAACGAGCCGAAGAACTCTGGAACATAATGAAAAGCTGTGAGATATGCCCTCGAAAGTGCGGAACCAATCGGCTCGATGGGGATGAGGGGTTCTGTCAAGCTTCTTCACAACTCGAGATCGCGGCATATCACCCACATTTCGGAGAGGAAAAACCACTTGTTGGCAAAGGAGGCTCGGGAACTATATTCTTCACTAATTGTTCGCTTAGATGTGTCTTTTGCATAAACTGGGACATCAGCCAGGGCGGCAAAGGAAGCCCCAGAACCATTGAAGAATTGGCACAGATGATGCTCAGCCTTCAAGAAATGGGGTGCCATAACATCAATTTTGTTACGCCGGACCACTACGTTCCCCATATTCTCCTTGCGGTTGATATTGCAGCAGGTAAAGGTTTGAGACTTCCCCTTGTGTACAATACCTGCGGCTGGATGAACCCGGAGATAGCCAAAAAGCTCGATGGTATAATCGATATTTACCTGCCCGACTTTAAGTATTCGTACGGTAAAATGGCAGCGAAATACTCATCGGGTGCCCAGAGTTATCCGGAGGCGGCCAAAGCAGCTCTGCTCGAGATGCACCGTCAGGTAGGTGTGGCAAAACCTGCCGGTGATGGTCTCATATACAGAGGGTTGATGATTCGTCATTTAGTTATGCCAAATAATGTTGCTGGAACAAAGGAGGTAATCGAATGGATAGCTACAAACCTCCCCAAAGACACTTATCTCAATATTATGTCGCAGTACACGCCGATGTACAAAGCATTTGAATACCCGGAAATTTCCCGCAGAATAACCCGCGAAGAATATAATCAGGCCGTAAAATGGGCAAAGAAAGCAGGCCTCACAAATTTAGATATTCAGGGCCACCCGCTTTGGAGAAATATTTTTTAGCACAAAATACTAAGAGTTTTGGAGGTAAGGATTATACTACCCCCTTCCACGCTACCCGCTATTTCCCCCCTTGACTCTCGCCTTCTTTTCGGGTATTTTACCACGCGAAAGGCTGGATGCACCTGATAGTTGCCCAGGAGCAGGAAATGAAAATTCTGCGGAAAATCGGTAATCTTGCTTGCGGGGCAAAGTGCCAGGTATTACCATCTCTTTACCTGATTTCATCAATTTTTAATGGCAGCGCGATTTGCGCTTAGGCGAAAGGAGCTCGAAATGCTAAAAGCAAAAGACATTATGACGAAAGAGGTAGTCAGTGTCTGGCGGAATACGCCGGTAGAAGAAGTGTTAGAGCTTCTCTGGGCACGCAAGATTACGGGTATCCCCGTGGTCGAGGAGGATATGACGCTGGTGGGGATTGTTACCGAGAAAGATTTGCTGGGATTCTTCTATGGACCGGAAACCGCAAAGGCAAAGACAGCTGAGGAGTTTATGACACAACCCGCCGTGCACTTTGAGGAGAATGAGAGCCTCGAGGATATTTGTAAGTGCCTGCTGGAGGTGACTTTCAGACGCGTGCCGGTGACAAGAGAAGGGAAGGTGGTCGGGATTGTGAGCCGGCCGGATGTACTTAGATACATTCTGGAGCAAATGGGGCGAAAGGCGAATCTGTAGATGCGACAAGCGAGATACGTGCGTCATCCGGCGCCGCATCGACGGACTTCACGAGACACGAGCGACGCTTGCCCCGTTCCAAATAGGCCAACGCCGTAATTTGGTGAGGGGAGCAGCGAAATTGTTTGATGCCAATTGCCTTTTCGGTTATTCTATGGCCAACAAAACAGAGGACGACAACAAAAACATAAGATAGCGTATAGCGTGGAGATATTTAATATGACTAAAGATGAGCAGAACAACTTATTGGACGCGGTAGCAGGGATTCTTCTGCGATGTTTCGTATTGTCTTTTTGCTTACTGCTGTTATGGTTCGTTTTCTACCTGCTGGCAGCCGATTGGGCATACAGCATTCATTCAAGTTGGTTCGGGATAAGCAGGCACGATTTTGACCTGATGTATTATTACGTGATGGCATCTTTCAAAATGGCCAGCTTCTTGTTCTTCTTAATTCCTTATATTGCTATCAAGCTAATCTTGCGAAAGAAAAAATGATGGATCCCGCTTCGTTTAGCCCCGTCATTTTAATGACGGGCTCTGTTATTCTGAGCGGAGCGAAGAACCTATTTTAAACACGAATTGACATATAGTTCAGAAAGGAGTTGGTTATGAACTATTGGAGAATATTTATCGCGGGCGTAGTTGTAACTGTATTCGAAGCTGGTGTTGGAATGATTACCTGTGGTTGGCTGTTCAGATGGGTTTATGAGATTGAACCAACGAACATCTGGAGAGTAATGGATGCGCCGCCCGCGGCGTACTACCTAGGGATTATGGCACTGAACATAGTGCTGGCTCTCGTCTATGCACTGCTGGTTAAGGGTATCCCCGGCAAAAATAAATTAATCAAAGGCCTTGTGTTTGGATTATGTGTTTGGGCCGTAGGGAATTTGCCGGCAATGTTAGCAACTTATATGTTTATAACGGTTGGTCCCACTATTGTGATATACTGGACTATTACAGGCCTTGTCTTTACGCCATTGATGGGCCTGATTATCGCTGCCATATATGGCGAATAAAACCGAGAACAACAACAAAAACATTAAGTAGCGTGTATAATGAGCCTTAAATGCCTCTTTGGTTTGCTCGTCAGAATCATTGTCTCTGTTATTTTCGCAGGTATTTTTTATACCGGCTGGTTGGCCGTTGCCATTCCAGTACTCAAGTCAGGCCCCTTATTTGCAAAAGCCCTCTGTTGGCTGTTGGCCCCTGTAGTAACCGCCGCCGGCTTTGCCTCTGGCACTGCGATATTTGAACTGCTGCCAGGCACAAGAAAAAGCAAGCCTCGCGACATTGTGCTATGGCCGTTAGCCGGCTGTGCAATCGGTGCTGCCGTTATTTTCTTCTTTGGCCCGATGCTGATTGTCTTTGCGATGTTCGTTCTTGGCACATCAGCCATCCTGACAAAAGAGATTATCAGCATAAAAAACCAGTCCAGGCAAGTGGGCCCTTAAACTATATTCTGGCTTCTGACTTCTGTCTTCTGTCTTCTGGTCACGAGGCACGAAACTTCTTGCCAGCAATTGCGGCTTGGGTGCCCCGATAGTATCGGGATTGACAAGGAAACATAGTTAGGTCGACATATTATTCCTTGGAATAAGCTGGAATAAGCTAATACTATAAGATAAAATACTGCTTTGGTCTTCCACAGTAGGCGTTTGTTAATTAAGAATAGAAGTCTGAAATTACAGTTGGAGGCAAAAGAGAAAGATGGCCAATTTTGGTAACCGTATCATTCGAGCCGCCAGACTCGACGTTGCTTTATATGAGGAAGTCGAGGCTGATAAGTCTGCATTAGGTCAGGCTATGGGCGTTGTGGTTTTGTCCAGTGTCGCAGCTGGAATAGGAAGTGCTTCAAAAGCTGGGCTTCTCGGAATGCTGATTGGAGTAGTTGTATCCCTTGCGGGATGGTATATCTGGGCGTACTTGACTTATTTTATTGGTACAAGGTTGCTTCCAGAGCCACAGACTAAAGCTGATCATGGAGAGTTGTTGCGAACGATTGGTTTTTCAAGTTCTCCCGGGCTGATTCGAGTGCTTGGTGTTATCCCAGTGATGCGAAATATTGTTTTCCCCATTGCCGCAATTTGGATGTTGGTTGCAATGATAATTGCGGTTAGGCAAGCTCTTGATTACAGCAGTACACTGCGTGCCATAGGGGTTTGTGCCATAGGTTGGATTGTTCAAATTGTAATGTTTGTGTTATTGTTTTCTATTTTAGGTGGCCTTGCAGGGTAATTTGATGCCAACTCGTCTACGCTCCTACTCCTCGGCTTGGGTGTCCCGATAGTATCGGGATTACGAAGAAAACACTAAAGCTTTTTAGCTCCTGAAAATTTGTTGATGGGGGCCGATAAAACCTCTGCCCTCCGTGCACAACGCACATAAATCACTTCTTAACCACCGTATTGCGGTTTTTGGCTTGGATTGAAACAGCCTTTGCTGTACAATAGTATCAGTATTTCAAATGGGGGTTGTGATATGAGAGTACTACGGTTTCTTTCCAAATGGTGGCTTGAATTGTGGAGCCCAAGCTGGGATTCGTCAAGCGTGACTAATTCACATAGATGGGAAAATAAAATAGAGATTTATAGAATGTTAAAAAGCAAATCTTCTTGAATCCTTGACCATAAAGATGGATGTCAACAGCGGTGTGAGCCATCCACGCTCCTGCTGCTCGGCTTGGGTGTCCCGATAGTATCGGGGTTACGAAGAAAACACAGGACATAAATAATTATACGCCGAAGACCCCGCACCAAATTACGGCAGACAATTTCCCTCAGCCATTTTCTAAACTTGCCCTCGTAGCGCAGCGAAAATCCGCCGCCGTTTGGCGGACCGAGATACGCTTCACTACCCACGCTGTACGCTCTACGCTGACCGCTATCCTTCCCGCGCGACCAAATGCGCAAGCTGAAGCAAAGCGAAAGTCCCGATTTCGAAGCGTAGCGAAGATCCCGACCCATCGGGGCATCGGGAGGCCCCCGCGCGACCAAATGCGCAAGCTGGAGCGAAGCGGAAGTCCCGATTTATCGGGAGACCCCTGCGGCGCTTGAACGGAGCCAGTTCAATCATTCGCGCAAGTACCTGCAAAAGATTCGAATGCGAACTATATTTGAAACCCTTTTACCCAGAAATAAGTGCTGACATCACATCTGAACCAGCACGAAATATTATGTTCTCGAATATAAGCATCGACCGCGTCTTTAACTTCTCCTTGTTGTCCTTCACAATAGTCATGTCCGCTAACTATCCCCCCGGCTTTAACACGCTTACTCCACTCCAAAAGGTCCTGCATTACAAGGTCAGAACTATGATCGCCATCAATATGCACAAAATCTAAAGACAATTCAGGAATATCCTTAACAGCTTCCATGCTGTATTTTCTTATAAATACAGCATCGTAATTTTTAGTCTTCTCCTGCGCTTTTTTAAAACGGCTCTGATGTCTTTCTGCTGTTGTAGATGGCGATGAATCATACATTGTATAAGGGTCTACAAGATACATCTTAAGGCCAGGAACAACACTCAAAAGATGAAACGCATTGTCGCCATTTCTGACACCAACTTCACAACCGACGGTAAACCCCAACTCCGCAAAAAGGTTAGCCAACAGCTTACGATCCAGACTTTTTACCTCAAAAGGATAAGTAATATCACCAGAACAACCATATTTAGATTTTATATATTCGAGAGTATCCATCTGCAATTTTCTTAAAAGTTAAACTTCTCTTTCTGACATTTCCCATTTAAACGGTTACAGAACACAATTTTCTCCGTACGACCTCAATAATTTTACAAAAATCACTTTGGACTATCAAGGATTTTCTTTCCCGAGGCACCTTTGTTGAAAAATTACACAAAAACATGGTTTTTTATGACCCGGACTTCTTCCCCAAAAAAATTACGAATCCAGTGTAAATCTGTGTCCAAAACTCTCTGTGTTCTCGGTGTCCTCTGTGGCTAATTTCTCTATGAACTCGCCGCGCGATCATTTGCGCAAGGGTCTGCAAAAAACTTGTCCCGAGTATCACCGAGGGATTCGAATATTTTCAAAAATTTTCAAACGTTTCGCATCATTTTTCAAATATTTTCAAACGTTTCACACTAGTTTTCGAATATTTTCAATCGTTTTCGAACGTTTCTATCTTGCCTATCTTGCCTAATCGTTATAACCTAACTGCCCAATCTCCTTTTTTAACCCAAAAACAAACATCACCCCCAAAATCTACCCCATTTTTTTCGCATTTTTCCCCAATTCCCGATATTTCAAGTCGTAAATTACCCTCTGCCAAAAAACACTTGGTGTTATGGCGAATTTTATCTACTATATCCGCAGCTAACCCTCTTTTTGCGAGCGTATATGGGCGATAGCAAGCTAAAAACGGCGGTTCTCGGCCTCGACGACACCGGCCGACTTTTGCTCGAAGCAGCGAGTAAAATCGACTTCTTCGAAATTGCGGCTGTTGCTGACAAGGACGCAAGTCTTGTTGAATCAACAGCTTACAAATACAAATGCACCCCATACGACGATTATCGCCAGCTCATAATACAGAATCAGCTTGATTGTCTGCTGGTCGTAGCCGGCCTATACAGTTGCGACAAATACGTCAAAATGGCAATGAAAAAGAAGTTCAACGTACTAAAGCTGCCGCCGCTGGCCAGGAATTTTGAAGAAGCTGTTGAATTTGTCCGGCTTGCTGAAAATGAAAACATAAAATTCGCTATTGCCAACACTTACCAATTCGCTCAGAGCTTTATCGCTCTGCGGGAGTCTCTACAACAGGGCCAATTCGAACAAACCTTCCTGATAACCGCTGTCTGCACCGTCGGCGGTCAGCGCATCGGTGCCTGGCAGAGCGACCCAAAACTGGCCGGCGGCGGCGTGCTCCTGCGAGACTGCTATGAGTTAATCAATCAGATAATCTCGACCTTCGGTGCTCCCGAGCAGGTCTATGCTCTCAACACCAACACTGCCGGCGACAAACAACAGCGACTTTACCTTACAGAAGATACTGCCGTTTTAGCAATGAAATTCACCAACACCACACTCGGAAACCTGATTACCAGCAGGGCCTTCGGCACCGAACAGAAATACCTGAAAGTTTACGGAAAAGATAAAATTCTAACAGTCGACAGTGCCCATTTTATCATCAGTGATTCTCTTGAGAACATCACTCAGCAGTCCGAATATGACGACGACCGATTTATCCTGCTGACAAAATCCCTGGAAAACTTCGCTCTGAGTATATTATCGCCCGACAAAAACAAGCTCTGCAGCAGCGGCAGAGACAATCTAAGGGATATGGCCGTTATCGAGTCGGCTTATCTATCCGCCCGCACCGGTTTTCCCGAGGAACCCGCCAAGGTTCTGCAAAGAGCACCTTGATAAACCATAATGCTAAAAAACACCCAGCTAATTTGCGCGTGAAAAAGGCGTTTGACAAATAATACAACAATTGGTACCATACTAAAATATAAAACATTGGTATGGTTTTTTAATAATCTTGGAGGTCTTAGATATGGAAGAAAGCAAGAAAAAACTG
>Ga0114918_10001412_pt1 | contig 21494 bp, 32 predicted proteins | sample LantaG_FD_87015 | JGI IMG/M metagenome (GOLD analysis project Ga0114918, IMG submission 87015) | Deep subsurface microbial communities from Baltic Sea to uncover new lineages of life (NeLLi) - Landsort_02402 metaG | ecosystem: Environmental > Aquatic > Marine > Oceanic > Sediment | place... | reverse complement strand
GTGGGAGAAGGAGTATCCATCGAAGAAACCCCAGGGGTTGAGACCACCGAAACGAAACAGTTAGTATTTAAAAACCCTGATGAAGCTGCCATATCTCCAGAACAAAGAGATATTTTTGGAGACACACACACAGACAAAAGACTTCCTGGTAAGGCAGCTATAAAAGAAATCACAGATGCTGATGAACAAGGAGTTGCGACAGCTACATACGTAAATCAGGACACAGGAATTGTTGATGCTATAATTAGTAGCACAGACGAAAATAATTTTGTTGGATACGTTAGGGTATATGAAGATGGCAAGGCAACAAATATGTTCTCCGCTAAGATGGAGTCTACTGGAACAGCGTTCAAGAATATGATTACATCTGCTGAGGCTACACTACCAGATAATTCAGAGGTTGTAGAAACCAGTTCAATATCTGTAGGAGGATTAAAGTCCTTCAACAAATCTAACATGGATACTAAAGTTGATTCAGATGGTAATGTTGTCACTAGAAAAACAGCGTACAGTAATGCAACAAAAGAATCTGTAGCTGAAAAAGGTCAAGAGGCTTACAATAATTATTCAACCACAGAACTTGTTGAGGCTGAGGCTGAACTTGCTAAGATTGAGGCTGCCTACCCAGGTATAACCGCAACAATAAAGAAAAAGAAATCACCTCCTTCTCCACCACCTAGGCCTGGAGAAAAGAAAGTGCCAAGAAAACCTAATACATACAGCATTGATATTGATTTACCTGTTATGGTTAAGTCAAAGGCAAGTACAAAGACAACAACAGATACAAAGACAAAGGCAGAAACCATAGTTGCTGTGGCTCCGTTCTTTGATACCACAATAAAGACAGTTGAGGACGCTGTTGCTTTAAGAAAAACTAAAGAGTACCAGGCGTACAAAGAAAACTTAACTGCTATTGGAGAGCAGCTTGGTGTTGAGGTTGAGATTGAAGAAGGTATAGGTGGATACAAGAACGATGCTGGCAAAGAGATAGTTGAGATATCAACAAGGGTAGTGCTTAAGGATGCTTCAATAGAGCAGGCTCAAGAGTACGCTGCAATCTCAGCTGCTTTAGCTCCTGAAACTCAAGAGAGTAGTATAGCCGCAGAGTATGTAGAGGAGGGCTCTAAGGAGCACAACGGGAACGAGTATGTTCTAACCGTATCAGATAGTCAGGGCGTTATAAACGCTTTAGAAAAAGCAGGTATAACAGACTTCAGCATCAACGAAGACACAGGGGAGGTAAGCTTTATAAACATATTTAAGTTTGACAACCCAGAACTACAAGATAAAATTGGTATCTTTGTAGAAGAATTAGAAGCTAATAATATTACTTATGATAAACAAAGCTACCGACCAGTCAACTCCATCTATGTCGACCAGGGAAAAAGGAAAGAAATTCTTAGAAGCTCTGCGAGCAAACGGTCCAAAGACAGACAAACTGGGGGAGACCTTTATAGCACGCTCCTCAAAGCGATAGAGAACGACTCTAAGTTTGAGGGTGTTACTACCGAAGAATACTATTCAGGGTTTGAAGAGCTCAAAGCAAGCGAGACAGCTGCAGCTCAAGAGGTTGCAGACCTAGAGGCAGACTTAGAATCAGAGTTTGAGAACGATGCCAATGTTGACTTCAAGTTAAAGGAGGAGCAGAGTAAAGAAGGATTCACAGATGTGAATGAAATTGTTGAGGCAATGTCCGAAGATACGGATGGTGCGGTTGTCGAGATAACCGAGACAAACCCCAGTGCTCCTAAGATTGATGTACAAGAACTAAACGAAAGACTAAAAGAGCAAGCAGCTGTTGATGCAGCTGTTGAAGCAGAGGAACAAGGGCTGACTGAAGATGAAACAAAAGCAGCTGTTGAAGCAGCTGTTGAAGCAGCAGTACTACCTATTGTTTCAATAGATGTCATTGACGGTATACCTACCATGTTCAGTATATCAGACCAGCTTAGAACTGGTAACGTAGTCAACCCATCCACAGGAAGGGTTATAGATAATTTAAAAGGAGGCCTAGGTTTTAATGGTATTCTAGGCCATGAGAATCTTGCGTGGGCAAGCATCGACAACAATACTGTCAAGGGTCAAATTTCTACAGCGACCAAGATATACAATAACAACAGAGAACTTTTTAAGAATTGGTGGGCAGCTAATCCTGAGTATAACGGATTAGTTCCTATGTCAATTGTTAAGATGGAGTCAAGCTCTATACTTAGTAATGAAGCTGTTGTTCGTGTAATGGCTGACAACATAGCCTCGTTTCCTAAGGCTCAGAGAGTAGAGGCTTTAAATGTTTTTAGAGAGAGATTAGAAACAAAAAAAACTAAGCTACAGGAGGCTGTAAAAAATGGAGTAGGTTTGTCGGGTAAGCCTGTAAAAAAAGGTACGCTTGACCAATACGCTGATGACATTAAGGCTATTGAGGATGTCCAGAAAATGGACAAAAAAATCAAGGCAAAAACCATAGACGCATTACTAACACCCAAAGCTTTAAAGAATTTAAAAGCTATATCATCAGTGAATGTAATCACAGGTAATATAGGGTATGGTCAGCCCAACAGTCCTGGTAAAAAGACGGTAACACCAGGTTCTAGATATAATGCTGTTGCTAAAGCGCTGATTGGAGACAATCCATCTGCAGAAAGTAAGGCTAAACTACACATTGGTTCTATTACGGATGTTCTTACAGAGCCTCAGCTTAAAGATACTCCAATACGTTCAGTCTTTACAATCACAGGTATTGATGTTCTTAATCCTGGTATTGAAAAAACTAATCACCCTAACTATCCTGTTGGTCCCAGAGGAAAAATAATAGGAGTTATAGAGCAGCCTCAATCAATGCTTGAATTGTTTCCGTCTGCATATAATAATGCTGTGGTTGGTAAGGCCAGAGAAAATGCAGGGCAAAATAGAAAAAGGTCAGATGGCACAAGACTAAACGAGACTATACCTGTTGGGATAGGTATTCCTAATAAAGAGTTTCAAGGAACTATTGTTGGTGTGACTGAGGAGGGTAGGCTTTTAGATTTTATGAATCGAAGCTTTCCTTTTGTTAACATATCTACCGACCAGGCTACTATGAACCAGTTGTTAGAGAGCCCTGACGTAACAGCATACCTAAGAGGAGATACTGTTGTGTATGGTATGACTAAGGATGGTAACATCTTTATTAATAAAGATGTTCACGATTCAAAGTCTGAGCTTTACAACACAGCTATTCATGAGATGGGTCATGTGTGGGTAAAGCATCTGTCATTAACACCTAAGGGTAAGAAAATATATAAGCGTGGTGCAGAGATTGTACAGCAGACTGAGCTGTATAAGAAATTACTCAAGCGTTTTGATGGAGATGTAAACAAGGCTACTGAAGAAGCAATGGCAACACTCATCGGTAACAGAGGTGAGAGCGTAGTGGATGCAAGTTTAAAGCAGCAGGTTAAGGATTGGATTACCGCGGTGTGGGATTATGTAAGACAAGAATTTAAACTGTCTAAGGACCTAACAACACAGGAGATTCAGGACCTAACAATGGATGAGTTCCTAGGTACTGCAATGGCAGATATCTTTAGCGGTAAACCTATTAAGCTAACCGATGCTCAGTTAAAAACTTTCTCGACAGAACTTAAGGAAGCTATGCTTAAGTCTGACCAGAGTATGGATTCTATAATAGAAATTGGTAGAAGAAACGGATTCTCAGACGCATCTATTAAAGCGGTACTTAAAGAAAGAAAGTTTCCAGCAGCAGATATAGCTGCTGCTATGGAGGTAAAGGTAGATGTGTTTACACAATTACCCGAAGCGTTTGGTAGGGTTGAAGGTGGTGTCAGTGAGGGCATGAAATTATATAGTGAGGTAAGACAAGCGGTATCTAACTTTGCATCCAAAGGAAAGACGATGGCAGAGGTAAGACAGAAAGCCATGGACCTGATGAAAGCTAATCCTATATACCAGGCTCAGCAAGAGCAGGTTCAGATGGAGCTTATGGTGGACTTTGACAAGACTTTAAACAGTCGCGCTAATGTTTCGGTGCAGAAAGAAATATCAGCTATTAGGAATAGCCTAAAGCAGCGTAAGATAAGTGAGAAGAATCTTAGGGCTTCACAGACTCAGCTTAAAAACTTTATAAGAAACCAATTACCAAAGTCTAAAACATATACTCAGGCTCAAATAAATAAACTTATATCTAGGGTTGGTAAATCTACAGTTGATACATTCCAGGCAGACACTGAGTATGTTATGAATATTGTAGATAAGCAGAAGGCTAAGATGCAGAAGGCTTTAGTTAAGGATATCCTCAAGCTTGTTAAATCAAAAGCCATGACAGCGTTTACCAAGTCACGTAAGCGTAGAGCTAAAGGGCTAAGTAAAGAGGGGCAGAGTTATTTCAACGCTGTTAAGCAGGTGCTTATGGCTGATGCTGATACGCTGCTTGATATACAACAGAAGATACAAGAAAATTCTGTAGAGATAAGTAACCTTATACAGAGACAGTTAGACCTAAAGGCTCTAACCAAAGCAGACCAGAAGACTGAAGCTGGTAAAGACTTAGTAAAAAAACTAACACTTGACCAGAAAGAGCAGGCTCTATTAAACTTGGCGTTAGCATTTGATACCTTTGGAGATGTTTCTAATTTGAGTCTTGAAGAAACTCAAGCCTTAATGCAGCAAATAAAAGATACTAGAGCTGAGTCTATCGCTGTGTTTAAGTCCAGAAGACTAGCAAGAGCTGAGGCCAACAAGAAAATGAAGGAGGAGGCTGATGCTCAGATTAAGGATACAAACCCTTTGCTATTTGATAAGGATGGCAATGTTATGAATGAGGAACAGCGTTTAGCTAGGAGAGATAAAATACTTTCTCACTTCAGAAATTTTGAACTAGGAAAAGGATTCTCTACATTAGCTCAAAGCATGAGGTTTTCTAGTGCTAGTAGCTATATTAAAAACTTTAAGTTGATGCTTCAGCATCTTGGTACTCTGTCCAATACTCTTGATAGAGTAACCAAAGGAAGGGACTTCTTTACTAAGAATGTTTATGACGCTCTCAATAGAATGGATGATATAAGTATTGGTGGAGTTTACCAAACAAGACAGAAGCTTGATGACATTGCCAATACAATCCCTGGTATTACCAAAGGGATGAAACAAATATACCGAAAACTAAACACTGGTACTCATGAGCTTGTGTTAAGGCGAGGGGATACAGGAACAGAGTACACTGATATTTTTAATTCAGACCAGCTTATGCGTATATACGCGCTTAGTTTGAACGATGTTCAAAGACAGAAGCTTGAGGCTCAAGGCATAACCCCTGAAACTATAGAGAGTATTAAAAATATTTTAGGTCCAGAGGTGGTAGAATTTGCTGAGAAATCTGTTGACTTTCTAAGTAATGAATACTATGAGAGCGTTAACAATGTTTACTCCTACGTCAATGATGTAAACCTAGGGTATGTAAATAACTACTTCCCAACGGCTACCATGTCAGCGGATACTTCAGCTGACATGATAAAGGGTGGAGACTTTAGCGGTGTGTTTAATTCTGAGACCTCTCCTGCTTTTAAAGAAAGAAGCAATAAGACTTCCGATATTAAGTTAAAGGAATATGACTTTACATCTGTTCTTAATAATCATATTGAGAGCATGGAGAAGTATAAGGCTTATGCTGTAGGAACGCAGAGGTTAAACAACTTATTTAAGATTGAATCTGTACGTCAATTACTTAAAGAGACTGGTGTTGAGAGCTCTATGAGGAAGGCTGTAAACTTTGCTATCAATCCAGACTCTGGAAAGGATGCTTCAGGAACTGTAAAACTAATAAGCAAACTACAATCTAAGTTCACAGGATTTGCCTTGGCATTTAAGACTATACAAATACTTAAGCAGGCTACTTCTTTTGTAAACGCCTTTGAAGACTACAGTTATTTTCCTCAAGACTCTAAGGTTCCTCGTGTAATTAGGAAGGCTGTTGACTATCCAATGTTTATGATTGATGGCGCGGCTAACGTACTATCTTTAGCTAAAGATTTAGTTGGAAAGAAAGGACCTGTGCGACAGGCTATGGAGATATCTCCTACATTCAGGAAGAGGATAGAGCAGGGTATAGAGGGTGATGTGTACGGGCTAGAGTCTGGTGGGAAAATATTTAAGAAGAAATCATTGACAGGAGGTAAGCGTAAAAGAGCACAGCAAGGATTTAAAACAGCGGCTGCTGCTCCTACTGTGATTGGAGATGTGCTTGGTGTTATGGGTTACATGATTAACTATAAGCGTAACATAAAAAATGGTATGAGTAAGGCTGATGCTTTAAAAGCATTTAACAATTACAATCCTACCCAGCAATCAAGAAGAGGAACAGATAAGATTCCTTTACAGATGAACAGTACTGTTTTTCAAAGAGCTTTTACCATGTTCGGTAGTACATTGTACCTTCAGATTAACAAGGTTATGCAGAGCACAACCAACATATCAAGAAGTATATCTCAAGGAAAAATGCCGCGCTCAAAAGACACGAGAAGTTTAGCATTAAACATGGCTGTAGCCAACGTACTGTTTGTTGGCGTATCTAACATAGCTAAGTTTGTGAAGGGAGATGACGAGGATAAAGATGCGGCACTCATGAAAATGGCAGAGGCTATGATGGGACTTAATCTTATATACCAAATCCCATTTGTTGGTGGTACTATAGAAGGATTTGATGTTGCTGGTAGAGTAATATCTGGTGTACAAGGAGAAGAGTACAAAGAAGAAGGCCTTAGGTTTAGCGGTGATGTCGTTGACCCTCTAGCCAGTGTCGTCTCTAAGTACAGAAAGCTTACTAAGAAAGATGTAGGAGAAGTACAGGCCGCACTTAGGGTACTAACAGAGATAACTTTAGGGGCACAGCTCGACCCTTTCATTGGGTTATACAATATGTTTGGTGGTGAAGAGGAAGAGTTTGATGATGCTACGTATGATGTTATGGGTATCTCTCCTTCTTACAGACCGAAGAATGAAGGCGGAGAAACATATACGCCAATGAGTAAGACTAAAATGAAGCAGATGTTTCCTGAAATGTATAAGGATAAGTATGGTCCTGGAGGAACAAATGAAGATGCGGAAGAAATAAAGTCAGATATTAGAAAGATGAAGAGAGACTTGAAGAAAGAAATATATGAAGACTTTTAACTAATAGTGTCTGGCATAATTAAACGTCTTTTGTTTTGGGTACATTACAACAAGCTCTGAGCTTAGTTCTGATGTGCCCTGCCAAGACACTGTGCCTGATATAGAATTTATTTTACCGTACATAATACCATCAAGACAAGCCCATATTATAACAGGGTTTAATCTTTTAAGGGAAAGCTTTGATAGATTGTTTAGGCTAACCTGCAAGGGATAGCAGGATTTAATTTCTTTATCTGTAGGTATTACTAAAGCGAATGCTATTAAATTACCCTGCTTATCATACACCCTGTAGTCTACATCACTAGGCCCTAGGCTTTTGTGCGAGCCTTCAAACCTTTCAGTAAATTTAAGTATTGCTTTTTCTTTTACAGACATTAGAATATGTGAGTTAGCCTTGCTATCTGACCATATACTTTGTGGTGTATAAATGCCTCAACTCCCTCAACCGCACCAGTATATCCTTTCTTATGATGCCAGGTGTCTGCAGTGCTTGGACTCCTAAGACTCTCAACGGTACATCTAATAAAATCTTTACTTGTTTTGTGGTGTACGTGGTGTGTATAGAAATATCTTTTAGTACAGTCAGTCCAGTCCTTGCTCTCGTGAGCCATAAGGCTTGGAAGGTCTGCTGCTTTAGCTTCATCACCATGGGTAGTTCCAATTAAATTGTTATGATACTTAAAGTATTTTCTGTGAGCCATGCTGTTGTCAAACGTAATGTTTTTACAATTTCTGAAATGACTTTCTATAGTTTGCGCCAACATGAATCCGCTTATGTAATCGTGATTGCTTGGGTTAAAGGTGAAGTGAATATCAGATATTGATAACAACAATTCAATAACATCAACGTAAAGTTTTTTAGCAACTAAAAAATTCTCATACCACATCCCGTCTGTATCCTGAGGTGTGCCCCCTGTTGTTTGTCTCTTAGGAGAATCAATATGCAGTATGTCGTTGCCACCTATGAAGTTAATCATATCTATATCAAACCCATTAGATGATTTTAATATACCGTTGACTCCGTTCAAGACTCTTTGTACTGCTATCTGTGAATTATATTCCTGGCCTGTCTCTAGCCTTGAGCAGAGCTTACCTATGTGTATGTCTGCTGGGTCCAGCACCATGAGGTGTCCTGACTTAGATTTTTTTCTCCTAATTTTTTTGTACTGAGGAGAGTGCTTGTCAAGTTCTTTGATTAGCTTCTCAACAAAATCTTTTTCTTTCTGTACCTGGAAGTTAGGGTTCTTAACGAACAGGCTTGCCTTGTCACTCTTTAACCAGGCGTGCTTCACTGTGTCTACGTCAATGCCGCTTGCCTCAGCCGCTTTCTTTAGCCCTCTATACTCTTCTATTATATTTAACTCATCGTCCTTTAGCCTAAGCCTATTGGTCTTTAATTTTTTTTTCATGACTGCTGTTTTATAAATCATCTTCCATTGAATCAATCATGTCTTTTAGCTTTAAGATTAATTCTTTAGAAATTTTTTTACAATGGTTGTAATCATGGTCTATTAAAGACTCGTAGATTTCATCGCATGAGTCGTGAAGACTGTTCGTTAGGTTGTTAACGTGTTCTATTCTTCTTTTCTCCAGCGAGGTGTTCGGGTTCATTAGTTTCTGTCCATTGCAATTAAAAAATCATTACCGATTTTATAATCTAAATTTTTTATTGCCCTATATATTTTCCTAGAGTTTTTACTAGCGGTAGTTCTTTCCTTAGAACTAGAGTCAAGCCCTAGGTTTGTATACATATAGCAATCTATCCTTAAAAGCTCATCAATTTTTTTTCTTGTGTTCCATGATGTAAAGCTTATAATCTTTTCTATGTCGTTAACTGTGTATTCCATTTAGGTATGTGTTAAGTTTGCGTGTAACTTGTTTGATGTTCTTTTTGTTTACCCTCTCATGTATCGTTTTATAAATATCATGGTAAACCTTTTGTCTTTTTATAAATACTTCATGCTCTAAATTTAGACTAGATAAATTCAAAGTTAAGTTTTTTATTTTGTTTTCCAAAGTAAATATTAAATTTTTACATTCAACCAGTGTTAAATCTTTATTTTGTATTCGCTGTGGCTCTGTAAACATTTTAACACATCGCTCATACAATTCATACAATCTATCGTCTGCTTTTATAACATACTTAAATGAATTATTATAATGTATAACTGTGGCGTGATGCTTGTCCAGGCTCTTGGCTGTTCTTGATAGGGTTTTATATCCCTCGTCCATAAGTATGCGGCAGTACACCATCCTGGCCTCTACCACTTCTCGTTTCCTGGTTTTCTCCATAACGTCTACGTCAAAAACTGTGTTTACTATTTTCTTAAGTCTATTTTCTATTGTTAAGTTTGCCATTGTAATGTTTGTTTGATTAAATATAAATCTAAATATGTGTCGGAGTCTACCTCTCCTATGTCTATGTATATGGTGTTCTCTCCTTCTTCTTTTGCGTACTCAACACAGAAAAAAACTGGTTGGTCTAGGTCTTTTGTTACACCAGCAAATACCTTGGTGCTGAATCCAGTAGCAGGTAGTATGTCTGAATTAAATTCTATCTGAGAAGCTATGTCCATCGCTAAATCTTCGGGCATCTCTCTTAGTGTTTCAATAAAGTTTTCGTCAACCTCGTATTCACCCTCTATAAATCTCAGTCTGTACTCCATGCTTCTTTAATTCTTTTAGTCTATACTCCTGTAGCGCAGACACCTTCCCCTTAGCGGTTTTAACTTCGCTGAATATAACACCACAGTTGGGGGGTATAGCAACAAGGTCAGGTATGCCGTTCTTGTTTGTCTTAATAAGCTTAATAACATAATAACCCTCAGCCTCAAGCTGTTTAATTCTCTTCGCCTGTATCTGTTGTTCTGTCATTTATATTTTATAAAGTTACTAATTTCTTTTATAGGAATAAGCACAGCCATGGACGTGTTGTTGTCACCCATTGCCTTGATACTGCCTTGTCTAAAGTATTCTCTAGACACCTTCTTAAGCATCTGAGTTTCAAAGACATACATAACCTTGTCCTGATATTCCTTGGAGAATATTATTATCCAGTAGTCTGCCTGGGTTGTTGCTATCCCTGATGGCTTGCCTCTGCTCTCGTACTCTATCGCTATATTACCTGACCTTCCAACCCAGCTGTCTCTTTTTACCTCAATGAGTTTGTCTTTGAATAATGAATCAACAATTCTTTCTCCTTCCTTTCCTATCTCAAGGTCGTATTTAAAATCATTATTGAAGTTCATCTTTTTCTTCGCGTTCTTTGTCAGGCCATATCCTTCTTGTCATATCTTCCTGGCTTTCTTCCGAAGGCCATTCGTTTTTCTCCCTGTCCTTTATAACTCCAGGTCCCCAGTCCTCAGGCCATATCATCTTCCCTATTGACTTTCCTACTGACATTATTATCCAGGCTATAGTTAGCCAACCAATTGCTTCTATCATTGTATTTAATTTAAAGTTAATGTTTTAGTTAATATCTTTTGTGTGTAGAGTGTAGAATTTTTGCTCTATATAGTTGTTGTTTTTGTTCTTTAGTAATTTCTCGATAGAAAGTTGAAGTATATTTCCACCCACAACTAAATACAGCATTTTGTACAGTCAACCCATCTAATACTAATTGTAGTACTTTATTAAAATCAACTTCTTTTTTATTTTTTCTTTTGTATATTCCTTGTGGCATATTATATTTAATTTAAAGTTAATAAATCTTTTTTAAAGTGACGCAAGGTGTAGTCCTTTTTCTTTGTCACCGCTTTGTATATTTGTTTTTCTATACCTCCCTTAGCGAACACCCAGAATATTTTACTAAGCTTACTGTCCTTAGTGGTCATCCTATCTCGGCTCTGCCAGTAGCTTGTTGCACTGAAGTCTATGTTGTAGTACACCAGATACTCTGCATTACGCAAACTGATTCCCTCCCTTCCGCTTACTATCTGTAGCGCTATGGTCTTATCTGTAGAATTAAACTCGTCTATCTCTGTGCATAGCTGGTCGCCATACACCTCCTTCAAAGCGTTTAGTTCCTGCTTAAACTTATAGAATATTCCCATCTTCATTAAGCAAAAGTTATCGTATATAAACTGAGCTTTACTTAGGTCTAGTATCATAGAGTTTCCACTCTCAAACTTTACAGTCCCACTATATATCTGATGAAGCTTCATCATAAGTTTCACTGGTGTGTCCGCAAGTATAACCTCATCCTTACCTTCAACAACTAAATTCTTTTGAAGCTTTGAGGTTATGTTGTACGTTGACTCACTCATCTCCACCTCCAGCACCTCCTCTACAATATCATTCTCAAACCCTGCCTCCTTCTGTGTATAAGATATGGTAAAGGGTTTCATCTTTTGAATTATAGAATCATGACCTCTGGTGTAGTCCCTTATGTACATGCTGTTTATCTTTTTCTCTTTAACATCCACGTAATCATGAGAGAACTTATAGAAACTAGGGTATTGTCTGAAAGGATTCTTTGGAATACCATACACCTGGTGGTACATCTGACTGTACGACTCAGGTGTTGGTGTTCCTGACAACAAACAGACATCACAACCTGTCTTGCTTATAATAGTTCTAACATCTTTAGCTCTCTTGTTGGGCTTGGGAAACGCACCCATACCATGGGCTTCGTCCAGAATAATCAAGTCCCACTTTATGTTGGGTAGTTTGTGCATACTCTCATAGTTTATAACAAACAAAATAAAAGATGTGGGGCACATCATATCGTTGTCATGTGTTATAGAACTGATAGCCTTCTTCTTTGTAAGGAACAAAACATTTTCGTACCCCATCTTCTCTGCTATACCCAGGCTAGTCAGGGTCTTACCTGTCCTAACCTCCATAGCTAGATAAAGAAATCCTTTTTCAGATATTATCTTAACCCCGTCATCAATAATTTTTTGTTGGTAGTCTCTAAACTCTATCATAATAGTGAGGTTTGAACGTTAACTTCGTCTGCTTTTTTTAATCTAATCCATCTACCTGTAGCGTCTCTTCCCTTTTCAGGTTGAGCTCCCGTCTTGTAAACAGCATAGGCTGTAAGCCACTTATTAAATCTAACCTGTGTTATAGACAGCCTAGATTTAGGCCCGTAGTCTGGGTACTCTGATATAAAATTCTGGTACAGAGTGTTGGTGTGTATCCTTGAGTCAACATATATGTTGGCGCTCATCTCACTCCCAGCTATTAACCCTAGCCACTCTATAAAATCATGTGAAGACTCCGCAGATAGCTGTCGTATCTTAAGGTTAACAAACTTACTCTTGACTAAGCCTGTCTCTAGGTATCCCATCATACATCCCACCATGTAGTTATCAAACTTGCACCAGTCCTCATCGTTCCAGTCTCCAAACATTAGCTTACCGAACTCATCGATTGGTGTATAGTTTTTATTGTAGTGCTGGTGTAGTTCAAGCTCCCACTTTCTACGAGCAAAAGAATTTCCTGCTCCCTTGATGGCGTAGTTAGTTGTGATTGCAATCTTAGGTGACTTACTAAACGGAATTTTTATTGCGTCCTTGTTTTTCTTTTCAAGCGTAAGTCCTTCTGTTACCACAGAAAACAATCTCTCAAAATCAAACCCCTTTTTTACATCATCGAACACAAGTATCTGTGTGTCAGCTGACACGAGTTGGTAGGCAAATGCTCTTTCAAAAGTAAAAGACTTTCCGTCTATCGTTACCACCTTCTTCATCTTCTGTAAGGCATTCATAAACAATCCCTTACCTGTTCCTCCCTCTGGGTTGTCACTTATAACCTCATCGTTTAAAATTATTGCTGGGCAGTATGATAAATTCTTGTACCCATGCAGAAGAAAACCAATAGTAGACTCCATTGATTTAATTCTACCATCATCAGAAGCACATATATTTTTTATAAACTGTTTGTAGTCGCAGTCACCTACCTCACACTTGTTAAATACCCTATCAATGACGTGGTCTTTCCAAACAAAACCATTGAGGTCTATGTAATCTATCACCTCTACATCATCTTTTGTTACCTTGATAGCACAGTTATTATAGTAAAGGTATGAGGCGTTCTTATTGTCCTCAACAAAGTAGATGTCAATCGTTGATAGAAGTGTCAGGAAATCCTCTCTAAAGTACCTTACCTGGTCTGCAAAGTGATTGTATATTGACGCATCGTCCAGCTCTATAACGCTGTTCAATACAAAATCTTTTATATACTTCTCATCTGTATGGTCAACCAGGTTGTTGGTTACCTTAACAAACACATAGTTCTTACTACCTTCTGGGCTGTACTTATAAAAGCCATTGTCCTCAAGGAACTGCTTGAATAGTATATGCACTATCTTTATTACACCCTTGTCTGATTTAGTCCAGAATTGTTTCTGTTCATTCTCCTCCTCAACCCTGTTAAGTACAGCCTCTATTACTCTTGGCTCTATGTGGCTGTCCTCTAGCTGTGATTTTATTTTCTTTTTAGACTCCCCCCTCCTAAGCTTTACTCTTATGTTGTTGACTCTCTCCTCATCCTCATAGTATTTTGTACCATGGTTTTGTGTCTGAGCATAGGCCGAACTTATCGTCTGGTTTATTTCTGTCTCTGTAAAGTCTGAAGTTCTATAGTTCTGTAGTACATATCCAGCTAAAGATTTATTAATACCAAAGTCATTAAACGCTGAGGCTAGTATAAAACAGTTGTTGTTTCTCTGACCTTCAACCATTGGGTACTTCTTTACCCACCACTTCACAAGTATTTCAACTATCTTGTTCTCATCAGTGATTGGAATGGTTGGCATGTCTAACCTGCTGTTAACCTCTGTGTATTCCTTCTCCTTAATCTCCTCCCATACACTAGAGTTTTTATTTACATATATCAAAGGGTCGTAAGACTCGTAACAAACCCTTGAAATATTTTTACATGTAGTGTCAAAGTGTGGGTTGTTGAAGTGTATCTCAAGGCTATTAAAATAGTTTACATGATTGTCAATGTCCTGAGGTATTTTGACCAGAGCTTTTAACCCCTTGCCTGAAGGAGATATAAACACAGAGTATATAAAATTACTCTTAGTTAGTTTCTCTTTATCTGTTAGTAGTTCTTTGTTGTTCTCATACCCATCAAAATCTAGGCATATAAAACCTGAGTGTTGGATGATTGATGAGTCGTTACGTTTGTTAAACGTACCAGAGAAACATATTGCTGGAAGGTTTTTCTTTAGCTCATTCCTTTGTGACTTGTCCTTCTCTGTGCGAATTCTTTTAACCAAGTCCTTTGATGCTCCGCTTTTTATTCTGTCAATAATAAACTCCAAGCCCCTAAAGAAAGGGGTTGAGGTCTCTTTAATGTTCTGAAAAATTGTGATTTCTTTTGCTGTCATGATGTGTTTGATTTAATTGTGTCGAGTTTGTGTCGAGTTTGTGTTACTTAAGTAACTGATTATCAGTGTGTGTGTCGATAATGTTATCTTTCTGGTCTCGTATAGGGAATAAAAATAAATAAAAGCATTGAATAATAAACCCTATATAGTAAAATATATTAGCACAAAAATTTTGGGGCGCTGTTACACACCCCATTATTTTTAGAAGGGTACGTCACTCTCATCTAAATGAGTTTTGGTTACCGCCTCTGTTTGCTTTGGTTCAAAGTTGTCAACAAACATGTAAGGATTTCCTGCCTTACTTTCCTTGATACCAACATTTACCCAACCGTTTTTTGAGTTGGCTTTTAAAAATGTGATTGCGTCATCAACCTTGATACTTAAACTTCCTAGTACAAAATCTTTTTGATTAGGATGTTTCTTTCTGAATTTGAAACCGTCTGCGAATACAATTTCATCTGTGTTTACTGCCATAATTAATGGTTTAAAATATTTATTTTATGCTCCAATGTTTCTATTGTGGCTATGATAATATCATCCTTAGCCTTTCGTGTGACACAGCTCATCGGAACTTCAAGCCATATCACATCCTTACTTCTGTATAACTCCTTGTATTTTTTAAGGAGCATCTCTTTAAACCTCATCATAAAAATAGAATTGGTTTATATCTTCCTCTGGCATGTCACCATAGAACCTTCTGTACTGCGCAACAGCCTTGGCAACCTTCTGCTCACCACGTTCTAAGCTCTCGTCACTCACAGAGTACATGCCTATCATCTTAGTTGTCTTATCCACAACTAAAAACACAAGGGGCTTTCCAAAAAGCTGTTGATATATATAAGCTTGGCTGTCGTAATTATAATCACGAACACTCCACTTAAACTTATCTATAGCGCCTGTTGTTTTGATATCAAAAATATATTCTGAGCCTACAATATCTGCTTTACCCTTCCACATTTCTCCATGTATTTCTTTTATCATGGGCACCTCATACTGCACGCCATCTTCCTGTATCAAAGCTCTGATGTCCTTCACGTTGAGCATGCTTTCAACCAGGTCTTCCATCATTAACTTCTCCTTTGTAAGCAGGCCTATCTCTAGATTGTTTTCAGCAATGAATTCTTTGTAAGCCTTGCTGTTCCTGGAGGCTAGGTCTACATGAGGCGTAGCCTCTGCCTTCTCTGGCTCAAGTATTAACTGATGGAAGTATCTACCCTCCAGAAAGTTCTTGTTGTCCTCTCTAGGTTTCCTGAAGTTCTTAGGGTTTTTAATAAGGTCACCTATATCTGAGTTAGAAAGATAGTTTCTACCTACCCCTGTGTAGTACTCCTTGTCGTCCTGTAATTGTTTGATGATGTCTTTCATATCTATATTGCTTTTGCTATTTCTTTTTTAACTATCGTTGACATTTTATATTTTTTAGTCAGCTGTTCTCCAATAAACTTAAGGCCTTTGTCCTTGTTGTCGATTACATACTTCATAACTCTATCCCAATTATCATCTCCTATCTCTAGGTTTATATGCGTTTCCATTGTTTGTAAAGAAGGCATAGTTTTCGCTGGCTTCTTAGCTACTGGTCTGCCTGTTGTTTGATTTGCCTCACCGTTAGGTAAGTCTTCTCCAGCATACACATAAAGACCAAGTCCATGTCTTGCAATAGCTTTTGTTAAGCTACGCTGTATCGTTTTGTTTACATCAACAGACGATAGCTTATCCATTAAGATGGAGTTGTTTCTAAAGTCCATCACAGGAAGGTATTCGATGTGCTCTATACCCTCGATGGTTACACCTGTCTTAACCCATGCAGACCTGCTGTCTGTGTGGTAGAACATCCCGTCTACATTCTCATAGATTGTATACGTTGCGGTAGGGTAGTTCTTCTTTACCTCTGCCCACGCCCATGCCCATGATAGGTATGTTAGGTTGTTCTTCTTTTCTACTTTGTCGTTTACATTGATAGAGTTCAATGTTTCAAAAACTGATTTTAATTTACTCATGATTGTTTAGTTTTAAATTAATGTTATTATACTTTTTTAATAATCTTTCTCTGTGATTTTTTAGGTGCTTAATTCTTTTAGGGTTCTGCTTAGTGTTCATCTCATCTTTTATGCCTAGCTCAATCGTGTCGAGCTTTGCCTTATAAGTATTTACACACAGGCTATACACCCCGTATCTCCAGCCCTTATCTATGAAGACCTTCTCCTCTTCGCGAGATATGTCTTTATAGTAGTCTCCACCAAGAGCTATGTTCTGTATCACTACGTCACCTAGCTCTTTGTCTTTGGTTATCTTACAACCTAGGTACATCATTGAGTCGTACCCATGCCCATCTAAACTGACAGCCATTTCATCTGCTCTCGCCTCTTGAAAAACATTTTCTAAATTATTACACATGATTGTATGGTTTTAATTATTGACATCAAGTCTTCATCGTGCTCAGCTCTTTGTCTTATTAATTTTATTCCATGTATAATTGTAGAGTGACCTACACTATACCCATGGTCTGCCATGTACTGCTTTATATATCTAACACGCATAGGTCTTTCGGAGCATAGATAGTACAGCATCTGCCTTGCGTCTACTATATCTCTTCGCTTGCTCTTGGTAAATATTTCGTCTTGTTTGACATCATACAGCTCAGATACCTGAGACTGGTACTCTTTAAAAATTGAATAGTGCATTTGATTTTTGATTTTTGATTTGTGCCTGAGCATACTCTATGCCCATAGGTAAACTCTCAAGAAATTTCTCAAGAGTTTGTGCTATTTCTGTTAAAGATTTTTGATGTGAAGTAACATTAGATAACCAAGCCTCGTAGCTTGAGTCGGCATCCATCCTGTCCACTTCTTCCTGTCGCATGTCTGCGAGAAGCTGTTTAGTTTTTCCCATAATTTATTAGTGTTTAATGAATTGTAAATGTACAAAATGTTTATCATTCGTACAACAAATTGATATTAATTTATCATAACTCCAAGTATATCTTGGCTTTTGTCCACCAGTGGATGTGCTTAAACTCTTCCTCTGTGTATATGTGTATCCTGTTCTCCTGGTCTGTGATTGCGTGCAACCCTGAGGGTAACACCTTGTGATGTTTTATTTTCATAGGCGTCCCCCCTCCTGTAGGTCTTCGCACTCATATCTCCACTCTTCTTCTAGGTGATTGTCGCACATGGCCGAGCCATAGTGTAGATTGGCATCATAGTCTGTGCCAAAGCCGTAGTGAAAACGAGATGCCTGTAGCTTGTCATCAATCTCTGCTATATAGTTGTCCTGGTTTGTTGTGAGGTAGTCCTGAAGGTCTCCATGTTTATTTGTTTTTAAGTAAGACTCATAGTCAACCTTGTCTACTTCTACTTCTATCTCTGCGTACTTATGGTACACTTGTCTATGTTGGATTTTTACTTTCATAATCTCTAGTTGTTTAGTGGTTTAAATTGTCTATAGCCTCGTCTATCATTGTAAAGACTGTCTCTGATACATAATCGTCTGAGCACACATCCTCTAGTATGTCCATCGCATCCTCGTCTGAGCATTTGTAGTTTTGTTTTATGTCATCTATGTGCCATAAGTTTTCTACACAGTACCCCTCTTTTTTTAGTAGGGCTTTAGCATCCTTGATATCTAGTGCTCTTCTTAATATAACGTCAGCCTCTAGGCTTGCTCTAATTTCTTGTTCTCTTTCTCTCATAATAAATAGTTTAAATTGTTTTATAAAGTTCTTGTAGTTCTTTTATCCTGTCGTCTGCAAATTGCATCGCATCCTCTCTGCGTTTTTTAGTGAGTCTCTTGATGCCGTTCTGCTCCTTGTAGTCTGCAAGGTGCATGTCTATCCTGTCCTCAAGCATGCCTTCAATAAGTAACTGCATGCATGACCTAAACCTGTAAGACTCCCACGTCCTGTTGTAGTATCTTACTTTTCTTTGCCCCATGTACATGTTGTTTATGTAAAGCTTAGAGATGTGTCCCCACCCTCTGCTGTTGCTGTACCCCTCGTTCTGGATAGTGTACTCATTGTTGTTAAATTTTTTTGTGTGTAACATAATTTTAGTTGTTTTTAGATTGATTAATTAATTTCTTGTTAAGCTCTGCTATCCTGTCCTTGAGGTGTTTGTTGTTGACCTCAAGTATAGATGCCTTGACCTCTAGTTCTTTTATTCTTTCTTCCATAGCCTGTATTCTTTGGTAATTAAATTTATTATTTGTCATGATTTTATTTGTTAGTTATTAATAGTTTTAGGTAGTGACTGAAGGTACCTCATCCTTCTTGTAACCTGTTCTACAGTCATCCACGAGTCTACTCCTCCAAACTCTCCCCTTCTGTCTGTCACAGTACTCAAAACCTCAAAGCTTGAGTACCCGTTGCCGTACAAAAATTCATGACCGCCTACCACTGAAATGAAAGTCCCGTTTTCAAACTCCATCCTGGATGCCCATGCTTTAGGGAACACCTTGTGGCTCTTAAAGACCAGGTCTTTAAAGGTGAAGGGTTTTTCTTTTATGTATACGTCTCCTAATCCTAGGTCGTTCTCGTCTATCCAATTACCGCACTCTCTCCTGGAGACGTCTTTAAAAAGAACGTCTCCTGTTGCATAACATATTACCTCGTGTTTCATATCTGTTTGTTTTTATATTTCTTTTATGTTAATAATTACCCACTCGTGTGAGCCTTCCTTCTTGAATAATTCAATCTCTTTCTCATCTTCTAGGTAGAAAAACACGTCATCATCATCCTCGCTAATATCCCCTATCTTAAAAATCATATCATCTTGTATGTTTCCGTTGTCTAACCATTGTATTGTCGCTATAAATCTTTTATCAATATTCATGTAGCTGTAGTCTGTCGGTGTGATGTGTTTGATACTCATAATTTTAGTCGTTATAATAGTTAGTAAATTGTTCTTTTAATGCTCTGCCGTTTGCTGTATTAAAACCATAGCTATGAGTGTGCATGCCACTTATAGGTTTGTTCTCCACTATAAAGAGAAATATCTCTTCCTCTGTTATATCGTGCAGATTTGCTAGCTCTCCGCATGCATACTCCATTTGATTCATGTTGTGTCTCGCCTCCCCATAATTTGATATAAGGTAGGCTGTCATTTCTTTTGCTGTCATAATTTTAGTTGTCTAATTGATTAATAAATTCTACTACTGCTTGGTATGTTTCCTTAAGAGAAACAACTTGCAACGCTTGTGCTATTGAGGAATATGACGTATCTATTACATCCCTCCCATCAATGAGGTTGTTGTGCATCTCTAAGCATTTCTCAACCACAGGCATAAGCCCGTTCCATGATGTGTTGTAAGCATACCAGCCTCCATCTACTATGAAATCATCTTCGTGTATTATATCCCAACTATCTTTTTCGGTATAACACTTTCCATCTGTGTCAGGCATAAGAGTAAATTCATGCCCCATAAATTCTGCTATTAGTTTATTGTCTTTCATAATTTTAGTTGTTTAATTGATTAATAAATACTTCGTCAAGGGTGTATCCCTTCTTTGTTCTGCACACATACGCAATAAAATTACGCATGTGTTTGTCGTCTGCAAACTCTTTGGTGACGTACCAATCTGTTGCCTTGTCTGTCTTAAATTTGATAGTTGTTGCCATAATTTTAGTTGTTGTTTATCCATTTGGTTATTGCCTCGCGCTCCTTCTTTTCTTTTTTAAAAGATGATGGCGCGAAGTCTTGGTCAGTAAATGTTCCAGATGCCCACGTATGGTCAACGTACTCACCGTCTAAGCTCATTGTTAGGTCACCGTTATCCTTTTTAAAAAACCTAGTGCTGTCGCCTAGTATGTTTTTTAAATCTCTAATAATTTCTTTCTCTGTGTACATAGCTCTAGTTGTTTAATAAGATTGTTTGTAGTGTCACGCCTTCTGGAAGGTATCCTTTAGCGTATCCACTTTTTAATTTGATTTTAGTTTTCATGTTATAAATTTTTAAGATTAAGAGACCAGGTAACCCTGGCCTTTCGTCCTTTCAGGACTCATCAGTTAATCTCTTGTTGGGTAAATGTCTTCCCACCCATCTACTGAGTTGGGGTAAGCGTACTGCTTTGGCTCTTTGTATGGCTCTTGTTCGTATGGCTCTACCCAGAAATCTTGACCAAACATTTCTCCCCACCTTTCAATACACTCCTTTGCTTCTTGTTGTGCCTCTTCTGGTGTTTCAAACCCATCTTCCTGTGTTACGTTAAGACCAAACTCGTCCATCGTTACTACTTTGTACATTGTTTTCATAATTAATAGTTTTTAATTAGGTATGAATTCAGTGCCATCTGTTGAAAGATAGTACCCTTAAATTCTTTTAATACTTGTATTGCTCCCTCGTCTTCCATCACTATTGATGGGTTTACTGCATGCTCATTGCATAGCCATATAAAATCTTTTTTTGTCATAGTTTTTAGTTGTTTTAATTAGTTTCTAAGGGCGTATCCAGCCCCGTTACCTAGCTCTGTTAATAATCTTGATACTTTAGTTAGTAATTTCTGCATTGTATTTGATGCCTGTGTTTATCGCAAAGGTCTTTGTGCTGTTAGATACAGGCAGTAGTATTGCTCTACTCAAGGCTGTCAACAGCGCCTGTGATTGTTATTCTATAGTTAGCAAACATTAATCCTCCTCCTCAAAATCTAAGAAGAACTCGTATTCACAATTCAAGCATTTATGTTGTTGCTTATCTTCTGATATTTCTTCAAACTCTGTTCTACTGCCACATTTAGGACAAGTTGTTGGTTGGGAATTATCTCCATTTATATAAGTATCTAATTCGTGAATTGATTTTATCTCTAATTTCATAATTAAAACGATTTGCTAACACAACCTATACACCATAAAGCAATATAGTATTGTGCTAAGATTAAACATTGTACTACGCTTTACGGTGCATAGCCAAACCGTTATATATTGTAATATCTTCTCTTTGAATCCATGAATATGTTTGAAACTCTTTCAAACTCAACGTTTACAATCTTGAAATTGTTAT
>Ga0114918_10001411_pt1 | contig 21506 bp, 16 predicted proteins | sample LantaG_FD_87015 | JGI IMG/M metagenome (GOLD analysis project Ga0114918, IMG submission 87015) | Deep subsurface microbial communities from Baltic Sea to uncover new lineages of life (NeLLi) - Landsort_02402 metaG | ecosystem: Environmental > Aquatic > Marine > Oceanic > Sediment | place... | reverse complement strand
GGGGGGGGAGCGCGGGCGAGCGTTTTTTTCGAGGGGGGTAGACCGACGCGATGGACGTCCATACTATCCACGGCACCGGGGGTGCCTTCCGGCCCTGTCACGCATCCGATCACGCCGCTAATGGCTTGGCCATGATACGCACATGCACCCTGCGCAGAGAGAGGCATCGCTGGGCGCCCTGCCCGGGCGGGGCGAGGCCACAGACGCGGGGCGCTTCGTTACGAAAAAGACGCTCGAGGGCCGCGCGCGCAAAAAGACTTTTTCGCGTCTCCCCTCCCTCCCTCCTCGCGGCTCACCTGCAGGTCCCGCTCCACAGACCCCGCCGTCCAGAAGGCCAGGACGGACTGGGTCGCGCCCTCGTCCGAGCCGGGGGTGGAGCCGCCCATGGGCGAGGAGTAGGAGTCGGAGAAGTCCATGTCTTTTTTATGGAGCGGTCAAAACAGGGACGAAAAAGGGAAGTGAGAGGGGCTGCTTTCGCTCCATTCCTCTCTTCGCTGGCGCAGCTCTCCCCCCCGGGGGAGAACGCGTGTGTGCGCGCCCAAGGGCCTGGCCCGCCGCCACGCCCGTCCGCCGCCACGCCCGTCCGCAGCACGCTCCTCTACTCTGGACACACGCCCCCGCACGCCGCGCGGGACTAGAAGGCACTCCGCCCTTTTTGTTTGCCTAGCTCTCGCTGACGCGGCGCCGGCGGCCTGCTCTCAGCCTGCTCTCTCCCTCTCGACCCTGCCCGCCAACCACCACACTTGCCACACACCATCTCTCTCAAGCATGCCCACACACCCCGTCCCCGACGCCGCCCTGCGCGCCTACGGCACCGCCCTCATCGCAGAGGGCGCGGCCGCCCTGGGCGCGCCCCCCCAAGTCGCCCCCACCGCCTCCACCCTCTTCCACCGGTTTTACCAGGCTGTCCCCTTCGTGGCCGCCCCGCCCGCGGCCGGCGCGGCGGCCGCCCTGTTCGCGGCGCTGAAAGTGGAGGAGGCGGCCGGGTCGGCCACCGCCCGCCGGGTCATCCAGGTCATGGCCCGCCGCGTCGCCCGGTGGGAGGCGGAGGCGAGGGCTGTGCTTGGTGGTGGTGGAGCAGCTGAGGGAGCAGCGCCGCCCGCCGCGGCCGCCCCACCTCCCCCGCTCGAGCTCTGGTCCCGCCCCTACGAGGCCGCCAAGGCCGACCTGGTGGCCACGGAGCGCCGCCTGCTGGTGGCCCTGGGCTTCCACCTGCGGGTCGAGTCCCCGCACGGCCTGGCCCTGCAGACGGCCGCCCACGCGCTGGCCGGGGCGGAGGCCGGGGGCGACCGGCAGGACTCCCCCCTCCCGCCGGGCGCCCTGGCCTCCGACGCGTGGGCCCTGTGCAACGCCTCTCTGCGCACACCGCTCTGCCTGGCGCACGGTGCGCCCGCCATCGCGTGCGGCGCGGTCTGGCTGGCCGCCCGCCGCCTGGGCGTCCCCCTTCCCGAGCGCCCGCGCGGGTGGTGGGAGCTGCACGGGGTGGGGGAGGCCGAGGTGGTGGCGGTCGCGGGCGCCATTGCGGCCCTGCTCCGGGAGGACAAGCCCCTGGCGGCCGCACTGTGGGTGCCGCCGGGGAGTGGCGGTGGTGAGCGGCGGGAGGCGGCCATGCCGCCGCCGCCGCGTCCGCCGCCGCCCGCCAACCCTCCTCCTCCTGCGGCCGCGGCTGCGGCCGCGGCGGTCGCGGCCGCCCGGGCGGCGGCGGCTCGCTTCACCGCCAACGCGGCGGCGACGAAGGAGGCGGACATCGCCAGACCCCCACCCCCTCGGCGGGAGGCCTCGCCCGGCCGGCGCCGGCGGTCCCGCTCCCGCTCCCGCTCGCCGCGGCGCGACGACGACGACCGCCACCCCTCCCGTCACCAGACAGTCCACCGGTCGCGCTCCGGGGAGCGCCGCCGGTCGCCCAGGCGGCGCAGCCGCAGCCCTGACCGGGACCACCACCACCAACGCAACTATGACGACCAACGCCGGCACCACCACCACCGGCGCGACGACGGGGCCGGTAAGTGAGGAAGTGAGGGGAGGGGAGGAGAGGGGAGAGACGCTCTCTTAATCTCTCTCCAGTCGTGTGTGTGTGTGTGTGTGTGCCCGGTGACGACCATTTTTTCACCAAAATTAACACATTTAATATACGCTAATCGGAGGCGTGCGCTCTTGCAGCCGTGGTTGCGTTCGCGCGCCGCGGCGGCGGGCGGCCCTTGGCGAGACCATGAATGACTGAGGGTGTGCACATACACACACAGGGGCGGAGGTGGAAGGGAGGGGGCTGGGTTTCTCTCTCTCTCTCTCTCTCTCTCTCTCTCTACGCACTGACAACACACGCACATGCCCCTTCCACACACACACACGCAGGCGCCGACCGGTCTCCCCGCCGCCGCCGCAGCCGAGACTAGGGACAGAGAATGCGTGTGTGTGTAGACAAAAAAAACAGTGCGAGAGATTCTTCATGTTTCACTATCCCCCCCCTCAACCCTCACGCGGCCGGCCCGAAGCCCGCCTCAGGCGCAATGGTGAGATAAAACACGCCCGTCCCGCCCTCACACGGCACCGCCAGGACCAGATGCTTGCGCGCCGCGTGCGCCCCTCGCGCCGCCGCGGCCAGCAGGGTGGGGTCCAGGGCCTCATTCCCAGCCCCCCCCGCCCGCACCGCCAGCTGGGCATGGTACAGCACGGGGTCGGCCGGGTAGGCCAGCCAGTCGGCGCCAAAGTTGCCGCCGGGGGTTAGCGCGTACCCGCGGGCGTGTAGGTCGGCAAAGGCGGCCGCGGCCCGGGCGTCCGCCACCGCGGAGGCGGGCGCGCCCGGGGCAGCAGCGGCCGCGGCTGCCGTCGCGCCGGCAGCGACTGCGCCTCGCTCCAGCGCCACCCGGGGCGTGGAGGCGTGGGTTAGGGGCACGGCGTAGGGCGTGCCCTTGACGACCTGGGCCCGCCAGGCGGGGAGGGGCGGCGGGGCGGAGGGGTCGGCGGCGGCGGCGGCGCCACCAGGCGCAGCAGCAGGTGCCGAGTGGAAGGGGTCCAGGGCTGAGGGGTCGCAGGGCACCTCGTACGGCGCGGCCCACCCGCCCCGCACCGCGACCGCCAGCTCGGCAGGGCCCAGGCGCAGGGGCAGACCACAGAACGAGTTTTGCTGCTTGAAGCCGGCGACGCTGCCCACCATGGCGCCGACCAGGCGGTGGTCGGCCCGCAGGCGGCGGGCGTCTGAGAGGATGCATGGGGAGACGAGGGAGGGAGGGGGTGCGGGTTGAGGGGAACGCATGCGAGAGGAGGACGCGGGCGCGACGGCAGCAGCGTTCCAAATCCCACAAATGCAATCGCGCTGTCTCACTCACCATCCGCATCCCAGATGAAGCCGTCCCCGTTGACGACCTGGACGGGGATGGGGCCGGACCGTTTTTTTTTGGGCGGCGGCGGGCCGGCTGCTGCTGCTGTTCCGGCTCCTCCTCCCGCTCCCGATGGGCCGGCCTCTCCCGCGCCGCGAGTGGGGATCGGGGGAGGGATTGGTGCGCCTTGACCTGCCGCGGTGGGCGCGGCGGGCGCGGCCTCCATCAGGAGAGGAGTACGCGTGTCTTCCGAGCTAGCCAAAAACACGAGAATAGAGCGAGGCCACCGTCAGGCAGCCCTGCACTCTCGCGTTGTCAGGCGAAAGAAAAGAAGCACACGCGCGCTGCACGAAGAGGGGCCAATCGACTGGCACACGCCCACGCCTGGCCCCGCATACACACACGTAGACACACGCGCCATGGTGGCCGTCGGCGACGGGTGCGTTGGAGAGAGCAAAGGGGCCCGCGCCGCGCCACCGCCCCGCCAACTCCCCTCTCTCTCACGGCCCTCTCACCCTCCATACCCCTCTCTCTCTACGTTCGCACACACAGTCGCCCCGAAGGCCCGGACGAGCGGCGCAAGCGCAAGGCGCGGGAGGCGGCGGAGCAGGAGGTGAGGAGAGACGTGGAAAGAGAGAGAGAATGGGGGATCGTTCTGGCAGGGAGCGGAGAATGCACTCCCTCTCCCGCGCCGGCCTTTGTCGTGAGAGGCGCACGCTGCGCCCTGCCGCCGCGCTGCATGGAAGCCGGAAGAGCTCTTAGAGCGACTCCGCATGGAAAACAGCGCCAAAATCGACCCACAGCCCGCGCGCCTACCCCCCTCACTCTGTTCTCTCTCTCTCAACCCACACAGGCCAAACGGCTGCGAGAAAAGCAGGCGTCCGTCTCGGCCGCCAACATCCGGGCGGCCGCCGCGACCGCCCGGGCGGGCAACGCCCTGCGCCGGGAGAGCGCGTACCTGTGCGACATTCGGTTTACCGCGTCCCTGCCCGCCCCGCCGGGTGACCCGAAAGCCCTGCTCCCGCCGCTCGACCTGGCCGACCTGGCCCGCTTTCGCCTGACCGACCTGGAGGCCGGGCCCGTCCGGGACGCACCCCTGGGCGACGTGGGGGCGGCGGTGTCACTGCTGGAGCCGGAGCGGTACACGCCCGGCAGCGCGCGCCCGGGACCCCTGGACCCGGCGGATGCGGCGCTGGTGGCGGCCGCGTCAGCGAGCGCGGCCGCCGTGGCGGGCGCCGGCGGGCCGGGCGGCGCGCCGTTGCCGCCATCGGCCGCCGCCACCGCCGGCGCGCCCGCGCCCACCGCCTCCTCCACCGCGCCCCGCCCCGGCACGGAGCTGTCCTGGCTGATGCGGACGACGTACATCCACGCGGACACCGTCACCCGGGCGGGGCGGGAGCGAGGCGCGGCGGCGGCCGCGCTGGCGGCGGCGGCTGGGGCGAGTGCAGGTGCGGGGCCGCGCGCCTCCCTGCCTTGTGGCGGCACCGCCCCGCCGCCCGGGTCTGCCGCCGAGGCGGTGGAGGCCGAGTTCGCGGCGGCGGCCCGCCCGCCCGTGCACCCGACCAAGCCGGGCCTGAAGGCGGTGCGCGTGCTGCCTGTGCTGCCCGACCTGGAGGGCTGGGCGGGCCCCGGGCCAGTGCTCGTCGCGACGGGCGCCGACCCGCTGGCGGGCGTCACCCGGGGCGCCGTCCTGGGCGGGGCGGCCGCCGCCCGCGCCGCGGCGGGCGCGGACACGGACGCCGACCCGGACCCGGCCGCCACCGCCCGCCTGCACGCCTGGCTGGCCAGCCGAGCCGCCCTCAAGTCGTACGCCCTGGAAGCGCCCCACCTGCCGGGTGGGCGCGACACGTTCCTGGGCTTCATGGTCCCCTCTGCCGCGCCCGGTGCGGCGTCCCTGGCGGCCTCCGGCGCGGCCACGCCTGCCCCGCCTGACACCGACGGCCCCGTCCGGCACTACGACTGGGTGCGGGAGTTTGGGTTCAAGGTCACCACGGAGGCGGAGGAGGGCGGCGGCGCCAAGAAGACGTTCCTTTGGGAGGTGCGCCCGGACGCAGTCCTGTTTTCTAGCCTGGCCGCCCGCATCGGCCTGCACCCGCGCCCACCGCCTCCCGGGGAGGGCGAGGAGGGCGAGGGGGGGCAGGGCTTTAACCGGCCGAGCGGGGTGGAGCTGGAGGCGGTGCCGCCGGGCGAGGCGGACGTTAAGGCGGGGCGTGCCCGGTTGGCGGCACTGGTGGGCGGGGAGGAGGACGGATGAGACGGAAGAGAGATGGGGATCGGGATTGTTGCTGTTCTTTTCGCTTTTTGCATTTGCATGCACGCTCTCTGCCTCTGTCTCTCTCTCTACAAGACCCACAGGCGGGGCCGGCCCGCAGGCTCGCCCTCCGCCACAGGCTCGCCCTCCGTTCCCGCCCGTCCGCTGGTCGGGAAGCTGGAACGCAGGCGGGCGTCTCCCGCCACCACCGCCGCCCAGTCCTTGCAGGCGGCCGCCGCGACCGCCACGTCCCGCGGATCCCGCAGGTGGGCGAGGATGGCGCCTAGGACATCGCGCGGCAGGTCCGACCCGGGCGGCACCGGTGGCGGCGAGGGCGGGCGGCGGGCCCGCGCGATGGCAGCCTCGCGCGCGTGGCGGGCAAGCGCCTTGCGCCGCCGCGTCCCCAGGAGCGCGGACGCGGCCGCCAGCACGCGGGCCAGGGCCGCGTCGGCCGCACACCGGGCGTGACGGCGGCCAACGGGGAGCGCATCCACTGCTGCCCGGGCCGCGGCCTCCACGGCGGCCGGCGGCAGCGCGTGCCGGGGGCGGCTGCCCACCAGGCGGGCCTCCAGGCGCGCCGCGGCCGCGGCGTACCGCCACGGCGTGGCCAGCGCGTCCATACCCTCCCGGGTGAGCAGGGCGAGCTGGTCCTCGTCCTCGGAGGAGGAGGAGGAGGAGGAGGAGGAAGGCGGGCTGGGCGGGCGGCCGCCCAGGCCAACCTCCCGCCATGCGGGTGGCCCGTCCATTTTTCTCTCTCAACCTCTAATCTGCCGCCGCCCCGTCCTTGGCCCGGTTCCCCCAGTACCACCGCCACTGGTGGAACTGCTGGGCGTGCACCCAGTCCACCACGCCAGGAGTGCCCAGGGCGGCCCGGGCGGATGCCGACCGGAGCAGGTCCAGGACGGCGAGGCCCGCCGGGTACTGCAGAAAAGCCGCGTAGCCGGGCTGGCGCCAGTAGTCCAGGTGGGCGCAGTAGGCCAGGAAGGCCGGGTCGGCTAGCAGGCCGGTGTTGGCTAGGTGGAGGACGTAGTGCGGGGAGGCGAGGGCCTGCACAAACTCCAGGTCCTGGTGGGGAAGAAGGAAAGAAGGGAGCGGAGTGACATGATCAGGTTTTGAGCGAATGGGGGGGCGCACCGGCGAGCGTGTGTTGTTTTCTCTCTTCTCTCCTTCCTCCTTCTCTCTCAATCCTCACCAGCAGGAAGCGTTGCCTGTCGTCGTAGGGCAGGTCGTCCGGGGGAGGGGCGGGGGAGGTGGTGGCCATGGAGGGACTGAGAGGGCGGCCGGCCCCCGCGAAGACGAGACTGAACGTGAGAGTGACGAACCTCCCCCTTGCAGAAGCAGCCCCTTCTCACTCACTCCCCTCCCGCGGCGCCCCCCGCAGACAGCCGATGAAAGGGGCGTGCCCGAATGCGAGTGTAGTGAACGAACTTCCCTCTTGCACAAAAAGCAGTCCCGACCCCATTAGTCACTCCCCTCTCGCGGCGCCGCCCCGCGCGACGACCGGCGCCCCCCGTCCGGCCCGGGCGTGCCACCACCATCCAGCGACCCACCCCGCCCCTCGCCCGACCGGTCCCGCTTGCGCACCACCGGGTGCGGCCCAGGCGGCATGCCAAGCCCCGCGTACACGCCGTCCCGCAGGCACGCTTTCAGGCGGGCGTGCGCGGTCTTGGCGCACCGCCGCACGCCGGGCCCCGGTGCGTCGGGCGGGTCCGCGGACGCGCCCACGGTCGCGTACGACCGGATGTAGGCCACCATGCCCTCCAAGCCGGCCGCCACAAACGTGTTCTGGGCGTGGATGTGGGGCGGGATGGCGGGCACGCGCGGCGCGGGCGGGCCGGCGCGCGGCTTGCGCCGCCCGGACCGCCCGGACCGGGGCGTCGCGCCACCGCCGCCGCCGCCGCCGTCCTCGGTGGACCGGCCGTCGCCGCCCGCGCTGCCGTCCTCGGAGGGCGCCCGGGAGAGGCGGCGGGGAGGGGGCGCGGGCGCGGCTGCACCGTTTCCGCCTCCACCAGGCGCGGCGGCTGCCTGTGCGGCCCGCGCGTGGGCGGCCGCGGCCGCCTCCGCGTGCGCAGCGGCCGCGGCCGCCCGGACTTTGACGGCCTCCGCGGTGCGGGCGGCCGCCTCGGCTGACCGCTCCGCCTCCAGGAGGGCCACCTCCGTGGCGGGGCGCTCGCCGACGCGCAGGTCAAAAGTGCGCGAGGTGAAGCCGTGGTCAGCGGGCGGGGCGTGCAGGGGCGGGGGGTGGGCGGGGGCCTTTAGGCCCGCGGCGGCCGCGATCGCGTCCAGGGCGGCGCCCACCAGGACGTCGTCCGTGTCCGGGCAGCCGCCGGCGAGGGGGTGGGCGGGGGGCGGCATGGTGGAAAGGGGGTGGCGTCAAGCTCTCGGTGGGCAGCCAACGCAGGTTGGCGCTCGAAAGAATGCGTTGCGTTGCGTGCGCTGGTCTGCTTCTTTCTCAGGGCCCAGCCTCGCAGGCAGATAGGCGGGTTGTGTGCGCGTCTGGGCGTGCGTGCGCGGCAGGGCACAGAACAGGCGTGGCGGCTCGCGAGCGCGCAAAGAGAGTGAGGGACTGCGCCGTCCAGTTTTTCAGGGGAGTGCGAGCGCGACGGCGCCGGAGGCCAGTTCTCCGTTCTCTTCTTTTCACACGTTTGCGCGCCGCCGGCTGTGAACGCACGCTCTCCCACCCTCGTTCGAGGTACGGCGCCAGGAGTACACGTCCACGCGTGACCCCATGGAAAGGAGACAGAGAGAGCTTTGGAGAGACAGGCGGGGACGCCCCCTCTGACCGATCGACAGCGCTCACGCTCTCAGCCACCACCCCACTCTTTCCTTCTCCCTCAGAAAGTTCCGTCGTCGCCTAGACGCCTCTGCCGGCTTTCCCCCCTCCATCTCGCCCACCCCATCATCCAATGACCTCCCTCGCCGGCCTGTCCCGGGTGGTTATCGAGTTCAGCCCGGCCTCCCCCGCCTCCCGCGCGGCCCGCGAGTTCTGGGCGCGCGTGTCGTGCGCGCGCGCGCGCGCGGCCTGGCCGGACTGCGACGTCCAGGCGGTGCGCCTGCCCGACCCGGGCGCGCACCCCCGGGTGACGGTGGAGCTGGCGGGGGACGGCAAGGCCAGCGGCGGCGCGCGGGTGAGGGAGTGCCTGGACGTGAGCGGGCTCACGGCGGTGCAGGTGGCGGCCCGGGTGGCGGCCGTGGGCGCAGGCGGTGCGGCGGGCGGGCCCGCGGCCGCGGTGGTGGGGAAGGGCGGGGGCCCGCCTCCCAAGCTGGACTCCGGGTGGGGCGCGGGCGAGGTGGCGGCGGGCGTGGCGGCCAAAGTGCCGGTGGGGTCGGCTTCGAAGTAGAAGAGAAAAAGTGGGAGACTCAAACAATCACACCTCACCCCCCGCGCGCCCACGGGCCCCCCTCTCTCCCCCCCCTCTCTCTTTTCTGCTCTCTCTCTACCGCCCCGTCAGCCGGCCCAGGAGGGCCGTGAACGCTTCCCGCGGGCTCGCCGGCGCGCCCACCACCCCGGCCGGCGGCCCCCGGTAGATGGCGACGAACGCGAAGCCCACCGCGGGCAGGGCGCTGACGACGGGGCCCAGCTCCTTGCCGTGGAGGTTGGCGGCCGCGGACGCAAGGACGAGGGCGGCGCCCCAGGCCGCCGCCTTCACCTTGCCTAGAATGGCGGCCACCGCCAGCAGCGTGGCGAGCATGGAGCGCAGGTCCGGCGCGCCGTCGGCGGGTAGGGAGCGGGCCGTCGGATGGGGGCGGGCCTCGGCGGGGCGGCGCGGGTCGCCGGTCGGCAGGGTGGGGGGGGCCATTCCGGTCGGACGGGGCGGGTCGAGCAGGGGCGGACGAGAGGGGGAAAAAGCGGAAACGGTGTTGCTGGGCAGTGTGCGCAGGAGGACGGAGATCGACCGGCCGCTGCGCTGTCGCTGTGCGTCAGAGAGAGATATATAGGCGTCGCCGGCACTACGTGAGGGGAGCGGCGTGCGCGCGGGCGATGAGGGGACGTGGGAGGCGCGTGGACGGACGCGAGAATCGGGCAAGTGCCTCTCTCTCCTTTTGTCGAACTTCTGCATGCTACAGCGCCACCAGTTCGCCCACCCCGCCCGTCGCGTCCGCGACCGCCTCCCGCGCGGCCGCCGCGGCCCCATCCCAGGCCGCCGCCCCGCGCGCTTCCACCCAGCCGGGCGCCAGGGCCACCACGCGCCCGATGATGATGAGTGTGGGCGAGGTCAGGGCCGCGCCCTCGGGGCCGACCGCGGCTGCCAGGGACCCCACCGGCGCGTACACGGCCCGCTGGCGGGGCGTCGTCCCCCGCTCCACCGCGACGGCGGGCGTGGAAGGGTGCAGGCCGACCCCGCCCGCGCCCGCCCAGCGCGCACCGCCACCGCCACCGCCACCGCCACCGCCACCGCCACCGCCACCGCCACCGCCACCCCCGCCATCCCCGCCCATCAGGCGGGCTGTGAGCGCTGGCAGCGTGGCCAGCCCCATGTAGACGACCAGGGTCGTGTCCGGGTCGGCCGCGCGCGCGACCGTGTCGTCCAGGCCCGCCTCCCCGCCCTCCAGGGCGTGGCCCGTCAGGTAGCGCACGCTGGTCGCCAGGCCGCGGTGGGTGGCGGGGATGCCCAGGGACGCGCACACGCCCGCGGCGGCGGTGACGCCGGGGACGACGACGACCGCCACGCCCGCCGCGCGCAGGGCGGCCGCCTCCTCGCCGCCCCGCCCGAAGATGAAGGGGTCGCCGCCCTTCAAGCGCAGGATGGGGCCCGGTGGAGCGTCGTAGTCATCGTCGCCACCCCCCCCCTCCTCCTGCTGCGCCCGCGCCGCCGTGATGAGGGCGGCCGCGATGGCGGGCTGGGCGAGCGTGTGGAGGCCGGCCTCCTTGCCCACGTCCACGATCGCCGCCCCAGGGCGGACCAGGGCCAGGACGTCGGGTGAGACGAGGCGGTCGACCAGGACGATGGAGGCGGTGGCCATGAGTTGCAGGGCCGCCAGGGTGAGGAGGCCCGGGTCGCCCGGGCCCGTGCCGACCAGGTAGACCGTGGAGGGGAGCGGGGCGGGGGGGGGTGATGGCGTGGCGAGGGCGGCCGGGCCAGCGCCAGCGTGTACGCCGGGGGCGGCGCTAGGGCTCGCTGCGCCGCCCGCCCACCCCTCTCCCCGCGCCGCCGCCTGCAGAATGGATGCTAAGGATGACACATCAACGGGCTGGCCGGGTGGCAGCGAGCGTGGAGGGGCAGGGCGGGGCGTGGCGCCGCGGCCGAGGCCACGCCGGCACTGGCCGGGCTGGCCGGGGCTGGCGCATCCGGAGCGGGGGGGATGGGGGTGCAGGGTGGGGCGCATAGTGAGGCCCTGTCCTCTGTCTGTGCGTTTGCGTGTGGCGGGGCGCGGGGCGGGACCGCCACGGCGCGTGCCCGGGGCGCGGACAGGTCGATTATTTAGACGAGTGCAGGGCCCAACGCCCGCCGCATCGGCCCCGCTGCACTCGTTCAAGCAAAACGCGCGCTCGTTCGCCTCATTCCTTTCGGCGCGTCGCGGGAGAGCCAGGCCGCGGCCGTGCACGTCCAACGTCCTCCCCTGCCGCACAAGCACAGCCTCCCCTGTCCCCACAATCCGCGCAACCGCCCCGCCCTCTCGCAGCAACCTCTCACGATGGCCCCGCCTGCCATCGCCCCCATCGACCCGGCCTCCGTCCACCGCATCTGCTCCGGCCAGGTCGTCCTGGATCTGGCCACCGCCATCAAGGAGCTGGTGGAGAACGCGCTGGATGCGGGGGCGACGGCCATCGAGGTGAGGAATGGCGCGGAAGAGACGGAAGATGGAGAGGGAAGGGAGCGAACGCGCGCATGCTGTCGGGTCGTCCCTCAATTTCTCAACCCCGCCGCGCTCTCTCCATCCCATCCCCATCCAGGTCCGCCTCACCGACTCGGGCGCCGACCTGATCGAGGTCTCCGACAACGGGCGTGGCATCCCGCCCTCCCAGCACGCTTCCCTGGGGCGCAAGCACCACACCTCCAAGCTGCGCTCCTTCGCCGACCTGGCCTCCGTCTCCACGTTTGGCTTCCGGGGCGAGGCGCTCTCCTCCCTGTGCGCCCTGGCCGAGGCCGTCACCATCGTCACGCGGCCAGCCGCTGCCGAGGACGGGGTCAGCCCCCCGCCCTCCGCCGCCACCCGCCTGGCTTTTGACGCGGGCGGCGCCCTGGTGTCGTCCGAGCCCGCCGCGCGCGCGCCCGGGACGACGGTAGCCATCAGGGGCCTGTTCACCCCGCTCCCCGTCCGCCGGCGGGAGCTGGGGCGGACGCTGCGGCGCGAGTACGGGCGGGCGCTGGCCATCCTGCAGGCGTACGCCCTGGCCTGCCCGGGCGTGCGCCTGGTGGCGACCAATACGGCGGGCGCGGGGCCGGGCGGTGGGCGGACGACTGCCGTCGCGTCCGCCCCCGGCGCGACCCGCCTGGCCACCTTTGCCTCCCTCTTCGGCCCGAAAGCCGCGGCGTCGCTGGTGCCCGTCGACATCCCGCTGCCGGACGACCTGGTGCCGCGTGCTGCTGGAGGCAAGGAGGGCGAGGGCGAAGGCGCCGCCGCCGCCACCCTCCGTCCTCGCATCGTCGGCTTCGTCTCCTCTGGCACAGCCGACCGCGGCCGCGGCGCGGGCGACCGACAGTTCTTCTTCATCAACGGCCGCCCCGTCGACTTCCCGGCCGCCTCCCGCGCCCTGAACGAGGCGTATCGGTCCCTGGCCTCGCCCGCCACCGCGTCCTGCCGCCCCTCCGCCCTGCTGGACTTTGTCCTGCCCCGGGAGGCGGCGGACGTCAACGTCACCCCGGACAAGCGGCGCGTCTTCTTGGCGGCGGAAGCCCGCGTCCTGGCGGCCCTGGCGGACGGGTTGGCGGCTTTGTGGGAGCCCTCCCGGTCGACGTACACGCGCCAGACCGCGCTGACGCAGGCCCGGCAGCAGCCGCTGAAGCGGGCGCGGGTGGAAAAGGAAGAGGAGGAGGACGAGGAAAAGGAAGAGGAGGAGGACGAGGAGGAGGAAGAGGACGCGCCGGCGGCCTCGTCCTCCTCGTCTGAAGACGAAGAAGAAGAGGAGGCCGCCGCGCCCAGCCCGGCCGGCACCGCGCCCGCCCCGCCGCCCCGCCGGTCGATGGCCGCCCTTGCCTCGCCGCCGCGGCCAGTGGGCCGGCGGGCCGCCCGCGGCGCCCCCGCCGCCGCCTCGCCCACGCCGACCTCCCCCCCGCCCCTCAACCTCGCCGCCTTTGCGCTGGGCAGTGCCAAGCCGCCGGAACCCATCCCGCCGCCCCGCCGCCGGGGTCGGGCCATCACGCCGCCGCCCCTGTCGCCCGCGGCGGTGCGGCGTGGCGGGGGGCGCCGGGCGGCGGCGGCGACGGTGCCGATGGTGGTCACGGCGCCGGCGCCGGCGGCGGAGGGGGAAGAGGAAGAGGAAGAGGAGGAGGAGGAGGAGGAGGAGGACGGAGCGCCCGCCGAGCCGTCGTCGTCCGAGGAGGAGGAGGAGGAGGAGGAGGAAGAGGACGCGGAGATGGTGGACGCGCCCGTCCGGTTCCCGTCCGCCAATGCTGCTGCCGTGGCGTCGCCGTCGCCGTCGTCGTCTGAGGAGGAGGAAGAGGAGGCGGAGGAGCAGATGGAGGGGGAGACCCAGGCCGAACCCACCCTGCCCCCAGCCGGCGCAGTGCCCGCCCCGCAGCCCCCGCCGATGACCGTGCACGTGGACCTGGCCGACCTGACGGCCCGGTTCGAGGCCCGATGGTCGGCCCTGGCGGCCCGGTCGTCTGAGTGCGGGGACGCGGCAGCGGCGGACCCACCGCCCCTCCCGCCCTCCGCCTTCCAGGCCGCGACCCTAGCGGGCAAGGCGACCGAGGGCGAGGAGGAACCGCCGCTGCCCGACCCCGCCCCCTCCTCGGCCGACCCCCCGTTCGCGCCCGCCGACCCGACCGACGCGGCCGCCACCGAGCTGGAGCGCGTCTTCGCCCGCTCCGAGTTCGCCGCCTTAGCCGAGGGCGTCATCGGCCAGTTCAACCTGGGCTTCATCCTCGCGGCCAGCCGGCCCGGCGGCGGCGGTGGCGGCGGTGGGCAGGAAAAAGCAAAGCGCGCGCAGCAGCAGCAGCAGCAGCAGCGCGACCTGTTCATCATCGACCAGCACGCGTCCGACGAGAAGGCCAACTTTGAGCGCCTGGCCCGGGAGACCGTGTTCGGGCGGCAGCCCTTGCTCGCGCCCGTCCCCCTGGACCTCGCCCCCGCGGAGGCCCTGGCCGTGCGCGAGCACGCCGAGGCGTTCGCGGCCAACGGGTTCGAGATTGTGGACGCTCCCGGCGGGGGCGGGGGCGGCGACGGCGACGGCCTGCCCTCCGCCGCCCCGGGCCGCCTCCTCCTGACGGGCGTCCCCACCTCCCGGGGCGTCGTCTTCGGCGAGGCGGACGTGCAGGAGCTGGCGGCCGAGCTGGCGGCCCGCCCCGCAGCGCGCACGGCCGGGTCCGCCTGGCCTCCCCGCCCGGCCCGCCTGCGCGCGCTGCTGGCCTCCCGCGCCTGCCGGTCTTCTGTCATGATCGGCCGCCACCTGGGGCCGTCCGACCAGAAGCGCATCATCGCCCGGCTGGCCACCCTGGACTCGCCCTGGAACTGCCCGCACGGCCGGCCGACGATGCGGCACCTGGCGGTGCTGCCGCCGGCGGTGGAGGACGAGGAGTTTTGAATGGGGAGAGTTTTTTGTTACAGACACGCACTGTTGTTGTTTTTTTCTGCTACGCCTGCTCCTCCGCCAGCGCCACCAGCCCCGTCGCCAGGGCCGCCACCAGCTGGGGCGCGGCGGACGGGGTGGCCCCGGCGGCGGGTGATGCCGGAGCCGCCGCGCCCTCAGCGCTCGCACGCACGGCCGCTGCCAGCCCGCCCGCCCGGCCCGGGTCGGCCGCCAGCCGGTTTGTGAGGAAGCAGGCGGCCGCCGCCCGGATGCGAGGGTCGGCGCGCACGCTGTCCGGGCCGTCGCCGCCCAGGCCCAGGCGGCGGGCCAGGCCGGCCTCGCCGCCGCAGGCCGCCAAGGCTGCCCCGTCGCACCGGCAGCGGGCCAGGAGGAGGAGGGCCAGGGCAGTGGCCGCGTCGGCCGACGCGGGCGAGGACGAGGCCGACCCGCCCAGGCCGTCCAGCAGCGACACCAGCAGGGGCACGGGCAGGCGGGCCAGAATGGGGACGGGCGTCCCCGCCGCGCCCGCCAGGAAGGCATCCACCGCTCCGCCAGCGGCGGCGGCCGCTTCGTCGAGCGCGTCTGGCGGCGGGCGGGTGGTGGGGGCGCCGGCCGCGTGCGTGGCGGGCGGCAGGCGGGGCGCGACGGCCGCAAACAGGGCGTCAGTCAGGGACACGTAGGCGGGGACGGCGTCGCCGTCAGGCAGGGCGGCCACCCAGGCGGCCGCGGCAGCCAGGGTGGCGAGGGCGGTGTCCAGAGGGGATGTGACGGTGGCGGCGGGTTCCAGGAGCAGGGCCCGCTCCAGCGCCCGGCGCGCGGCGGACACGAGGATGGTGGGCACGCCCGGGCCGCCGCTCTCGTCGGCTAAAGCGCGCAGGCAGGGTGTGAGCGGGTGGGAGGCTGTGGAGGCGGCGTCCTCCGGGGGCGGCAGGAGGGACGGTGTGGCGCCGGCCAGGACCAGGGCCTCTGCCAGGGCGGCAGCCGCCAGGGAGGCCCGGTCGGTCGGGGGCGGGGTGTCGGCGCTGCACGTCGCGGGCAGGGCGATGGCCAGGGACGAGGCCAGATCGCCGTCGTCAGCCGCCGCCGCCGCCCCAGCCCGCACCAGGGCCGCCAGAGCGTCCCAGGGGCCGCCACCGGCCGCGGTCGCCGCGGCCGCGGCCGCGGCCGCGGGCAGGCGGGCCCCCAGCGCGGCCGCCGCCACGCGGGCGGCCGCCAGGGTGCGAGCTGCGGGCGTGGGGTGCGGGGCGGGTGGTAGTGGTGCGCCGCCAGCCGAAACCGTAGCGTGAACGGTCACCCGCGCGGGCAGTGTCGGCCCCTTGTGCAGTGGCGGAGGGGTCGCGCCGCCGGGCGTCGCTGGCTGACCCTCACCTTCCTCCTCCCCGCGCCCGCCGCCGCCCTCCCACCGGTCCACCGCGTCCGCGTCGCAGCCCGCCCAGGCCACGCGCACCCAGGCGGCCAGCGCGTCTGCGCCCACGGCGGCGGCGGGCCCGCCGCCCGCCACCAGGCCGCGCGCGGCGGAGGCGGCGACCAGCCCTCCGCCGCCGCCAAGCAAGCCGTCGAGCAGCGCGGCCGCCAGGGATCGGCGAGCTTCCAGGGGCAGGGTGGGGTGGGACGCCTCTCCGGCCCCCGCCAGCAGCCAAACCAGGGGCCCCGGCCCACCCAGGCAGCGCAACAGGCCGGAAGGCGGCGGGCTGGTGAGCGGGGTGGTGGCCGTGGTGCCCGGCGAGCGCGCGGGCGCAGCCCCGCCCACCCCAACGCCCCACCGCCCGCCGCCCGCCCGCCGCCCCTCCTCGCCCGGCAGGCCGTACAGGCAGGCGCCCAGCAGGCGGACCAGGTGCAGGCGGACGTGCGGCGGCCAGGCCGCGGCCGTGGCCGCGACGGCCAGGGCGGCGACAGCGCGCGTGGGGGGTGGTGCCACTGACGTGGCTTGGCCGCCGCCGCCCGGCGTGGGCGGCGCCAGGGCCGCCACCAGCCCCGCCCGCCAGGCCCCGCCCCCGGCGCACAGGTGGGCCAGCGCGCCCGCGGCGGCCGCCCAGACGCCCGCGTCCGGCTCGCGGGCGTCGGCCAGGGAGGAGAGGGCGTCGGCCAGCACGCCCGCGCACCAGGCCCGGAAGGGGCGGGCGGCGGGGCGGCCGTCCGCGTGGAGGGCCCAGGTCACGAGTGCGTCAAAGGCGCGCGCCCGGACGGCGGGATCGGGCGAGGCCAGCGGGGCGGCCAGCATGTGAGAGGTCAGGGCGGCCGCGAGGGCCGGGGAGGGCGTGCGGGCCCACAGGTCGGCCATCAGCCGCGCCAGGACGGCGCCCGCGGCGGGGCCGTCCTCGAAGCCTGGAGGCCGCATGAGGGCGGCCTCCAGGATGGCTTCAATCTGGTCGTCCGGGAGGACCAGGTCGGGCGCGGACGAGGAAGAGGCGGGCGGCGGGAGGGGGGAGGAGGAGGCGGCGGCGGCGGCGGCCGCGACAGCTGTGGCCAGGGAGGCGCGGGTAGGGGAAAGGGAGGCGCTCACCGCACCCAGGTCCGCCCGAACGTGGGCCCGCTGGGTCCGGGCGTCGGCCGCCAGGGTGGCCGCCAGGGCGGCCCGGTCGGCGGGCGTCCAGGGCGGGCCGTCGAGGGCTGGATGGAGATGGATGGGGAGTGTTTTTCAGGTCAAGCATTTTTTTTTGAAGCGCGCAGGCCGGCGCCTCACCGCCCCCGCCCCCTCGCCCCTTCCAACTCACCATCCGCCGTCCCCGCCCACACGGCGTCCGCCAGGTCACGGCCTCGGTCGGCCAGGGTGGCCCCAAACCGGCGGCCCAGGTGGTCGGCGACGAGGGGGTCGGGCGAGGCGAGCCCCATCGCGTTGTGTTGACCCGCCGGCGCACGCGTGCATGGCGAGGCGCCGCCGCCCGCCGCCTCCCTCAGCGCGTCCAGGCTTTCCTCATTCAGGGTGGCGTAGGGGCGAACATGGAGGGTGGACATTCTGGTGTTTGTGCGAGAGGCTGTGGCACGCGTGCGCGTGGCACCGGCCCCTACAAAGAGGAGAGTGTGCAAGGGAGAGTGGCATTCGGTTCACTTGTTTGTTTTCTCCGGCACCCGCGTGACACCTCTCTCCAGAACCGAGCACACACACACACACACACACACACACACACGCACACGGGCTCACATCCATACGAATGGGGGACACCTGGGCGACCGTGACGGTGGGCTCGGCCACCAGCCCGGGCAAGGGCGCGGCGCTGGGAGGCACGGCGCCAGCGCCGGTCGAATGCGCGCGGCGCGTGCGGGCCGACCCGCCCTTGACTGCCGATACGGACACAGTCGCGCCTGCCCGGCCGCCCGACGCGGCCACGGACGCCGACGCGGCCGTAGCGGCCGCCATCGCCCAAGCCACCGCCGACACGGCGCCGGTGCCGGCCGACAGCCCGCCGCCCGCGGCCCGGGAGCACCGCGCCCTCCTCTCCCGCCTGGCCGCGGCCCGGGCGGAGGCCGCGACGCTGGAGGAGCTGACGGCGTCGGCCGAGGCGGCCGCCTCCGCGGCGGAGGCCCGGGCGGCCGCCGCGGAGGCGGTCGCCGCCCAGGTGTCGGGCATGCAGGCAGACCTGCTGGCGGCCCGGGCAGAGGTGAGCGCCCTGGCGGCCGCCCAGTCTGCCCTCCAGGCCACCGCCGTCGCGGCCGTGGCGGGCGAGGCCGACAGCGCTGCGGCCGCGGACGCGGCAGCCGCGGCGGAGCGGGCCGCGCACGCCGAGACCCGGGCGGGCGCTGCAGCGCGGGAGGCGGAGCTGCAGGTGGCCCTGCAGGCGGCGAGCGCGGCTGCGGCGGCAGCGAGCGGGGCGCTGGGCGAGGCGGAACGCCGGGCGGCCGAGGCGGAAGCGCGGGCCGAGGCGGCCGAGGCGGCGGCCACGCGCGCGGCCGCCACGCCGCCGCCACCGCCGCCCGCCCGGCAGGCGGCGCCGCTGCCGCCACGGCCGCCACCCGCGCCACCCGCACCCGACGCCTCCATGGCGGCGGCCGCTCTGGCCGCCGGCCTCGCCCGCGCGGACGCCGCCGAGGCGGCGGCGGCCGCCCTGAGCGCCCAGCTCGGAGAAGCGCACGCCCTCCTGGCGGCCAAGCAGGACGAGGTGGAGGCTGCCCGGGCGACCGCGTCCGCGGCGGCCGTGGCGGCCGCAGCGGCGGAGGCGCGGCGAGAGGCGGCGCTGGCGGAGGCGGCCGCCGCGGCGGCCGCACCCGCCACCACCCAAAGGCGGCGCAAGGCCGAGACCCTGCCCCTCTTTGGCGGCGGCGGCGCGGCGGCCGCCTCGTCGGCCGGTCGCCCCCGCCGCGCCGCGGTCGCGGCCCGGGTGGCGGCCCTGGACGACTGGGCCGCGCACGGCGTGTCCCTTCTGGCCGGCGCGCGCGGGCGTGTGCGGGCGCTGGTGGTGGCCTACGTTGTGTGCACGCACGCCCTCATTTGGGCGTTGCTGGGGCGGCGGGGCGGCGGCGGGGGTGGGGTGGTGGTGGGGACGACGGGCCTGCCGGCGTGAAGGGGGGAGAGAGGTGATGGGATGGAGCCGAGGGGACAGTCTTGCAATTCGCCCACGTCCCTCGCGTGCCCACGTACAAACGCGCGCACACGCACCCGCCTCACCTGCATCTCCCTGATGCCCGCCGGCATGGACCCCATCGCGCCACCCGCCGCCCTGGCCGGCGCCCGCTCGGCCGGCAAAAGCGAGGGCAAGCTCAACGCCGCCGCCACGTCGGCCAGCCAGCACACGCCCGCGTCCGACGCTGCCGGGGCCGCGGCCACGGCCGCGGACTCCATGACCGGCCTGTCCCTGAGCCCCGAGGCCAGTCGCCGTGCCGCCCCGGAGACACCCGGGCCCACGGAGGCCCCGCCCACGGCGGGCGGCGCGTCGCCCCTGAATGCGCCGGCCGAAGCGCTGGCATCCTTGCCGCACCGCCCGGGCGCCGCCCGCCGGGGCCTGTCCTTCCCATCCACGGCCTCCCCGCCCGCCGTGCTGGGCCTGGACATGGCGGCGCCACCTGCCATGAGCCCGCTGCCGACCCGGCCCGGCCTGGCGGGCGCCCGGTCGGAGGGCGAGGGTGACAAAAACGATGGCGCTGCGCCATTCGTGGAGCCCCTGCTCGACCCGACCGACGACCGGTTCACCATGTACCCCATCAGGTGAGAAAAAGGCGGAGCGGGGCTTGGGTGCTGTCATTTGGGGAGGGTGTGAGGGGTGTGGAATGGGCAAGGCAGGGCGGGCGGCGGAAGGGGCCGACCGATCTTCCCGCCTAAAACACACGCGCGCGCGCGCGTGCGCGAACAAAAGCACGCCCAATTGGGCGGCTCCCGCCCCGCCTTCTGCCCCGGCCCCGGTGCTGGATCTGCGCGCGATGGGTGGAGGACGCTTTTCCGCATGCCCTGGCATAGAGAGAAATCGGGGAGCGCGGCCCGGTGACTGCCCACGCACCCGCACTAGAGGCGAGCGAAGCCACACGCCCCCCACGTCCATCCCCTCATCCTCTCCATTCTCATCACAGGCATCCCGACGTCTTCGCCATGTACAAGCAGGCTGTCGCCTCCTTCTGGACGGTCGAGGAGGTCGACCTGTCCCAGGACTACCGGGACTGGGACAAGCTGAACGGTAAGGAGATGGAGGAGAGAGAGAGGGATGGAGATGGAGAGACGGAGAGCGGCCACCTCATCCTCTTTTTCTTTTTCCCGTCCCCCTTTCCAGTCGACGAAAAGTCGTTCGTCATGCACGTCCTCGCCTTCTTCGCCGCCTCGGACGGTATTGTCCTGGAGAACCTGGCCCTGCGCTTCATGGCGGACGTGCCTGCGCCCGAGGTGCGCGCCTTCTACGGCTTCCAGGTGGCGATCGAGAATGTGCACTCAGAAATGTACTCCCTCCTTCTGGAGGCCTACGTCCGGGACGGCGCCCAGCGGGACCACCTGCTGCGCGCCATCCACACCGTGCCCTGCATTCGGCGGAAAGCCGCCTGGGCGCTGCGGTGGGGGGGCAGCAGCGCCACCTTTGCGGAGCGGCTAGTCGCCTTTGCGTGCGTGGAGGGCATCCACTTCTCGGGCTCCTTCTGCGCCATCTTCTGGCTCAAGAAGCGGGGCCTGATGCCGGGCCTGACCTTCTCCAACGAGCTCATCTCCAGGGACGAGGGCCTGCACACCGACTTTGCCTGCCTGCTCTACTCGAAGCTGACCGACGCGTCCCGCCTGCCGGAAGCGGCCGTACACGCCATCGTCGGCGAGGCGGTCGCCCTGGAGCGCGAGTTTGTGTGCGACGCCCTGAGCGTCGCCCTGGTCGGCATGAACGCGGGCCTGATGGCCACCTACATCCAGTTCGTGGCGGACCGCCTGCTGGTGGCGCTGGGGTACGCCCCCCTGTACGGCGTGGCCAACCCGTTCGACTGGATGGAAATGATCTCCCTCCAGGGCAAGACCAACTTTTTTGAGCGCTGGGTTGGGGAGTACCAGCGGGCGGGCGTCATGGGCTCGGTGGACGGCGGCGGTGGGTCCGGGGGCGGGAATGGGGAGGACTCCCAATTCCGGTTCACGACGGCGGAGGACTTTTGATGACAGTGAGGGGATGAGAGAGAGAGAGAGCGCAGGGCGGGAGGTGCGGTGGGTGGGTGGGTGGTTGAGAGAGGGGGGAGAGAGCAAGCGCGCGTGTGTGTGTGTGTGTGTGTGTGTGTGTGTGTTAGCGAGGCCAGGAGCAGTCGTCGTGGATTTTTTATTTGTGCTGAGGGCTTGCCCACTCATGTCGCGAGGGCGCCTGGGCGGCGGTGAAGAGGGCGGCGGGATGGACGGGACGGGCGAGGCATAAGGAGAGGACCGAGAGAGGGGAGGGGAACAGGTGGATGAGAGGATGAGAGGCAGGGCGCCCCTGCACGTGTCCTCGTGCCCGCTCTCACGACTCTGCCGGACGGGAGGGGGGGAGAATGTTGTGGGGAGACGCCCCGCGAACGCTCCCAGGATAGACTGGCCGCCCCTTTGCCTCGGCCGGAGAACGCCCGAGACCGTAACACGTGCGCGTGACAAAACAAAAGAGAGGAGAGAAGAGCGCCACTCTCAAAAACACGCTTTCGGGCGCAAGGTTTAGGTTTCCCAGGCACAAGGCTTTCCATGCTGCCCCCGCTCCCGCCCACCCCAGCCGCCGCGGCCGCCGCCCTGGCCTCCCCAGGTGCCCTCCCAGCCCTGATCGACGCCATCCTGTCGGGATGCCGGTGCCGGGACGGCGGGGTGCAGGTGAGGAATGCGAGTCCGTTTCTGCTCCCTCTCTCTCTCTCTCTC
>Ga0114918_10001410_pt1 | contig 21523 bp, 31 predicted proteins | sample LantaG_FD_87015 | JGI IMG/M metagenome (GOLD analysis project Ga0114918, IMG submission 87015) | Deep subsurface microbial communities from Baltic Sea to uncover new lineages of life (NeLLi) - Landsort_02402 metaG | ecosystem: Environmental > Aquatic > Marine > Oceanic > Sediment | place... | reverse complement strand
GATAAAGCTTTGAACTATCCGAATAGGTTCAAGGTGGATAACTACTGCAGATGTTATAACCCAAAATGTCATAATGGCACAACATATTATGACCCATTTACAGGCGCAATAGAATATGACGATGATGACGGTACCTTTGTGCAAAAACAAAAGGAGGTTAAATAATGTCAAACGAAAGTTGTCCAGACTGTGGAAGTTTTGATACAGATGTAATAATGACAAATGAATTAGGGGAACCGATTCATGAATGCAATGAATGCTTAACAAGGTGGTAAGAAAATGGAACAAGAATATATTGAAATATATGAGGGCTTGAAAGACAAAGAACATTTGTGTATTTGTCTTTTGAATGAGGCAGAGAACGGCGGGGTAGCAAAACTGCAAATATGTACAGATGAAGTAACTGCAAGAGAGCTAGCCACGATGCTTGGCCACAGCACAACAATCAATGATGATGAAGAGATATTAAGAATAAATGCAACGATTGAATTGCAGGTTGTATTTGACAAGCCGCAAAAGGAATGAGACTAATGATGATACCACAAGGCAACGCGATGAAGGCACTAGAGTTCTTGCGTATGTGCGAAACACCCATGACCTATAGGGAAATATACAAGGGCATGGGATTCGGTGGTTGGAATGCATCATGTCCTGATGTAGTAAAGTCGGCACTATTCCCCTTGGCAATGAACACTATGTTGCTGGTATCGAAAAATGAGCAAGGTGCGTATGAGTTCAAACTCAAGGACGTGTGGAAAAGGAAAGACTTAGTAATCAAAGGCATAAGGTACTAGGAGGAAAGAAAAATGGATTTGGAAGACACAAAGAACATGATAGAGGCGGTATTGGTATGTAGCGACCTCGATGCGCTAATAGAAATGCTTGAAACACAAGGCGTAATGTGGGATGAAATTGAAGACCACAAACACTCAGATGAATGTGAAATCGAAACAGCTGTACGGATAATAATGGAAAGCCTATTCGGTATGGAGGAATGAAAATGGAATCATGGACAATAGTAATAGTATTGGGAATAATACTGCTGGCAATTGTGGCCGTAGTACTAGTAGGTGCACTCGCACTGTGGGTACTGCAGTTCTTCTTTGATGTAGAGTGGAACTGGTGGCTTGCACTTGGCCTTGGCATTATCATTGGTGTCATAGGTGGCGGCGGATACAGCAGAAGTAGTAGTTAGTCAAGTTCCCCCAACCAACAATTAGGGCCTCATTCATTGGGGCCTTATCTTTTTTTATTTTTAAGTTCCTCGCGCAAGTGGTATCTATTGTTCCTTACGACCATTGTTCCTAAACGCTACTCCTGCTCCTTTAAGATTACCTAAATAAAAGGAACACCTGACCAAGACTATATACAACCCCTACCCCTACCTTTTATCCCAATCCCAAAAAGATTACCTAAATAAAAGGACCATAGGAACAAGCACAACCCCTACCTTTTGTCCCAAAACCCTATAATAAAGAACAAAAATTAATATATAAGACTTTGCCCATATAATAAACAAAAAAGAATTATATATAGAGGACATTACCATATAACTAGGGACTTTTATGACAGGCCGAAGAGATAAAAGAATAATGTCCATATAGTTCATGTGTAAGGTTCTAACCATGGTGATATCTATGTCTAAAAATACATATACCCGGGGGTAAAAAATGGAATATTGCGCATCAACAAATCGATGCGGAACTTAAGGGAAACAACTTTTACCTATAATGTCTGCCGCGGAACTTAAGAACCTACTTGTATTTAACCAGTTAGGAGCATCAACAGTAGTGCTTTGCGGTACCCACAGGACTTGCCTTGTAGTTAGTATGACGATATTATTTTCTCGGAACGCTGATTTCGCGCGGGCAAACTCCAAAAGTTCCCCGACAGTCCGCGGTACAATCCCTGTTTTGGAGTCTCCACAGACCTTTTCCCGCTCGCATTGCATCTATAATGCCTGTATCGCTGCGTATCTTGCTTTTATCCGATTTGTGCCGCGCTTATTGCGACCTGACTATTTTCCCCTCGTTGTTACGGGTATCTTAGGTTCCGCTGCGTATCTTTCTAAAAAAAATCTGCGCCGCATTGTTCCGTGTCGCAACCCAAAATAGTTACACAAAATTTCAGGCCCATGTCTCTGGGGGAATATGTATAAGTTGGGTTCAAATGGTGGTGACTAAATGCCCCCTGACTAATATGATTTGATGACTCATGATTCGATGACTCGATGACTAATTGCCCCTGACTGGGTGGCCTTGTCATCATGGCGCCCGCATAACCCAGGACTGACTTTAATCGTCAGTCCGAACCATGTTTCAAAGAGAGTTGCGAAATTATTTTGGCACAGGTACAAAAGGGTAAGGTCTCTGGGGAACATAAATATGAATTCGACGAATCCACATCGTCCGGGCGCATTCAGGCCCCCATAGGGCGCCCCAAACAAGGATTAAAAAAAAAGAACAAGGGGTTGGACTAACCCCTTATACGAACCGCCAATGAATCTGCGATTCCGTCTTTCCGCTGGCCACTACAACGTCGACTTCCTTCCGGGTTGTCAGTCCCTTCTTCTGAAGGGCTATGCAACACTGTCTTGCTTGCTGCGGCTTGATTCCAAGTTCCACACCCAACTCGGCCTGGGTATATGCTGACTTCTTGTTCTTCTTCAAGAAGGCCAATACTTCGCCCTGTGTCTGTGCGTTCCTTATGTTCGATACTTCCCTTCCATTCTGCTCCATTGCAGATACGTCTATTGGTGCCATGTTCATTGCTCCTGTATATGAAATATATTATTTTTCATATTAATACTACTATACCCAACATAGTATATAAAGCTTTTGGCTTTGAAAAGGTCGCCCACAAAAATGCATACCCCATTCTCTAGGGCACTGTGTTCAGGGATAAGACGGCGGTTGACCTATCGTCAGGGCGCCCCTGGTGGAGGAAGCCCCAAAGCCCGTGGACGACCAAATCAATACCAAAACATTTATATAGTAAAAACGTATACTTAAAATTGGTGATAAACAAAATGAAACCAGAAATAGTTGAAGCATTGCGCATGGAACGTACTTATACATTCATAGAGGCAACCGTATATGAAGTACAAGGTCTCATAGACGTTCTAGAGAAAAGAGAGATTGATATAAAGGTCATGGAAATGGACTCGAAGCCCATATTGACCGCAATTGATAACCTTAAATTATGCAGGAATCAATTAAGCAAGGACATGACCAAGGCTTCGAAAAAATTAGCCAAAGCCATTAACAAAATAGACCCATAGGCTAGTTAGGTAAACTGGCAGCGCAAAGGCCTGATGGAGATGATCACTCCCCAGAAATCCTAGGAAGTATGGACTGGCCCGGCTGTCGTCGGGGGTTCAAATCCCCCTGGGTCCAGCATGTGGAGTAGGAGGGTTACCCTCCGAACAACGAGGCGTCAATGCCACGCCTACAACCCAAACTCGGGAGAGACCACATGGGCTATAGGGCTTTCCTTTTTCTCCCAATAATGGTCACCCTGGCGACCACCCCATTAACAAAAACTTTATATAGTAAAAACGTATACTTGTTATTAGAGGTAATAAAATATGCCAATATCAGTCAATCAATTCGAACGCGGAAGCAATGCAGTAGATAGGAAACAAGTTATCCTTGAAGCGTGCGTTGAGGCCACTAACTATATGCTCAGAAAAGAGAACGCTGGTCCAGTAGAAGTCATATATGGCAAAGGCTGGGCAACACATCATAGATGGCAAAGAAAGAATGGGATAATAAAACATACAATTAAGTATGGCGCCGAATGTTTTGAACGCGGTCCTGAATTATCAAAATATATATACGTTGTCAGCAGCGGCAGGGTCATACAAGTCATAGCAAAACAACATCCTGAATCCCTTTACATCCTATCGGTCATCATAGAAGAGACAGCCCATTATTTCCAAACAATCAATGGCGACAGGGGCAGCATGCATGGTTACTCTTTCCTTAAGGAGTTCCTGCGTATGTGGCAATTATATTCTGATGACGTAATGGAGATGGTCGAGGCAGCAATAGTTGCAGATGAACAACAGTATGACCCATATGTACAAGAAGCTGCAAAAGCAACATCAAAGCCAAACTAATGGTAGTGCCCTAAGTTTTTTTTTCTCGTCTTTGTGGGAGACAGGTTGCCCCTCACATTACCAAAAGCTTTATATAGTAAAAACGTATCTTAGTATTGTATTAAATAAAATGGAGATGCAAAACATGGAACCAAATGAAATTGAACAAGTGCGCAAAGCAATACAGAGTCATGGAGATGACTTCTGGAATGGAGAAGATGATGATGGAAACAGCAACATTGAGCTCTTTGAAGAAATACTCGGACTACTATCCATTGAGGGCAAGACTCTCAAGTTGGTAGACCTTTAGACTAACTGACCCGAGGCAGGAACCTTGTGGGCAAGAACCAATATGTGTTGAGCAAGTAGGGGGACTTGAAGATCAGGAGTCCGATGCCTGAAAACGCAAGACACACCGCTGGAGGTTCTATTAGGGAGAAGGTACCCTATCCCTTACCCACGCCTGATTCCTCGGGCCTGTTATCACCTCTAGTGTGGACCTTATCCAGGGTCCCGCTTTTTTTTTTCCACACAAAAATGGACCATGTCTCTCTCTAAGGAACACGCTTAAAAATATGGGTAGCCCGGGCGCCCGATAACCGGCCCCCAATGTGAGCGCCATTCCGACCAGATTGCTATTAAAAAAAATTAATAGGACCTAAGTCCTATTAAACCAGTCTCCAGAAGATCCCATCTTCCTCTTTGCCGGACTTGCCCACATAACTTACTTCTTTTCTGACCACGATGTCCTTTTTGGCCAATGCGAACATTATTTGACGAACCTGTTGTGGTTTCATCCCAAGTTCCTCTCCGACCTCTGCCTGCATGAATGCTTTGCCCTTGTTGTCCTTTCTTTTCAAGAAAGACAATACTTCTTTCTGGGCATTGTTGTTCCTACGTTCGCTGACTTCTCGTCCCTGTGATTCCAGTGTTTCTATATCTATCGGCATTCTATATCCTCCTGTTTGTATGACTAAATTATTATATTTTATTATTTAATCATATAATCACATATATACGTTTCTAGTATATAATACTTTTGTCTATGAAATGGACGCCCACCAATATTACCAATGTCGGTCGACAGGGCGATACTTTCATTACCAAACAGTTTATATACTATAAACTGTATAGTAGATTTATGATGAATAAATATGAATTAAAAGAAATCGATAACCGAGATTCCAACACAACCGAACTAGTAATGGACAACGATGACAGACTGAACATCAGTTTTGAAGATTCAATGGACATTGTGGTTTCATTTATTGAAAACCAAATTGACCTTGAAAATGAAAACCTTGATGAAGTAAAAACCATGTGTAAACAGGTTCTTCTTAGAATTCAGGACCTCATGGACAATAATGGGATAGATATATCCTAATAACCTTTCACCCATTCAATCACCTGGGGACTCACCATCCCCATTTTTTCTTAGATATGTATTGGTCGCCCCGTTCACAATATTTTCTTCACACCTCTCTAGGCCCCGTTCTCTACTGACCTACTGACGTCACCTCAGGGTATGACAGGGCGCCCCTATTAAAGTGAGCGTTGCCAAAAGCGGCTTGCAGTAAAATATATAGCCAGCTAAAGATTCTCATTAAAGGCGCTTTAAACGCGCTTTAAATCGCATAACTCACGCAAGCGTAATAGTGGCTATACCTTAAAAAAATTCACCTCAAATTAAATGCGGTTTATGAGGCGCCCAGTTATCCATTTCATTACCAAATACTTTATATACTAAGAATGTATACTTAGTAATAGAGTTGATAAAATGATAGATAAAGAATCAGAAGAGAAACTGAAATGTATGAACTGCGGAACCACAGAAGACGTAAAAAACAGAGAATGTCCTTCATGTCTAATAAAGAGATGGAACCAATGGCGTAACAGCAAATCAGAACAAATGGGCGTAGGATATGAAGGTTCTGAAGAAGACTTATGGGGCTGAGAGTCCCTTGTCTTTTTTTTTATAACAACTGAATATCGCCTTGGCGCCCAATTTATTACCAAAAGCTTTATATACTAAAAACGTATACTTAGTATTGGTGATAACAAAATGAATGAATTTAACGAAAGTACATGCCGGACCTGCGGCAGAACAGGATGCGAAGGTGGACCGAGCTGCGAGATGGCTGCGGAAATGAAAAACTCAGCTATGTATGATGGCCCCCGATACTCCAATTACTGTTATGATGGACGTTGCTCGGCTTGCACCGGCAAGAATTGTGATTGTGCTTGCCACGAAGAGGATAGGGATTGGTAACCCTCCTCATTTTTTTTCCCACAACCAACATCGACATGTCGCCCCACAAATAGGCTTTTCACCAACATCGCAGCCCCCCCATAAAGTGGCCCACGCAGTAAGCGTTCGACCATTTCATCACCAAAATGTTTATATACTAAAAACGTATATATGTGATTAGGAGTTAAATATATGAAAACAGAAATATTTGGAAATGAAGTAGAGCTGACCAAAGATGAACTACACCAATTTGCCTTTATGGAATATGATTCCTTAAGCAAGAAGGAATTAATAGAATGGATAATCGAATTGGATATGAAATCATCAAGTTATGAAAAACAATACAAAGCCCTGTTTGAAGATTATAACGATGAGGACCGACAGATAATCTTAAACAAAATAAGAAAGTAGGCCCATTTTTTTTTTCCTCCAACCTATATCGACAGGTCGACCTTCTCCTTTTTCGCCTTGTCGCAATCGTTCTCCCTTTTGTAACTATAGTGTAGCCGGATAGACGGTTATATACCATTTACTAAAGGGAGAAAGATTACATCCTAAAGGGTTTGGAAAAGAAAGGTAACTCACCATATAAAGTGAGAAGGTCGCCATGTCGCTAAGCTCAGGTCGAGTTGGGAATTAAAATGAGGAACTTCTTTTAACTTTCTCCTTTCTCCTTTATCCTCACCCTAATACAACAAAGAGGGGAGAAACGGAATGGTCCTCCGCTTTAGTTGAGGACTATGAAGTGGAACCTCCATCGACATGTCGACCCTTTCCTTACCAAAACATTTATATACTAAAAACGTATACTTAGTATTAGGTGTAAAATATGAGATTAACAGAAGAGGAAATATTGGAGTATGTGAGATGGTATTATGAGAATAGAACAAAGGACCAACTAATCGATGAACTTATCGAAACATACACCACTTCAGATGATTTCATTGAGTGTTGGGAAAATCAATTCAATGAACAACCCAATACTATCACTTTACTCGAAACCTTAAGACAAAGGATAATAATTAGGAATAGTCAATCCTAATTTTTTTTCACCACCCCAAGCGACATGTCGCCCCAAAATCTCACTAATCTCACCTTTACTTTCCTCACCTATTGGGTCGCCCTTTTTCTTACCAAACTCTTTATATACTAAAAACGTATACTTAAGATTATGAGTAATAAAATAGAATCTTACAAATGTAAGAATTGCGGACCAGTAGAATTCAATAATGAATCTCAGAAAGGGTTACACAATGGTCTTTGTTATTGGTGTGCCAAAAGTAATTATATTCGTAATGACAAACAATTAATGTACCTCACACAAACCAGAGATTTGGTAACCACAATATTAATGAGGTTCGCTATGGATGATGGTTACAAGGACACCGGTGAGGATGCTTGGGGTTATTATGAACACTTCGAAGACTATCTTAAAGAACTCGATGAACAATGGTTGAAAAATCGAACCCTTTAATTTTTTTTCTTACCATTTAATTCACCCAGGCGTCCCTCATTCTCACCTAAAATCTCACCTAAAATCTTCCACACTCTTTTCTTTCCTTTTCTCTATGAACCAGTCACACCAAAATCTTTCCTTCATTATCGCCAGGTCGCCCCGGATGTGGTCTCCTAAGTAGTATCCTAATTATTCTCCTCATAGGGCGACCCTTTCATTACCAAACATTATATATACTAAAAACGTATACTTAGTATTATGATTAAAAACACAGAGATGTATATACAGGAACCACCCTTCTACTTTAAGGTGAGAAACCACTTACGAGAAATTTATTACAAGACCTTTCGTAGTAACTCCAAATACTATCGTTTTGACGATATAGATTGTCACAAATGTTGGACTCCTCACACCATTTTTATCAAAAAGTCAAACTGGACTGGTCCTGGTGAGTATCCTCTAAGATGTAGAAAATGTAAAACCAACATTGAGGTGTCTCTCGACCTTTGGTAAAACTTCCACAATCTTTTCTTTCCTTTTCTCTATGAACCTTCAGATATTTATAACCCCACATCTCTAGGCCCTGCACATCTCTAGAACCAACTATCTCTGGGCCCGACGATATGGGTGGACTGGTCGCCCCCTGAGGTATGCCGGACAGGTCGCCCCAAAGTCTAGGTAGTTAGACAGTGTCAAAACTGGTTATCCGGGCGCCCCCACCGACGGCGGTATACGGGCCCCCAGCTTGCCCCTATATATAGTATGCGGTCGCCCTGTCAAATCTTTCACATCTATTTCTATCTTATTCTCTAGGGCCCCGACGAAATTCTTGCACACTTTTTTCTATCTTATTCTCTAGGCGCCCACGTAACCAAATTTTTATTTATTTATTTATATATTAATAAATTTATTTATATCGTGTCGGACAGTTGTCTGACAATTTAAAAAAGTTCCAATGGAAATGTAGGTGTGAAATTTTTTATTCATTGATAAATATAAACGAAAATTTTACAACTTTTTTTTAATATATTTAGATATAAAATATATGTTTATTTATTTATCAATAGAATATATTAATACATAATTTTGTAAAAAATAATAGTGCAAATAATAGTGAAATAAATTATTTTCAGTATAAGAAAATAAATAAATAAATTGTTTATATATAATTGGTATAATAAACCAATTAGGTAATAATTAAAAAGTCAGTCAGTAATGGCACTTATATATAAAGGTATCTCATAATTTTAACCTATACCTTTATATGCTATTACATTATACCATCTGATAGAGTACGGCATTAAGTCGGGATTCAACTAATCCTTTAATGCTTTGATTCGCAAAAATTAGTAATCCCAACTATTAAAGAATGTTGAAACTTGAATACAAAAATTAAATTTCTTTATCTTAAATTGTAATGTTGGGTAAAATAAATTATGTAGGTGATTGATTGAATAAAAAAATAAATGAAAATGGAACTGAAAATAAGAAAATTGAAAAAGTATTTAATTTTCAAGACTGGGAAAATGCAACACCAAATAGAGTTAAATTGGTTAATACCAATTTGATTAGGGTATTAAGGTTATTATCTCAACAGCCTTTAAATCCAAAAACTCAACAGGGTTTAGCGGATATGGTAAAAGATAGCGAAAATGATTGGTCTGGGCAATATTTCCGCAATATAATAAATGGCAATGAGAGTGCAGAGCAAAATCTCAAAAACAAAAATACGCCATTGAATAGGGGATTAATCGAAAGACGCCTTTATGGAAATAGTGTTATTTATCTAATAACAATAGAGGGATTAAAACAATTATGGGATTATGATAATCTTGATTCAACAGAAATAAACCCTTATGAATAAGCCTTAAACCCTTATTCTATCAACTATCTTAATGTAATGGGTATCTAATACCCATTACCCTTTTAAATCAATACAATAAACATATAGGTGATTATATGGACATATACACAATTTTTGACAATTTGCACGATTATGAGATATTGAATATTGCCAATAATATAACCAATTATTGCGATATTGCCGAATATTTCAATATTTCATATAGTGAGGGATTAAAACTTTATAATCTTATTCAAAATTTCAGATATGAAATGCTGAATTAATCCTTAATGCAGAAATGCAATTTTTAAATGCAATAGTGAAATTTTCACTATTGCTTTTTTTTATGCAGATTTATTATTATTCTATCAAATATATAAACGAAAATTTTACAACTTTTTTTAGATATAAAATGTTTATTTATTTATATACAATTATTTATTGTCAGTAATATTTAACCGATAAAACCTTTATTTCCATTGGAGATTTTAAAATTATAGTTGTCAGACAACTGGCATATTTTATTACGAAAATGTTAAAAAATTGAAGTTGTCTGACAATATGTCTGACTTAACAATTTAATAAAATGGGGGGGGGTGTATATATCTGACGGACTATATTTAAATAAATTGTATATAGAAACTGTTTGTTTATTTATTTATTTACAAAACGCAAACCACTTCCCACTTTCCAAAACTCGACCCAGCGAGAGGAGGTTCTTAAAACTCTTTGCGCAAGATACAAGGACTGCTTTCTATATTTATTTATTTATGTATGGACTGACTATCCGTGAGCCCTATATAAAGGTATCCGAGACGACGAGAGAGGTAGACTAGTGGGAGGGTTGCCCTTAGTAGTAATATATTAAGGGTGGTTGCGCCTCAGGACGAGCTGTGTCGATATTGGTAACCCGCTTCTATATTAGGGATTATCGTGATTTATCAGCCATAATACCCTCCATACCCTCCCTACCTGTTATGCCAGTCCTCACACTATATATAGTGTGGACACGATATTATATACAATGGAAGCCGACGAATGTCCATTATGTCAGAGAGAAGACCGAGCTGTATTAGAGGAAGCTATCCTATCTCAGAATTTGACTAAGTCTGCTGTTGCAAATACTTGTGGTATGAGTTCAGAAGAAGTGTATGAACACATGAAAACCCATTTACAGGTTAGCAAAATTAATAGGCACAGCAGGGAAGTAGAAAATGGACTAGATGACAAGTACAATAAGTATGACGTGTTGTTCAATAATATGGTCGACCTGAATAGTGTTTTTGGTAGTTTGCTTACGCAGGCCATGGCTAATCCTGAGAGTGTGCAGATTTCGCGTTTGACTAAATTGGCAAGTGAGATTCGTCAGAGTATAAATGATTTAGCCCGATTGCGTGGTGAAATGGCAAGTGAGACTAAAATTACGATTATACAGTATAACCAGCTGAAAAGTGTGGTTATGAGTAGCCTTTGTACTACATGTAGGCGGAAGGTTGTAGATGAACTTGAAAGTGAAGAGTTCCAGAAAAAGATTAAAGAGTTGGTGACAATATGAGCACAGAAAATAACGGAAATGATGGGTTTACAGATGATGTATTGCTTGCAGCTGGCGTGTATGACACAGAGGCTATGGGCAGCAGAGGGACCTCAAGGATTAAGGGTACTGTATGGGCAGACCAGGCAGGTACGCTGACAGTATATCAAGGGCCAACAGCAGCCAAGTGTGATGATATTGTTACAACTATAGCTGTTGCTGCTTGTGTTAATCCGGGGGATGGAGAAGGTTTTACTATTGATTGTATCGGAAGATTTTTCAAGATAGTATATACCAATGGTGGAGTGGACCAGACAGAGTTTAGGCTCGGATGGAAAATTGGAACTTTGACCTTTTAGGGGGATTGTAAATGCCTATTGTAAAAGATGATATTATTGATGACCCTGACGTTGGGGGTATATCACCGAGTGAGAAAGGAGCACCTAACGGTGTTGCCGAGTTAGATGCAGGTGGTACAGTACCAGTTGCACAGTTGCCTGCGAGCATTGTAGGCAATCTGGCGTATCAGGGGACATGGGATGCTAGCACTAATACTCCGACATTGGATAATACAGATGTTGGTGCAACAGGATATGTGTATAGGTGTAATGTAGCTGGTAGTGTTGACTTTGGTGCAGGTAGTATTACTTTTACAATTGGAGATTTTGCAGTTAATAATGGAACCATTTGGGAGAAGTGGGATGCTGGTGGTGTAGTACAATCTATATTTGGTAGAGTTGGTATTGTTGTAGCAGCTGCAAGTGATTATGATGCAAGTCAAATAGATAATGATTCGGGCGTAACAGGAACATTTGTTAAAGATGCACTTAATCAACTTGATACCGATATAGGGAACCAAGTACCTAAGGTATTATTTGATGCATATACTATTTTAGCCGCTGATGTAGATAATACCCCTGCTGCACTTGCTCTTGCGGCTAGTACAATGATAGGTAGAAAAGCTACAGGTGGTATAGTTGCATTAACAGCTGCAGAAATTAGAACCATTATTAATGTTGCTGATGGTGCAACAGCTTACACAGATACTGATGCAAGAGGTGCTATTGGTAATATATTTGGTTCTGATGGTAAGGCAGATAGTGATATTGATTTGGATAATCATATTTTAAATAATGTTAAAAAGGTATTAATTACTGGTTCTGTTGAACAAGGTGCTGCAGGGCAAGAGATGGATGTTGTTGAATATGTTGGTGATGCAGCAGCTACACATATATTAACCAAGTTGTTAGGTATTATTCCAACATCTCAGGACTATATGGAAGTAATGGGTGGTGAAGACGGTTCAGGACAGTTTGGTAAGGGATTTATTGTCAGACATCACAAGGCGACCGCAAAGTATAGTATTTATTATTCTACTTCAGGTGCCTTTGATGGAACTGAAGTTGAATTGTTCGAACTTGATAGTTCAGGCAATTTGACTATTACTGGAAATATTATATTCCCAGACCCTGGTACAAATGCAAATAGTAAAATTCTTAGGATGATTGCAGATAACTCTGGAACACCACAAATTGGTGAAATCGTAGTAGCTTATGGAACAAATCCATATATTAGATTTTCACCGCCTAATGCTTCTGGAACAGCAACTGCTACAATTGATTTGAGAAGTGATTTGGTATCATTCCCTAATGATAATACCGTTGATATAGGTGCATCTGGTTCAGGTAGACCGAAAGATATGTATTTGGCTGGTGACCTACATATAGGGGGAATAGTTGAAGGTGACGTTGCTGCAGATGCTGGTATGGAAGCTGGTGCAGGATATGATGTTTACGTCAAAATTGGAGACAAAGTTGGCGGCAATTATTTCGAAGTAAGAGATAGTGATGGAACTGTATTATTTACAGTTGATAGTATTGGAAATGTTACACTAGTGAGTGGTACTAGTATTAATGAGTTCAGTACAGATGGTACATTGGCCGGGGATAGTGATAATGCTGTGCCTACTGAGAAGGCTGTTAAGACCTATGTTAATAATGTTACGGGTGGTATTATACAAGCTGATGTTAATTTGGCAGGGGCCACTCCTGTCGATGCAGATGTTAGTGGTTGGCCTGATGGTGGAAAAGGACATGGAATCGGAACAGATTCAAGTGAGTGGTATATGATTAAGAGAGGAACAACTGTGAAAGCGGTGGAGATGAGCTAATGGCAGCACATACAAAGAAACATAATATAGACGCCACAGATGACCATAATGGTGTATCTGGTGCAACGGAAAACGGGATTTTGGCATTCGATGCAAATGGTTTGCCAAAACAGCCAACGACTGATATAGTTGTAGGGCAAAAGTTAACAAGTGTAACTACGCCCGCAGCTGATAGTGATGCAGCTACAAAAGGATATGTAGATGGTGTTGCTGAAGGACTTAAGATAAAAGAATCTGCAAGGGCAGCTAGTGTAGGAGACAATTTAACCTTGTCTGGTGAACAGACAGTTGATGGTGTTGCATTGGTGGCAACAGATATTATTCTTGTAATGAACCAGACAACTGGTTCACAGAATGGTTTATATGTTGTTGCAGCCGGTGCTTGGTCAAGAACAGATGATTTGGCAGTTGGGGCAGATGCTTCTGGTGCATTTGCATTTGTTGAAGAGGGTACTATAAACAGCGACAGAGGATTTGTTTGTACTAACAACAAAGGAAGCGATGTTGTTGGAACAGATGATTTGACCTTTACACAGTTTAGTGGTGCAGGACAGATAACAGCTGGTGACGGTCTTACAAAGACTGGAGATACAATCAATGCTGTAGGCGGAGATGGTATTACCGCAAACGCAAACGATTTGGCAGTTGCACTTCATGTAACCAATCCTGGATTGGAAATTGATACTGCAACACTTAGAGTCAAAGCTGATGGGGCACATGGTATTGTGCGCGGAGCTTCTGGTGTTGAATTGGAGATTGAAGCTAGCAAAGGATTGGCTGTTGATGCAGATGGTTTGAAGACTGTTATTGAAGCAAGTAAGGGTCTGACTGTTGGTGCAAGTGGTCTGGCAATAGTACCTGATGGAACAACTGGAGTAACTGTAGCACCATTAACACTTGGAGCTAATGGAGCAGGTGTAACAGTAGATAACGATACTATTGGGCATACAGCTGGTTCACTTCATGTAAATGAAGGTGGAGTCATTCTTAGGGATGATGTAAGTTTGGCAGGTGCAACACCTGTGAGGTCTGACGTATCCGGGTGGTCAGATGGTGACAAGGGTGTAGGTATTGGAACAGATAGTTCTCTGTGGATGATATACAAGACAGATGCAACACACGTATTCGCTGTAGAAATGAGCGAAGTTGGAGCATAAGATAGAAATATAGAGGATTGATATAATGGGAGCACATAAAACAGAACATAAAACAAGTCATGAAAATGACGGTGATGACGAGATAAGTGTAGCCGGGCTTTCTGGTGTATTAGCTGATGCACAAACAGCTGCTGCACATAAGACTTCACATCAGTTTGAAGGAACAGATGAAATATCAATCGCAGGACTAAGTGGGGAATCAGCTACCCCACAACCACCTAAAGCACATGCTTCAGACCACTCTGATGGTAGTGATGACATTCAAACTGCTACTGATAGTCAGAAAGGGTTAGCATCTGCAGCTCAGATATTAAAGCTTGACGGCATATCTCCTGGAGCTACAGCATATACAGACAACAATGCAGATGCAAGAGTTAACCTATTAAGATTCAACAGAATACTTGAGGTAAATACAGATGGCAACGACACAACTGGAACTGGAACAATTGGAAAGCCATATCTAACAATCGCGAAAGCACTTACAGTAGCAGCAACAATGACACCAACAGCTGCAAATCCAGTAGGAATCAGAGTTGGTCCAGGAACATTCATAGAAGATAATAGCCTGGGTTCAATCGAACTGTTAGATTATGTTCATGTATTTGGCATTGGAGATAGAAGTGAAACAGTTATAACTGGAAACACAGTAGCAACACACTTGTTTAAGTCTGGAACAACCGGAGCAGGTTCAATCGGCAATGTTACTATTACTGGAATAACAGGAGCCGGAGCTATTGATTGGAATGCAGGAGCTTTGAACAGATGCCATGACCTCATAATTGAAAACTGCACACACGGTATATATTGCCATGGAGCAGGAAGAATAGGAATAGCCTTAAACATTGCATACAATAATGTAAATTATCCGTTATATGCAGCATCGGGTGGAAAGATTGGAGCTTCAATGATTCACACTGTTACTTGTCAAAATGGAATGTATGCGGCAGACCCGGATTCAACGATTGATGTTGAAGGATTTTACATAATTAATGGAACTGTTTGTGGATTAGTTGTTCATTCAGGTGGAGTTATAAGTGTAAAGAGTGGTTACATTAAGGATTGTCTTGTTGGTTTGAGATTCACTTCTATCGCAGGAACAATAAACTTTGATGATGCTTCAATAATAAATAGCACAAACTATGATGTTGATTTCACAAATAATATTGGAATACTAAATACTCTTGCTTCAAGAATGGATTGCACAAAAGTCAATGGAACTGGAACTATAACTGGAATGATATACTGCACTTCACATCTAAAGAACGAATCATTCTCAGACTTGGCCATGAAAGAGAACATCTCAATGGAAGCCCTCAAGACAGTGGATGGCAGAGACGTTTCCGTTGATGGTTCAAAACTGGATGGTATTGATGCTGGAGCTGATGTGACAGGCAGTAATCCACCACAGGCACATAATACCAGTCATGAAAATGGTGGTAGTGACGAGATTTCAGTTGCTGGATTATCAGGTGAATTGGCAGATGACCAGCCACTTAAGGAACATGATAATGCTAAACATAGTACTAATTATGCACCAGATGCTGATGTAGTGAAAAAGGTCGATTTTGATGCGAATACTATATTGAAGGCTGATACTGATGATACACCGGCTGCTTTGACTGTTGCTGAACAGAGATTAGTTGGTAGAATAACTGCAGGTAATATAACTGCTCTTACAGCTGCTGAAGTAAAGACACTTCTTGGTATGTTGCATAGTGAATTAGGTACAATTACTTCTGACCAACATCACGCAAAGAGTCATGACCATGATTCAGCTAGTGGGGCAGGAGCAATAGCCACAGACCAGATTGCCAAGTTTGGTGATGGAGGAACTACAGATTACGCAGAGATTCAAACTGACGGAAAGTTCAGAGCATACGGTGATGGAAGGTTCCTAAAAACAATCTACACTCTTGCACCAAATATGGCAGTCGGAGGAACTTTGAGTTTTGATGGTAGTTCATTCGGAGCAGCAGTTTATACTCTAATATCTGTAACTGACAGACCAGCATTGTTCAGAAGGTTCGATTATGGAAATCCTGTGGAAAGAGCATATGTGATTGCACAGACAGTTCTACCATTGGATTATGTTGCAGGAACAGACTTTGAGGTGTGCCTTGCTTGGTGTTCTAACGCAATAACTGGTGATGTAGAATGGCAACTTGGAATAAAGGGAGTGGGCAATGATGATTCCTACAACCAGACCCCGACATACCAAACACCAATCGCAGATACTGTTGGTGGTACAGCATACGACAGGGTGACTACTTCTTTCACCATATCTGGAACTGGTTTCAATCCTGGAGATTGCATACCATTGGTTATTATGAGGGAAGCAAATGTTGGAAATGACACCACATCTGGTGACGCATATTTAGCTGGTATTGGAATCAAATACATTTCAGACAAATTAGGAGCTGATTTATAATGATAAACCTTGGACAAAAATCAGGACAATACACAGGCAACGGAACGAGCCAGGACATTCTATTCAACAATGAATGGAGAGCATTGGAGATTGTGAGTGCAGACCGAAAGTACATAATGAAATTCTTTAAGGGAGACAATACTGACACGATTGGTTCTGCAGCAATTGGTTCTGGAGGTTCATACAAGCAACTAAGCATTGTTAGTGGTGGAGTGACAGAACTTGAACAGGGATTCTCTATTGGAGACCACATCTCAATCAATGAGAACGGAACAGAATACTTCTGGAGCGTGAGCTGATGAAAGTCAAATGTAATGATTGTAATAGCGAGTATGAGATGACAGACGAGGAATGGGCTGCTGGTCATTGTTTAGTATGTAATAGTACTAATATTGTTCAGGTGTGTGAATGTGGAAGTATAAGTATAAGTGTTTGGTCGTAGAGACTGAAGTAGAGGACCCAGATGAGGGTCCCATTACTATTAGAAAACCTGAGTATGTACCAACAGGTATATTTATTGTACGATATGATAGTGAGTATTGTTATATTTACACTAACAATGAAATGGTTGGACCAGAATTAATTAGTACTAATGTAAGTGGTGATGTATAATGCCTATATTGTTTTTTGATGATTTTAATACGGAAATGCCCACTGTGCCTATTACTAATTTTAGTGATTGGGTTACTCCTACTAATATAGTTGCAACAGATATGATGTCGTATAGCCCGCCTATTTCAGTGGATATAGGAACACTTAGAAATTTACAGTGGTGGGGAACAAATCCTTTTCTTTGGGAACCTTTCGATGATGATACTCCTATTAAAATATGGTTTTATATATCAAATAACGCAAATACACCGTTTGAGTTATTTTTCAAAGAAGGACAAAATACTTCATTAACTTTAACAACTGGAAGAATTGCATTTGATATGTATAATCCAAGTTTATATGGTGAATCCCTAGGCATATATGCTAAAAATGGTGGCTCCAATGTATTGGTTGGGCATTATATGCCTGATACTTGGTTTTGCATAACTATTGTACATAATGCAGATTTAGGAACATTTAGTTTATGGTTAGATAATAATATGTTAGTTAATAATTTTATTTCTGTAGTTCAATTAAATACTATTGGTGCAGTTGGTTTTAGAAGTAGAGGTACAGGATTAATAGATTTAATATTCATGGATGATTTTCAAGTAGGTGAGATGGTTGTTGCAACACCTTTAATAGTAAAGAATTCAATAATAAAAAGCGCAGTGGTGGGTAATTAATGTCTTCAATAGAAGAAATAATATTGGATGAAGTTAGAGAATCTCGAAAAGACCAAAAGAAAATGGTTGAATGTATGTCTAATATTAAAGTAGAATTAGAAAAGACAAATGGTAAAATACATGTCATTAATAATGAATTAATACATATAAAAAATGACCAATCTGCCTTAAGAATTGAATTTGAGGACCATGAAGATGATAAAATTGTACATTTCAATGAGGGCATTGTTGGTGAAACTGCATTCGAGAAAGTCAAACGTAATGCTGCACCCTACGGCATAGCTGGGGTCAGCATTTCGTCATTAGTATATTTAGTTGCTAAAGCTATAGAATATTTAATAGACAAACAGGGATGATTATATGGAAAAACCCAAGTGTTATAGTTTAGAGTACAACGAGTACAAGTATAAGTGTAAGATATGTAGCTGGGCTAAAGCATGTAAGTTTGATACAAAGAAAACGAGGGATGAATAATGGCAATACCTGTAATTAGCGGATTAACAGTCGATTCAGCATACCCATACAATGATGGAGATGAATTTTATATTATATGTGATATTGATAATTCTCCTGTATATGCATTTGTTTATTATGTTAATGAAGATGAGTATTTTGCATTGGAGTTGCAAAGTGGGGTAAGTTATAAAGCTACTATTGACCCTATTATGTTGACTGAAATACTTCTTGGAAATGCAAGAGTGGTGGCGGCAAATGCGGATGGTATTGCATATCAGGATTTCCAGTATGGGGTATTTGATAGAACTTCCAATTTGTTAGTTAAGGAATCGTTTGAAGATGACCCTTCTGATTGGATTGATTGTAATAGTATTATACATACTTGGATTAAAACAGCGGTTAATGTTTTTCCTTTTGTAAGAGTAAATATTAATTTAAACTTAACGAGTGAGGACTATTATGCTAAGTTAGTATCAACTGATACAGAGGCTCATATTAAGATGAGAATGGACTTTAAGATAAATACATCTTGCGAGGGAAATTCATTTGTTGGTTTATTTTATATGGATGATAATGACCAGATGATTAATAGAATAGGGTTCGATATACAATATGATTTGATTACTTCAAAATATGACCCCGTTTTATGGTTTGAGGACATTACAGTAGTTTCTTATTCAGAGGGCTTCTCTGTTCAGTTGGACCCTGATGTTAATTACATAATTACAATGGATTATCAACCCGAGAATAAGTTGATAGTTGCAAGATTATATGAGGCAGCGGTTCCAGCCAGTTTGTCGTTATTAGAAACTGTATGGTTTGAACTTACAACTACTCCTTTGTTTGATTTCAATAACTTCGGAATACATAATGCACCTCCAGGTAGTGATGTGTGGTCTGTCGATTTCTTTAACATGGACCTATGGGTAGGCGAAGAAGTAGATAGTTATCCAAGGATTGTAAGTGAATTAGAAGTAAACAACAGTTATACTCCTACTGATGTACAAATATTATCTCATTATTATGATTTCGAATCTGGCGATGATATAGTAACAGATAGTAGTTTAACTGTTGAAATATTCGATAGTGATAATGTGTTACAAGACACTTTGTCGGGTTTAATAAGAGATGATGGGTGGTATGAGGCATACTGGGATACAACAGGAGTTACAAGAGATACATATAAGGTAAAAGTAACTGCTGAAATAAATGGCAAAACAGCCGTCATGGAAGAATGGGTGAGTATACAATGAAGATGACAACTCCTTTAAATCCACTCGCAGCTCAAATGATTAGCGAAATGAAGGCACAAGACAACGTAATGACCTTCGTAGAGGATATTCTCGAGATTGATTGGCTCTATCCAATGCAAAAACAGTTATTAGAAGAATTTTACGATAGCGGCAAGCCATATAATGAATGTGTTCTTGTTATTGGCATGAGAAGCGGAAAGACTTTGCTAGCTTCTGTTATGGCAATGTATGAAGTGTTTAGTCTATTGAATTTAGGTAAGCCAAATTCGTACTACGGTCTGCCTAAAGGCAGTGAAATATTTATATTTAACGTAGCAGTGTCGGAACAACAGGCAAAAGATACTGTGTTTGCTCAAATTAAGGCTAGAATGGACGCCAGTGAATGGTTTCAACAGCAAGATATTACCGAGCACCACAATGAGTTTATATTCCATAGCGGTGATGGTAAGGTAGTATTGAGATGTGGTCACAGTAACAGTGCATCTTTGGCAGGAAAAACTGCGAAATGTGCAATAGTTGATGAAATAGCTCGTTTTAAAGAGACAGGGGGTAAATCTTCTGCTGAAATTGTTTATGATACAATTCGAAGGTCTACCAGGACGTTCAATACTCCGGCCCATCCACACGATGGACATCTAATTAGCATATCCTCCCCGATGTACATAGATGATTACCAGATGCAATTGTATCGTGCCGGTAAGGATTCGCCCCATTGTCTCACCTTACAGATGCCTACTTGGGAGTTCAATCCTAATATTACGTATGAAAGTTTAATTCCAGAGTTCGAAAGGAATCCAGAAACAGCATGGAGAGACTACGGTGCTATACCAAGTAGTGCATTAGAACAATACTTTAAAGAACATCACAAAATTGAGGGTGCAGTAGCTCGTAATTATACACCACCTGTTGTCAAAAATGATGATGGTGAATGGGAATGGCAATGGAAAGGTAAGCCTGGTGCTTATTATTATTTGGCAGGTGACCCTGCAGTTAAGAACGACTGTTTTGGTCTTGGATTAGTTCACAGAGAAGGTGAATTTATGATTAACGATTGGGCTTGGAAGTTTGAACCAGTTAAAGAACCAGGTCAAATTAAAGAGATAGATGCCAGAGAATTAAAGGCGTTTATATTAGAAGTCAGCAAGAGGTGTAAACTTGAGGCAGCCGTATTTGATACATGGATGTATCCAGAAACAATTCAGGAATTGCGTGACCAAATCGGAATTGTTGAACAACATACAGTAGATAAGGAAACATACGATATGATGAAAGAGTTAATCTATGAGGGTAAATTACAGTTGGCAGATGATGATACTCTGATTAACGAATTAAAGATGTTAGAATTAGTAAGAGGTAAAAGAGTAGACCATCCTAAAAGAGGCAGTAAGGACGTAGCTGATGCTGTAGCCAATGCCTTGTGGTTAGAGTCTGAGTTTAGTGGAAAGGATTCAGATGTATATTTTTCAGGAGTGAATTTCTAATGACAGAAAAAAGGAGCATGAGAAGTATGGCTGGAGGTGCATTACGTAATCTCGGTGAACTTGTAGTACCGTTTGACGAGCGCGTGGGCACAGAAGGTATCGGATACTGGGGAGGTGTCGG
>Ga0114918_10001409_pt1 | contig 21525 bp, 22 predicted proteins | sample LantaG_FD_87015 | JGI IMG/M metagenome (GOLD analysis project Ga0114918, IMG submission 87015) | Deep subsurface microbial communities from Baltic Sea to uncover new lineages of life (NeLLi) - Landsort_02402 metaG | ecosystem: Environmental > Aquatic > Marine > Oceanic > Sediment | place... | reverse complement strand
TCTTGTCCGCATAATGTTCTACCACCCGGTAATGTATAAGCAGGAACAACAACCGTTGCAATACTTGGAAGAGCAAGTTTTTTAGCTTCTATTAGAGCTTTCCAATCATTTTCGAATGCATCATGAAGCGTTTTAAATAGATCCTTCATTTGTATCCATCCTTCATTTCCAGATGCATTATCAAAAATTATTCTAGTTTCTTGAAAAGCGAGAGAGAACAAAATGGCCCTAAACGCAAATAGAGAAGCTCCTACCATTAAAGCACCGGAGTATCTTGCCCCTGCAGAATAAATACTCTCTGGTCCTCCCATTGGTGGAAACATTCCCCACTGAGCAGTTGCTTGAGCAAAAAAACTTTGAATTTCTTCATCTGAGAAAAAAGAAAAATAATAAGAAACATCTACTGCATCATTATAATCTAACGCATTGTCAAAGGTTATTTTTCCATTTTCAAAATTAATAGAATGCCCATATGTTGTATCTCCAGTTCCGAAAAGAACCTCATTAACCCGTATTTCTGGAGCTGGTGTTTCATTCCACCTACCATATGCAGATTGGAAAACGGTTGGTGAAGTAGTTGAATTTTTTCTTAAAATTTCGTTATGAACTGGAATTCTTTGAGATTGATTAATAAAAGCATATCTAAAATCTGAAATCAACCCAGAATAAACAGTAGAAAAACTTGACTCAAATTCTTCCATAGAAGTTGCAACAGAGCTTTCGTCTGCTCCATCTACATTAACGGCAACTGTTACATCTTGCCCAAAATCAAATGGTATAGACGGGACCAATTCTACAGAATATCCAATTGTTTCACTACCAGAATAAGTAACTCCAGCATCTGAATACAAATATTCAAGAGTATGTGTCTCATCATCTATATTTGAATCTGTTGAAACAGTTATTGTAAGAGAAGTAATATCAACAGTATAATCATCTAAAGCTGCCAAATTAAATGATATTTTTGAATAGGTATTGACATTTGAAGCACCATCTGTTGGTAGAAACTGTCGAACTTCTATACTCATTAAATTTTTCTCCTACATCTATATTTAAGGTCTTAAAACAATGACCCCCTTATTAATATCTACCATATACTCTTCAGTTTTACCTTCTGGAATTCCTGCTTTTTTCATTGCATCTAAAGAAAGTTCTCCCAATTCTTTTCTCATCGACAGAGCATGATCTGTTAAAATACCCTGTTGAACTACCAATGTCCCCAACTTTTTATGAACATTTTCTAAGATCATCGCCTTTTCATTCATCTCAGTAAAGACTTCCTTAGATAATGGAATTGAAGATTCTTCTTTCTTTTCGACTTCTACAATTTCCGCTTCTTTTTTTTCTGATTCTGTCATTTTATTTTTCCTTTTTCTATTCTTCACTATTTAAAGCCTGTTTTATTAAAATATCCATTTCATTTGGTTCTCCGCTTCCTAAATCACTAGCTCCAAATGAAATTGTTGGTCCATCATTATTTTCGACAAATGCGGTACGAGAAGATCCCATTGAAACACCTGCACTACCAATTGCTTTAGGATTTGATTTTCTTTTTTCAATTTCAGACTCTATTTCCGGCATTTGCTCCATTTCTTCTTTATGCTGTTGTTTTGTTATTTCTTCAATGCTCCCTGATTCAATTAAGCTCTGTAGCTCATAACATTCTAGATCTTCTTTTGTTAATTTACTTTTATGAAGAAATCTCTTTAAAACATATGGTTCTTGTCCTGGTAACGGTCTTCCTCTATTATCCACCTCCATTTTTCTATTCAACTGCATTATAATAGTAGAATCTGTCATATTTTTTAGAAATTCTTTTTTTCCTGAATAAACTTTTGTTTCAGTTGACTTAGAAGAACCTTCTCTCTTAGAAATTGTTCTTTTAGGAGCAGAAATTCCCCCTCCTCCAGATAAAGAGGCTCTAAAAAGAATTGTTTCTCTAGAAAACGGATCTCTAGCGACCTTTTCTTCTATCGTCATCAACTCTTCTTCTATAGGATCTTTCTCAAATAGTCTTTCTATTTTTTGTGCATTTAGAGGAACAAAAACAACAGAATTAACTTTCCGGAGACTGTTCATTTTTCTTTCCTCCTTTCTCACTAAAACTGTTTAAGTACTTCAAGAATTGTTCATCAAAATTTTCACAAGGAACATTCGATCCATCTAAAAGAATAAATTTTTTAGTTTCAGAATTAAAAAAACCTGGAATACCTATTGTTTTATTTTCTTCTGTTAAAACAGATACAATAATAGATTCTAAAGAAAAAATAGACCCTATTGATTTAACAACATGTTTAGAGAGATCTTCTTCTTTTACTTTAAATATTTCATCTGAATTATCTGTTTCTTCTTCAAATTGGACATCTTCTATAACCCTAATGTCTTCTTCTGGTATTGATTCAATCTGTTCTATCTCTTTTAAGGATTCTTTATCTACACTTTTAAAAGAGTCGAATCCATTCACCACCACTTTTGACATAATATTCTCCTTCTATTATATTATACGAATCACATTTTAATTTCTTGAAGGATCCTATCAGAATATGCTTGATATAAAAGATTAAAATAGCTTTCTTTCTTTTCAACATTCTCTGAAAATCTATCAATTGTATGTTTCGCTATATCGTCTAAAAGCACAGTGGACCCACTAGCTCCACGTCTACCCCCAGCTCCATCTTTACCAAATATTTTTCTAACAAACTCATGAGCATCTACTGTATCTCCGCCACTTCTAAATGATGAAACAAAATATTTTGATAATCCAAATCCTTCATCAACAATACCTAAAACCATAGACTTTTCCACTTCATCATATTGCATTAAATCATCACATATTTCAGCAAGTAGAGCTCTTTGTGATGGAGGAATAAATCCCACACCACAAACAATACAATTTCCAGTTTGTTTTATATATTTATTAAAAGCCTTAGCTTTTAATTCAATAAGAGCCATTGGTTTAGGACAATTTGTCACTCGCAAATATTTTTGAAAATCAATATTATTTTTCAATGCATTATATACATCAATATCTACATTTGTTATTATATCTTTATGTTTAAAATCATCAGTATCTTTTAATAATCCTAAAAACAAAATAGTTTTAAGTCTTTCATTCATTTTAACTTTTAGTTGTTTTAAAATCATAAATATAATAGATGAACAAGATCCGGTTTGTTTTTTAATAAAAGTCACTTTATCATTCACCGAAATATCATAATTATGGTGATCTATAATAATATCTGGTTCAACATTTTGTTCCATTAAAATCTTTGGACCTTGACAATTTCCGAATAAAAACATAGAAGTATCTAAAACAACAATAATGCTTTCTTTTAACATCTCTGAATGTGCTTCAATTTGTCTTTCATCCAAATCAGATATATTAATCATACTAATATCAAACACATTACATAATGCTCGATTTTGAATATGATTTATTTCTCCCCCATAATATACCTGAACTTCTTTTTTGAATTTTTTTGCTATATGTCGAAAACCTTCTGCCGATGCAATACAATCTGGATCGGGAGAATCATGACAAAAAATAGCCACCCTTTTCTTTTTTGAGGTTCTTAAAACAGTGGAAACTTTCTCTGTTTCAGTTCCATTTATTTTTATAATTTCTTCTGGCATTAACATTCTCCTTTAGAAACTAGCTGAGCTAATTCCAGGAAGTTTAGTTTGTCTTTTTACTTCTGTTTGTATCTCTCCCAAATTAAAATAACTTTCTTTATTACATTTAGGACAAAAGAATCTAATTTCTGAATCTATAAAATCGAAAACAAGCATTCCTTCTCCTTCATCAGAAACCAATGTTTGTTCTTTACATTTAGAACAAATTGCTATACTTCTTAACATATCTTCCTCCATTAAAAAATCATTTTTCTTTTTCAATTTCTTTCAAATAAGATAATTCAGATTTTTTTAACTCTAATAGAATAGAAGAATTTTCCATATATTTTTTTCTTTTTTCTCTTTTTGCAAAGCTCTCATGTTCAAGAGAAAAAGAATAATTTTTCATATGATTTTCACAAAAACAAACCCGAACCACAGATCCATTTATAATCATATGTAAAGAAGATAAGGACTTCTCATCACAAAAAGAGCATTTGCTAATCTTTCTTTTTTGAGAGTCTAATTGTTTGTCCACCATCTTCCTCCATTAATCCTTCAAATGGAAGTTCTTTAGTAGCAAAGAAATGTTTTTTAATCTTATCCTTATCAAAAGAAAGAGAGACTTTAACAAATTCACTATCTTTAGCATAAAGTCTTTCAACTATTTTTTCCCCTTCTTCTTTTTCTGGATAAATAATAGATTTTGGTTGATTCACAACACTAACGGTTGCTAAATCTGGCAAAGAAACACTCTTTTCATCATTAGCCTGAAGGAAGTCCAAAATATAATCTTTAAGTTTATCCTTTTGTTCTGCCATTGTTTGAATTTTTTCATCTAAAGGATCTAAATATTTAGCTTTTAGTGCTGGCTTATATTCTTTCTTAAGATATTCAGTTTCTTTATCTATTTTAAGAATTGCGGCAACGTATCTCCTTAATTCAATTCTATCATCGATACTACCTTCATCATCTTCCAATATCTCTAGCATAAGATCCTGGAGATCTTCTTCTTCCATTGCCTCTAAATCTAGACTCACTCTTTCTTTTTCTTCCATGATATCCTCCAATTTTATCTATTTTCTACAGAAATAGTAATTCCTGTTCTTTTTTTAGGATTACCTTGTTCATCTTTTTCTTTTAATTCTACTTCAAAGTAAGACGGAATTGCTATTGCATCAATACCGATAATTGTCAAGCTTCCACGAGAAATTGCTACTGCTTTAATAGCAACTCCAATAGACCCATTTCCAATTGCACGTATTTGAGCATATCCAAAATCTTTAAACTTCGAAACAATTGCACTAGCTAGTTTATTTGTATTTGTTGTTGCAGCTATTCTCAGTTCTGCTGGATCTGGCTTTCTTTCCCATTCTTTTTGAATATTAATTTTTGACACAGTTCCTTCATTTGTCATTTTTTTCTCCTTCTACTAATTCTTTACGCAGTATGTTTTTTAAGACTTTTTTACATTTTCGACTTTCTCTAATATATTTCAATAAAGCATCTGTTAATCCATCTTTAGCATTCTCAACACTTTTATCTATTTCCTTGTTTTTATCATGTAGAAACATTGATTTGTTTATAAAAAGCTCTTTTAAAATTTCCACCTTTCTTTCTTCGGATGTCCCTCTTTTAAATAATTTACTATGTTTTTTCAAAAAATCTTCTGAAATAATAATTTCTATAAGACTATCCACTCTATTATTAAATTCAATTTTTTCTACAATATTCTGTCTTTCCCCAAAAACATTTCTAGTATTAACATCTAAGATTTCAGATTCTTGACCTTCATTTGTTTTTTGATTAATAGAAATCATATTATTTGCAATTTGTGCATCTGGAAACAAATAAAAATAAGCCTTCATCGTCAAACCATCTAAAGCATCTTTTTGATCTTCTTTTGACAATGACTCAAATTTACTTTTCCCCAAGCTTATCATTTTATCATTAGTTATAAACTTTTCCGTATTATAACTTCCTATCATAGAATATATAGTATCTTCAATAACCTTATGCGTCAAAAGATGTTTTATAGTTATACGACCAAAACCTTTTCCACATATTCGACATTCTATATTTGGAGATCTTTTAACACTAGAATACTTTTTACTAATATCATATATTCTATTCCTAACAGAAACCCAAAAAAAAGATGAGAACCACCTTTTACTTTTTTCATTTAATTTAGATTCTCTTGCAAAATCATAAATGGTTTTCATAAATGTTTCAAGCAAAATTGAATAAATTTCATCTGGTGATTCCACATTACTTGCATTCCTGCTTTCAACAACCAATCTGTTTTGATATCGAGCGAAGAGCTCATTAAAATATTCAGATTGAAAATCGTTTCCACTTTTATGTACTAACCCCATTTTTTCATTACACATTTTCCAATGTCCAGAATCATTACATAATACATTTGGACAATTCATTTCATGAACATATTCACTACATTCAATAAAGAGAGAATTTGAATAATAAAAAGACATCCCACAAGACAAACATTCCCACTTACATTCTTTTCTATGTTCATCCATTTCTTTTTGACATAATAATATTAATTTATAATCAGAATAATCCTTAAACTTTTCATCTTTTTTAGCTTTAACTACATCAAAATTTTCCATTAATAATATTCCTTATTTTCCGTAGCAAAAACTAGCAAATTCGCAAGTTCTTCCATATTCTCTACAAGGTTTTTTGTCTTTTTTATAATCATCTGGCTTTTTCGGTAATTTCTTTTTATCAAGAATCGCCTTTAAACGAAGAGCCTTTTGAGTTATTCTTTCAATTTCATTTTCATCATATATAATTGGAAATTCTTTTGTATAATGATCGTTCTTATCTTCGTAAAAAATAAATGCTTTATGTACTCCAGACAGCCACATATAAATACTAATCTGTTGCACATAAATATCACTTGGACGATTTAACCTACCGAATCCTCCAGAATTAATAGTTTTAAAATCTACTACATATCTACTATCAGGATTCCCTCTTTCCTTCTCAATGATTCCGTCACAATGTCCTTGAAAATTATATTTTGGATCACTTTTTAAAAAAATTTCTTCATATTCAAAAAGCTCTAAACCAGTTCTCTTATCATCTTTACTTAAACAATCACAAATTTCTGGAGTAAAAATACCTATTTTTTCATCTTTCCCATGAACCTTACCACAAGATCGACATTTCCAAAAACCTCTCAGTATTCCCATTTCAGAAAAATCTTTTTGCATTCTCCAATGGAAAGCATGCCCAGCATCAAATCTTCTTACAGAACGAATGTCTAACGTTTCTTTTAATTTAAATCTATCATCAAATTCACTATAATATTGAAATGCTGTTTTTCTTAAACATCCGCCAAAAGAAGAAGGATGAAAATAAGAAAACCCTCTATTATCTCTGCTTTGTTCCCCCTTTTTAAATAGAAAATCCCCGTGTAAATCTCCAGCAATAGAAGACCCAACTTTTACTAATGCAGAGACTTCTTTCATTCTAGTATTATCCCCCATTGATATCTCCTTTTCTTAAAAGTTCTTTTTCAATTTTTTTGCATAAACGTTTCTCTCCATATTCACAGAGATATTTATCCGGATCATATTCAATACCTTTATTTTTTAATATTATTTTAATAGTAGAAACTTTCTCATCTTTTCCGGTCTTTATATCCGGGAAAATATAACCATTTAAAGACTCTTCTATTTTCTTAGACGCTGCAATTCCTTCTGGATCTCCATCTAATAACAACACAAACTTTCTTGTAAACCTAAAAAGTTTTGATATATGTTGCTCTGTTAATGAACACCCCATTAAAGCAACCGCATTTAAAAATCCATGCTGATACATCTGAATTAGATCTATTTGACCTTCAACAAGAATAACATAGCCTTTTTTAACTATTTCAGGATAAGAAATATTAAGTCCATATAAAAAAAATGATTTAGAAAGAAATCCATATTCATGTGTCCATTTTGGTTTATTTTCTTTATCAACAGCTCTTCCAGAAAATGCAATTACATTCCCATATTCGTTTTTTACTGGAAATATAACCCTTCCTCTAAACCTTTTAATTAAACCCGTTTCTGTTTTCTTATTAACAGGACACCAACCTATGGAAAATTTCTCTATGGTTTCCTTACTAATTCTACGCTGCTCTAAATAGTTTCTAGCCACTTCTGAATCAGGAGCATAAACAAGAGCTTTTTGAAACATCTCACTGTATTTTTTACTCTGATCATAGCTATAAAACATTTTTAATCTTTTTTGTCTAAATTCTTTTGTGCCATCTTTTGTGCCATCTTTTCTACTTTCTCTAAATATGCTCCTACTTCTGAGTCTGTTAAATCCCCATCTTCAAGCACTTCATCAAAGTCTTCTACCCCCATGTCTACCAATAATTCACATAAAAGATTTTCAGACCTTAACCAGTTTAATGTGGCACTAGCATCATATTTTATTTCCGGAGAAAAAGTACTTCCTCGAAATTTCAATTCCCGTCCTCGAAGTTCTCCAGCTTTAGTTTTTTGTCTTTCGATAACATCGTTTTCCATAGCTTCTTTTATTTTCAAAATAACAAGTCTGTCCATTTTATACCAAAGCTCTACTGTACATCTACCAAATGGATTCCCAACTTTATTCTTGGCAGTTCTAATATTTAAATCATGAGCAATACGAACATCACCTTCAAAAAATTCTGGTTTTTCTGTTTTTTTAGGTTTACTAGCTCTAACTTCCATCCTTAATGAAGCTAAAAATTTAACAGTTCGTCCACCTGGAGTGCTTTCAGGATTACCAAAAAAAGCACCGATTTTATCTCTTAACTGATTTATAATAATAAGAACCGTTTTACTTTTCTTTAATTTACTATTTACTCTTGGTAAACATCTCCCAATAGATGCCGCTAAAGGACTGATATTTTGTTTTCCCATCTCATCTTCTAATACTCTTTTGGGAACAAGAGAAGCTAAAGAATCTATCGCAATAATATCATATTCATTATCTTCACAAAGCCCTTCTATTTGGTTCATAATCTTTTCACAAGCATCTTCTGTCGAATATTCAAGTTCACTAGCGTCTACATTATTCATTTTAGCAAAACTTTGATGATAAGACCCTTCTGCATCATAAAGTAAACATTTTTGTCCTGCTGCAAGAGCGGGACCGAAAGCTTTTGAAAGCATCCATGTTTTTCCAGATCCTTCAGGACCATAGATTTCTACAATTCTTCCTCTTGGCCAACCGCCTCCTAATGAGGCATCTAGCTCTTCAATACCAGTTGAAATATATTCTATTTTACTTGATGAATTATCTTGAAACTTAGAAATAGATGACTTATGTTTTTTATTCAATTCTGATAGTCTATCTACATCTTCTTTTTCTTTTTTCTTCTCTGTCTTCTTAGCCATAATAAAGTTCCTAATCTCAAAAGTCAAGCTTTTATCGCCGGTTAATTTAATTTTTTTGAACAAAAAAATTATGATAGACCACATATAGCGTAACTATATGTGGACCTATCATAATAAATTAAAAACTTAGAACATATCTTCGTCATCCAAGATTTCATCATCTGGAGAATCTGAAGAATCTGAAGAATCTGCGTTATTATCAAAAAGATCTTCTTCTACAGAACTATCATCTCCACCTTCAGAAACCTCTTCACCTTCACCTTCACCTTCACTTTCAAGATAGGCGTTAAGACGTTTAATGGCCTTTTCCTCATTATACATAATTTCAAGATCAATTAATCCCTTTTCTCCAAGTGGGAGATCTTTGTATTTCTCAGGATCTTTTGCACGAGCTATAAGCTGTTTTTCTTCTTTAGTAAGAGGGGTTTTATCAACCCACTGTACCTCATAAGAAGTATCTCTTGGTTTCGGACCTTTAACAACTGGTTTAATAAACCAATCACCAGAAGCCGGACCACCTGGATGAATCTGATCACCATTTTCGTCTTTTACCTCTTCGAAACGAGTAATAATTGGACGAAAAACAGATGGACCCTTTTCCATAATTTTGAAACGAAGTTTTTCATCTGCTCTATCAATAATATTACAGACTACGTTTTGACGAACATCATGTCCCAATGCTTCTACTTTTTCTACATAATCGTTAGGAACAACAAATTTTGTGCCATTAATCCAAGCATTATTAATAGCTTTTAATTCTCCAACGATACGAATTCTGTTAGCCTTATTGGGAATAAACTTCATAAAAAGATTACTATTGCTTTTACCGCTTGTTTTGTTCTCTGCCTCTTTGAATTTTTTGCTGATTTGTCGTACTGAATCTAGTGAAATTGTCATTTTCAACTCTCCTTTGAAAATCGATTCTTGTCGATTTCTTCGTTTTTTTTGTGAATCGGCTTCTTGTCCGATTCATCATCTTGTTTTATATTATACGATTTTTTTTTAATTTTTTCCTTCTTTTTTTTTAAATTTTATCCAACTCAAAAAAGTCATCAAAGTCTTGAGAACCAATGGTCGGAACTCCAAGCCCCCCTTTCAATTTTTCCACCTCGTCCTCTAAAGAGGACATACTTTCTTCTTTAGATTTTCTATACTCTTCTGATCTTGTTGGGGTTAAAGACTCTCTTTCTATCCATTTTCCCTTATATTGTTTCATTACCTCCATTACTAGTGTAATTTTTCTACTAACAATTTCCATTTTAGCACTTATTGCGTCTAATGCATTTTTAGCAATATTAAATAAATCTTTTCTCTTTATTTTTTCAAACTCAAGAAATTCCAAAATCTGTAAAGCTTCTCCATCTCTTTTGTCTACAGACTTCTGAGTTGAATAATTGCCTTTCCAAATTCCAAATAAAATTTCTCTAATCCCATTAAAACGAATATAATCTGATTGAACATTAGAAAAAATTTCATATAAACGTACACGATATTGATCCAAATCATTTAGAATACTTATATAAGCCTCTAAATCTTCATCACTTCCAATATCTTTTAAAGAAAGATTTTCTCTAATTTCTTTCGTCATTTTTATAATTTCTGCTCTTATTGTTTTTAAATCACAAAATGTTTCTTCTCTTAAATACTCCATTTTTTTTATCAAAGTATTTTTAAACGGAATATTTACACCAACATTTAATAAATCTTTAATATGATCTATTTCAATAAAATAGAGCTCGTCTTCTTCCATAATCTTCCTCCTTAACTGCTCAGAAGTTCATCGATATCCAAATCATCAATATCGACTTCTCCATATTCCTCTTCTTTTTCTTCTTCTTCTTCTACTAATGCGGAAACAAGTTCCACTTTATCCTTCTCAACAGATTCAGTAGTATCAATACTATCTGAAACATCTAAAGCTCTTCCAAGAGCAAGCAGAGCAGAATTCTTCTTATCTTTTGCCATTTCCATTAAAACTAAAAGAGTATCTTTAATATCTGTTTCTACTTCTTTTCTTACAAAATCAGCCAGCTTCTTAGTTTTTTCTTTTAAATCTTCTTCGTCCAAATATTCTATCTCCATAGAACCGAAAGTCCCTAAAGCAATATTGTCAAATCGAGAACTCAAATGTTCTAAATTAATCTTCCTTTGATAAGTCTTAGTAATTCTTATCTTATTCATTTTTTCTCCAGGAGATTCTTCTTCAACGTTCTCTTTTGCTTTTCTTTCAGCCATTTCTGCTTTTGTAGCTCTTTTAGCCATTTCTTTTCTCCTCTTTCGCTGTATTGTGCCACATTATATTATACGAAATATTTAGAAAATATCTTCGACTTTCTCAAGAAGTCTTTTATCAGTTACTTGTTTTTTCTTTGATATCATCTTTTTTATTATAAAATATCTTTCTATTTCTTTTTTTATTTTAGGCTTATTTCCAAGAGATCTAAAAACTCCTGCTTCTAATAACGTTTCAGCCAATCCTGCCGCAACCATCGTTTTTTCACCAGAATTTACAGTTCTAAAAAATTGATCAACTGAAACAAAATTCTTACCCGTAATAGAAATCTTTTCTCTAGCTTCTACAACAACATCCGAAACCTTTTTTCCAACCCCCTTTAAAGAAAAAAGAGGTGCTACTACTTCAAAATCATTTATAGGAAAATAAGTTTTAAAACTACTGTTTATATCTGGTTTATTAATATTGAAATTTCTATACTCGCTCTTCAGTTTTCTTGAAACATCGTTTAATTTATCATCACTAGTATTAGCAGCAGAAGTTAAAAGAGAACACATAAATTCTGTTGGATAATAAGTTTTTAAAAAACTTGTTTGGTAACAAATTGCGCCATATGCGACCGAGTGAGAATTTTGAGTTACTATTCCATTAGAAAGAAGATATAAATGATCCTCGCTATCAACCTCTAAATCATAACATTTACCTTCTAAAAAAAACTCAACATTCTTTATAAAACACTCTTTTAAAAGATCACCTTGATAATTTTTTAACACTCCGTAATTCTTAAATAATATTTCATATAATGGAAGAACCCCATTATTTGTTTTAAATTTATGTCTCATGCTGCACTTTACAACAGATCCATCTGAAAACTCAACTTTATAAATAGGCAACACACCATGATCATAAACATTAATAATATGAATTTCTTTCCCTTCTAGTGAATATACTTTTGGTAAAACCTTATTGTTTTTTTTCTTTTTGTAAATTTCTTCAATAGTATATTCCCCTTCATTTGTTCTAACTTTTTCCGAAAAGTACAAACTCCTGTTGAAAGCATAAGCCCCAAATTCCACAGCTATTTTCCACATATCATCAATAACATGATTTGGAACATCTCTTTTTGCACATCCCTCTCTAAATTTTGGTTCAATAGAAATAAGCAATTCTGGTTTTTTCTTTCCGACAGCCTTTCTTAATTTATCCGCCTCAGAGAAACTAAACCCCGCCAAAATCATAGCCATACTTATCAATTGCTCCTGAAAAATAATTTGTCCGTAAGTTTCTTTTAATATAGGCTCTAGTTTTGGATGAGGATATTCAAGATGATCTTTATTTATTTTCCCATCAGCATAAAGACTAGGCATATTTAATGAAAGTGGACCCGGACGACCTAAAGAAAGAGGGGCGACAATATCTGCAAAAGAATCACAACCTATAATTTCCATAACTCCTTTGCTATGAAAGATTTTTTGTTTACCGGTTTTAGTATCAATACGAGCCTCTCCCGTTTCTTTATCAAAAAGAGGGAAATCTCTACCAACAAAAGCGTCTCCAGATATTTGGAACAATCCTTCCAATTTCATCGAACGAATTAGCGAAAAAACTTTATCATCATTCATCTCTAATTTATCTATATCAAAATCCACACTCCCATGTCTCTCTTTAATCAAATCAAGAGTCATAGATATTTGTCTTAAGTTTTCTAATTGAAGAAAGTCAAATTTTAAGAGACCAATATTCTCGACCTCTTCCATATCAAATTGTGTAGAAAGCAAATCTGATGTTACGATCTGACCTTCTGTAAAACCTATCTCGACAGTACTATCTTTTTGAACTTTAGACACATGTAAGGGAACATCTTCAGTAATAGGGGATTGTGAAATAACAACACCAGCTGCATGTGTCCCATAAGCTCTCGTCCTTCCTTCCAATCTTGCGGCAACCTCAAATAACTCTGGATATTTTCCTCTTTCAATTCTCAGTCTTCTTTGACATTCTTCTATATATCTATTCGGAGGTTTATACGAAGGATCATCGCCAAGCCACTGATTTAAAGGAAGGGCTAAATTTGATATCAGTTTTGATATTCTTTTTGCTTCTTGATCATTTTCAGAAGAAAATCTTTTAGCATCTTCATCATTTGTTCCTGTAATATCTAGAGCTTTTGCTGCAAATTGAATTGCGGCTTTAGGTTTATATTTTTGTGTTGTTCCAATTAAAGCAACTTTATCCGGACCATATAATCTACATAAATGTTCTAAGATAGGCTCTCTATTCTCAAAATCGATATCAATATCAGGTGGACTAATACGAGACTGATTTATATCCCGTAAAAAATCAAAATGAAATATTTTAGAAATATCCGCTTTCTTATTTGTTGTTCCTAAAAACTCAAAAAGAAAAAGATTATTATTGTTTTTATCTCCAACCTCATTATATTTTTTCTTATATCTCAAAATATCAAAAACATCATCAACAAGAGTAGGTCTGTTTATAATAAAATCAATTTCTTCTTTTAATCTATTTTTTTGTTCTTCAGTTATTTCTCCAACTTTTGCACTTTCTTTTATTTTCTTAATACAATTCCTAACTATAATATTACTTCTATTTATTTCTTCTGCTGTTCTTTTTCTTTTTTTATTTCCCTTACCTTGGCTTTCCCACTTTTTTTGTTCTTCTTTTGGATTAGAATAAAAATAATTAATTCCAGTTCTATATTCCGCTTCACAATAAAGAAAACGATCCATTGATAAACCATGTTTAATAGGATCAATACCCGTTACTCCCAAAATATATAGGACTAGACTACCTACGCCAGAATTATGAACTGCCAATCCATCAATATTATATGTATAGGTTTTATCAACAGTTAAATCATAAACTGAACCACTATATTCTTTTATAGATGTAGATATTACTTTTGCGGTTTCATGTTTTAAATCAACAATATCGTCGTCTATCTCTATCTCTTTTGCCGCAACCCACACCTTATTTGTTCCATTATTTACTAAAATCCTATGATCAAGTGTACATTTAATCTTTCTTCCATCATCAATATTTAACACTATGATTTTTTCGTCTATATCTTTATATTCATATGTATTTTTTACCTCATTAAAACTTCCATTATGGCTTAAAACATAATCCCCATCTTTTATCTTTTCTATATCTTTTGTTCCGTTTTTTGTAATAACTGGACTTCCAGGTAAAAAACATCCTCTTCCGAGACCAATTCTAATATTTTCTTTCATAGTCCATTTACAATATTCTTGAACAATTAAGAAATATCTATCAAATCCAGTAAATCTAATTGTTTCTAATTCATCTTCTAATCTTTCGACATAAACTGGATCTTCATCCAATCCCTTTTCTTTCAACCCGTTTCTCGCAAGATAAATTAGATATTGTTGTTCCGGATTCTTACCAAACTCTTTTTCTTTAAAAGTATTAAATTCTATAACATCCGAAGGAATTTCAAATAAAGGAAGTTTAGCCTCTCCCATTGAAATTTCCACATTACATTTTTCAGAAACTTCAACTGTATTAAGAAGAAATTTTTCACCTTCCCTTTTAAATATAGAATTCATCTCTTCATAAGATTTAATATAATATTCTGGATGATCTGGTTCTTGCAAAGGCTTTCTCATAGAGATAGCTTTTTTTACTTGTTGATACTTATAATCTTCTACTTTAGCATAATGGCAGTCATTTGTTGCTATAATTTTTACATCAAATTTCTTAGAACATTCCATAGCATGTTTAATAATTATTTTTTGCTCAGGAATTTTAGTATACATTACTTCTAAATAAAAATCATCTCCCCAAACCTCTTTATATTTTTTAATAAATTGATGAGCACCTTCAATATCTTCCATTAGAATTCTTTGAGCAAATTCTCCACCAATACAAGCAGTAGAAACAATTAACCCTTCAGAATATTTTTTTAATAAGCTAAAATCAACTCTTGGAAAATTATATGCGGAATGAAGATGAGACTGAGAACAAAGCTTAAGAATATTAGTATATCCAATATTATTTTTTGCTAAAAGTATTAAATGTCTTCTCGGTATTTTTTTAACATTAAGATCATCAACAACATATGCTTCTAATCCAAATATTGGTTTAATCCCAGCTTCTTTACAAGCTAAGCTATGCTTAATAAATCCGGCAACTTTTCCGTGATCTGTCATAGCAATAGCTCTATAATCTAATTCTTTAGCTCTTTCAGCCATTTCCGTTGGCGTCATAAAGCCATCAAATAAAGAAAAGTCCGTGTGATTATGAAGGTGAACAAAATCTTGTGCCATTATAATCTACTTCCTCGACAAACCTATAAAATCTTCTCTTCCAACATCCTCTAATATTTTCTCAGGAACAGACCTTAAATCAAACACATCTTTATTAAAATATATAGGAAAAGATTTAAAAGAAGACATTCCAAAAATATTTGATAAAGGAACATTTACAGAAAGAAATCTGTTTTCTTTCTCTAAGATAATATACGATTCAAAATAATCTGTTTGATCAACATCTCTCACAATTCCAGCAAGTACATCTATATCGTAAAACCCGGTTATAATATTAAAAAAAGAATAAGAATCTTCTACTTTTCTAGTCTGCTCATCAAAAATATTTTTTATATTTAAATATGATTTTAAAGAAGCAGGTATATAAATTATCATATCTTCTTTAATTTCTTCGCTTTCATTAAAATAAGCAAAAAAACCAACACCCAAAGAACCATCCACTTTCTCTTTGGAGAACATCTTAAAATAATCCATTTCTATATATTCTAAATCAAAATCACTAGAAACAGAAACATAATTTAAAATACCTTTTTTATTTTCCATGACTATATCAAATTCAATCTTTCCATTACTTCATTTTTGATCCTATTGTCTACTGCTAATTTCAATTCCTTAAGAGAATCTAAAACCTCAGAATCAGAACGATATTCTTCTTCTTTTTCCAAATCTACTTGAAGCTTATCAAGAGCATCTCTAACATCATCGCTTTCTAAAAAATCAAGAGTTCTTACCTTTTCTATCATATTAAGCAATTTATTTCTAGGTCTTCCAGTAACAATCGACCCATTGTCCGATTTAATTGATTCACTAACATCCTCAATTACAGAAATTACTATCCCTCTCATTTCACCAAAGACACAATCCAAAAAATGTTTTATCAATTTCGTTTGATGTTTAATTGCTTCCTTAGCTACTTTTCTTTTTATATCTATTTCTCTAGTAATATCTTCTCTTTCTTCAAGTATTTTATCTGCATATAGTAGATCTTTTTCTATATCGGATGGAATGGGAATAAAAGTAAAAATCTCCTCATACAAAGCCATCTGCTTAAAATCGACTTCTGATGGGATAGACGTTCTTATATCATATAGATACCCTTTAATAAACTCATCATAGCTCATCGTCCCATTTTTATAGCGTTTTTCCCATAATACATCAGCATGGTTTTTATAATTATCACATGTTTTTTCTATATGTTGTTTATAGTTTTTACAGATATCTTCTATCGTATCAAAAAATTCTTTTTTTATTAACTCATTATTTTCAAACCATTCTTCATATGCGGTATATGGTAAAAAATACCCCCATACTGTTTTCACACTATAGTTATTTAAATTCCCTCTTGCTTTATTTTCAATTCCACTTAACAATGCTAATATTTTTTTAGGAAACAATATTTTTTGTCCTAATTTTAAATAATCTTTTGAAAAAGACTCCCAATCCTCATCATCTGAATCGAATCCAATTTCTTCTTTATATATTTTCTTTGTTGCTCTCCATCTTGAAATAGAAAGTTTAACAACAATTCCTTTATCTCTCATAATAGGAATTGCCCAATCCTCAAGGATTGTAACAATTTTATCTTCGCTAACCCCTATATTTTCACTAATTTCTTTTATCTGATCATCAATTATCATTTTTTTCTTTCTTTTATTTTTACAATACACTCATTTAATTTTCTAGTCAAAACATCAATCCTTTGAAAGTCTCTAGCAAAAGATGCCCCATCAATTTCTTCTAGATAAGGCTGAACAACAAAAATAGCATCTTGTGGATCATTACACCACTTAGAAAAAGAATAAACAATATTAGATATGTTTATCATTTTTGGTAAAACAGAAAGTCTTCTTTTTTTCTTTCTGGGTTTTTCAATAAGATCCTTTAATGTAGAAGTCTTCGAATGCATTAAAGAATAATTCTCTTCAAAATATCTAATAGCAGAACTCAATGTCTTTTTTTGATACAACATCACAAAATCTATAACAGATCCAGTTGCCTTACACCCATGGCAATAGAACCATTGAAAATCCCCATTTAAATTCACTGTCATTGAAGGATCTGTATCTGAATGAAACGGACAAACACATTGATATCTAGAAGTTCCTGAAGGTTTTAAAACAATTCCCTTTTTTTCCATCTCATCTATAAGCTCTACAGTATCTTTTATTTCTTGGCAAATATCATCGCTTCCAACATTTTCTTTCATAGCCTATCTCTCCACTTAATAAAATCCTCTATTTCTTCATCTTCTAAATTAATGGTATCCATATACTCCTTCATTAATTCAGAATTTGCTTTTATTTCACTATCATCTTCTTTTTCTTCTACATCTTTATATGTAGATTTTGTATTTAGATTTACATCTTCCTCGTCCAATACTAAAGAGTCTATTATATCGTCATCTAAATTACAAGCTTTCATCGCCGGTATTTCTATTTCTATATTATCTATTTCATCAATACCCGTTTCATCTTCAATAGATTGCCCTTCTAAATCAAACTTACCAACATCAAAATCACCATCATCAAAAAACAAACATAGATCCGGTCTTGCTTTAATTATAATAGAATCTTCTGCACCTTCTCTTTGTTTTACAACCTTAACCAAAGCCTCTCCATGTCCAAGTAAATTAATAGCAAGGAAATTATCGGCATGTGCTCCTACTTTATTAGAGTCTTCAATATTTTCCTTATTTATATCAATTTCTCTTTTACCTGTTTTTGTTCTAATAATAGAAGATCTATTCGCCTGAACAAGTAATACAATTGGAATATTTCTTCTTTGAGCACAAGCTCTAATATCAGCAGCTAAATCACCTAAAGCATCTGTTTTTTTATCATTTGAATATCTTCCTAAATTAATTAAGGAAAGCTGATCAATCCAAATAATATCTGGATTATAGGCTGGAAGTCTTCTTTCTATCTCAAGAAGAAGTCTTTCCCAGCTACATTCTCCAGATGGAGCTGCAATTATCTTTAGCCCTCCCTCTTTGTCTCTGTACCTTTCTTTTCTCTCTCGAAGACTATTTTCAAAATGTTGAATATTGTCATCTGATATAATGGTTTTACTACCTATCATTAATCCTTTTGCATCTAAACGAAAATCCATTGAATTTATTTTTCTAGCATATTGATCTATACTCATTTCAAGTGAAACAATTAAAACCTTTTTTTCCATATCCGCCTGTCTTTTCCCAACATTAAAAGCGAATGTAGATTTACCAGACCCAATAATACCTCCAAGAACAGTTAAAGTTCCTTTTTCAAAACCATTAAAAACTTTATCTAAACTACACAATCCCGTTGGTATACCAACATAATTTTGTGGATTTTTCCTTCTATTAATAATATCAAATAGCTGTCTGTCTGTATCATTAATAATATCTAAAGTTGAGATTCCATCAAGCTTAGCTTTTTCGGTTTGAATTTTTTCCATACCGACACTAATTTCAGATATAGCTTCTATCCCTCTTTTTTCCTTTATCAATTGAAGCTTGTCTCTTAATAATTGTTCTAATTGAAAAGCGGCTTCAACATTCCTCCATGCCTCAAACACTCTTTCAAACTGGTCATCATCTAAATTATAAAAATCTGAATTTGTAACTTCATTAAAAACTGATTGTATATTAGCATAATCTTTTTGACTAATCTTTTTCATTTCTAAAGCATGATCTAGCCAAATAACTAATTCGTCCTCAACTAACTTTGAAGAATAGTCATTAAAATTACTAATAGCGATCTGAACAATCTTTACTATTCTTTCATCTTGAAAATCTTTAGGACTAGATCCTCTTGCCCCAAAAACCTCGGAGATATAAGCTGTTTCTTTTAATATAAAATATAAAATTTCTTTTTCAGCTTTTATTGTTTCTTGATCAAGCATACTTGTTTCCTCATTATAGTTTTTTAAGCTTACTTCTTTTTATTAATGTTAATAAATCTGTAGAAGAAAAAAATGACGATTCTTTATCTCTTTCTTTCTCCTTAATTTTCTCTTTCAATAAAACACCTAATGTTTTTGCATTAAATTTTGATTGAGAAGAAAAAAGAATAGGAAGATCATTCTCATTTTCTATTGATAAAATTTTAATAGGGTTATAATATTTTTCTTTATCGGTTATAACTCTAAATGCTGGAACCCCAATTTCAAACTCTAATTCATTTTCATTCATAATACTAGACGTTAAAATAGTTGGTTTATTATATTCAGACCGTTTAGATAATATAAGGAAAAAATAATTTTTTGCTCTGTCGGAAAGTTTATATCCAACCTCAATTTCATCTATCATTAAAATCTCTGGAGCAACATACTTTTCTTCAATATCTATTCTTTGTTGTTCAAAAGCTACTGTATTAGACTCAAGAACAAATTGTCCAAAAGAAACATATAAAACAGGTTGCATAATTTTATTAATTGAATCTCGTAAAATAAGAGATCCAAGAACACTTTTTCCGGATCCTCTTTTTCCTAAAATCAAAAGAGAAGTTCCGGTTTTATCATCTCTTATCTTTTTTATCTTAGTAGAATATCTCATACAAATCTTTTTTGCTATTTTTCTACTTTTTGCAATCTCTTCTGGAAAAGGAAGGTCTTCTTCTTTTATTCTATCTTCTAAATAATCAGACCATGTATATTTCAACAGATTTCTTGGAATTCTACTTTCTTCTTTTAATTCTTTTTTCTTATTTAAAATAAATTCTTTATACACTTCTGGATCTATCATATCTTTTTTCTCTTTCTTCTATATATACGTTAAGAATTTTTTTCTGGTACAAAAAAGATGTAGCATCTATTGCTGAAAAAACTTTTTAATTGGAATTATAGCTGGTTGACAATTCATTTGAGATTTAGTTCTCCACCATTTTTTTTCTCTAATTGAAAAAACATCCCAGATTTTACCCATTTCTTTTCTCCAATCAAAAATTTCATAATCTTCCCCACCATAAGGTTCCCACAAAAGACTTGTTTTTGCAAAACCTGTTAAAAATTTTGGCAAAAGAAGAGCCTCTCTTTTTTTAATCATTTTTAAAAGAATTGAAATTTCTATTTTAGTTTGTTTTTTAGCTTCTTCAAAAGATAAATTCTGAGATACTTCTAAGTATCTACAAAAACAAGGAATCCCATAATTATAAATAAATGCACATTTTTTATCTTTTATTTCATTAAAGATTAAAATTAAATCATCTTGATTAGATGATATAGAAAAGAATGGTATATAAACTTGTGATTCAAAAAAACTATCTACTCTTCTTTTTTTAAATTCTTTATCAAACTTATCCACAAGATAATGAGCAAATTTTTTATTATGTTGGAATATATTTAAAGTAGCTATATATCTTCCTTCTTTAGTATCTTCTATTTCTTTGTTAATAAAATAAGCAAAATCTCTAGCACTCCATTTTAGATCATGAAATACAATAGGATAAACTAAAAGACGTAGATTTCTTAATGTCTTTTGAAAGCTTCCATTATATTGTTTTCCTGTTTTTTGTAAATAAATTTTATAATAATATTTAGTCCAATCAGTTAAAGTATAAGAACAAAAAGCTTTCATTCCTACTTTTCTATGTCCATTAACAATTTTTGGTTTAATTAAATCAAGAACATCTTTATTCATTCTAAATCCTATAAAAAACAGATATGGCTTTCTAATATCTATGTATACGAAAAATTGTTTTTCATCAGCTTTGTTTAGTTATCAAAATTATTTCATAATTTCGAAACTAAAAGAACTTCACTGCGTGAAGTTGAAAATTATTTTCTTTTTTTAAAAAGTTTTTAAATATATCCCATATTACCTCGTTTAGAGGTAATATCAAAAGTAGCTTAAATCGTTTAAGTGGTTTTAAGCTCTAGAAGCTCTAGAAAAATTTTTAAATAAAACAGCTTATTGTTTTTGTGGTTTTAAGCTCTAGAAGCTCTAGAAAAATTTTTAAATAAAACAGCTTATTGTTTTTGTGGT
>Ga0114918_10001407_pt1 | contig 21531 bp, 16 predicted proteins | sample LantaG_FD_87015 | JGI IMG/M metagenome (GOLD analysis project Ga0114918, IMG submission 87015) | Deep subsurface microbial communities from Baltic Sea to uncover new lineages of life (NeLLi) - Landsort_02402 metaG | ecosystem: Environmental > Aquatic > Marine > Oceanic > Sediment | place... | reverse complement strand
GGGGGGGAGCGTGGGGGGGGAGAGGGGGGGGGAGTGTTGGTGTGGTGGTGGGGTGGTGAGAGGGGGGGGGGGGGGGGAGAGAGGGAGGGGGGGGAGAGAGAGAGAGAGAGAGAGAGAGAGAGAGAGAGAGAGAGAGAGAGAGAGAGATAGAGAGGTTTGACGACGGGGAAAAAGCTCACTGTTTTTTCCGCTCTTTTTCAAAACTTTCAAACACACGTTAAAAAACGCAACAGGCGCCGGCCTCCAGTATCTCTTCTCCGCCCGCGCCTCGGGCCTCGACCACCGCCAGCCCCTCGACGACCCTGCCTTCTTCATGCCTGGCCAGGTCCACCTCTTTCTGCCCGGGGACGAGCACCCCGGAGGGCGGCACCTCGTCCGGGCGATCGTGAAGGACTCGACCGACAGCTACGCCGGGCGCCACTCGCGCACGTTCTTGGACTCCGACGGCGCGGTGGGGTCCGACGCCCCGCGGGCGACCCCGAGGCCGGCGCTGGCCGACGGGGAGTGGCACATGGTGACGCTGACGACGCTGCCGGAGGGTGGGAAGGGATACGAGCTATATGTCGACGGGACGAGGAGGGGTAAGTCGAGAGAAAGGGTTTTTCCTTTTTCGGGTTTTTTGTCCTTTTTTTACTCTAAGGTTGAAAGGAGGGGGGGGAACTCTGAAACTCACTTCCTTCTTCTCTTCCTTTCTCTTTTGCTCCCTTCCAACAGGATCCCTGCGCGACCCGACGGACTACTGGCACGTCGACGGAGGTGAGAAGAGGAGCTCTTCGAACAATTCCTTTTTCCCTTTCCCTTTTCGAACTCTGTTCAACTCGGCGACGGGAAAAGGAAAAAATACTCACTCTGCAACCCACCGACCTGACTGCTTTTCAAAATGACCAAAAAAAACTCCCAAAAAAATAGGCGCCCCGCTCGCCCGCTCCGCGGTCGATGTCGTCCTGTGCGGCCGCTCCGACCGCTCGGCCTCCCGCTTCTTCGACGGGCGAGTCGCCCAGCTCGCGCTCTTCGACGAGCCGCTGTCCCCCGCCGCGGTCGGGGCGCTCTGGAGGGCCGTCGGCGGCAAAAAGACGGCCCCGCCGCGCGCCGGGACGTCTGCCTCGGCCGGCGTCGCGGCCGAGGCGACCGCGGAGGCCGCGAGGGTGGCGAGGGAGGCGGACGCGAGGGACGCGGAGCTCGACGCTATGCTTCTGAGGGCCACGAGCGGGGCAGGGAGCGGCAGCGGGGGGCCGAGCGCCGCCGGCGGACGCGGCGGCGCGGCGGCGGCGGCGGCGCAGGCGACGAGCGACGACGAGGGCTGGACCGCCGGCCCTGTCCCGAGGCCGGCCGCCTCCTCTGCCGCTGCTGACAACCACGGCCGCGGCGCCAAGCACGCCCCCGCGGCGCTCTCCTCGGCCGCCAAGCTCCAGGCGGAGTCGGACCGCGCCGCGGCCTCGGAGAGGGAGCGGAGGGAGGGGAGGGGGGCGGTCTCGGTGAAAGCCGCCGCCGCAGGGGCCGCCGTCGCCGCGGTCGCGGCGGCCGCGCTCGCCGCTGCGGGCGTTCTCGCCTGCCTTTCCCGCAAGAACCGGCTGGGGGGCTGGCGCAGGGAGACGCTTGACGGGAGGGGGGGCCCCTCTGCCGCGGCAGCGGCGGCGCTGCACCAGCCGGACTCGCCCGCTGACGGAGGCGCCCCCGGGGTGGAGATGACGGAGGGCAAAGGCAAGGCGGCGCACAAGAACCCGTTCGCCGACAACAACGGGAGCGGAGGAGGGAGGGGGACGGGCGGAGGAGGCGGCGGGGGCAGAATGACGATCGACCTCACTGCGAGTGCTGCCGTCTGAGAAGGTGTCGTTTTTTTTTCTTTCGCGACTGCTCGCGCTTTGGTTTTTTGGTTTCCCCTTGGGTGCCTGCCCTTGCTGACTAGAACTGTTTTTCTGCTCAGAGAAGAAGAGAGAGAGGGAGAGAGAGGGGGGGGGGGGACAATTCTAGCTCTCCTCTTTTCAAAACAAAACTTGACCGTCGCCCTTTTTCGTTCCCCCCCTCACTCAAAACTCCCCCACCACCCCTTTCGCGCTCATCACGCTTTAACAAATGCGCAACAAAACAACGATAAACAAAACCAAAACTTGAACTTGCCTAATGTAGAACTCTCGATTACGTCCCTGTCGATTTTGTTACTAGAAACCAGCCCCTTGCGAACAAAGAGGAACTAAGAGCCGTCTCTCTCGCGCCCTCGACCTCTTCCTCTCTTTCTCGTCCCTCTTCTCTCCCCCCACCCACTGTCCTCAAAACAGCTCAGCCAGGCTGCACCGCACGCTCCCCCCTCCCACGCGCTCGATCGTGTCGATCGGGGCGTGTACCAGCTCGGAGACGTGCCGCAGCAGCCTGCCGCGCCCCTCCTTCCCGAACGCGGCGTGCGCGCGCGAGCTCATCGCCAGCACCGGGAGCCCGCGCCCGTCCTCGAGCTCGAGCACGTTGCCGCACATCGCCTCGACCTGCGCGATCGAGATGTCGAGCACCTCGTGGTGCCGCTCGAGCGCCGCCTTCAGCCTTTGGCGCTCCTTGGGATCTCTGACGGACTCGAGGCAGACGACGGCGATGTCGGAGCCGACGGCCATCATCACGTTGGTGTGGTAAATCGGCTGGCCGTGCGCGTCGCTCGAGTGGAAGGAGACGACCTCGCGGTAGCCCACCTGGAGAGAGTGAAGATGACGAAGGGTTTTTTTTAGCAAGGGAAGAGAGAGAAGTGTGTGTGGGGGGGGGAGGGAGGGGGGGGGACGGTGAGTTTTTTTGCTCCCGGAGAAAATGAAAACAAAAAAAAACGTTCCTTTCGGGTTCCTCTTCTCCTTCCCCTCTCCCGCCATTCTTCCCCCCCCCCTCTCCTCGCCTCCTCCTCCCCGCTCACCGAGTCCGCCCACGCGTGCGCCAGCTCCAGGTGCGCCCTCTCCGAGACCGAGACGTACGCCACGCCGTTGACCCTGTCCAGGACCAGGACGCCAGTCCCCTCGAAGAACCTTGCGCCGCGCCTCGGGGCGCCTTCCGGGTCGTGGGGGGGGCGCCTGCCCGCGACGCCCGCGAGCGCGCCGGAGAGCACGGGGGCCTCCCCTCGCTCCGCGGGGCTCAGGTCCACCACCCTCCCCCCGCCGCCGCCGCCTGCTCCTCCTCCTCCTCCGAGGAGCCTCGCCTCGAGCAGCCGCATCGCGTCGTCCCTGCGCTCCGCCTGCCTGTTTGGGCACTTGAGCGGGTAGTACACCAGCGTGTCCTCTTTCACGCCGCCGTCGGCCTCGCCCCTCGCGTGCGTCGAGAACCAGTTGTTGGGGAACACGGCGTCGGGCGTGCCGTGCTCCGGGGAGTGCTCGAAGAGGCAGACGTCCACGCCGGCGCCGTCGGTCAGCGCGCGGTGCAGGCCGGCGAACTCGCGCAGCGCCGCGGCCGCGAGGCCGCCGCCCGCCCCCCCCCCGGGGGAGCCCGCCGCGCCCGCCGCGGGCCCGCCCTCCGCCACGCCGGGGCCCGGATTCGCGTGCATGAAGTAGTTGTCCTCGGCGGCCTGCGCGTTGAAGCCGAAGGCCGTCGGCGAGACCATCAGTACCGTGTTGGTCGACTGCCGCGCACCGCCGCGCGCCGCCGCGCGCGCCGAGTTGGTCGCCGCGGCCGCCGCCAGCGCGACGTCGTGCGCGTGCGAGACGCGGACCCCGGCGTCGCGGAGCGCCGACGTCAGCGGGGCGCCCGGCCGCGACAGAGCGTAGTGGAACCCGGGCGCGGCGGCGGTGGCGGCGGCGGGGCCCCCCGCCGCCGGGGGGGGGCCCGCCGGGTTCCTCGTCAGGAGGTACTCGTCCACCACCAGCCTCCTCGAGAGATCCCCCCCGTGCGAGGCCACCGCGGCGGCGCCGTCGGCTAGCCGGGCCACGAGCTGCGACAGCGGGCGCGGGACCGCGCCGGCCGGGCTGAAGGGCTCGCGGAGGACTGCGATCCTCGTCGGCAGCGGCGAGTCCGGGGCGGAGGAGCCCGAGGCTGGGGGAGAGGGACCCGAGGGCGGCGGCAGGGGGAGCTGCCCGGGCTCGAGCCTCGCTGAGGCGCCCCAGGGGCGGGAGGAGAGCTGGACGAGGAGCGGGGAAGCCGGCCCGAGGTCGAGGAACGAGCCCAGGGGAGAGGACATGGTGGCTGTTTTTTTTGTTTTTTTTCGGGAGAGGTTTTTATTGAGGTCGAGAAAAAGCCGAGGCGTCATCGATCGAGAAAACGATCAGAGAGAAGCTTCGCGATTCGGACTCCAACAGCCCCTTGGCTGTGCTCGCTTTTCCTGAGGCGCCGAGATGAAGAGTGGGCGACACAAGAGAACCGATCGGATTGATCATTCGTGGGGGGGCCTCTCCTCCAACGTGGAGGAAGAAAACTCGGTGGCGGCGACGACGACGACGCCCCGGGAATCGATCTCCTCAACTCAGCCGTCGAAGAGAGACTTTTCTCTCATACACACAGACACACCTTCAGCTGCTGCTCCCGCCCTTGTCCTCGTCGAGAGGTGGCGCTGTAGGGCGCCAGCAGCGAGGCGGCGCGCCATTTTCAGAGGGAGGGAAAGTTGGCAGGAAGGGTGAGAAGGAAGCTTCGCTCGCAAGTGGGGTTGAGAGCTGCTCGAGCTCGCCCTTCTTTTCCCCAGGCGAAGAAGAAAAAATGAAGTCGAGGCCGGCCTCGAGTGTCAGAAACCGTCGATTTTTTCTCGACGAAGAGCAATCTCTTTCATTCTCTCTCTTCTCTTGAGGCACGATGGCTTCTTCCCGCCGCCCGCGCGCCTACCTTGACGTCGCCGTCGGTTCCGCGCCTCCGGCCCGTCTCGTCTTCGAGCTCAGGCCAGACGTCGCGCCGAGGACGTGCGCCAACTTTCTGGCCCTGTGCTCCGGCGAGCGGCGGCGGTCGAAAGGGAATGACGCATCATCGGCGTCGCCTTCTTCGAGGGACCCGCTGTGGTTCCAGGGGACGACCTTTCATCGCATCATCCCGGGGTGTGTTGTGCGGAGATAGAGAGAGCGTGGAATAGAGGGGAGAACTAAAGAGGAAGAGAGAGAGAGAGACAGAAGCGGAGCTGATGCTTCTTCCATTTTCAGACGGCAAAACGACGACCAAAAATAAAAAACTCACCTCCTTGTCCCTTTCCCCTCTCTCCCCCCTCTCCTGTCCACTCCGACCCCCCAAAAAAACTCTTTAAAAAAAAACAGCTTCATGATGCAGGGAGGAGACACCACCGCGGGGGACGGCACGGGCGGCTCCTCTATCTACGGACCCACCTTCGACGACGAGGCCTTTGTCCTCAAGCACGACGGCGCCGGCGTCCTCTCGTCGGCCAACGCGGGCCCGCACACAAATTCGTCTCAGTTCTTCGTTCTCTTCGGCGCCGCGCCCTGGCTCGACGGCAAGCACGTCGTGTTCGGTAAGGTGGTCGAGGGGATGGAGGGCGGCGTCGCGAGGGCCGCGGAGCGCGTCGGGAGCAAGGGCGGGACGCCAAAGCAAAAGGTCGTCGTCGTCGGCTGCGGCATCATCGGCGGGGAGGGGGTGGCCGGCGCTTCCGCTCCCGCTGCTGCTTCCGCGTTCCCTGCGGCGGCCGATGCTGCTGCCCCCCTCGACCTCGACGGTGACGACGCCTCCAGGGCAAGGCTGCGGCGCCTCCGCGGCGAGGGAGGAGGGGGGAGGGACTCCGGGGGCGTCGTCTCGGCGCGGGTGCCGGTGCGAACAGCGCAGGACGAGCTCCGGGAGGAGGAGGCCGAGGCGGAAGCTGCGGAGAAGAGGGCGGAGGAGGAGGCCGCTGCGGCTGCAGCAACAACAATAGCGACGGAGGAGGAGGGGGGGGAGGAGGAGGAGGAAGCGAGGGCGCCGCGGGAGAAGGTGGAGAGAGGGGAAGGGGAAGCGGCGGCGGCCCCTCGCGGCGGCGGCGACGATGCGCCTCCTCCGCGGCCGCAACAGCCCCCCGCCGCCGCCGCCGCCGCCATGAACCCCCGCGCCGCGAAGCTGGAGCTCCTCCGCTCCAAGCTCGCAGCCTCGCGCAAGGCCAACGCCGGCGCGGTGATAGCGGAGAAGCGGCGCGAGGCGGCCGCGGCCGCGAGGAGCAGGACGGAGGCCGACGAGGAGGAGGACGGCGGCGGCGGCGTGCCAGGCTTCAAGGCGTGGAACCGCGAGGCGGCCGCCGAGCGCGCCGCCGAGTGCGCCCGCCTCGGCATCCCGCTCAGCAAGGCCCACCTCCTCGACCGGGCCGACGCCGCCGAGGCGCGCCTCGAGAAGAAGAAGAGAGCGAAGGGCCTCCCGAGGGCCGAGGCCGACGACAGCGCGCCCGAGTCTGTGGCGGCCGCGGCGGCCTACGAGCGGCGCATGGCGCAGCTGCCGGCCGCCACGCTCGCTCCCTCCGCCTCCGCCGCTTCCGCTGCTCCCTCCTCCTCCTCTCTCGCCTACGGGGGCGTCTCCAGGGACTCGAAGGAGGCGGTGGACCGCATGGCGGCGGAGCTGGCCGCCGAGGGCGCCGGCGCGCGGGCGCGCAAGATCCAGCGCGCGGCCCGCGGCGGCGGCGGCGGCGGCGGGGACGTCGACGCGATCTCGAGGCGCAACGAGGACTTCAACCGGAAGCTCGGGGCCAAGTACGGGGCCGCGGCGGCGGAGATCAGGGCGAACCTGGAGCGCGGGACGGCGCTGCCGGACAACAATTAGTGTGGGGGGGGGGAGAAAGAAGAAAAAGGTTGAACAAAGAAGCCTCAAGCTTTTTTTCGCTTGTTCTGCTCTTTCTCTCTGTCAAAGTTTACAAAAAAATATATGAATGCTCGCTGAAATTTGGGGCTGTCTCAATAGATAAAGTGTACATCGAAGGGGCGCACGCGCGCGTCGTGGCTCTACTGCGCGGAAAAGAAGAAGGAGGAAAAGAGAGGAAAGAAGAAAAGAGGGTCTCCTCACCTCGCCTCTGCCGCGGCAGCTGCCGCCGCGGCGGCTGCCCTCAGGGCCTTGGCCGCCGCGACCTCCGCCATCGCCGGGATCAGCAGCCGCAGCAGCCCCTCCTGGTCGTCGACGTGGACCCAGTGCCCGGCCTCGGGCAGGAGGTGGACCTTCAGCGACCCCCGCCGCCGAGAGGAGGAGGAAGAAGGAAAAGAGGAGGAGGGGGAGCAGCTCTCTCCTCCCCCCGCTCCCTCTCCCTCCCCGCACGCCGGTGCTGCCGCGGCCGCCGCCGCCGACGCCGCCGCCGCCGCCCTCTCGGCCTCGGCGAGCCGCGTCCTCTCCGCGGACGACCACCTGTCCGACCTCCCGCCGACGACGACGTTGATGCCGAGCCCCGGAGGGGGAGACCGCAGCAGGGGCCAGGCGTCGAGGAGCTGGTAGGACTCGAAGAGCGCGGCCGCGCCCTCGGGGTCGAACTGCCACGTCAGGCGTTTCGAGGCGCCGCCGCCGCCGCCGCCCTCGGGAGAAGGCACCAGCTGCGAACAGAGCCAGGCCGCGACCGCCGGCGTCATCCCGCCGCAGTTTCCCAGGAGCCACCTCTCCGCCTCCCCGCGGGAGGCCAGGGCGCGGGGCGGGACGGAGCGCACGGCGGCGAGCACGCCGGCCGTGGCCCCCGGCGCCCGGCGCGGCCCCCGCGTCGCCCTGCGCGTCGCCGGGCCGGCCTCCTCGTGCCTCCCGGCCGAGAGCGGCGAGTCCAGGACCCAGAGCTGCCGCGGGAGCGGGGCCGCGGCCACGAGGGCCTGCCTGGCCGCCTCGAGGGCCACTTTGCCCCCCAGAGAGTGGCCGATGAGGACGTCGGGGGCGGCGGGCGGCGGCGGCGAGGAGCGGCGGGGAGGGGACGAGGAGGGGGGAGAGGCGCCGTCGGAGCCCCGCCACGCTTCGCCAAACGCCGCCGTCGCGAACGCGTTGACGTCGGCCGCCGCGGCGGAGACCTCGTGCGGCGGCCCGAACAGCCCTCGAAGCGCCGCGGCGTTCGAGCCGCCGTGGCAGCGCAGGTCGACGGCGGTGACGGCCACGCGCGGCGGCGGCGGCGCGGGGGCCGCAGGGGAGGACGCGGCGCCGCGCAGGGCGTCGGCGGCGCCCGAGGCGGCGCCGAGGGCGAGGGCCCGGGCCGCCGAGCGCCAGTTCCTGCCCGAGCCGAGGAGGCCGTGGATCAGGAGAACGTTCGTCGTCGTCGAGGCGTCGGACGGGCTCCCCCCGCCCGCGCTCGAGGTCTCGAAGGCGAGCAGGGGCAGGCGCGAGGAGAAAAGGCGCCGGTGGAGCCGGTGGTGTTGTCGGCGGAGGAGAGCCAAGGAGAGCCTGCAGAGAGTCGAGGTTGATTTCGACGGCGCCATCACGCTTTGCAATTTTCGGAACGCGCTCTTCGCCGCTTGTTTCTTCCTCGCCTGCTGCTCCTGCAGGAATCTGGCGCGCTCCGGCTACTTGCCACTGCAGAAGGCAAGTGCCGGTCTCCCGTGTAGCGAGCGAGACGAGCAAGGCTTCCCCGAAACAGGAAAGAAGAAATAGTTTGAACTCGGTGACAACAGGGGGTGAGAAAGAAAAATTCAATCTTTGTTTTTTTCTCCTTGTTGTTTCTTTTTTTTTACTCGTTGTTTCTCCCTTTTCGCTGCTTTCTTAACCCGTGTCCCATCGGCCAACGCGCTCATCCTCCAATTTCGGGAAGCAAAAAAAGCTGTTAATAGACTCGAGAAGAACCAAACAAAGAAGCGAAAAATCGATCAAAATTTCGGTAAAAAAGACGCACCCAAAAGTATACTTTTTTGTTTTCTCCTCACTCCCTCTCCCCCTCTCTCTCTCGCTAGCTCTGTCTCTCCCTCTCTCTCTCTCTCCTCCCTCGCATCCCCTTACGCGTTGGAGCCCGACACGATCTCGATAATCTGGTTGGTGATCAGCGCCTGCCTCGCCCTGTTGTAGCTCAGCGTCAGCTTCTTCTTAAGCTCCTTGGCGTTGTCTGACGCCGAGTTCATCGCGTTCATGCGGGCCGCGAGCTCCGAGGCCAGCGCCTCCTGCAGCGAGCGCAGCAGCGTCGCGTTCATGTAGAGCGGGAGCAGCGCGTCGATGATCTGCACGGGGTCCTGCTCGAAGAGCAGGCCCGCGTCGAACTCGCCGCCGCTCGTGTCGGTCGTGACCTTCTCGACCTCGACGGCAAGCTTGCCGTCGACCGTCGTCAGCCGGAAGAGCTCGTCCTCGGCGGCGTCGACGCACACGCCGTCGATGTCGCAGATCTCGCCCGCGGGCGTGAGCGGCAGCAGCGTCTGGATGGTCGGCTCCGACGCGATCAGCGAGACGAACTTGGTGAAGACCATCTCGACCTTGTCGACGTCGGCAGAGACGAAGCTCGAGTAGAGCTCGTCGGCGATCGCCTGCGCCTCCTTGGTGGTCGGCTTCGCGCCGAGGTCGAACGACTTGGCGAGGTTGTACTGCGGCCGGCGCTTGAAGTAGACCGCGCCCTTCTTGCCGACGCAGACGAGCTTCACGGAGAGGCCCATGCCCATCAGCTCCCTGAGCCGCGCCTCGGTCTTCTTGATCGCGAAGTTGTTGTAGCCGCCGCAGAGCCCGAGGTCGCCCGTCACGCAGACCAGCAGGACGGACTTGACGGGCCGCACGGCCACGAGCGGCGAGTCGACGTCCTCGACACGCAGCTTCTGGTTGACGGCCCAGAGCACCTTGATGAAGTTCTCGGCGAAGGGGCGCCCGTTGACGACGGCGTCCTGCGCGCGGCGGACCTTCGCGGCCGCGACAAGCTTCATCGCGTCCGTAATCTTCTTCGTGTTCTTGACGGACTCGATGCGGTCGCGAGTGTCCTTGAGGCCGGCGACGACCTGGAGGGTTGAGAGGGGAGGGGGGGGGTGGAGGTGGTGGTGGGAGCAAGAGAGAGAGGGAGGGAGAGAAGAGGGTGAGCGGGAAAAAAAAAGAGGGGTGGGGGTCCCGAAAGGCTAAGGCGAGAGAGGAAACGGCGGCTGAACGTCGAGGAGGGCGAAGATTCGTTCCTTGATTCTCAAAGCGCGTCTCGACCTGGCGCCCTCTCATTGCGATTCCCTCTTTCTCGGGACCGCGATGAGACCGGGGCCGAGGGTTCCGAAGAGCGGCGAAGAGAGAGCGCACGCGCAAGGGCGCGAGCGCGCGCGTCAAAACGCGAGTCTCGAAAACGAACTTTCGTCCGTTCTTTTTTCGCGGTCGGCGGTCGCTCCTGGCGCTGAAGAAGGGCGAATTGAAAAGTCCGCCGCCGCTCGCGCTCGCCGCTCGCCCGGGCTCTCTCAAGCCGGCATTCCTCCCCGTTCTCCTGGCCTGCTTCCTAAATTCGACCCGCGACGCGACGCAGGAGGGTCTCCTCGCGTCGCGAGCGAGAAGCACTGACAGCAAAAGGCAGAGGAGAAAGCGAGGGAGGGAGAGACAGAGAGAGAGAGAGCCAAATTTGGCTTGCTCTCTCTCCCCCGATCAGCGAGTCGAGAGCTTCGCCTTCGCTCGCTCGCGCCTTCGCTCGCCAATTCCTCCAGCTGACTGGCAGGGGACAGCGTCTCGAGGCTCGCTGTGGGGGGGAAGGGACCAGGCGAGGGCTCGGAGCACCAGCGGCGGGGCGCGAGAGGAGGGAGGGCGATCGAGAAGAAGAAGGGAGGCAAGAGAGCAGGGAGCGAGCCCTCTCTTGCTCTTCTTGGCTCTCTGGGCTTCCCTTGCCACCAGATTTTCAATTCAAGGGCTGGCTCGAACGCAGCTCCCCGCGCGCTGCTGACGGACCTGGACGGCGCCGCGGCGCGCCGGCGTGACCGTGCGCATCGTGGGCATGGGCCTGAGCATGGACGAGGCCATCGTGAGCGACGAGCGGGGTGAGGAGGGGAGTCGAAGGGGAGGGGGGAGGGGGTAGAGACTGGAAATTTGGAAGAGAAAGAGTGAGGCGGCAACAAGTCGGCCGTCGTCTTCGTTCTCGAAGACTTCGACCCTCTTCGACCTCGCTCTTGCTTGCTCATGTTCTCTCTCTCTCTTTCCTCTCCCTCTCTTTTCCTCTTCTTTCACGCAAAAAAGACGAAGAGCGCACGCCCTCTCGTCCCCCTCTAAAAGAGCAGTTGTCACAGGCACACAGAACGGGAAAAGAAATGCATCAGGCAGCAGAAACAAGTCAAAAACGGAAGCCCCGAAAAGAAACCGAAAACTCTCTCTCCCCTCTCAAACGGTTTCGCCCTGTTTCCTCCCCTATCTTTTTTCCCTCTTCTCCTCTCTCTTTCAGACCACCTCGGCCCCGCCGCCCCGGACGTCCTCCATCTCCTCCCAGTCGACCCAGTCCCTGTGAGCCTCGGGCACTCCCGCCCGCGCCCTCCACTTGTCACACAGGGCGCGAAGCCGAAGCACCTCAGGTCCCGCGGAGTCGCGGCGGACAGAGTTGCAGACGCCGCGCGCGCGGGAGGCCCAGCCGAGCGCCGACGCCGACTCCCGCGAGTCCGAGGAGGTCGGGGCGACGGCGACGACCATCAGGGTTTTGGCGGTGCCTCCGAGGCAGTCTGCCATGAGCATCGTCAGCTTGGAATTGCGGTAGGAGACGTGGGAAGAGGACGAGGAAGGGTTCGATGTCGGGCTCGAAGTCGAAGTGAGAGCGGAGATGACGTCGCCGAGCGCCGAGAGCGACCCGTTGATCGCCGCCGCCTCTTTGAGGGCCTGCCCCTCCGAGCCCGACTTCTTGAGCCGCTCGCTGCCCGCCAGGTCCACGAACGCGAGCTTCCCGTTCGAAAGGTGTCCCGTATGGCGGTTGAGGCTCGAGACGTGGATGGTGACGACGAGGTGCGACCTCGAGGAGGCCGCGTTCATCTTTTTTCGTTTTGTATTCAGGTTTTTTTGGGGGGGGGGGTGTTTTTTTTTGTGAGATCTTTCCCGGGTCATGTCTCTCCCCTTTTTTCCCCGCCCCCGGCCCTGCAGTCGCGTTTTTCGTGCAAATCTCAGAGAGGGAAGAGAACGGAGAAAGAAGAAGCAGAACGCACCAGCGTCGGCGACACGCGCCGCCGCGCCGCGGCCGAGATGATCGTCGAGAGCAGCTCCGCCGCGGAGGACACCCTCGCCCTCGCGGCCCCCGGGACGGCGACGGTGCCCGTCCTCGGGTCTCGCCTGATCTCGAGCTTCCTCTTTCCGCGGCCGCCGCCGCCGCCGCCGCCGCCGCCGCCGCCGCCGCCGCCGCCGCCAGTGGCTTGAGAGCTCGCAGGAGCCCTCGAAGAGGAGGAGGAAGAGGAAGAAGAGGAGCTCGGAGCGGGAGGCGAGGGCAGCAGGTCCGAGAGCTCGTCGCAGTAGAGCTCGAGCATCGAGACCCCGACCTCGGCCTCGGCCAGGGCCCCGGACCTCTTCCCCTCGTCGAGCAGGCGGAAGAGCTCGACGGCGGCGCGCGGGGCCAGCCCGGCGGCGCTGGCCGGGTCGCCCGGGTCGGCGAGCAGGGAGGGAGGCGGCGGGGCTCCCCCGGGCCCCGAGGGCCCCGCGCGGGCCGCTCCTCCCGCCGCGCCCGCCCCCCCGAGGCCGGAGTCGCCGTAGACGGTGTGCGTCTTGCCCGACCCGGTCTGCCCGTACGCGAACACGCACACGTTGTGGCCGTCGACCGCCGAGCGCACCAGCGGGCGAGCGTCGGCGAAGACGTCGGCCTGCGAGGCGGTCGGCGGGTAGACGGCGTCGAAGCTGTACTCCCGCTGGTCGGGGGTGTGCTCTCCCCCTCCGCTGCTGCCCGGCGTCGCTGCTGCTGCTCCTGCTGCTTTTTTTTTGGGGGGGGGGGAAGAGAGGAGCATCGAGTTTTGAAAGAGAAGGGGGGGGGGAGGAATGAGCCGCTCATCCGCACAGAAAATAAGTTGGAGGAAGTCGACGGCGAGAGCAGGAAAAACAATCATTCTCACCTCCTCTGGCCGCGAGAGAGAGCGTCAACGCGTCCGGGAACCCCAGCGCCAGCCCCAGCCCCCGCGCCCTCTCCGCCTCGGACAGCGGCCGCACCCTCGCGAAGACCCTGACCCTCCCCCGCAGGTCGGCGGCCTCGTTGTGCGCCCTCTTGCGGGCCAGGGTCTCGGCGGTGAAGGCCCGCTCGAGCGCGGCCGAGCGCGCGGCCTGCGCGGCGACGAGCGCCGCGGTGCGGGCGGCCTCCTCGCGCAGGAGCCGGGCCTCCTGCTCGGCCTCCGAGGCCGCGAGGCGGAGCCTGTCGAGCTCCTCCTCGAGGAGGCCTGCGGCGGCGGCGGCGGAGTCTTCCTTCCCCGCGGGAGCGGGAGCGGGAGAGGCCGAGGCGGCGGCGGCGGCGGAGAGCGCCGCGGCCAGCTTCCGCCGCAGCTCCTCGACCTCTTTCTCCGCGGCAGAAGCAGGGGCGGCAGCAGCGGGGGCGGCATCAGCGGGGGGAGCAGCAAGCGCCTTGTTTCCAGGAGAGCTGGGATCGCAGTGGAACCTCCTCGCCATGACGTCGTTGATGTGCGTCTGCAGCGCGAGGCAGACCGCGTCGCCCTCTCCCCCGCCGCCGCCGCCGTCGCGCCGCGCGCGTCCCAGCGTCTCGAACTGGAACACGTGGAGCACCCCGGCGACCCGCATCTTGAAGAACACCGATGAGGCCGAGGAGCCGAACTGCATGATGTCGCGGAGCTCGGCAGAGCAGAGGTACTCGCGAGCAGCTGACGAGGAAGAGGGAGTGGGACGGCGGAGGAGGTGGTGGCCGCCGCCGCCGCCGCCGCCGCCGCCGTCGTTTTCGTCGGCGCTCGCCCCGCTCCCGCTCGCGCTCCCGCCCCCTCGGAAAAAGTGCAGCCCGCGCGCGTTCACGCCCAGGCTCAGCCTGCCCGGAGGGAGCAGCCCGACCGGGTCCTGCACCCTCCTCACGGGGAAGAAGAGGCAGCCGCCGTAGGGCAGGGCGCGGAGCCTCGAGAGGAAGAGGGCGCGGGCCGCCGCCGGGGAGGTCGCGGCCGAGGCGGCCGCGGCGGCGGGAAACAGGAGCTCCCTCGCGGCCTCCGCGATCTCCCTCCGCCACTGCCTCCTCGACACGCCCGGGCTGGCCTCGAGGATCGATCGGGGTACGAAGGCGTCGAGGGCGTCGGCGGCCGCCGCGCAGTCTTTCCCGAGGGCGAGCGCGGCGGCAAACGCGGCGACCTCCTCGTCTCCTCCCGCCTCGGAGTTTTCTGTTTCCTGTCCTCCCCGGTCTCCGACGACGCCGACGCTGCCGACGCACCCCTCGGCGCCCGCCTGCAGAGCCGCGAGCTTGGCGGCCTCCTCCAAGGGCACGGGATAAGAGCCCGAGAGGAAGTCGAGGGCGGCCTGCGCGTAGGAGAGCTCGACAAAAGTCTTTTCGGAGACGGTCTCGTCGCCCTCCCGGAACATGCGCTTCTTGAAGACGAGGTGCGGATAATGAAAAGTGCGGCGAAGACGATGCGGGGAAGAAGAGGAGGAGTAGCCTTGCTTCTTTTCTTTCGGGGCCGCGGGAGCAGAGGAGGAGGAGGAAGAGAGGCGGCGCCGGCCGGCAAATGACGAAGAAAGAGAAGAAGAAGAAGCCGCTGCCGCCGCCGCCGCTGCCGCGGCTTCTTCTTCTTCCTCTTGTTCCTCCCTTATGTCGGCGAGGACGTCTGCGAGGTAGGCGCCGTCGTCGAGCGAGGAGTCGGCAAAGTCGATGAAGTCGAAAGAGGAGGGCGGGATTTCTGCTCCTTCTTCGTCGTCGTCGGCGGAGGAGGAGGCTCCCTCGACCTCGATTTGGTCGCCGGAATCGGACTCGTCCCCAGCTGCCGCTCCCCCTCCCAGCCTCCTCAGCTGCTGCTGCTGCTGCTTCCTCTTCCACCTCGACGCCCTGCGCCTCCTCCTCGCCACCGTCGAAGTCGCAGAAGAAGCAGAAGAGAAAGCGGAAGCGAAATTCTCAGCGGGAGCGGGAGAAGCGGGAACGGGGGGCCTGGAGACGAAGAGTGAAAATGTCCTATAGTCGTCGAGCGGGAGCGCCTCGGCGGCGGCTTCAACCGCCTCGAGGACCGTCGCCGCCGGGTGCAGATCGAGGGAAAGAGAAAGAGCATCTCTCTGCTGCTTCTGCCGCTGCTGTTCCTCCTCCTTTTGCGGTCCCAGCCTGAGGGAAACGGAGGGCGGCTCTGTCGCTTCTTTCTTCTGCTCCGGCTCCTTTCGCGGGCTCCCCACGGCGGCGAGGAGCCTCAACCGGACCCTCAGGGGAGCGAGGCAAGAGAGCAGGTCCGAGACCTCGCAGCGACCGGCGGCGCTCGCGCTGGCGCTCGCCGCCCCCTCCCGCTCCCCCCCGACCTCGCCCCCCGCGGCCGCGGCCGCGGCCGCGGCCGCGGGGGCGGAGGAGGCGATCGGGGCGCGGCGCCTGGCCCCGGCACGGCTCGTCCTCTCCAGGGCAGAGAGCGCCGCGGCAGCGTAGCGAGAAGGGGAGGATGTCGGGCCGCTGCTCTCCTCCCTGGCGGCGGCGGCGACCGTCCTCAGGTAGTCGACCGCGAGCGGCAGCAGCGCCGGCGACGGAGGCGCAACGGCCGCGAGCGCCGCGAGCAGCCTCCACCCCCTCTCGGCGCTCTCGGGCCTCGGGTTTCCGCGCGTCTGCTTGACGAGCTGCGCGAAGAGCTCGTCGCGGAGGTCGGGTCGGGAGAGGGCCGGCGCCAGGAAGCAACGGAGGGCGTCGGAGGCCTCTCCGCGCGAGCCCAGCCGAGGCGGGGCGGCCGGGGTGGGGGCCGAGGCGTGGGCCGGGGCGGAGGCCGAGGAGGCTCCCTCGTCCCCCGTGAAGCGGAGCAAGGCGCGGAACATTCTCACGGCTCGGGCAGGCCCGTCTCCCTGGAGCTTGAGCAGGGAGGTCGGGATCGGGTCCTGGGAGAGAAGTTTTTTCCCCCAAAAAAAAGGAGGTGGAGGAGGAGAAAGATGGGAGCGCGAAAAAAGAGGGTGAGTTTTTTCCTTCTTTGTTTTCTCTTTTTCTTGTCTTCCTTTTCTTCCCTGTTTCCCTCTTTTCTCGTACCGTCTGGTGAGTCAGCATGGCGTCGAGAGTCCACTTGGCTTCCTCGGGAGAGGTAGTAGCAGCCTCGGGCGGCTCCTCGGAGGCGGCGGCGGCGGCGGCTTCCCCTCGGTGGGCTCGGATGGTCCCGTCGCCGCAGCCCGAAGAGGCCGAAGAGGAAGCTCCTCGGGGCGTCTTTGCCGCCGCCGCCGCCACTGCCCGCTGCTTCCCCATCGAAAACAGCAGGATCTTGGGCAGAGAGGATCCCTTTCTGGCCGAAGACGCAGCCGCCGCTGAGCTCGCGGCTGCTGCCCTGTGGAAGCCGTCGACCTGTTCGAGATAGTTGGGAGAGGAGAAAGAGAAGGGAAAGAGGAGGAGGTGAACGGGAAAAAAGGCGTGGCTGTTCGTTCGCCGCCGCCGTTAGGGAGGAAGGGACGAAAGAGAGAGGAAGAAGAGAGAAAAAGCTCTCGTCTTTATATCTTCCTTCCGCACCTGGAACGCGTCCTCGGCCGCGCCGCGGAGCGGAGGTGTCCTCTGCGCGGAGTTGGGCGTGGAGGCCTGTGCGGCGTGGGAGAGAAAGAGAAAGAGAGAGAGAGAGGGGGGGGAGGGATGAGAAGAAACTGACGCGTGAGCGATGGGGGGGGGGAGGCGAGGAGAAGCAAGGTCGTCGGACGTTCCAAGAAGATGAAAAAAGGGGAAAACGAAAACGAACGCACGTCGCCCTCGGAAAGGGAGGCGCTTCTTGTGCCTTTCATTGCTGCCAGAAGCACTGGAGGAGAAGAGAGGGCTGTGAGGCCGTGCGAATGCCTCCCTCCGGAGCCAAAGCGGGAGAGAGAGACGAGGCAGAAAGAAATTATGAACGACAAAAAGGGCACCCCGTCGTCGTCGTCGAGACTCTTCTTCTTCCCACAGAACGCTTTTCCCCATCAAGTTTCTCGCTCCCCAAGAAGGCACCTTTCCAAGGCTTGTATTCTTCACGAGAGAGGAGCGTTCTCGAGGCAGAGAACGTTCTTGTCTCGCTTTTCGCGCCCACACACCTCTCTCTCTCTGCGCATGCACAGGGGGCGATGCCGCTCGCCTCTTCTTCTTCTTTTTCTCGGCAGCGCCGCACCGGCGAAACTGTAACGGCAACATCGGCGATGTCCGGTTCAGCGGGCTCTTTGATGGCGATAAAGAGCCCGCTGCTGCCGGCCTTCTCGCGGGGAGGCTCCCGCGAGAAGGAGTCCGAGGAGCTTCGCGCTGGATCTGAAATATCTCTGCGAGCGTACGCTGGGGATTGCACGCCCAAGAAGAGGCGCGGAGAAGCGGCAGCGGAGGCGTCTGCGAAAACAGGCAGCAGCGACGCTGAAGCGGCGACTCCTTTTTCTTCTCGCTCGCCGTTCCTTCGCCGCGGGGACGGCGCCGCAGCCAGGGCGGCCGCCGCAGCGACGGGCCGCAAGTACTCTCCTCCGGGGGGCTTTATCAAGAACGGCCTTCTCGTCAAAGGAAGTGATGAGCCTCCTTTCATGGTGAGGAAGGCGGCGGCGAAAGAGGAGGAGAAGCCCGGTGGCACCTCTGATGGCGACTGCGGCGTCGGCGACATCGGCGCCCTCGGCTGCTCGGTGGCAAAGGAAGAGAGCGAGGAGCGACAGCGGCAGCAGCAGCAGCAGCATAAAGACGACGTGGAGCTCGCCGAGTTCCTCAGGCTCGAGGCCAAGGTGCTGCAGAAGGGGGAAGCGAAGACGGGGGCGGCGGCTGCTGCTCTTCCTGTCGCCGCCTCCGCTCCCTCGCTCCCTTCTCCCTCGCTCCCTCCGTCTTCTTCTTCTCCCGCCCCTTCTACTTCTGCACGAAAGAAGGAGCAGCCCCATCCCGAGCTCGAGAGGGTCAGGGCCCTCCGCGAAAGGCTCGAGCTGGAGGTGAAGCGCGCCGAGTCCCTGAGGCGAGAGTCTGAGAGGAGGCTGAGAGCCAGGGAAGGAGAGAGCGGCGGCGAAGACGACGGCGGGCTAAGGCAGAGGGAGAAGAAGCCCTTTTCCTCCCCTCCTCCTCGGCCTCGATACCCTCCTCCTCCTCCAGGACACTCCTGGCGCGACCTGAAGAAGCAGGTGGACGCCCTTCGCCTACAGTTGGAGGAGGAGCGAGCCCGGGCCAAGGAGAGGGAGGTGAGGAAGCGCGCCGCCGCCGCGGCGCTGAGGAAGCAGGTCGAGGCTCCGAAGGGGAGAGAGAGGGCGATTCCGCTTCTGCCTCCTCCTCCTCTTCCTCCTTCCGCCCCCGCTTCTGCTTCTGCGTCTTATCCCGCTGCCAAGGAGGCAACGACAGCCTTCCAGGCGGCTTCTGCTCGCCCGCAGCCGCTGCCGCTGCCCCCGCGCGGCGGCGAGGGAGAGGCCCCTGCCGCCGCCGCCGCCGCCGCCGCCGCTCTCTCGACTTCGTCTGCTCCTGCTCTCCCTCGGCCCCCTCTCTCCCCCTCCTTCGCGACAGCAGCGGCGACGGCGACGGAGGCGGAAGAAGGAGGCTCCTCCTCCTCCTCTTCGGCCGCCGCCCGCGCCGAGGCTGACGAGGTCCTTCGCCGCCTCCTCTCTCCCGGGGAACGAGGAGAGGGAGAAGGAAGGGAGCAGCAGCAGCAGCTGTGCCATTCTCTCCCCGCCCCCTCCTCCAGCCGCCGCAGCCGCAGGGAGACGAGGCGCTTCGCAGACGGCAGGGCCTGCGTCGCCTTCCCCACAGGAGGGTCGAGGAGGCTCTCCCTCCCCGACGGGAGGAGCGTGACGCTCTTCGCCAACGGGGACGTCGCGAGGCGCTGGCCGGCCGCCGCGGCTGGAGGGGGAGGAGGGGGGCGCGGAGGGGGGGGAAGGGAGAGCTACCTCTTCGCCGCGGCCGGCGCGTGGGAGACGACGCTGCTCGAGGGCGCAGGCCCAGAGGGGAAGGGGCCCATCCGCGTGTTCCACTTCGCCTCCGGGCAGGTGGAGGCGCACCTGCCGTGCGGGACCAAGCACGTCCTGCTCCCCCCGAGGGGGGAGGAGGGCGGCGGCGGCGGTGGCGGCTGGGTCGTCGCCGCCGCCGGCGGAGCCGGGCCCGTCCCCGTCGGGGGGCTCTGCCCGTGGGTGATGATGGAGGCGCCGGAGGGCACGGACGCCGGAAGGCTGTGGCGCGGGGAGTGGTAGGAGTCTGGGGGGGGAGAGGGGGAGAGAGAGAGGTGTTGTAAACGCGGATCAGAAAAAGAAGAGGGAAAAAGAAAATTCAGAAAAAAAGAAACTCCCAACCCTGGCAGCCCAAACCCTTAGCTAGTTGCCCGTTTCTCTTCCCTTCTTTCGAGGTCTCTCTCCCCCCCCCCCCCCAGAACACAGGCTTTGAGCTGCCTCCACGCCCTCTTTCGAGAGAGACAGGCAGAAAAGAAGGCTTCTCGCATAAAAAACCTTTCATTGAAACCCTCTGAGACGTCACAAATAAGAGAAGAAAGCAAAAACAAAACAACAAAAACCCGAAGGTCACAGGTCGACACCCAGGGAAAAACTCTCTTCTCCCTCTCCCCCTCTCCCCATCACGCCAGCCCGATGCACTTCCACCACAGGAACCCGATCCCGGACCACACGGCGGCGTTCGCGACGGCCACGCACGCGCCGCACCTGAAGACGTCCTTCAGGCTGATGTAGCCCGACCCGTAGTAGACGGCGGCCTGGCCGCTGCCGTAGTGCGTCAGCGAGCCGAAGAGGTTGGAGACCCACGCCAGGATCAGGGCGCCGAGCTGCCCCGGCACTCCCGCGGCGAGCATCATGGCGAGGAAGGCCGAGTAGAGGGCCCCGACGTGCGCCGTCTGCGACGCGAAGAGGTAGTGCAGGGCCCAGTACGTCAGCGAGAGCAGCGCGGCCGCGGCCGGCCAGGGCAGCGCCGCCGCGGCGAGGGCGCCGCCGACCAGGCCGGCGAAGTGCGAGACGACGCCCGCGGAGTTGAGGGCGCCGGACATCCCGACGAGGATGGCGAACCAGAAGAGGGTGTCCCAGGCGCTGTTGTGTTTTTTTGGGGTTTTTTTGGGTTTTTGGTCAGTTTTCGTCGGAGTTTTGAGGTGCGGTGACCCCCTTTTTCTCTCCCCTCGCGCCCTTCGTCGCCTCCCCCTGCCCCGCTCCCCCTTCCCCCTCCCGCTCCTCCCTCTTCCCCGCGCTCCTTCTCCCCCTCACCTCTTGTACTCCAGGCAGTCCTGCCACGACAGCACCCCGGTCAGCAGCAGCACGCAGAGCCCCATCAGGGCCGCCAGGACCGCGGGCACGCCGAACGCCTCGCCGCCGACCCACAGCACGACGGCGCCGGCCATCGTCGCCGCCATCACCGCCTCGTCGCGCGACAGGGGCCCCATGGCCTCGAGCCTTGCGGCGGCCTGCTTCGGAGCGTCCGGCGTGGCCGTGATCGAGGGGGGATCGAGCTTGTAGACGATGAGGGGGGCGAGGGCGAGGCCGACGATGGCCGGGACCGAGGCCGCGAGCGCCCAGGCGGCCCACGGGCTGGCGATGACGATGCCGAGCTCGCTGGCGAGCTTCATGCAGAGGAGGTTCTGCGCCGCCGCAGTCAGAAAGAGAGCGGACGAGTTGACCGACCCTTGGAACTGGGCCTGGACGAGGAAGGAGCCGAGCTTCTTGGCCGAAGGGGTTCCTGTATTTTTTTGAAAGGCGTTTTTTTTTGGTTGGGAAGGGTGAGCGAAAAAAGTCTTCTCGTTCCTCCTCGCTCTCCCCCCCGCTTCTTCATCTTTCTATGAAAAACCCTCCCTCCCTCTTCTTTCTCACCGGGAAGGCTCCCCGCGGCCCTCGCCAGCGAATTGATGATCGGGAGGAAGATCCCCCCCGCCCTCGCCGTCGTGCTCGGCATCGCGGGCGCGACGACCGCCTCGGCCGCGGCCAGGCCGTAGGCCAGCCCCAGCGTCGAGCCGCCAAAGGCCCTGACGAACAGCGTCGCGACGCGCTCGCCGAGGCCGGTCTTCTGGAAGCCCGCCGCGAAGAAGAACGAGACGACGATGAGCCAGATGACGTCGTTGCGGAAGGCCGAGAACGCCTGCGCGAAGCTCAGCGCCCCGCTGCTCACGGCGGCCGTCGCGGCGACGGCGGCCCAGGCGCCGGTCGGGAGCGGCTCGAGCACGAGCCCCGCGATCGTCGAGACGAAGACGGACAGGAGGGTCCACGCCTGGGGCTCGAGGCCCGTCGGCACCGGCACGAGGAAGCGGAGGGCGAGGCCGATGCCGACGGAGGCCGCGAGCGGGAGGAGCCTGGCGCCCTTCTGCTGCTTCGGTGGAGGGGGAGGAGGGGGAGCGGCGCCGTCGGAGGAGGAGGAGGAGGAGGAGGCGGCGGGAGGAGAGGACAACAGCTGCTGCTCATCGTTTCGCTGCTGCTGCTGCTGCTTTCGGAACGCGGGCCCGGAGCGCCTGGCGAGGGGCAGCTGGCGGCGGAGAGCCGGGGCAGCAGAGGCGAAGCGGCTGTTTGTTGGAGGAAAGAAAAAAAAAGGTTTTGAGGTCGAGGGGAAAAAGAAAAAACTCAGCGTCTCAATGATCGTCCGAAGGGTTTTCGCGCCCCGCTTTCTCTATCTGTCCCTCTCCAATCTCCCTTGCAAAATGCCCCTTTCGTGACAATATAATACGCTCGACCTGCTTGCGCAAGCCGATTGCGCATCGAAAAAAGAAGAAACGCACTTCGCCGCGGCCGTGGAGACGAAGCGAGGCCGAGGACGAG
>Ga0114918_10001405_pt1 | contig 21546 bp, 20 predicted proteins | sample LantaG_FD_87015 | JGI IMG/M metagenome (GOLD analysis project Ga0114918, IMG submission 87015) | Deep subsurface microbial communities from Baltic Sea to uncover new lineages of life (NeLLi) - Landsort_02402 metaG | ecosystem: Environmental > Aquatic > Marine > Oceanic > Sediment | place... | reverse complement strand
TTTAAATGAGAGTTCTTGTAGACCAAAAAGATTTGATAACTTCGGGTCCTACAGCGGATCTGAAGATTACCCAAGTAGACAAAACACCAACTCCTGAAGACGGGACGGCAATCAATGGCCGTTTCGTTGTTCCCGTGGTGGACGGTGTGGAATTCCAGGTTGACTCGGATTCTTATGTTCTGCCTATCGATGGAGATGACATCAGCAGCCAGTCTTTTGCCTATCTGTTGGCATCTTTCCCGATGTATGGTCATATCTTCTTCAATCCTCTCATTACGCATTTGAACATTGATGACTCTGAAGGTGGAATCGATCTCACCAAAACGTTCAAAGATATGTCGAATACCCCTCCCGATCCTCCAGTTTATTTCAGCCCAAGGCTGCAAACAGGACGAGAAGCAGGAGCATTGGCTTTTGGCAATTACCCGACCCATACAGCCCTGTTGCCCATCAATGACAAAGTAACCGCTCCGGGCCCGGCTCGACCCGGTTTACTGGTTACTAAAGCAATCGATCTGACTCCTTATACCGGTACTGCCGGGACGGATGAATTCTGTCTATATTGGAAACTGTTCGATTTCACTGTGAGTGATGACCATGCCGGGGATTATGGAGTTGTCGGAGATAACACCCCAGCCATCCGCCGGATCTTTGAAACAGACCCTGAGCCTGATGACTTAACTGTCTATATTTCCCCTGATGATGGAATCCATTGGTGTGAAGCTGGACTTCTGGAGCCGGTTGCATTTACGTCCAAGACGACAAGCATTCGATTGGCATTTGTGAACCGGGGGGACAGTAAAATTTACCTTGCCAACTACGGAGTGATGTTTTAAAGGAAGGGTAATTATGCCTGTACGAAATTCAGGTGAGAAAAATTTGAATCTTACTGCTTTTGATATTTGGAATAATGAAATGGCATATGCCCTTGGGTTATTTTATGCTGACGGATGTTTAAGGCAGCCTGATATAGGTTCTAACCTAGTCAGTTTTCATAATACGGACGAAAATACTGTAAAATGGTGGCGGGGTTTTTTAGGTTCACATCATAAAATAAGTACCCACCATCCTAGGGCTTTTAGTAACGGGAAAGATCGCAAATTACCATGTTTTAATTCTAATGTATGTAGTGATATATTAGGAAAACGTCTTTTTGATCTTGGAGCAATCCCTAATAAATCTAAATTAGCAGGGACAATGTTTGATAAAGAAGTAGCTCTTTTGGGTGGTGTTTCAAAATCGGCAGTATGTATCTATCGAAAGAAACAGAACATCCCTTCTTATAGAAAGGTTCAAGCAAATGGCTAATTATGGGTCAGATATATCTAGGACTCTTGATGCTGTTAACCGACAGTTTTCTAATATTTTATTTAGAAAAGGGAAGCCCCCTTTAGATGCTGAATATAATCTTCAAGATGATATATGCTCTGAGAAATTGCAGAATGCTTTGCAGTCTATGATGCCTTCAGGTTTTGTTTTAGACCCAACCCGTACTCTGGAAGACTACCAGTTCGATCCGTCCTGGTCGAATATGTTCGTTTTGGGAAATCCTGCAATCCAAACTCTCGGTCAGACGACCACTATCGAATATAACCCTGTTGTATGGGCAAATGTCAACGGCTGGCTCGTTCCTGTCGTTGGTACAGATGTAGATGCAGCCTGGATAGCTTCTAAAGGTGAGACCACAAACATCATCCGGTTGAATCCTCCCCCTGAGTCTGATGCCCGAATTGATTTTGTGTTTCTGGAAGTCTGGCAAGCTCGTGTAGATGCCAATCCGGCCACGGCCAATAAACCGTCAGCAGCCAAAATCTGGAAATACGGTAATGTCCAATTCGGAGGAACCAATTTGACCGACGATCTGGAAGACCCGACCCTCGGTTATCAAACAAGTGCTAGAGTTCAGGTTCAATATCGGATTCGGGTGTTTGGTTCAGGAGCCGGTCAAGGCCAGAGTGCCGATCTCATCAATTATCCAGATGGTTTGGGATACCCTAACATCCTCGGACAGGGTGCAGCAAACAGTACCGTTGCCGGATATGCTTTCGAAAATATGAGAGACGAATTAGGAGATCCTTCCCTGTGGCGTGCCGGTGACGGCAATACTGCAAATGGGATGGGGACCATCGACGGTTACACATATGCAATCCCCATCTGTGCCGTTTTCCGACGGAATTCACGAACTTATGTGGCTGTGAATTCCAGTGGGAACCCGAACCACAATGGTGGGTTCAGCCGGACTCCAGGAACAAACCTTTTGCCTAACCCTCTGACGGGTGCCAAAGTTTTGACTACGGCTGAAGTTGTCGGGGTAGGTTCTCACGTTGGTATTTATGCGTCAGACGGTTTTAGCCCGTCGGGGTTTGCTGTACCGGCCACATCTGCTGAGATTCAGATGCCTTACGGTAACTCCATTGAGTTCGACATCACGGTATCCAATCTGATTGGCTCTGGTTTGGATGATTCGGCTCAGAACTGGCCATATACGTACATCAAGATCGACGATGAGATTTTCAGTGTTACCTCCGTGGATACGGTTGCAGGTACCATCAAGATTCCTGAAAATGGCCGTGGCCGTTTTGGAACGGCCATCACGACCCATTTCCAGGATGCTGCTATTGAATTCTTCAATACCCGACCGGATGGTCTGTATTCAGATCAGATTGCCGGTTGTGATATTCTCGATTTGCGGCACGGTATCAATGCCCACGACTGGGACTTTGGACGACTTTTGGAACGTGGTGTAACCGATCTGTTGACCGGCAGACTAAAAAGTGCCTGGAAACGTGAAGCAGCATCGTATGGGGGAACCCAAGGAACCTATATCCATGAAGTTGATCATCTCTATGCTTATGACGCTACTCACCCGAATGGTACCGAGCCGATTGACGGTCCTGACGGTGTACGATATGTCTGGTCTGATGCTGCTGCCGTCCAGCCGAACGTAACCGTTCTGTTGGATAATGAAGCAACCACATCAGGATCGACCCCACAGACGGTTGAATCTTTCAATGCTACCGTTGAATGGGACGTTGCTCCTGGTTTCCGTCCTTCAGGATTCTTGAACACGGATGAGTTGGCCGAACCGGCAGCTTTCACGAATGGTGCTGTTCTCCTATTCCACATCGGTGGAGAGGATGGAACCGGTGGTGCTCGAGGAACTTTCCGAGATGGTGCTACCCGAGCCGTTCGATTCCTGATGCCAAAAGAAATGTGGCGTTCCGGTTATCCAGTGGTGGACACGGCAAACGGTAATCAGTACCCGATCCAACTCCGTTTCTGGGGTGAGAAAGCTTTCGAGCCACCTCCTGCAAGTAATACACAAGATGCTGAATGGGCCGCCCGGGCAGCACGTCATGTTGGCCCAATGTATCCGTGGAAAGACCTCTCCTTTGAGTATCCTTTCATTGCTCTCGGTGGGATTCTGAATGACGGTTCGTTGATGCGTTCTGAAGTTCAGAACACCAATTTCAGTGCTGCCTCCGATTATATGACTGATGTATTCACCGATTACACCATCGTTGAACTCGATCTCTTGTCCTATGATTTCGACACCAACGGGAATTTTGGTTTCTGGACGGTGGACTCAATTGGTTCGAAACAGTTCACGAATGATACCGATGATGTCACCAAACCTCTCCTTCGAGGGGAACGGACGTTGTATGGCCTTCTGACGGACAATGGCCGTGATCTTACTGGATTGTCCTCTGAGGTTTATCTGGTCATCTACGGGGATGATACGTGGAGACACAATAATGGTGCTTTTCAGGTAATCGGGGCTGGTACAGTTGGGTACACCTCCAACAATGCTGCAAATGGAAGTAGTGTTGTTCTCCGGCCTCTGTCAGCGGACTATGCAGGACTGGCTTCCGTACCGGTAGCAAAAACTCTGATGGTAGAGTTTCGAAGCCCTTATCACAATGCTGATGATACCTCCAATGCAGATAGCAGAATTGCTGATCTGGCCATCGTTCTTACCGATCTCGGTGGCGAACTGGACAAAAGCATTACCGTTAGTGATATGACCCTTTCCACAGGAGATCATCCTTGGAAAGCCGGGTATCTTGGGTCAGGTGGAGCTTACGATTATGATCTGTCGATCCAAAAGGACAACAGTATTGCAGCCGTAGCAAAAAAAGCCTTGGTTGATCTGACCTTGGTTTATCACCCTGGTCGGGGTTCAATGAATCGTGTGCCGGATGAACTAACTCGATTTGCTCTCAAGGGGAATAACACCCAACCTCAAACAGGTGGGTACCTCCGAGGGAATCCTGCAAATGTAGATACAACGTTCTCGGCCACTTCCGGTGTTCCTTCTGACGAGATTTGGTGGGACCCGGCTCATGTCCAACTTTGGAATCGTTTACCCTCCCTCGGTTGGTCAGCCCCGAATGCTGAAGACTATGGTGGCGCCGTGGTCGGGTACACTGAGCAGGATCGTGAAAACGAACTGTTCTACGACCGTGGGAGCAAAACGGCCATCTTCCGACCGTTCCGTGACCGTCAAATGACTCTTCAGGCTGTCAGTATCCGAGAAGATACGGGCGGAGCCTCGGCATTCCCGGCAGGTTATGGCCTCCAAGGTCTTCTGGTTTACCCAGATACCCATAGCAAAGACGAGGGGACAATCTTCACTGCTGAGAAGTATGCTGCTTTCCCCGTGCCTTTCGAATTTATGCCCCGATTCGGTCGTCAGGACATCCCTTACTACACCGATATTAATGCCGGAGTTGGCCCGTTCCTGAGTGGTATCAACCACTTGTTCGTGGATAACACCAGTACCTCTACATCGAACATCTTTAACATCATCGGCGGTGAAACTGAGTTGACTTCGGTGAAAACTCTGATCTTCCGTACAGACACCCCTCTCCGATACGGCCAATACGACTCAGCATACAGTGTTGAGAATGCTCGTGGGGTGTACTTTGCTCGAAAGACAACCGATATCAATCCTTCTTCGACCCTTGGAGCAAGCATTACAGCTCAGTTAGCTGCCGTGAATTCCTCCGACTTCGGCAAAGGGCTGATCGGTATTCAGCTTCCTCCGTACATCGGACCGGCTCGTGTTCTCGGTGTTTACGAAAAAGGAGATTATGACTCCCTTGGTGGTCACACATTCAAGAACAACCGTTGGCAGATGGAAGAGGAGTCCCCTCCTAACCTGCTGAGAACAGATGCCGACCGGCAGACTTTGTTTATCCTCCAGGATGGTGCAAGGGATTTGACAACAGAGAATGGGGATCACACCTACATTATTCCGTCGAATGCCATCGACTTTACCAGATCACTGTCCTACATCAGTGGGGGAAGCCCAAGTGATACCTTTGACGATTACGAATATATCGTTGAATGCACCATCTTCGGGTTTGCCAAGGGATTCATCAATGAGAACAACTACGTTCTGATGCGTCGGCAGAACGGCCACGGTGGAACCAATGTGGATAACTTCCCTGCTGCTATCGAATTTGATGACATCCATATGGTCATCCCCTGTCCGGCTGGTGACAATCATCAACTCTATGCTGGTTATAACCGGACTCCTTACCAAGGAGATCCTTACTTCTCCGTGAACGGAAGTGCCGCCGACTACACAGCTCGGTATGGGCAGGTAAGCATCGGTCATCAGTACGATATGAGGATTCCAATTCAGCAGTATGATGCCAATGGCAATTACGTTCCTCAAATCACCAACCCGAAGTCGTTCGAGATTCTTGCTTCGATGGACTTCTATACCACGATGGGGACCGGTAAGGTGGGTGGAGATTTTTACCCAGGGACACCGTTAGATATCGGTCACACCGAACTGTCTCTGAATGCTTCCTACCGGATGCCGGTGTCAAATACCAGCCCTGCTTGGAGAATCGATCCCCGGACGTACTCGGAAGGTCAAAAAACCAACCCAAATCGATCTGGGATGACATTTATCTGTAAGGATAATGATTCCTGGTGTGTAGAGGACGGTACCTCTTACGACTTTATGCGGTTCCGATTCGAATTGCTCGATGGCACCTTAGTTGATCTGTACGGAGCCACTGCAGATACGGAAGTCATTTTGACGGGAGCAGCCCCGACCGGTTTTGGTATTAGTTCTGAGGATATCTTCCGGGTTGATTCGGGTTCGGATCAAACGGTTCTTGAAGGGACTTTAACAGATACTATTTCCGTAGTAGCCGGGGCCTATTCAGATTACAATGTCACTGTAACAGGTGCTGCTGTAGGGGATACTGCCATTGTCAATGTATCCGGGGACTTAGATAGGCTCATTACAATGAGTCGGGTAACGGCTCCCAATACTGTCCGTGTTCGGGTCATCGATCCGGGTGAAGTAACAGATTCCTTCGTGAGCGGTCCCCACACAGTCACATTTGACAATCCTTTGGTGGCTGGGACAACGGAGACTATTGGTACTCCGATCACAATCCCCAGACCACAGCCGAACGGCTCAGGTTACGCTTTGTATGTGCAGGATGCCGGTCAGTCGGCCCCTTCCGACGGTCTGGTATTTACCTGCCAGTACGTAGAAGCTGGTGGAAACCTGACGGTAACGGTATATGTCCACAACACTTCCACAAGTGATGTCACTGTTGGTACACGATCTATCCGTATTGGTCTTGTTGCCTTGGCAGCAACTCCTATATCGGTTGTCGGTGCTGTTTTCAGTGTCAAGGTTTTTCACATGACAGGCAAAATGTCCACGACGGTAAGCAACTTGGTGGATGTTATCAACAATCATTCTGATCTGTATCAGAATGTGAAAGCCATCACAGAACAAGATGATGCTTTCCGGGTCATTGCAGTACCGACAGGGGAAGAAGGCAACTCGATCAAGGTGATGGCTCAGATGCTGGACACCAGTACAGCCGTTTCCCCGTATGTCATCACAGGAGAATATTCGGCTCAGAATATGGTTTACCCAGTGAATGCCATACCTTCGAATGCCCACCCTCAACCGTTTGCTGCTTCAGCCTCAACACCTCTTGTAGGTGGTCTCGATCTTCTACTGAATGCTGGAGACGGAGTCAGTCAGACGGGTTTGACGGGTATGATCGAACGTCTCCCGTTGGGGGCATTGCTCCAGGATAGTGATTTCCTCTGTGAGAATCCCCTGAATGACCACGCCTCAGCAGTGAAAACCAGTCCTGTTGGGCCTCACCCGATCCAGACTTTGATGCCTATGACCCAACAGGGTGAGGAATTCGAGCGGTTCAATGGGGCTCCCGGTCAGTTGATTGCTTTGTCGGACGGGTACTCTTGTATCACGTCGTTCAGTTCCTGGACGACGACCGACCCGACGGGAACACGGAAATACCGGATTTATCGAGGGGCTGGGGCACCGTTCATACTTTCTGGGGAAAATCCCGGTGGACCTGTGGATTGGGTTTCGGACACATTTCCACCGTCCAGTCAGCCTGTTCTCAAAGGCGGGGTGCTGGCATGTCGGGCAATGTTGGTCAGGAACTTCCCCGAATCCTTCAGCACGGTTCTTCCCTCTGAAGGGGATGAAATTCAGATGCTCGTCGTTACTTATGGCCATTTAGGTGATGGAAACTCTCAAGTTGAGGGTATAACTTTAGACGGCATAATCTCTCCTGCAGGGTATGGTGAGGGATATGCTGCTGCTGACCGTTATCGTATCAGTGGCCGACCAATGTTCCGAGGATTTACCCGTCAGGTTCCTGACCCGGCTGATGTTCAGTTGGCAGTTTACCCCGATGGGATTCGTGAACCAGAATAATAGGAGGATTCGATGAAGAAAATGTTTTTTGTGGCTTTGATAAGTTTGGCTTTGACGGCTATGGGCTGCTCAACGGTGGATTACTTCACCAAAGCAGAAAACCAGCAACGGTTGTTCAATATGGGGATGACGTGCTTCCAGGGTCCCGACCTTAAAGCCGGTGCAGCCTATATCATCAAGAAGGAAGGCCAGTCAGTTGAGCCTACCACGTCGGGAGAATTCTTGATTGGGTGTGATAACCGTTGGTTTTCAGTGATCTGTGATTTTACGAAGGGTCCGAATGAAGAGCCCTGTTCAGACGTTCTCCAATATGATTTGGTTACTCCTGTCGTTCCGACTGCTCCTGTTGAAGTTCCTGTAGTTGTCCCTGAACCGGCTCCTGTTGTTCCGGTTCCTGAACCAGCAGAACCTCCGGTGACAGCATCGGTGGGTTTTGAAGTTTGGGGGTAAGACTATGGGTAAGATAAACCCCTATCCGAACCGGGATTCAATGAATGTTGATGAGACCATTTCATTCTTGAACAGTTTACTTCGGGTTGACCCTCAAGCGGTAGAAAAACTGTTGGAATGTCGAGTGCCGTGCAATGATTGTATGGCCAACCATCCTTCAGTGCAGGTACAAGCCGACCCAAGTGGTGGAAACCCCACAGTGGGGTTCCTAGGTGTCTTAAATGGCATCTTTGGGGCTGACGAAGAAGGTTGGGGCCAAATTGCAGTTGTGGTTGATGATGAGGATGGTCATATCCAGCATTTTTTCAGAACCTCATCAATACAAAGGAATTGGGGACCATGCCTGTACTAAAACGACAAGACATCGACCGCAACATCAGGGCACCTCACGAAAAAGCATATAAAGCCCAACTCAAGAAGGCTTTGCACGATCCGATGGTGACCCCTGAAGTCAAAGAACATCTCAAAGAACAACTGGAAACCATCGGGAAACCGAAGGTTTATCGGAAGGATTCCCCTCCGAAACCAGGAGCTTTGGATTTAACACAGGAGAAAACTGAATGAAATCAATTACTATTGCTTTGATGATTGTTTTTTTGTCGTCTTCGGCATGGGCAATCCCAAAATCATCTGAAAGTTCCACACCGGGTGTGGATATCGTTTCGGATGTCGTTGTATCAACTGAGATTCTCTCCTCCGATGATACTCCAATGACCCCACCGGTAATCGTTAATGATTTGCCGGACATCAAGAAGGTTATGGATACGGCGGAAGAAGAAGGTGTTGGTCTTGGAACCTACGGTACGATCTTCGTATTATTGATTGCTGCTGTGGCTGCTTATGTAAAGTTGAGAAAAAAACAGGATAAGTCTTTATAACGGGGATGAACTCGGACAGGCAAGTGGTGGGTAAAAAGCCCCGGTCATTACGACCGGGGCTTTTTCTTCTGGTTGAGGGTGGTCTATTTGACTTCGTTGATAAGAACCGTGGACTTGGCACCTTCGGCTTGTCGGGCAATGTTGGTTTTGTAATCCACCAGCATCGGGAATGGATAGGCCGTGACTTTGGATTCAACGTAGATGGGAGCCATCTTCATAACCCCCTGATCTTTTACCGCACACATTACCCAAGTGGCAGCCGTGGTCTTCGACGAGAACATACCATTTGGTTCAGCTTGCTCGATGATAGAACTTTCTGTCCAATTAGGTGAAGAGAGTTTCAGAGGGTTCGTCAACTGTACATCATAAGGAATCGGGAATCCGATTGACGGGCAATCTCCCTCAATCAGGCCGGTGTTGCTTCTCCAGATGGTATGGGTGGCCACTGTACGGTTTCGTGCCTGATAAATCTGGGTGTACACAGCCCGCTCTCGGCTATGGTCGAAAAACGGAATCGGTTGGGTTTTGGAATACTGTTCCTGTTGATTCTCTACAGTAGCTGCATCCTTGTCTTCCTGAGTATCATGGCGTCCACAGCCACCCTTAGCTCCAAGAAGGATAGTGAAGGCAAGAAGGGTAATGACGATCAAAAACAAACGGTTCATGGTTGTTTACCTCCTGTGATGACGACGGATGGTTTGGATTCCGGCATCTTGGTCACTCGATTCAGATCATAGTTAACGACAACCGGATAGGGGTAGGCTGTAACCCTCCCTTCGACGTAGACGGGAACGGTTTTGGCGGTTCCTTGATCCATTACAACACACATCACCCAAGTAGCCGCCGTCGTTTTCGATGAAAACATCCCATTTGGCTCGGCCTGTTCGACGGCAACGATGCTCTGGTATCCTTTGACTGTTCGTAACGGATTTGTCAATTGCACGTCGTAAGGGATGGGGAACCCGATAGATGGGCAATCTCCCTCGATGATGCTCATATCACCTCTCCAGACCGTATGGGTTGCAACGGATTTGTTTCGGGCCTGGTAGATTTGGGTGTAGACGGCTCTTTCACGGCTGTGATCGAAGTAGGGGATCGGATGGACTTTGGCATATTGGGCTTGCTGGTTGTCCACTTGGTCAGCATCTCTGAACTCTTGATTGCCTTCTTTACAACTGGCAACTAGGAGCATAGCGACTGCCATTACCATTACAAGAACAATGATAAAGATAAGTTTGTTCATAATTTTGGTTCCTTTCGGTTATTGGATGTTGCAGACAGCACGGACGACGGGCGGAATTGCACTGTCGGTCGTAGCAATCTGGGCAAGGTTGCACATTTGGATTTTGATAGCACCCCTTTGGGTCTCCAAAGCTGTCACCAGACCGCTTTGGCCGTTGGCTTCCGCTTCGGCAATCCGGCTACCAAGTCCGGCGTAGTCGTTGTACATCGTCAGCATTTCCTGAGCTTTTCCTTCGGTGTACTGATACGATGTTTTGGTGATGACACGGTCTCCATAGAGGAAGGCCGGTTTGAGAGCCATTGTCAGGCCACTTAAAAGGACACTGATGGCAAATATTGTCAGAATGACCTTGAGTAACAGGCCCATTCCTTTCTTGGTGTGGTAATTGATCTCTCGGTAGTCATCACCATACTTTCTTTCGAACTCATTTCTCGACATTGGATTTTCCTTTCGTTCGGGTTATTTTGAAATACTACCCTAAAATTAGAGTGTTCCTCCGTAATAAGTCAAGATCAGGTCAGTTACTTGGATCTTTAAGGTAATCGTTAATGCCCCAGAGGGCTGTTTCCCATAGGTCTTTGATGTTTGGTGTCCAGTCGGTGCTGAAGCTGCACTCAAATACTTCACCTTTGAAGGTTCCTTCAACGGTCCATGACACTCCGTCGTCGAAATCAGGGGTAAACGTGATGTCAGCCCGGTCGGGAACTGTGACCTTGAACGGGTACAGTTTGCAGTCCTCAAGTTCTTCAATCGGCACCTGCACGATGATGTGGATTCTGGGATAGGTGGGCAGCAGTTCAGTCACTTTGGCTCGAACCAGGTCTTCCAGTTCTTTAAGTTTCATTTCTCAACTCCTTTTCAGGCCACGAATTCGATGGCCAGACGGTTCAGGTTGACCACAATGGGTTCAAATACGTCGGCAGGAACGGAACGCATAGAAGAAGCATCGATGCCATAGTCCCGTTTCGGGTTTTTGCTGATGATAACTTCAAAGCCTTTGGCATCCGTCCATTTGGACAGGGTGGCAAAGGACTGGAAATCGTAGCATTCCGACCGGATGGAAATTTTGAACTTGTGCTCTCCAATCCGAAAAATCAGCTTCTGGAGGGTGGCATGATTGCTACGGAAACCGGATACGGCTCCGGTATTTTCGATGACATTGATTTTCGGTTTTCTGGTGGCCATTGTATTCTCCGTTCTTTGGTTTTCATTTCGTTCTACTCCGACAACCCACGGAAATCGGGTTCTAAGTAATTTTTCTACTTAGTTTACCGATCTGGTGGGTTGTTGAGGTATAAGACGGGAACGTTATGAATAATCAAGGAGACCTTAGATGGCACTTTTAATGTTACACGATGCAGAACGGATTGCTCAAAATGGCCGCCCCTGGTCATTTCGATTGGAGTATGTTGGTGTGAATCCCAACAATAAAACTGGGATCAGTGATAAATACTGGTATGCCACCGGTCGAGGGTTGAATGAAGATGTCGAAATCGGTTGGGGTGCCGTCGGAAGCAAACCACAGACTCAACTTATTACTTGGCCGGAATTGAGGAATCGAGTCCCGGATAAGCTTGCCAAGGGTTATATGTATGTGGATCACTCTTACGTTCGAATGTCTGTTGGTAATATTGCCAAGATTCTCGGACAGGCTCCTACACCCCCGGCCCCAACACCCCCTCAGACGGTGATACAGCCCCCTCAGACAAAACCTGCTCCGGCCCCAACCCAACCTTCCAACTGGATGATGAGTGCTGCCCAGCAGGCTCTGGGTGCCCCGTGGAATATGATCCATTTACTTCAGATTGTTCGGGTGGGTACAGACGTGAAGGGTTTTAAGGCATTGGACGAAAAAGGCAATGATATCTTGATGTTTGACACCGATGGGGGTAGGGAATTTGCTCGGGATCACGGAATCGACATTATTTTTTCCTAAAAAAGTACGATTTTTACTTAGTATAAGGATCTAGTGGGTTGTTGTAGTAAGAGGGCAACAAAGCCCGATAAAGGAGAACAACAATGAAACATTTATGGATCGTGATTTTGGTTATTTTGGCCGGTTGCAGCGGGACATCGGTGGAACCTTCAAGCTCCCCCTACACGGATGACGATGACGATACTTCGGTAGAGCCCTGCACTGCTGGTGAGACTCTGTGTGTTTCAGCATCTTCATACCAATCGTGTTTACCGACTGGCCAATGGGACGATGAAATTGACTGTCAGGAAGGACTGCTTTGTCTGAGTGGCCAATGTGTCCAGTGCTACCCCGGTAGAAGGGTATGTGCCGGTGATAACGTCCACACCTGTGTGGGTGGACAGTTTGAATTACTGAAGAATTGTGCAGATGACGGTCTGGTCTGTGAAGATGGTGAATGTGTACCGGCAACAGATGATGATGACGACAATGACGATGATACCTCGGACGACGACGATGATGACGACGATGATACTGTGGATGATGATGACGATACAACAGATGACGATGATGATGACACTGCAACCGATGATGACGATGATAACGATACTTCGGATGATGACGACGACACCGTATGCCCAGAAGGTACAGAAGGCTGCCCTTGTGCAGAAGGCTTTTGTGGTATGGGTCTTGAATGCCTCGAAGATATTTGTTCCGTCCCATCGGTAGAGTACACTTGTGAAACGGCTTGTGCCCACTTGATTACCTGTGGTGTGGTTGTTCCGATGACTTTAGTGATGTGGGATAAGTGCATTGATTCTTGCGTTAATGACAATATCGATGAATCGATCCTTGAATGTGCTACCGATGCTACCTGTGATACGGTTGAAACTTGTGGGATGAATGCTCCCTCAATGAGAGGAAATTGCCCGAATAATCAGATTTGTGCTACGAATATAAACAGTTATTGTCAAACAGCCCCCGTACATTCGGTATACCAAAGAGATGAAGAATACCAACCTCAAAATGGCCACTGCCCAATAGAAGGATACCTGTTGGCCGAAGTCCCATACATTTATCTTGAGTCTACACCATGGCCGTTTCCTCTTACGTTGTCTTGGTGTGTTCCCGAATGCACCCCTGCAGAACCGGACCCGTGTATCGGGGATGGTCATTATCGGACTTGCCAGATTGTGAATGACGAAGGTGAATATGGATGTGTCCGTGACGTTTATCTAACCCCCGGAGATAATCCAAATTGGATAGAGAATGCCTCAGAAGATAGTCATTGCCCTGAAGGGTACCTACAGGATGAATTAGATGCTATCTTGAGTGAGGATAGGAGGGTACTCGTAGATAAATGCTTACTTGGGTGTACGCCATCAGAGACAATCGATTGCACACCTTATGATTTCTGTTGTGATCTTAACGGGGACTGGCTCCCGGACGGGTATGTCCTCTCTGATACTGGTTGCCGCCAACGTATTTGTGATCCGCACGAACCTTTAACAATTTATCAGCCTGAAGGAACAGAATGTCTTTATGGACTGGGTGTTGGCCAGTGTGACGGTGAGGGGAAGTGCTGTGTTGACGGTGAATGCCGTTCCTGATCGGCAGAATAGGGTATAATATTCTGACTATCGGATCTGTATGTAAAGAGGTGCCCTGTGAATGAGTCAGAAGAAAGAATTGAAGGAAAGTACATTGTCATCTACATTAAGGGATCGAAAACCGACCCCGAATTTGGATCGTTGGCCTTTGTCCAACCAGATGATGTTGTCTGTTTTAATGATGAAGGCTCGAATTTCCAAGTCGTTGATAAAGTCATAGGCTCCAAATGGTCCCGAAAAATCAAGACTAAAGCAGTCATTTACCAAGGCCATTTGGTCACTAAATCGATCACTCTTGATCATAGCAGGATTGATAAAATCCTTCGATTGAGGCCGGGGGAGACCCATCGGTCTATCGACAGCCACATTGAGGAACCTGATGAAGATTCAAATTCTTAGTGATACCCATTTTGAATTCCATAGGGATCAGGGTAAATCATTCATCAAAACGCTCGATCCTACCGATATTGATGTATTGGTTGTTGCTGGAGACCTTGCCACTATCAGAATCTATGAAGAAGCTGTCCCGGCTCTGATAAAAAAGTATCCTCATATTGTTCTCGTTAACGGAAACCACGAATTCTATGGAACCGACCGAGAGATGGTTCAAAAGGAATTGGATAACCTGTCGTCTAAATATGACAACTTTCACGTTCTCGAAGACAGCCACGTTACCATTGGCGGCCAGCGGTTCATTGGATCTACCCTCTGGTTCTCCGATGCCGTATCTGCTCGGCCTTACCAAAGAAACCTCAATGATTTCCGTTTAATCAGAGGATTCAAGGACTGGATTTTTGAAACCAACTCCAAGTCGATGGACTATCTGCATAAAAATGTGGAGCCGACGGACATCGTCGTGACCCATCATATTCCGACTCAGATGGGATCGAACAAACGGTGGCACAAGTCTCCAATGCAGTCCTTCTTCGTATGTGATATGGAGCAGACACTCATCACGAAAAATCCGAAACTCTGGATTTTTGGACACACCCATGACAGTTTCGATGGTGTTTTCGATAAAAGCTCCACTCGATTGATCTGTAACCCTTTTGGTTATAAAGCTCGGGAAGAGAACCCAGAGTTTCAAAAGAATCTCGTGGTCAGCGTTTAATCTCCTATAAAACACCATAGAGTGGAGGTATAGAATGCACCGAGTAACTTTGGTCAGCTATCACGGTTTGTTGGCCAGCCGGGATATGGTAACGGCACTTCAGGCAGCAAACAAAATAACGGCAGAGGTCGGTAAATGGCAAATGGTCATTGAAGGACCCAAAGCGGGTGACGAGACTGGGAATTCCCTCTCTCTGGTTCCTGCAGGACGTGAAATTCAGCTTCGATTGGACAGACCTGATATCACCGACCCCCAAATCAAATTGAATGCCTTGTGGGGGTTCCTGGTGCCTCTGGGGTTTATGCCCCATCAACGTTATCCGGTAGCCAGCCAACCTAAATCCAATGTGTTCTATTTTCTGGGGCCGTGGAAAATCATTCTTGATCGTTTGATGTCCGAAGGGCGGGGCCATCTGGCTTGGCCGTCGGTTTGTGCTGCTGCCCAGACTGATGTTGGTACTTGGGAGGGGGATAACCCAGACCAGAGATTCGTTCAAGGTCAATTGCATCGAATCGGGAAGAATGTTGGAGACGTGGATGGGGTAATCGGTGCTCGAACCATAGAGGCAATGAGCAGTTTAGGGTTGGATCGATCTGTTTTTGCCAAGGTTCAGGAGTTTTTACGGACAGCCGAACCCCCGCAGAATGCTCCTACTACTCGGACGACCGGACATGTGGCTATTCCAGGATGGGATTTGAACATTGCAACTTTTGGTGGGGTGAAATCTGTCTTGACTCAGCAAGGTTCAACTTTAACTGTTGATGGCCCCGGACGGATTATTATTGATATTGCAGGAGGAACTCCCGATGTATCCAATGGATAATGTCCTTGCCGGAGCCAAACAAGTATGTAATGAGTTTGCTACCGAGGTTAGCAAGTATGCCAAGCCTTATATGCGGCAGTTGACGGCTCAGATTCTTGCTGCTGGTGTTCCTTCTGAACATATTCAATATGCATTTCGTGAGGTCTTTGAGGGGCAACGTCGATGGAGACTCCCTCCCAAATATAAACATGCTTTATCGGCTATGAATTCTGTTGTTTCCAATGAGCTCTTGGTTCCAAATTACAACCGGGAAGTGGGTGTTGACTTTAGTTCCGAGATGGATATGGCTCTTGGGGAGACTGCCAAATGGCTTTTAGGTTCCGTATCCCGGGAGCTTAATCAGAAATTCAACAAGATAGCCCTCAAAACGGCGGCAAAATCAGCAGCTAAAGACGGCAGTCATTCTATGTCGTGGTATGCTGATGAGTATCGAGACGTTATTACTCACGCCCCCAGCACTTTCCCTAACGGTACTGTAACAGCAGAAGTCCTATACTCCCTTCTTCGATAATCGTTTTTGGGGTAAGGTATAGAGTAAGTTGATGAACCCAACTATGGGAGAGGTATCTCTATGTCAAGCCAAGCCAAGCCTTCACCAAATATGGTTAAAGCTCAAAAAAAGATGATGGAGTACAGGGAACGAAAAGACCTGGCTCTCAAACCTACTAAGTTCCTGAAAGAAACCTATACAGATTTCGATGGCAGTGAGAAACCTCTGAACCTTCGATATTATCAGGTTCAAGGGATTTTACATTTGATGCTGATGCGGAGATTTGTGCTTGGTGACGACACGGGACTGGGTAAGTGTAAAAGTTTTTCTAGTAGGGTACTGACAGACAAAGGGTTAATAAAATTAGGGTCTATGGCTCCACAAGGAGTGTCTTTGGAGCCGGATACTTTTTATAACTTAGACCAACCTATCCAAATATGGACAGGTACAAAATGGGCACCGATCAGAAAATTCTATTACAGTGGAGTAAAACCTACCAAGCAAATTACTACTCGTAGAGGATATCAAACTGTCGGGACTTTTGTGCATCCTCTGAAAACCCGTCAGCCAAATGAAGGTGATGTGTTTGTTCAAACTCAAAACCTGAAACTAAATGATTATGTGTGTATTGATCGTATGGTTGGGTCATTCCCGTCAGAATCTCCCGCATTGCCTGTACCAAAGGGTCAGGATTTTACGGGTAACACAAAAAAATACCAGGTTCCTATAAAAATGGTTCCCGAACTGGCAAGTTTGTTGGCATATATTGTAGCAGAAGGTTGGTCAAACAACCGAGAGTGTATGTTAATGTCTCAAAACAAAGAAAAAAACCCTGAAATACACAAACATATCAGGACAATCCTTCAGGATATGTTTGGGATCTCTGAGGGTTCAAATAAAGACCCAGATATTATAGGGGTTCATAGTGTCTACTTACGTAGTTATTTTGAGGGTTTAGGTGTGGCCAAGTGCCTATCAGCAGATAAATCTATTCCTTGGCCTATCTTTGAGAGTCCTCGTGAGTCGGTAGTTGCGTTTCTTCGGGCTTTTTTTGATAGTGAAGGTTCAGTTTCAAAGGAAGTACTTGAAGTCAGTAGTGCCTCAGAAACTTTAGTGAGAGAACTTCAAATACTTTTACTGAGGTTTGGCATTATGTCGAGTAGGACCCCCAAAAAAGTAAAAGGTTACAATCACACGTATTGGAGATTATCTATTTGTGGTGATGATGCTCGAAGTTTCCATCAACATATCGGATTTTTGACTCCCAGAAAACAAGAGGTTTTGAGTTCTTTGGTAATGAAAGAATCAAATTCCAATCTTGATATTGTTCCTCATATTCACTCCTTAATAGATGAGGCCCGAAAAGAGTTATTACGTGTTGTTACTAAGAAAGGGTCGAACAACAATCGAAAAGGAAGTGGGATAAAACAATTCGGGGTGTCTTTTGAGAAAACTCTCAATAACATCAGAAATTCAGGAAGAAACCCTACTTACTATTTTTTGCACTCACTCCTTGATATTGGGTCTAGTGTTGGGATATCACATGTGAAGTCTTTTAAAAAAATACGATCCATCTGTGACCAACATTTTTTTTATGATCCAATTGTGAAAATTGAGGACGGTGAAGAAAGGGTGGCTGATATTGAAGTAGGTGACCCTGAGCATTCTTTTGTGGCTAATGGGTTTGTGAACCATAATACGCTCGAGGCAATTGCAGCTTTGTGCTATCTTTGGGCAAAGATTCCTAATCAGAAAACCATTATTTTGACTACCAAGTCGGCCACGGAGCAATGGGCCGGAGAATTCCACAAGTTTACTCGTGGGGTTACGGTAATCAAAGGGAAAGGAACGCCAGCAGCCCGTAAAACAGCCCGTGAAGCATTTGCCAAAGCAACTGGCCCTACAGTTTTGATTATGGGATATCGGTCAGCAGTTCAGGATTTTACCCACCTTCAGCACTTCAAAGATTACACCCTAATCTGCGACGAAGCCACGGCATTCAAAAATCCTAAAACTCAGGTCTTTCAGGTCTGCCGTCATATGGCTGCCCAAGCAGCAACAGCTTGGGGTCTAACGGCAACACTCATCAAAAATAATCTGATGGAAGGCTACGGGATTTATCAAGTTATCGTTCCGCCGTTGTTCGAGCAGTATTCATACAATCAGTTCATGTTCTATTTTTGTATGGTACGGATGCAGCCGATCCCTCGAAGTAATCGACAAATTCCTGTAATCATCGGGTACACCAAAGAAAAAATACAGGAGTTCAAAGAAGCTATTGCCCCGTATTTCTTGGGTCGTCCCAAATATGAGGTTGCTTCCGAACTTCCTTCCTTGACAATTAGGACAGTTACTGTAAATATGTCTGGCGAACAAGATGACAGGTACAAAGATGCTCTGGATGGGTTGTTAGAAGTCAGCACCTCGGAGGGTCTGGTTGAAAAAGAGGTCAGTAAATTGACAGCCGTCACGTATTGTCAAGAGATTGTGGATGATTTGGAACTGATCGGCGGTACAGATTGCCTGTCACCCAAGTTGGAGACCCTGATCGATCTGCTCACAGACGGGGAGTTCTCAGAGGACAATGTTATTGTATTCACCCGTTTCCGAACAATGGTTGATATCATTATGCCGAGACTGGCTAAAGCCAAGATTGAGGCCGTTCGGATTACCGGATCAGAGAATGAAACTCAACGTGAAGAAGCCAAGGCTGCTTTCCAGAACCCAAATTCTCCTGTTCGAGTGGCTTGTATTACGATGGCCGGATCGGATGCCATCAATCTGCAGGCTGCCAAAGTCCTGATCTGCTATGACACCCCGTGGTCGGCTGGTGATTTCATCCAGTTAGTTGGTCGGATGATTCGTATCGGAAGCATCCACGATAAGTGTTATGCTCTTCATCTTGTGGCTGAAAGTTTACGGCATGATACCACCATCGACAAACGTGTTATGAATGTTTTGGGTAAAAAGATGAACCTGATTGAGTCCGTCCTCGGGAAACGATTTAAAGGTGAAGGGGAAGACGATTCAATCATTGAAGTGTCCAATGACATTTCGGATATTTTCAGTGGTTTGGTGGAAGATGCCAAGAATCTCAGATAGGAGTAAATAAATGAGTGATTACCCATCGGGGGATGGTCGGCCTGACTGTCCGTTGTGTAAAGGTCGAGGTGTTGTCCCTCTAACACCTGAAGAACGGCCACCTTTTGGGATAGGAGAGATTACGAAGGTTTGTAAATGTGTGATGGTCCGAGATGTCCTACTCAATTTGGATAGAGGTTGGAAGGGGCTCTCAAAAGCCAGCCCCATCCCTGAATCACCATTGACAGGGAAACATCTGACGAATCTCCACATTACATCTACGTCTTTCCATTTCAAACAACATCTCCGTCATATTGCAGCCCGAATGGGACCCCGTTGGTATTTTTCGGTTGTCTCGGATGCATCCCTAATGGATGCTTGGCTGTCGAAAGGACTGGACGTTTATGATCCTGATATCGTAGGGATTCGAGAGGAAGAACGCCGGAAAATGGAGAAATCCCCCATTGAAGCTTTGTCAGAATTGGTAGAACACCCAGCCCTCCTGATTGTCTGTCTGGGGGTCAAAGCTGCTCGAAACTCTGCTATGCCGGAAGTAATGTTGGAAACCCTAACACTCAGGGGATTCAGAGATAAACCTACCTGGATTGTGGATCAACCAATTTATCCATTGAGGGAAGGGCATATTTCCTATGATACGGCTGTGGGTTCCTACATTGAAGACTGGGAATACATTACACTTGATCCCCAAGGGATTCAAACGATGGATATGGGAACCCATATTCCAGGAGAGGCTCCAAGAGTTACACCCTCTCGTCCTATAAATACACAACCTTCGAGGCCATCCCCCCGACAGAAGCCCGCTCCCCCCCAGACGGCTCAAGATAGCACTGTGGTTGGTCAGTTGGATTGTGATGCGGAACTTTGGAAAATGGAAGAAAATGGACGGAAAAACAAGTACAAAAAAGGGGGTTCCCGTAAATGAAAACACTTTTACGATCAACATTCATTGCAGCACCGGGTGACAATTCCGATCTGTTTTTACGAAATTACATCAATCTCGATGACTCCGGCCTCCAGTTTGACCTCCAAGAAGACGTAGTGATTTGGGAGTTCATCAAACAATTTGTTCGAGCACATAACCACGTCCCTGAGATCACAACTTTACAAACTCAATTCTCTCGAACAGGTGAAGATACCGTCCTTGAACGACTGAGGGTCTTGGAAAACATTAAAGGGTTTTCTCAAGGAGACTTTGACACTCGTCTATCTGCTAAAGCAGAGGAACGTCGGGTGCGGGAAGTCACAGAATTGATGAAAGATGCCAGTACGATCCTGACGACAGGATTGGAAGTCCGGCAAGGCAAAGACAAGAAAATATTGAAAGGCCCGATGGATTCAGTCCATTATTTCCTGGAGAAAAGTCATTCTGTCGTGGCTCCGGTTTCAGGTTCCCGTTTATCGGGAGAGATAACACAGGATGGGGAGGACTTCACCCGCCGATATGAAAGAGTTGAAGCTGACCCTATGGCAGGGATCGGTCAACACACAGGACTGACTCAGATTGACATTGCTACGAATGGGGCCCGAAAATTCGAACTGTGGATTCACGCTGCTTTTACCGGTGGGATGAAGTCTACTTGGATTTTAAACTGGATTTACAATCAAGCTATTTACCATTTACACTCCAGTTTGCTGTTCAGCTTAGAAATGCCTTATGTGCAGTGCCGGAACCTATTATACGGAATTCATTCAAGTCATCCCAAGTTTCGTCTGATTCGGTATTTCCTTGGTCTTCAATCCAGTCCGTCGGATACTGTGGGTTTGGATTATGAAGCCATTCGAGATGGGATTCTTGAGCCTAATGCCAGACGTTTCTTGTTCGATTATGTTGTGAAGGATCTCAACGGCAAAATGGTTGATGTGGATACCTGCCCCCTGACCGGCAAAAAATACATTGACCCCCAAACTAAAGAACAGTTGACTTGTACCGTAGATGAATTTGGGAAACCTTATCCGAAGGCCAGTGAGTACGGTAAAATCCACATTGAGATTGCTGACCCGACTAAAATGGATTTCACGATGGATAATCTCCGGCAAAGGGCCGAACTTATCTATTCCAAAACCCCCTTCAGGATGATTGTCATCGATCATGTCAGTTTGGTTGCCCCTCGTAAGTGGGTATCGAGCCGGACTGATCGAGATAATGAGGTCATTCGTGACACGAAGAAATTGGCCATGTCCTTCAATCG
>Ga0114918_10001404_pt1 | contig 21548 bp, 19 predicted proteins | sample LantaG_FD_87015 | JGI IMG/M metagenome (GOLD analysis project Ga0114918, IMG submission 87015) | Deep subsurface microbial communities from Baltic Sea to uncover new lineages of life (NeLLi) - Landsort_02402 metaG | ecosystem: Environmental > Aquatic > Marine > Oceanic > Sediment | place... | reverse complement strand
CCGCCTCTTCGTTCTCCCACCCTCCCCCTGCCCCCCCTTCCGTGGCGGCGCCCCCGGGCCCGCCGGGCCGCCGCCGGGGAGGAGAGGTGAGGTGGGTGTTTTTTTTTTTTTTTTTTTTTGTAAAATTTCTCTCGCTCGAGTTCCATCTCATCAATCACTTTTTTGTTTCTCTTTTTTCCTCTTTCCAAACTTTTCGATTTTTTCAAAGCGATGCTCTCCCCTCGGGCGTCATCCTCTGCCGGCGCGGGCATCGAGGCCTTCGCCCCGGACCTCTCCGCGCTGGCGGCGGAGGCCAGGAAGCCGGACTCTGTCCTCCCCGGATGGCTGGCGAACGTCGCCGCGGCCGGGAGAGGGGCGTCGGCGTCGACCGCGGCCGGCGTCGCCGTGGCCGAGAAGGCGGAGGACGCCCTGGGCGCGCTCGATTCTCTAGAGGAGGCGAGTGACGACTCTCACGCGCAGGCGGAGGAGACTGCGATCCAGGTAAGAGAAGAGGAAGGAGGGAAAAGGGTGAAAAGGCATTGAAGAGCAATCAAGGAAAAAGAGCATCGATGACAACGACGGTGGAACAAAAACAACCTCAAAACTTCCTCTCTCTCGCTCACATACAACTCACTTGACTCTCTCCCAGGCTGTGCTCGACGCCTTCCTCGCGGCAGCCACGTCGCACCCCCCAGCTCCCACCCGCGTCGCCGCGGCCGGCCTGGCCGGGATAGCGAGGCTCGCTGCGGCGGCGACGGCCGCGGGGGGCAGGCCCCACTTCTTGCCTCCGGGCGCCAGGGCCGCCGGCGCCGCCCTCGACGCCGTCTGCTCTCTCGCGGCCTGCCCCTCGGCCGACGACTCCGTGAGGCTGCGGTGCCTGCAGGCCGTGGCCGTGCTGTCGCAGGTGGGCCCCGTCGCCGACTCGCCGGGGGGCGTGGGGGCTCTGCTCGGGGCGGCGGGGAGGGTTTTGGCAGAGAGCTCTTCTTCTTCTTCGGCGGCAGCAGGAAACGCTGCCGGTGGCGCTGGCTTCTCCTCTTCTTCTGCTTCCAGCAAGAGCGTTGGCGCCGCCGTCCTCAGCGCCGCGACGGGAGGCGAAGTCATCGCTGGAGGAACCGGAGGCGCTTCGAATTCCTCGTCGACCCCTTCGAACTCGCTCTCTGCGACGGCCGCGGCCACCGTGAGGCAAGTCGTCGCCGTCGCCTTCGAGCGCGCCGCGGCCAGCCCTCCCGGGTCGCCCGCGCGAGCGGCGGCGCTCGCCGTGCTTTTCGACCTCTGCGCGCTGGCCTCGAGCGGGGGGGACTCGGCGGCAGCAGCAGCTGGAGCGGCCTGTGCTTCTTCTTCAGATCCGACCTCCACCTCGACCTCGAATTCGATGGCCTCGGAGCCTCCTCCTCCGCGCTGGGCGCGCGGCGGCCCGCGGGCCTCCCGCTCTCACGGCCTCGCCCTGCTCGACGTCGCGCTGGCCGCCGGCGGTGCCGCGCTGGCCTCGACGGACCAGGCCTTTGCCGAGGCCGTGAGGACGGCGGTGAGGCTCGCGCTGCTGACGGCGCTGCAGGCCTCCCTCTCCGGCGACGACGAGGAGGACGAGGGCGAGGGAGGAGGAGGAGGAGGAGAGGGAGCGGAAGGAGGAAGAAGTCGAGAAATGAACGACGGAAACAACTCTTCCGCGCCTCTCTCCCCCACCTCTGCCTCTTCCTCCTCCGTGCCCCACCCCCCTCTCTCCCGCTCCGAGCGCGCCGAGCGGGCGGCCTACCACGCTTCCTTAGCCGCGGACGCCGTCGCGGCCCTGCGCGTCGCCCGCAGGCTGCTCCGCGACGCGCACTCGGCCCTCGGCGCCCGCTCGGCGCCGCTCGTGGGAGTCCTCGCCGCCGGCGTCAGGGGAGGAAATTATACGCGCTCTTCTGCCGGCTGCCCGCCCTGGCAGCGCGCCGCGGTCGCGCGCGTGCTCCGCGACCTGTGCGGGGACGGGGAGCTGCTGCTGTTCCTGTGGTCGGAGTTCGACTCGAAGGCCGGAGGAGGAGGGGGAGCGGGAGGAGGAGGAGGAGGGGCGGCAAACGCCTCGATCCCTTCGCAGCAGCAACAGCGCCCCCGCGCCGCGGCCTCGGTGATCCGAGCCGCGGCCGACGCCGTCGTCCAGGCCACGTTCCCTTCAACTTCGAGCGAAACCGGAGGAGGAGGAGGACCGAGCGGCGTCGGGGACCTTCGCTGGCTGGCGTCCGCGGGCGAGGGCGGCGCCAACGACGGCGACGCCGGCGCGAGCGGGAGCGGGAGCTCCTCCTCCTCGACCTCAACCGCCTCTCCTCCCTCGACTGCCGCCGTCGTCGCCAACGCCGTCGTCGCCGCCACCACCCTGGCCACCACGGCCCCCGGGGGACGCGCCGGGGCCGCGGCGGCGCAGGCGGCCGCAGCAGCCGACGCCGCGGCGGCGACGAGGGCCGCGGGCCTGTGCGCCGAGGGGCTGCTGGAGTTTAGCTCGACCGTAGCGAGGATCGCCGACGAGTGCTCCAAGTCCCCTGCTGACATGGCCGCCCGCGCCGCGGCGACGGCGGGCCTGCTCTCTGACGCGTGGCGCCCGGCCTCGGACGCGCTCGTCGCGCTGATCCTCGCTTCCTCGTCTCCAGACCAGCAGCAGCAGCAGGGAGGAGGAGGAGCGACAACGACGGCGGCGATGGCGACGGAGAACGAAGCCTCCGCCGCGGCCGCCAACAGGGCCCTCCGCGCCCTGCAGTCCCTGGCCAGGGCAGCGGACGCCCTGGGAGCCGCGGGACCCCGCGATGCGCTGCTGGCGAGGCTCGCGGCGCTCTCTCTGCCCGCGGCGGCAGCGGCGGCGGCGGGCCTCTTCGAGGAAGTCGAGGGAGGAGGAGCAGGGAACGAAAGCGAGTTTTCTTCTCGAAACCTCTCCGCGGGGCTCGCGTCTTCTTCTTCCTCATCATCAACAGCACCAGGAGGAGGAGCCTCTTCCTCCTCTTCTTACTCGGTGCTCTCCAGGGCTCTGTCAGCGACGAGGTCGGCGCTCGGAGGCAGCAACGACGGGAGCGGAATAGGAATCGGAAGCGGCGCCCCTCCCTCGTTCGCTGCAGAAATCGGCAACGAGAATGTTTCCTCTTCTTCTTCCGACGCCCTCCACCTGGGACCCATCCACGTCCAGGCCTTCCGCGCGCTCTTCAACGTCTGCAACGCCCTGGGTGGCTCTCTGACGGAGCCCAGGTCGTGGAGGGCGCCCCTGGCAGCGGTGGTGAGGCTCGACGCGGCGCTGGCGGCCCCGGGGACGACCGCGGCGTGCGACGGCGGCGAGGAGGAGGCCCAGAAGATGATGATGATGATGACGACGGCGACGGGTTCGAGCTCGAGCTCTTCTTCCTCTTCGAGGGACCTGGCCGTGCTGCGCGCCTCGGCGGACCAGCTCTTCGCGGCCTCGGCTGGGTTCGGCCCGCCCTCGTCCTCGCGGGGAGAAGAACGAGGCGGGGAGGACAGGGAAGCAGAGAGAGAAGACCCCTCGACCGCACCGGCGGCGGCGGTTGCAGCGATGGTCGACGCCCTCTCCTCGATCTCCGCCCGCTCTCTGCGGCCGGGGGGCGCCGCCTCCTCGCCCTCGTGCGCGAGGCTCCACGCGCTGCAGAGGATGGCGGACGTCGTCCTCGCCAACGTCCGAGGCGGAGGCAGCGGAAATGCTTCTTCTGCTGCTGCTTCCGCCGCTTCCGCGCTCGAGGCGCTCTGGCCCCGCTTCGCAAGGAGCGCCGGCGCGGCCCTGCGCTCCCCCCTGCCCGGGACCAAAGCCGCCGCCCTGGACGCGCTGGGCAGGGCCGTCGAGGGAGCATTGGATTTGGTCCACCAGCAGCAGCAGGCGGAAGAGGCTTCTTCTTCGGCTTCTTCTTCGGCCTCGGCGGCGGCGGCGGATGCGCTTCTGCTCGGCGGGCTCGCCGTCGCTTACAGCTCCGCTTCTTCGTCCTCCTCCTCTTCCTCTTCTTCCCTTTCCCCCGAGTCCTCCGACGACGCCCGCTGCGGCCTCCTGGGGATCGTCGCCGGCGCCCTCTCAAGGCACGGGGAGGACCTGTCGGCCGCCGGGTGGGACTCGGCGCTGGCGCTGCTGGCGAGGGTGCCCCTCGGGGAGCAAGGAGAGGGAGAGAGCGAAGGAGTTTCTACCTCGACCTCTTCGACGCCCTCGTCGCCGGCCGTCGTCCGGGCCGGCTTCTCCGCGGTGCAGGCAGGCGCGGACGCGGCCTCGTGCCTTCCGCCGAGGCTCGCCGCGGCCCTGTTCTCGGCCTGCGTGTCCTACGTCAGGCAAACCGCGGACGTCAACGTGTCCCTGTCGGCGCTGGGCGCGATGTGGTCGATGGCCGACGCTCTGCTGAGGATGGCGCAGCAGCCTCGGCTTCAACAACCTCAACCTCAACCGCCGACGCAAGCGCAAGCGCAGCTGCAGAGACCCGCGTCTTCGGGTGGCGTCAGAGCTCCTCCAGCTTCCTCCTCCTCCCCCGCTTCTTCCTCTCCTGCTGGCTCTTCTACTGCTGCTTCTCCTGATAGCGCTTCTACCTCCGCGGCGGCGGCGGCGGACGCCTGCTGGCGGGAACTGCTCGCGGCGCTCTCGGACGCCGGCGCGACCGACGCGCGCGCCGAGGTCCGGGACGCCGCGGCCCGGACGCTTTTCTCGGTGCTGGCCTCGGCCGCGCCCTCGCTCTCGCCCGCCGGGTGGTCCCGGGCCCTGGGCGGGGCCGCGCTACCGTTGGCGAGGAGGGTTGCCAAGAGGGCGGCGGCGGCGCCCTCTGCTGCTGGAGGAGCAGTAGGAAACCCTGCCTCTGCTGGCGAACAGCAGCAGCAGCAGCAGCAGCAACACCACTCGCGGGACTCGGAGCGCAAGCGCTGGGACGAGACCCTCGCGATCTCGCTGTCGGGCTTCGCCAGGCTGCTGCGAGGCGGCAGCGCCGTCGCCATCGCCTCCGCTCCCGGGTTTGCGTTCGCGGTCGAAGGGGGCGGAAGCGGAAACGCTGCTGCTGCTGCTTCTTCGTGGTGGGACGAGCTCGCTTCGATCGCCGAAGGGGTTCTTTCCTGCGGCGGCGTGGCCAGGGACGGCGCCGCGGCCTCTGCCAGCAGCGGCGTGCCGGCCGGACGGGAGCTGGCCACCGCGGCGATGTCCGTGGTCGCGGCGGCGCTGGAGGGCATCGGGGGGCAGCAGCAGGGCGGCGGGGGCGAGCCGAGTCCGAACCCCATCCCCCAGACCGCGGCCGTGCGAGCGCGCGCTCTCGCGGCGCTCGCCGTCGCCGTCGAGGCCTCCTCGAGGCCGGACGTCTTCCGCGTGCCGCTGTCGACCCGCACCGAGCTGGCCGCCACGCTGGCTTCCTTAGCCTCCCCGGCCTCGCCAGCGGCGGGCTCGCTGGGGCTGGGTGACGTGGCGACGCTGCTTGCCGGGTTGGCGGCGCTCGCTGCCGCGCCGCGCTCTCCGTCGGACCCGCCGCTGCCGAGCTCGCATTCTTCCTCTTCTTCATCCGCTGCCTTTTCGCTCTCGACGAGGCCGATCTCCAGCTCCGGCTCTTCTGGTGCTTCTGCTTCTAGTTCTTCTGCTTCTTCCACCTTCGGGGCAGCCGCCAACGCGGCCGGGGCGGTGCCCCCCGTCGCCCGCGCGGTGCTCTCGGCCTTACCCTCGCTCGCGCCGCCGGCCAGCGACGCGCTGTGGCCGGCCCTGCTGTCGGTGCCCGCCGCCGCCGTCGCGGGCTTCTCCGCGGTGGTGAACTCGACCTCGAACTCGGGCAGCAGCAGCAGCCTTTCGACGGCGGAGGTGACGGCGGCTGCGGCGACGGCCGCTGCCGGGGCGCTGGCGCTCGCGAGGCTCTTTTGCGGCTCGCCTTTCTCGAGCTCGAGTTCAAATCCTTCCTCCTCCGACAACAGCAAGCAATGGGGCGACAACGCCCTCCCTTGTCCGCCCGCCTCGGCCCGCGCCTCCTGCCTGGCGATGGTGGCCGCGTCCCTCGCGCCGGCCCTGGAGGCGAGGCACGAGGTCGCCGCGGCGGTGGTGGGCGTCGCCGCTGGAGCAGTAGGAAACGGAAATTCGACGACGACGGCGACGACGACAGCGGCGACGGCCGCGACGAAAGCGTCGGCGGAGACGACGACGACGACAACAACAGCCCCGACAGCCGCCGCTCTCTCCCTTCCCGCAGCTTCCCGCCGCGCCCTGTGGAGGATCTCGGCATCGGCTCTCGTCGACGTCGTCGCCGCCGGGGTCCCGGCCCTTGCCTCGGAAGAGGCAGCAGCGAGGAAGGAGAAGTTACAAGGAGCGTCGAATGGAAGCAGCGGCTTCGGCGGCGGCGGCGGCGATGGAAGCAGCCAAACCGTCCGCGACGCGCTCTCGGCGCTGGAAATCGCCTTCCGCGCCCTTCTCGTGCCCCCCACGGTCGCCGTCGCGGCCTCCTCGGCGGACGTGGCGCACGTCTCGAGCGGCAGCGGCGGCGGCGGCGGAAGCACTTCGGGTCTGCTCTCGCCGAAGAGGCCGGGCTCCGCAACGATGGCAGCAGCGGCGACAGTGGCGGCCTCGACCTCGACCGCGGCCTCCAAAATCATGCCCGCTGCGGCCGACGCCGACGACGCCGAGGCCGAGGCCCTCGCCGTCGACGCCTTATGTGACGGCGTGCTGCTCGCCGGGGGACCGTGCTCTTCGGCGAACGCGAACGCTTCGGGCTCTTCGAACTCGCCTCTCCTCCTCCTCGCGGAGGTCACCCCGCTCGAGGCGCTCTCTCCGCTCGCGGCGGTGCTCTCCGACGCCGCGCTGCGCCCTCCCGAGTGCGATATCAGGGGAGGAGAGGGCCGGTTCTTCGGGCAGCTGTGCCTGCGGAAGCTACACTGCCTCGTCGACGACAGCAGCAGCAGCAACGAAGGGAGCGGAGGGAGCGGAAGCGGAGGGATCGGGGGAGGAGGAGCGACAGCAGCGGCGATGGCGGTGGCGGCCGCGGCGCTGCCCCACTACTCTTCTGCCTGCCGCGCCGCGCTCGAGAGGGTCTCCGCCCCGCACTCGAAGCCCGGGACGCGGAGCCTCGAGCTCGCCGCGTGCGCCCTGGACTCGGCGCTGTCGCTGGCCGTGAGCCCCGGGGCCGCCGACGCGGCGCTGCTGGGAGGAGGAGGAGGAGGAGGAGGGAACGCGGCCGTCGCCGCACTGCTCGCGCTCAGGCGAGCGGCAGTGGCAAACAGCGGCAGCAGCAACACCTCTCCTCCGCGGCAGCCCGAGAGGTCGCACCTGCTCCTGCTTCACGCGCCGCTGGTCAAGGCGGCCTCCACCGCAGCGGACGCGAGGCTCAGGGCGTCGGCCGGGGAGGCGCTGGCGCTGGCGGGGGAGCTGCTCGGGCTCGAGTAGGAGAAAGGAGAGAAAGAAAGAAAGAGAACGAGAATGAGTTTTTTTTTGAATTTTTCTTTTTCTTATTTTTTTACAGCCCGCCCTCCCTCCGCAGTTAAAATCCTAAAAAAACTACACTTGTAACAAAAGAACGTCGTCAAGTCGAGAACGACGATGCCCGCGATATAATAATGACTCCCAGTTGAATGAGAAGGCTGCTGCGAGGGATCGACAAGTTTTTTTTCTTTTTTGGAAAAAATCTCTCACCTCCGCAGCGAAGGAGAGAGCAGCAGCACCGGAGGCGGAGAGACGGACGGCGACTTCACTCCTCCTCCGATCGACGACGCGCGCCTCGCGAGCTTCTGCTGCTGCTGCTGCCATCCCGGCGAGTTGAGCAGGTTGCTGCCGCTGCCCACGGCCGGCGACAGTGGCGGCCTCAGCGAGGGCGGAGAGGAGGTCACCGACCTCCGTCCCGTGGAGGAAGAGGCCGCCGCGAGCGCCGCGAAGGAGGCCAGGTGCCTCATCGAGTCCTCGGCCGACGGCAGAGGTTCGCGCGGGGGGGTCGGCGAGGAGGCGAGGCGGCGGGAAGAGGCTTGTTGCTGCTGAGGCTGCTGCGGCGGCGGGCGAGGGAGCGGAGAGAGGGGAGCAGCAGCTGCTGCTGCTGCTGCTGTCCTTGTCTCTTCTGCGCTCTTCTTCCCTCCTCCTGCTCCTGCTCCGCCGACGGACACCTCGACGCGGAAGAGGCCTCCGAGCAGCTCGAGCGCGACCGCCTTCCTGGTGTTCTTCTTCTTCTGGAGTTGCCTTACGGTTTCGTCGCCGCGGCTTGCTCTTCCGCTCGTCGATTGCGTGCTTGCCGCTGCTGCCTCTGCGTCCTCTTCCCTCGCCGCGCCTCTCCCGTTCTCCACGTCTTCTCCTTCTCCGTTTTCCACGAAATGCACGCGAGGAGCCCACGCGGCGACGCGAGAAGCCGCCGAAGCGAGCCCCCGGGCCCTGCGCGCGAGCTTGGCGACGGGCAGGCGCGATGACGCCGCCGCCGAAGAAGAAGAAGAAAAGGCATGCATGCCAATTCGCTTTTGTTTCGGTTTCATCGTCGCCGCGGCCTCGAGGAAGAGCACCCTCGCCTTCCCTCCGAGCCTCGCCACGCTCCTGAAGGCGAGCCTCTGCAGCTTGTGAGTCGAGGCGGAGTCGAGCAGCGCGGCGACGGCGCGAGAGGCGTGCAGGGAGACGAACGCGAGCGCGCCAGCGACGGCGGCGGCGCCGTGGCGGAGGACGAGCGAGGCGAGGAGCCTCGCGCCGGCCTGCGTGGAGGCCAGCGCGGTGGCCGTGTGGGCCGCGAGGGCCGCGAGGGCCAGGGAGGCTTTCCTCTTGTGGTTTGGGCGGTGGTGGTGGTGAGGAAGAGGAGGCATTGCGTGGCTGAGGAAGCGCGAAAAGGGGTCTCCAAGAACGAGGAGTTGAAGGAGAGAAAAAATGAAGAAGCAAGCAGCAGCGGAGGTTTAAGAAGAAAAATAAAATCAGAAATCGAAGAGAGCAAGAATAGTAAAAACGCTCCTCCCCCCAAAATGTCAACCAGCGAGGTCGTCTCCCACTCCCTCGCCCCTTCAGAAGATAGCTACGACCATGAAGAAGAGGAGCCATGGAGCGACTCTGAAGAAGAAGCGGAAGAGGAGGAAGAGGACCTGCGAGAATACGGCCTGACGCCCTCGCTGCCGACGATGACCGCCGAGGCATTTGCCGGCGACGTCGACGACGACGAAAACGAAACCATCGTCGACGAGTCCGAGTGCTTCTCCGCTGCCCTGGCTTACCTGGCTTCGGTCAGGCTCGAGGCCAAGAGCGTGCCGCAGACCGTGGTGGCCGAGTCGAGGAAGAAAGAGCGAGATGGAGGAGGAGGAGGAGGAGAAGAGCGAGAAGGAAAGGCGCCGACGGCAGCAGATCGAGCGTCGTCGCCGTCGTCGTCGTCTCCCCCTCCTTCGACCTCCTCCTCTTCCTCCTCCTCTCCCGCCTCTCCCTCCGACGCGGTCTCCCTGGCAGACCCCTGGCTCCAGGCCTTCCTGGAAGACTTCGCCGAGCTCCGCAGGTCGATCCAGGAGGCCCGGGAGGTCGAGCACAGGGACGCGTGGAGGCTCGGCGGGGTGGAAGGGAAGAGGAAGGGAGGAGGAAGCGGAAGGGAAGAGGAAGAAGAAGAGCTCGTCCTCCCTCGCTCGTGGCGGCAGGCGCTGGACCTCTCTCGAGAGAAGAAGAAGAAGAAGAAGCTTCGGCAGAGCCCGGAGAAGCTTCGGCAAACGACGCCCGGCGCCCGCTTCTTGGCGTCTCTGCCGCAGCCTGAGGTCGTCGAGGCCCTGGAGTGCGTCGCCGAGGCCGTGCGCGAGTTCCAGGAAGAAAGAGAGGAAGGAGAGAAAGAAGAGGAAGTCGAAAAAGAAGAGGAAGTCGAGAAAGAACAAGGAGACGAAATTCCCATCATCACCCCCGCCGTGGCTCTCTGGACCTTCTCTCTCGCCGCCAACCTCGAGAGGCCCGTGCCCCCGCACGCGTCCGCGGCGCTCTCCGCGCTGGGGAAGGCCGCAGGAGCGGAAGCGAAGAGGTTGAGGAAGAAGGGAGTTGGCGTCGGAGAAGGCGAGGAAACTTCTCTTCGTCCTTTCGCCTCCTCGTCTTCTCCTTCCCCGCACGCCGCGGTCGTCGCCGCGGTCTGCGGCGCCTACTTCGTGCAGTGCGAGGAGCTCTCGAGGGCAGCGAAGGAGGGCTGGCCCTAGCTGTAGAATTTGTGAACTGTAAAAAATTTAAAGATTTTTTTCGTTTTTTTTTCATCTAAAAAAAAAAAAAATCTCTCTCTTTCTCTCTCTTCCTCCCTCCCTCTTTCAAGTGAACGCGCTCGCGGCCCTGTCGAACGCCTCCTCCATCGCAGCAGCGGCCACCGCCACGGGGTGTCCCGGAGCAGTCGAAACAAGCTGCCCGCGGTGCCTTCCCGAGGCGGCGTGCTTCCCGAGATGAGCGGCCGCCGCCGCAGCGCAGCACAGCGCGTCGCCGGACTTCGCGTCTTTCGCGAAAGCGTCCAGCGCGCTCCTCTCTGCGGCCTCCCAGTCCCTGCACCTCAGGGCCGCCGCCGCGGCATCGGCCGACAGGCGAGGGCTGGCCCCGAACCTGTCGGCGAGCTCGCCGTAGATCTCCCTCGCCTCTTCGGCGCGGCGGCCCCCGAGCGCCAGCCCCACCCAGGCGGCGGCCAGGGTGCCGAGCGCGCCGTCGTCGTCCGAGGAAGCGAGGTCGGCGGCGGCCGCCTCGGCCAGCTCGGGCCTGTCGGCGGCCAGCAGGGCCTGGACGGAGATGGCGCGGAGTTCCGGGGAGAGAGGTGGTTGGCGAGAGCCGCCGCCGCCGTGGCAGGCGCGGAGCGCGCCGACAAAGTCGCCGTTGCCAAGCGCGAGCGCCGCCGCGAGCGCGCGGGTCGTCGCGCAAGACGAGGCGTCTCCGGAAATCCACTCGGCGAACTTCGCCTTCGCCTCCTCCGGCGTTGTCTTCCCAGCGCGGAGGCTGGCGAGGAGCTTGATCGCCTGCAGGGGCTGCGGGGCCGAGGCGGGGATGTCGTTGATGACCATCTGTTTTTTTTTTAGGAGGAGGAGGTCGAGGTTGAGGGGGAAAAGAAGGGAAAAAAGGCGAAGCAGCATCGTCGAAAGAGACTTTTCTCCGCCCGAAGAACGCGCCGCTTCTGCTCCGCCTTTCGCCAATCCGAGCACGCCAGGACGCGTCTCTCGATCGTTGCTTCCTATTCCCTGAACAGGAGAGAGATAAGAACGCCAGAAAGAGAGCGGACACGGGTTCATTCTGCCGAGTGCTTTTTTCTCTGCTTTTCCATTGTCAATCGCGCAATCGAATCGATGGCCTTCTTTCCTTTCAACTCCCTTCTTCTTCTCTTCTCACCTCGTGGCTCCCCAGCTCCACGTAGCACCGGAACACGAACGCGTCCCGCTCCAGCGCCGTCACGTCGTCCAGCCCCTCTAGGTCCGCCGCGTCGGCGATGGCGGCCTGGTAGGCCCCGACGTAGAAGGAGTTCCTCGTCGTCCAGAGCAGGTCGGCGCCCGAGTCGGCTTCGGCCATCGTTTCTTTTTTTCTTCTTCTCTGCTGCTGTTGCTTCGCTGCTGCTGCGGTAGTAGAGCTGGACGCTGCCTCTCTCTCGCGCGGTGAGGGGGAGACGAAGAACGACAAGAAGAGCTCCTCGTGAAAAGCGGAACGCGAAAAGAAGAAGAGTGAAGAAAAGATGAAGTCCGAAAAAATAAATCAAAACACTTTTTCGATCTCAACACTTTTTCGAAAGAAGAAGAAAAAAACTAGCCTTTTCCTCCCCCTTTTTCGCGATGTCCGCCCCGCCGCTGGGCACGCTCTTCGCGCTCCCGGAGTCTCTGTTCGAGGGGGCGCGTCCGCTGGGAGCAGCGTCAGGAGCAGGCGGAGCCACGGGAGACGCAGGAGGAGCAGCAGCAAGAGGCGAGAGCAAACACATCGGCGATCCGACGGCGGCGGCGACAACGACCAGCGAACCTTCTTCGTCCTCGACGTCTTCCTCTTCCGCCGCTGCCCTCGACGCCGCCGACGCCGCCGGGCTCACCTGCGCCTGCTGCGGCGTGGGAACGCGCGGCAGCTCTTTGGCCCCCTTCGCGACCCCGGAGGCCCAGCGGGAGCACTTCCGAGGGGACTGGCACCGCCTGAACGCGAGGAGGAGGGCAAAGGCTTTTTCGGCTTCTTCTTCGCCTTCTTCCCGCTCTGCTGCTGCTCTCTCGACGACCTTCGCGCCGCTGAGCGAGGAGGCCGCCGCGGCGCTGCTGGAAGGAGGAGGAGCAGACGCCGGCAACGCGAGCGACGTCTCGAGCCTGTCGGGGTCGGACAGCGAAAGCGACGAAGAGGGCGACGACGAAGAGAGCGACGACGACGATGACGACGGCGGCGGCGGCGGCGGCGGCGGCGGCCGAAGAAAACGAAGCGCGGCTTCGTCTTCTTCCTCCTCCGCTCTCGTCCCGCTCGTCTCCGCCGACGGCAGCACGCCCTTTGCCCTCTGGCGCCCCCTGCTGTTCGCCCCGCGAAAGGCCTCGGAGGTCGCGGCGGCGACCGCGGCCGCTGTCCTCCGCGCCGACAGCCGTTGTTGGGCCGTCGTCTTGGCCAAGGGCGGGCACTTCGCCGCCGCCGTCTTCGACGTCTCCACGCCGCCGAAGCGAGGCGAAACCCCCGAAAAGTACCCTAAACCCTTGGCCCACGGCACCGCGCACCGCTACGTCGTCAGGGCCAAGGCCGGGGGGAGGCAGTCGACCAAGGACGCGGCCGGCGGCGGCGCCGGCGCGATCAAGAGCGCGGGCTCGTCGCTCCGGAGGTACAACGAGCGCGCGCTGGAGGCGGACATAAGGAAGACGCTTGCGGACTTTGGTGACCTTCTATCGAAAGAGAAGTGCTCGCTGATCTTCGTGCATGCTCCGGGGCAAGCCAACGCGGCTTCGCTGTTTGCGACTTCGAGCTCGAATTCGACAGAGACGGCAGCAAACCTCTTGAGGAAGGGCGACCCTCGGATCCGCTCCGTGCCCTTTGCGGTTCGCAGGCCCACGCTGAGCGAGGCGGGGCGCGTGGCGCGAGGCCTGCTGACGGTCCATTCCGTTTCGCTGGTCTCGGAAGAGAAGAAAGAGGAGAAAGAGAGCGGAGAGAAGGTGGCTGCGAAGCAAAAGAAGAAGGAAGCGGCGGCGGCAGCGGCAGCAGCTTCTCAACAACGACAGCAGCAAGAAGAAGAGGCTGCTCTCCCGCTCCTCCTCCCGGACCCGCCGCTGGTCGCCGCGGCCAAGGCCGGCGACGCCGAGCTCGTCGCCACTCTGCTGGCCGAGTTCGCCGCCGGTGACGGGGGAAGAAACGGAGGAGGAGACGGGAGAAGCAGCAGCAGCAGCAGCAGCGAGGGCCCGGCGCAGCGGGAGTCGAGGCCCGGGGGCCGGACGGCGTACGACTGCGCATCCACCAAATCCGTCCGCGACGCCTTCCGCAGGGCCGCCGCCGTGGCGCTGGAGGAGGCGGAGGCCGCCGGGGCGAGCGAGGAGACGAAGGACGCGATCGCGGCCGCCTGGAGCGCCGCCGGGGTGCCCTCGGCGCTGACGCCGGAGATGGAGGCGGCGCAGCAGGCCAAGGCCGCCGAAAAAAAAGCAAAGCTGCGAGCTGCGGAGAAGGAGCGCAAGAAGAACACCGCTGCCAAGAAGGCGGCACAGGCCGCTCAGGCCGCTGCGGAGGAGGACGCCGCGATCGAGGCCGCGGCGGCGGAGGCCGCAGCTTTGAGCTTAAACAAGTAAGAGAGAGAGTTTTCTTTTCGGGTTTTTTTATTTTCGTTCGAAAAAAGAAAAAAGAAAAAAAACTCAACCTCGACCTCGACCTCGACCTCGACAACACCAAAACCAACTTCCTCAGGGTAAAGAAGCAAGACTAGCAGCAGCCGGCGCAACCCTCGCGCGCGACGCTGGCCAAGAGGGAGCAGATGGCAGCCGCGGCCGAGGCGAGGCTCAAGGCCGCGAGCGCGCGGCAGCAGCTTTGGTGAGAGAAGAAAGAAGAAAGAACAAGAGGAGTGGGAGAGTTTTTTCTTCTTCTCCTCCTCCTCCTCTCTCTCTCTCATTCTCGCTTCAATTTCAACTCTTCTCTTCCTCCCTCTCTTTCTCTCTCTCCAGGTGACGGCGCGGCGGCGGAGAAAGCCTTCTTCTGCTCCTCCTCTTCCGAGCGGCAGCAGCGGGCGGAGGATAGCAGTGGCGGCGGCTGCAGCAGCTTTGGCGGCGGCGGTGGCCTTCGCGTTTCGAGGAGGAGATCGACAAAGGAGGAGGAAGAAGAAGAACTAGCAAAAAAAGATGTAACAAAAAATCTCAAAGCCTTCATTTGTGCCAACTTTCATGTCGCCTTCGTTTTTTATTGAAAAAACTCGGTCGAGAGAGAAAGCCGATGAGAGAGAGCTTTTGCTTTTCATCGACGGAATTGTCGACGAACTTTCCCTCGTTCTCGGTAAAAAAAAATCGGCTTTGGCTTTGCTCTTTTTTTCCGGGGCGACCTCTTTTGCTTTTCATTTTTTTTTTTTGCTTTCTTCAACAAAAGCGGGCGGAGCTCTGAGGCGAGTCCGCGAGCGCGAGCCCCCCCTCGCCCCTTCTCGGTCGACGGCGGCATTCGCATCGGAGGAGCGACAGGTGGATTGGAGTGTTCGATTGAGTGGCAGAAAGGCGCTGAGAAAAGAATGACGTCTTCGGCCATCATCAACGAATGCTCGATCGACGACGACGGCAACGCAGCGAGCGACGACGGAAGCGGCTCTTTCTCGTTCGCGTCGACGGCGCTCGCCCTGTCGTGCGACGAGCTCCCAAACTCGCCCTGTCTGCGAGTTGTGCGAGGCTCCAAGGTGAGAGATTGGTTTTGGGAGAGTTGATGGCGTTGGCGGTCTGGGGAGAGGCGATTGAAAGAAGAAGAGCGAGGAGCGCCGACGCGATCTTTTTTCTTTTCTTTTTTCGAAAATCCGACGTCTTTCGGCCTTCTTCCTTCTCTCTAACCGTTTTTCTTTCTCTCTCTCTCTCTCTCTCTCTTCTTCTTCAACCCCTACAACAACACCATCAGCGCTCGCTCTTCTTCTCGATGAGAGACGCCGCGACGGAAAAGAACGACTGTGAGCACGATGACGATGAAGATGACGACGATCAAGAAGACGGAGAAGAAGAGCAAGGGACGCCGAGCAAGAGGCCAAGCAAGTGCTCGCCTCCCGTCGCCGTCGCCGTCGCCGTTCAAAAAGCAATCGCGATAGTTGCTGCCGCCGCCGTTCCCACCTTTGCTCCTTCCGACGAGCCCCGCTCCCGCGCCGGGTCCGTCTCCTGCTGCGCCGTCGACGACGCCATCGGCTCGATTCGCATCGACGACGGGGAGGTCGGCGAGTTTGGCAGGGAGCGCTCGCTCGGCGCGGGCTCTTTTGCCGGAGGAGAAGACGACGACGACAAAGGAGCAGCAGCAGAAAAACCCACGAAAGGGCCCGACGAGACCCAGAACAACAACGACAACAACAGCAACAACTGCTTCTACTTCCAGCGCCACGCCGAGGCGCACAGGCCCGAGACCGTCGCCGAGGCCTGCTTCGACCTGCTGGCGTGCGACGAGTCCGCGGCTGACGTGCTGGCGTCGGCGCCGAAGCAGCGGGCGAGGGGCGTCGTCGTCGTCGAAGAGCGAGAGGAAGAGGAAGAGGAAGAGAAAGAGAAGGTCGGGGCCAGGGTCGACGAGAGAAAGGCTGCCATCAGAGTCGAAGCCGAAGCCGAAGCCGAGGCTCTTCTTCCGGCAGCGCCTCCTCTTCTCCCGCAGCAGCATCCCCCCGACTCTGAATCGGGCTCCGACTCCGAAGACGATGACGATTCCGATGACGACGAAGAGCGCTCCCTGGCGAGAGAGACGGAGCTGCGAGAGCTGCTGGGAAACCTCCTCGACGCCGAGGGCGACGCGAGGCTGGGCTTGGCCGGCGCGCTGCTCGAGCGGCACGGCCCCCCCTCTTTCGCCTTTGGGCAAAAGCCTTGCTCTTTCGACGGCGACTTCAACGACGCGAGCCCCTTGGAGAGCATCGATGCCGCTGCTTCGTCCTCGTCCGTCGACCACCTCGACGCGCGCGCCAGGGCCCTCACCGTGGCCTGGCTCGCAGAGGTCGCCTCCGACTCGCGCTTGCACTCGGAGACGCTGCATCTGGCCGTCGGCCTGCTCGACAGGTTCCTGGCCGCCTCGCCCGCGCGGGTCCCGCGCCGAGCGCTGCAGCTGGCTGCTGCGGCGGCTGCGCTGATCGCGGCCAAGCACGAAGGGGAGGAGCACGGAGGACACGGCAGCGGGCTCGCCGGAGGGGACGGAGGAGGCGGGAGCGGCATCGGAAGAACAGGAGGGGGGCCGACGCCGGCGCGGCTCGCTGCCGCGGCCGACCACTGCTTCTCCGCCGGGGACATCGCCCGCATGGAGGGGGCCATCCTGCAGGCTCTGGGGTTCCGCGTGGGGGCTCCCACGTCCGCGTCGTTCTCGGCGGTGCTGTGGAGGCTCGCGTCGGCGTCGAAGAAGAAGACGAGCGGCGAGAAGAAGAAGACGAGCGGCGGCGAGGAAAAGAGCAAGAAGAAGAGCGGCAGCGGCGGCGGCGAGAGGGCCAGGGCCCGCAGGGAGCGCGCGCGCTCCTCCTACCTGCTCGAGCTCGCTCTCCTCGACCACTCGATGCTCGAGCACGCCCCTTCGGCGCTGGCCGCGGCGGCGATGCTGCTGGCGAGCGAGGCCGAGGCCGCGGCGGAAGCGGAAGAGGCCTTCGAGGAAGGAGTTGAAGAAGAAGAAGAAGTCTTCGGAGACGCGCGCTGCTCCGCCGCGGCCGCGGCCGCGGCCTCGGTCGCCGACGCCGCCTCTCTGCGCGCCGCGGCGGCGGACCTGGCCAGGCTGCACGCTGCGGCCGCGGCGTCGGCGCAGGAGCACGCGGAGGCCTACGCCGCTGCGAATGCGGCCGCGAACGCTGCTGCTGCTTCGGCTGCTGCTTCCTCTTCTTCTTCGCCGCAGCGACCTCATTATCAACCTCCTCTCGCCGTCTCCCTCCCGCCGCCGCGCCCCACCGACGTCATCTTTGCCCGATTCGCCCAGCACGAGTGGCTGGGAGTCGCGCTGCTTCCCCTGCTGCCCCGCGGGAGCCGTTGAAGAAGCACATTCATTCTAGAAAATAGAGAAGGAAAAAAAGAGAAAAAAAAGAGCGGTGCTCGGGGAAGCCCGAAACGGAAAAACTTTTCCAGAGTTTCTCCGTTTTTTTTTCTTCCGTCAGACAATTAACAACCACCTTTACCCTCACTTTTGTCTCTCCCCCCATCCACATTGCACCTTCCATTCTGACAGAAAGAAAGAAAAAAAGGCGGGGTGTCTTGGGGAGCTTTTCCCTCCTTTTTTTTCCTTAAAGTCCTTTTTGCGCCTCACACGCTGAACTTCCTCGTCTTTTTTTTTCCACACCTTTGTCGCCGCCGCGCCGCCGCGTTTTGATTCTTTATTTTTTTCCGATAGCAACAACAACACTAGAACAGACAACATCCTCACAGTTTCAGTTCAGGTTCAAATCTTCCTTTTGACGCGCGATTTTTCAACAAAACAACAACAAAAAAAACTCATCTCCGATCTGTCAACCAAAAAAATTCCGACGAACGAAAAAAAAACTCTTTCTCTCTTTTTGATTTTCCCTTTTTTCGTTGGTGTTGTCTTGGTTACAGGTCTTTCTCTCGCGCGTTGGGGGTGGCTGCGGTTGAGAAGAGGGAGTGGGAGGGGGTTGGAGGGAGGTGGATGTGGAGGGGAGTGCTGCTAGAAAAAAAATGAAAAACTTCTTCTCTTTCTTCTCTCTCTCTTTCTCTCTCCTCTTAATCCTGCGGCGCCTCGTTCGTCCCGTCCGAGCCCAGCCCGTAGAGGATCCCGCGGTGCTCCTCCAGCCCGGCAAGGACGTTCTCGGCCGTCGTCGCGCCGCCCCCGTTGCCTCCGGCGCCGCCGCTCTTGCTCTCGTGCCCGAGGCCGCCGGTGCCGCCAGTGCCGCCGTGCCCGCCGCCGTTGCTGCCGTTGCTGCTCTTGTCGTCCTTGTCGTCGCCCCCGCCGTCGCCATCGCTGCCCGAACCGCTCTCGTCCTTCTCTCCTCCTGCTCCTTTCCTCTTGCTGACGCCGTTGCCGTTGCCATTGAAGAAGGTGGCCGCCAGTTTCAAAAAGGTCGCGGCGGTCAGCAGCGAGTCGGAGCCGGCCTGGTGTTGAGGGCCAATCCTCTCCACTTCGAGCGTCTCCGCCAGCTTGTTGAGGCCACCGTGCAGCGAACCACAGAACTTCATCAGGTACTTGATGTCGTAGAGCGCTGGGAAATAAAGGCCCAGAAGCTCGAAGAAGCCCGCCTCGGTGGGAGGCAGAGGGGCGCACGTGAGCAATTTGAGAAGGTAGCCGAAGTCGTACCCCGAGTGGAAGGTGACCCAGTGGACCTCGTCACTGAGCACGACGCCGCTGGTCATCAGCAGCTCGCCGAAGCGGTGGACGTCGCACCCCTGCCCTTCCATCCGGCCAAAGTCGATCCCCGACGTCTTGAGAAGGTCGATGGAGTCCTGGGCAAACATGTCGTCGCCGAGACGAAACTCCCGGAAGTTGAACTGCCAGACCGCGAGCTCCCCGCCGACGCGCGGGAGGCGGCCGCGGGCGTCGGTGAAGGTGAGGCCCAGCTGGATGAGCTTGAGCATGTCGACGTTGCACCTGGTTTTTGGGTTGGGTTGGGTTTTTTCGGGAAGGGAAGAGAGGAGGAAGAGAAACGGCGTGAGAGGGCGAGAGGAGGTAGATCGAGGAGGAGGTCGAGATCGCTGCTGCTGCAAAAAGAGGAGGGCGATCTCGCCTTCGAAAAAAACAAAAAAAGAGGAGGGAAAGGATCGCGTTCTTTTCTTCCACCTTGCGGGCACTTTCTCATTCATCAAACCACATCAGCGTGTTAAACTTGATCGCATCTACGCCTCCGAAGAGAGCGAGGGCGGAATGAGCGAGGAACGGGAGGAGAACGGGAAGCCAGAGCGAAATGGAAAAAAGGAAAGCGTCTCGAGAGGCCATCGACAAATGCAATCTCTCTCTCTCCTTCTTCTTTCTCCTTTCTCCTTCTCTCGTCCCTCTCTCTCTCTCTCTCAACCCAACCCCACCCTATCAACTCACCTCAGCGTCTGGTAGTGGTACTCGCCGCTGTTTCTGAAGTTGCCGACGGGCCGCGCGACGACGCCGGGGAACTCGGTGTCCATGGCGACAAACGGGTGCCGCTCGACGACGCCGCGGATGAGCGCCATCTCCTCGTCGAGGTTGTCCGCCCAGACCTCGCGCACTCGCAGGATGTCGCCGTCGGGCGTGACAGATGTCAGGCCGTCGGCGACCATGCTTTGCCGGTGCGGTGGGGTGCGGGGGGTAGGGAGGAGAAAGGGAGGCGTGGAAGAAATGGAAGAATGAAGAAACTCTTCTCTTCTTCTCTCAGGCGTCTAGCTTCTTCTTCTTCTCTGTATCTACTGCGACAGCGGGCTCATGGTGTGCAAGGAGCGCGTCTCCTGATTGCAGAGAGCGAGCGTGTGGAGTGGTGGAATGAGTTAGAAAGCGCTTTGGCTTTTTTTTGAAGAGCTAGCGAGGGGGGGAAAAAACCGAGAAGTGATTTTTTCGTCACTCTTTTTCTTCCCCCCCCCTCTGCTCGTCGACCTCCCCTTCACCTCCTCTTCGTTTCTTTCCTCGGCAATGCGCGCATGCGCGTTCTAGGCAGTCGGGCCCCGCTGCGACGCCTGCTCGAAGAGCTCCTCGTCGTCCGTCCTCCGCCCTCGCCGCTGAGAGCGAGAGCAGCGAGTGCAGCAGTCTCTTCGTCGCCTTCGTCGTCGACGCATTCGTCGTCTCCTCCTCCTTCTCCTCTCTGCCGCTGCTGCTGCTCCTCCTCCTACGCCAGCACTTCTTCTGCTGCTGCAGCCAGCAGAGTCTCGTCTTCGACCTCGTCTTCGAGGCACGCGGCAGCAGCTCGCAGAAGCGGTAGATACGGCAGCAACAGCAGTAGTAGCGCGAGCTTCTTCAAGGTCGCCGCCGCCGCCGCCGCATCAAGTCCGCCGCCGCCGCCAAACTCTTCAAACTCGCCCTCTTCCTCCCAGTCCTTCGGCATGCAGTCCCGCGCGCGCGTGTACGCCGACGCCAACGTCGACAGGCCGCGCGATTACTGGGACTACGAGGCGCTGACGGTGGAATGGGGGTAAGGAGGAGAGAGAGAGAGGAGTTTTTTCCCTTGGAGTTTTTTTTCGATTCTTATGGAAGTCGAACTCAGCATGCGGCTGCGGGATTGAATCCTCTCACGCGTGCTGCCGTTCTCGATGGCCGCTGTTTTGCGATTCCGAGCACTGCTGAGCGTAGAGCAGATGCGTGAGCAGCTGTCGGCGAGAGAAATGGAGCCGGAGCGGAGGCTTTCGATGAGGAAAAAGGAGCAGCGGGAGAAGAGACGAGAAAAAGCTCGAGCGGCGGCTCTTGCCCTTCTTCCTCTTCTTTTTCGACCTCGACACTCACCCCTTGTTCTCTCTCTCTCTCTTTCTCTCTTCCCCACCACCACCTCCTCCACTCTCATGACTACACAGCTCCCAGGACAACTACGAGGTCGTGCGCAAGGTCGGCCGCGGCAAGTACTCGGAGGTCTTCGAGGGGGTCCACTCCCCGACGGGCGAGCGCTGCGTTATCAAGATCCTGAAACCCGTCAAGAAGAAGAAGATCAAGCGCGAGATCAAGATTTTGCAGAACCTGTGCGGTGGGCCCAACGTGATTTCTCTGTTGGACTGCGTGCGCGACCCCGCCTCCAAGACGCCGTCCCTGGTCTTTGAGCACGTCGCCGCTGCCGACTTTAAAGTGCTCTATCCGACGCTGTCGGACGCCGACGTCCGCTTCTACATCTATGAACTGCTGAAAGCGCTGGATTTCTGCCACTCGCGAGGGGTGATGCACAGGGACGTCAAGCCGCACAACGTGATGATCGACCCGGTCAAGAAGCAGCTGAGGCTGATCGACTGGGGTGAGTTGGAAGACTTGGAGAGAAGAGGGATGAGAAGTTTTGGAAGAAAAAAAAACGCCGAACGAAAAAAGTAAAAACAAACTCACCTTTCTTTTCCTCTTTCTTCTTTCCCTTCCAAACTCCATCTCCAACCACTCCCAAAAACAGGCCTGGCCGAGTTCTACCACCCGGGCAAGGAGTACAACGTCCGCGTCGCCTCCCGCTACTTTAAGGGGCCGGAGCTGCTCGTCGACCTCCAGGACTACGACTACAGCCTGGACCTCTGGTCTCTCGGGGCTATGTTTGCGGGGATGGTCTTCCGCCGCGAGCCCTTCTTCTACGGCCACGACAACTACGACCAGCTCGTGAAGATCGCGCGCGTTTTAGGCACCGACGCCCTCCACGCCTACCTGCAGAAGTACGGGATCGAGCTCGACCCTCAACTGGAAGCCCTCGTGGGCAGGCACCAGCGCAAACCCTACTCCCGGTTCGTGACCCCCGAGAACGCGCACCTCGCCAACGCAGAGGCGATCGATTTCTTGGACGGATTGCTGAGGTACGACCACGCAGAGAGGCTGACGGCGAAGGAGGCGATGGCGCACGCGTACTTCGCGCCCGTGAGGGCCGCGGAGGAGGCGGCGAGGAAGGCGGGAGGGGGAGGGGGAGGAAGTGGAGGTGGGGCGGGGCCTTCGACGGGTTGATGGAGAGACCCTTCCGCGTCTTTTATTTGATTTG
>Ga0114918_10001403_pt1 | contig 21558 bp, 18 predicted proteins | sample LantaG_FD_87015 | JGI IMG/M metagenome (GOLD analysis project Ga0114918, IMG submission 87015) | Deep subsurface microbial communities from Baltic Sea to uncover new lineages of life (NeLLi) - Landsort_02402 metaG | ecosystem: Environmental > Aquatic > Marine > Oceanic > Sediment | place... | reverse complement strand
GTCGAGGAATTTAAAGGGGGAGGGGGGGGGGGGGGTTTGGGGGGTGGGAAGAAAAAGTGGGAAAAAAAAAAAAGAGGGAGAGGAGGCAAAGAAAAAAAAAAAAAAAAAAAAAAAGCACCTCCCCTTTTCCCCTTCTTCTTCTCCCGAAAAAAAAAAAAAAAAAAAAAACAGCCTCCGCACCTTTCTGAACGCTGCGTCCTCATCCCCGCGGACCGCGACGCACTACGAGTTCATGCAGGACTACACGGTCCACATCAAGCACGAAGCAGGGAAGGACCTGTACGAGAGGATCCCGTACTTCTCGCTCCCGGCCAACGGTGCGAAGAAGTTGTGCTCTTTCTTTTGAATGTTTTGGGGTCTTTTTCTTTTTCACTTTTTCGACTAAAAAAAAAACTTCGAAACTTTTTCGAAAAAAAAATCTTTTTCCTTTCAGACCTCACCGACGTCATCGCACCCTCCTGCTACGCCTGCTTCGACTACACCAACTCCCTGGCGGACCTGGTCGTAAGCTATATGGGCGTTCCTTACGAAGGGGGGAAGACGAAGATGTCGCAGCACAAGCAGCACGTGGTGGTGAGGAACGAGAGGGGAGCAGAGATGCTCGCGGCGCTCGAGCAGTATCACGCTTCTCTTTCGAACTCTTCTTCTTCTATCTCTCCTGCTCTGGAACGCTCCCCGACCTCTTCCTCTCGAGGCTTGATCCCGATCCTGCTCAACAGAGAATCGCTAGTTTTACAGACGGTCGAGGCCGACGACGAAGCGAAGCTGGGGCGAGGGCCCGAGCCCGCTCCGCTCTCGGTCGGAAAGATTATCGCCGCGATCCTCAACTTTTTGGGACCGAAAGGGATCGAGTTCGCCAAGTACAGCGTGGATTATCACTACCTGCGCAACTGGCTGCACGTGCAGCGGCATTTTAAGAGCAAAGAGCAGGCGGAGAGGCACCTTCCGGAATTCGCCAGGGTGATTTCAGAAAAATACGACGTGGAACTGACGAATGGGAGAGTGAGGGCGAGGCTGAGCTTGCCCGGGAGCGAATTGGCCGGGAAGCCCAGGAGGGGGCCCAGGAGGAGGCCGGTGGCGTGAGTGAGTTGCGCGTTGTAAACGAAGAAGCGGAGAGGTTTTTGTAGTTTTGAAGGAGAGGAGGTCGAAAAGGTCGAGGTCGATCTCGATGGCGCCAATTGAGACATCGATCTTACTTTTTCTTTTTTCTTTTGTTTTATGTTCCAATTGCTCGCTCGCCAGCAAGCCCCACCGCTCTCGACGACCCCCACGATGGCCCCTCCGCGACGCTCCTCGAGGCTGAAGGCGACCACGCCGGCGTCGTCGTCGTCGGCGCCTCTCAAGGCCGCGAAGAAGGAGAGTGCGGCGAAGAAAAAGACATCGACGACGACGACCAAGAACAAAGCTTCTTCTTCTTCTCCGGCGCCCTCGACCTCCTCCTCCTCCTCGCGAGCCGTGAAGAAGGAAAAAGAAGCTGCTGCTGCTGCTCCCGCTCCCGCTCCCGCTGCTGCTGCTCCCGCCCGCTCCAAAAGAGCACCTCCTCCTCCCCAGGAAGCAGCAGCCAAGAAGAAGAAAGCCCCGACTGCTGCCGCGGCTGCTGCTGCGAAGAAGAAGAAGAAAAGAAGAACCACTCCTGCTGCCGCCAGGGGCCCCACCCGCGAGATGGAGCAGGCTCTCTGGCGCGAAGGGTTCCCCTGCGTCATCGGCGTCGACGAGGCCGGCCGCGGACCCCTCTCGGGCCCCGTCGTCGCGGCCGCCTGCTTCCTGCCCGAGGACCTGAGCTTCTTACCCGCAGGCATCGTCCTCGACGACTCGAAAAAGATGACCGAGGAGCAGCGCGAGGCCGCGTTCGACGCCCTGGAGCGCGCCGCGAGGGAAGGGCTCGGCGTGGGCTTCGCGACCACCTTCGCCTCCCCGCGCGCTATCGACGATGTCAACATCCTCGAGGCGACGATGTACGTGATGGACAGGGCAGTGATCAACATCTCGCGCGCGGCGTGCGGGGCGCCACCGAATTCGTCGGTGGCGATGCGAGGGGGGCCCGACTGCCTCGTCATCAACCCGATGATCCCGCTCGCGGTGCTGGTGGACGGCAACAGGCTGCCCCCTCGGCTGTCCCAGATGGACGCCATGATGAACAACCCCGCTCACTTGTCGTTGGCCGCCTCGGGCTACAGGCTCAGGGCGCGGGCCGTGATAAAGGGCGACGCCAAGAGCACGGCGATCGCGGCGGCGTCGATCGTCGCGAAAGTGACCCGCGACCGCGTGATGCGGGACGCGGCAGAGAAATGGCCCGAGTACGGCTTCGAGCAGCACAAGGGTTACGGCACGGCGGCGCACGTCGCGGCTATCAGGAAGCATGGACCCTGCGAGATCCACAGGAGGTCTTTCGAGCCGATCAAGAGCATGGTGGGGTGGAGCCGAGGAGGGGAAGGGGAGTGAGAAGAGAAGAGTAGTTTTTGTAAGAAGTCGAGAGTGGAGGTTGAAGAAAAACCACTTTCCGTTTCTTCAACTCTCAACTTTTTCTCCTCGCTCAAGAAAAAGAAAGAAAGCATGTCCGTCGTCTCGCTGGTCGTGCGGCGAGCCGCGCGAGACAGCAGCAGCAGCAGCAGCAGCACCTCAGAGGCCTCGCTGACGCTGCGCCCGAGCTCGTCGCTCGACGCGCTCAAGGCCGCGGTCCGCCAGGCGTTTGCTCCGGAGCTCGATGGGCAGGTGCGTCGTCGGCAGCGTCGTCGGCAGCGGCGGGAAATTGCGAGAGTTACACGCCTTTTTTCTTTCCCCGCTTCCGCGTGCTTGTTTCTTCCCCCTTATTTTAGCGCTTTCTACCGCTCCAGAGGAGCACACGGATATCTTATCACCCCTCGACCGAAAAACTCTGGAAAAAAACACTTGCAGCAATTCGAGCTGACCGACCTGTCGTCGCCGCCGCTCGCCGACGATGCCGCCGCCACTCGCGTGCTCTCGAGGGCCTCCGAGTGCGCTCCGGACGCGCCCGCGGTACTCTGGGTCGTGTCCTCTGGCACGCAGGCCCTCGGGGGCGTGACCAAGGTAATGAAACAGAGAGAGAGTTGGCAGAGAGAAGAGAAGAAGAAGGAGAAAAGCAGGAGAGAAGAACAGAGAAGCTGAGCAGAGCCAATTGCTCGCTGCTGAGCGAAGCGTGCGTTTTCGACCTCAACTGCTCAATCTCTCTCAACTCTCCTCTCCTCTCACCTCCAACGCCCCCTTCCCCACCGCCACAACAGGAGCGCGTCACGTTCGCGCCGCACCCCAAGACCATGACGATGGCCGGCGACTACGAGTACTACGCCGCGCAGGGCAGGCAGCCGCTGGCGTTCGCCGTGGCCGAGCTGGTCGACAATGCGCTCCGGGCGACGGCCGGGTCGATGGCGGCAAGCCTCGAGCAAGCGTCGACCTCTTCCTCTTCTCAAACCTCCCTCCCTCCGCGCATCGAGGTCACCGTCGCCCTCGACTCCGATAAAAACCCCACCGCCGGTCTGGTCTCCGTCTGGGACAACGGCGCCGGGATGAGCAAGGCGGCGCTGAACGCGTGGGCCGTGATGAACCTGGCAGTCTCCGAGAGGGCAGACGAGGGCGGCAGCGGAGGCGGCCGAGGAGGCGACGCGAACGAAAACCGAAACGACGACGACGACGGCGTCTCTCCCTCCCCGGCGCTGGCCGCCGCCCCCGACGCCCTCGCCTCAGCCCGCCACCTCAACGGCGACCTGAGCTACTTTGGCGTCGGGTCCAAGAACGCCGCCTTCTTCCTCGGGAGGCGCGTCGGCGTGGCGACGAGCCGGAGGGGCGAAGGGGTCGTCCGCGAGCTCGCGCTCGATGCCGCGGCTCTGGAGGCCAGGTACCAGGCAGCCGCCGCCGCCGCGTCCACCGGAGGCAGGGAGGAGGCCGTGTACGCCGACGACCTGGTACACCGCGACCCAGGGGACCCTTCGACGCTGGTCGAAGCTGCTCCCGCTGCTGGTGGTCCCGTTGCTCCTTCGGCTCCCTCTGCTGCTCCTTCGCCCTCATCTCTCTCGCTGCTCCGCTCGCTCGAGCAGCAATGGGTCTCGTCGGAGCCCGCGGGCTCCGAGGCCCCTGCTGCCCACTGGACCCGCGTCACGGTCTCTTCCTTGAAGGCCCCCGTGCTGCGCCAGCTGGCGGAGGACCGGGGCGGGACCCGCCTCTGCGGGGCGCTGGCCCATCTCTACCACTACTACCTCCACGGCGCGCGCGGCCGCTCGAAGAATGGAAGCGGCAGCACCGACAAAGGCAACAACAACAACAGCAGCGGAAGCAAAACGACCGCGGCCTCCAAACCCCTGCCGGACATCGTCGTCCGCGGCGTCGTGGCCGGGAAGCAGGCCTGGGAGTGCCGCCTCGCGGACGTGAAGCACGACCTCGAGTCGCGCTCGCTGGCCGCCGTGGCCTCCGAGTTTGAGTTTTGCCTGCACGTCCCGGGCAAGGCCGCCGCCGGTCCTGAAGGAATCGTGGCCGGCGTGCTTCGCTACTTCCCGTTCGAAGGGGAGAGGGAGACGGTGCCCGATGCCGTGGCCGATGCGGATGCCGCGGCTGCTGTTGACGCTGCTACTGCGAGCTTGAAGCAGCAGAAGAAGCAGAGCAAGAAGAGGCCCGCGAGCGGCGGCAACGGCGACGGCGCCGCCGCCGCTCTCCCTCCGCAGCTCCGCCGCTCCTCCTGCGGCGGCAGCGACATCGCCGGCGGCGCCATCGACATGACGCAGGTCGGCAGCGGCGCACTGACGCAGAGAATGCAGCAGCAGCAGATGGCTCAAGCCGGCGCTGGCGTCTCTGCGATCGACGAGGACGGCGATGGGGAAGCCACGGCCGTCACCGACGCCGAGGCCTTGGCCCTCGCTGCTGCTGCTCTTGACAACGACGACGGAGACAATAACGCCAACGACGCCATCGAAGACGACAACGACGACGCCGTCGTCGCCGCGGCGGCGAACGCCGCGGCCCTCGCCCGCCTGCGCGGGCCCTGCCTCGAGGCCTTCTGGCAGGGAAGGCTGATCCCCGGAGCCCGCGTCGAGTCGCTGCCGTTCGTCGACGCCGTGCGCTCGCGGGCGAGGCAGGCCGGCGGCGCCGCCAGGGACGCGGTGCCAGACGAGGTCTTTGGCCGCCTGCGCGGGGCGCTGTTCTTCGGTCCCGCGTGGCTGGTGACGAGGAACAAGCTGACGTTCAGGGACGACCTGCGAGGGCTGCTCGCCGCGGCGACGGGGGAGAGCATTAGCAGCAACGCAACGGCGATGGCGACGGCTGCAACAGTTGCCAACGGAGGCGCCGCGCTCGAGCGCCGCTTCCGCGAGTGGCTCGCCCGCTGCCACGCCACGCTCGACAAGCGCGTTCGCTACGAATCCCCGGCCCCCTCGCGGGTGCAGGCCTCGGCGAGGGAGGCGCACGGGGAGGGGATCACCGTCTTCGCGAGCGCGAGCGAGGGCGGCGCGGTTATTGCTTCTTCCTCTCCTCCTTCTTCTTCTTCTTCAAACTCCGCTTCTTCCTACTCCGCTGGAGACCTCGTCCGCCTCGCCGTCAAGCCCGCCATCATCGGAAGGGTGCTCTACTTCCACGTGCCCGTCGCGGGGGCCTCCGCGGGAGCCCACGGGGGCGGATTCGTCACGGTCGCGCCGCTCCCGGAAAAGCTCTGGGGCGGCGTGACGAGGACCTTCCCATTCCGCCGCCTGGCGTGTGGCAGCAGCAGTGTTTACGATGGAGGAGAAGGGGTCGAGGCAGCAGCAGGGGCAACGCTCCGCTCTTCGGCTCACGTCTCGGAAGAGGAAGCGGTCGCCCACGTCGCGCGGGAGCTGGCGCGCGCGCCCTCCGCCGCCCGGCTCGTCGAGCCGCTCCGGCTCGCCGCTGGGGGAGGCAGCGGCGGCTCCGGCGGCGGGCAACTGCTGTCGCTCGCCGCCGGGGCCACGCTCCCGGAGACCGGCGTTGCCGCCCTGGCAGGGGTTGTTACGACGGCTGCTGCTGCGTCGAACGCTTCCCGCGTCACCAGGGCCATGATCGCGGGCAAGCGGGTGTCTCTGGTGATGGTGCAGCGGCTTTGGTTCCTCGGAGGTAGTGGTGGTGGGAGCGAGGAGGTCAAGGCGGAGGCAATGGACAAAAACAACAACGCCATCGCCGAAGCTGAAGCCCCCGCTGCTGCTGCCGCGTCGAAGAAGCAGTCTTCTCGCCGTGGTGGTACTCGTAAGGGCAAGGGCGCGACTCCTGCTGATCCGGCAGCGGAGGAAGAAGAGGAAGGAGAAGCTGCTGCTGCCGCTCCTCCTCCAACTTCCTCCTCTTCCTCTCGCACGCTCGTCCTCGAGGTCGAGAACCGCACCCCTTCCCGCGACGGCCTCTTCCGCTTCTCCAGGATCTCCGACGGCCTCAAGAGGGCCGGGAGGTACGAACTCGAGTACGAGCTGCTGCCCAGGCTTCCCGGAGCGGAAAGCGGAGAAGAAGGAAGCTCTTCTTCTCGGATCGTGACTTGCGTTTCGATCGACGTCTCACCGGGACCCGCTGCCTCTCTCGAGGCCTGCGGCCCCGGGCGGGCGGCGGCCTCTGCCGCCCCCCTGCCCCTGGGGGCCCCCCTTCCCGCTCTCGAGCTCGTCTACAGAGACGAGTTTGGGAACGCCGCGAGGCCTCCCAAGGGCTCTGGATCGGGAAGTGCCGCCGGCTTTCTGAAGGCGCTGGCTCTGTCTATCGTCGTCGTCGAAGGAGGAGGAGAGGGTGAGAGCAGCGAACGGCCGGTCAGCGACCTCCGCGCCCTCTCCACCGCGGTCGACGCCACGGTCAGCGGGGCCACGCTCTCTCGCGTCCGCGTCGTCGGTGCGGAGGGCGTGACTGGCGGCGTTTCAATCTTTTCGACTGCTGCCGGTGACGGCGAAAACGACGACGGCGACGACGAGCCGAGGGGAGGGCAGCGATCAAACAATGGAAACAGCCCTGCCCCGCCGCCAGGTCCCGCTGCCGTCTCCCTGGTCGTCAGCGCCCCTCTTTCCGGCTCGAAGTCTTCTTCGTCCGTCTCGATGAGGCTGCCCCTGCGCCTCTTGCCCGGAGCTCCAGTGGCGCTCCGAGTTTTAGAAGAAGAAAAAGAGTCGTCGTCTATCTCTTCTCTGCTCGCCGCTGGAGTCCCCGCCGGGGCACCCCTCCCTGCCTTTTCGGTCTCTGCCCTCGACGCCTGGGGCAACCGCACGGCCCCTCTCGAGGGGGTCTTCGGGTTCGAGCTCGAGGTCTCTTCGCCGCTGGTGGAGGAAGGGAGCAGCAAGAGGTTGTTCGAGTTTGACGCGGCCGGCGTCGCGCGCGTCGAGGGACTGACCATCGTCTCTTCCGACCCTTCGACTTCGAACGCTTCTTCTTCTTCCTCTTCTTCTCCTCTCGTCCTCAAGCTCGTCGTCAGGCCCCTCTGCCCCGCCGCAGCGGACGCCGTCGACGCGGCGGGAGCCGCAGCTCCTTTGTCGCTGCCGATGAGCGTGCAGCCCTCGCGCGCCCCGGCAAGGCTGCAGCTGCTCCTTGACGGCAGGCCGCTGCCGATGATCGAGGAAGAAGGGCCTCGAGCTGCTGCTGCTGCTGCTGCCAACAACAACAACGACGACGACGACGCTGCTGCCAGCAACGACGACGCCCCCACCGCTCGCCTCGCTGGCGTCCCCGCGGGCTCCTCGGTCGCGGGCCTCTCCCTGCGAGTGCTCGACGCCGCGGGCCGCCCCTGCGACCCGTCGCTGCCCGGCTCGGGCCTCGACGGCAGCTGCGGCGGCGACGCGGCGACGGGCAAGCTCCAGGTCTCTTGGATGCGCGGCCACAAGAAGGTCAAGGCCTCCGACCTGGCTGGAGGCGCGGGATCCCCAAGCGAAGGAACAGGAGACGACGGCGCCCAAGAAGCCGCAGCAGCGGGAGGCCTGCCGCCGCTGGCCCCCCCGCGCGGGCTCATCACCCTCCCTCCGCTCGAGGCTCCCGAGCGCGTCGGCGAGGACGCTTCCTTCTGGGTCAGGCTGAAGTTTTCGGGTCGAGGGGCCCCGCTGCTCGAGGCCGGGCTGAGCGTGGCGTGCTGCCCGGGGATACCCAGGTCGTGGCAGCTGAGGCTGGTCGACGGGGGGAAGAGCGGGAGCGGGGATGACGTCGAGGGAGACGCTGCCACGGCGGCGGGGACGACGGCTGCGGCAGCGAACAAGAAAAAGTCTTCTTCTTCTAATTCTGCGGAGGGAGACGTCTTTGCCGGCGTCCCCTTTGTGCTAGAGGTCGAGGCTCTGGACGAGTTTGCCAACAGGTGCCCCTTTGACGCCTCCGCGGTCCCGATGCCCAAGCTCTCCGTGGCGAGGCTGCCTGGCGGAATCGGAATCGGAACCGGAAACAGAGGTGGCGGCGGAGATCGAGGTCGCAAAAACAACACCACCAACGCTTCTTCTTCTTCCTCTTTCGAAACCGCCGTCGCCCCCTGGCTCGAGTGCGACTCGGCAGCCTGGGACGGCACCTGGACGCCCGTATCGGCGAGCGCCGGCGCCGCCGGAGAGCCCCTGGGGGACGTCTTCACGGCGCGCGGCGTCGTGAGGGGCTCGACGGGGAGGCTGCTGCTCGAGGTTCGCGACGACGGCAACGATGGGAACGATGCCAACGACGACGAGTCCTCCTCGACCTTGTCCCCGGACGCCCTCGAGCTGACGCTGGGCGCCGGACCTCCCGCCACGCTGGCCTTTGACCCCCTGCCTGCTCCGTTTGCGAGCAGCAAGGCAGCAGTTGGTGGTGGCTCTTCTTCCGCTCCCCCGGCTTCTGCTCCTCTCGGCCTCGCCCTCGCGCTCCCTCCGCTCACCGTCCGCGTCCTCGACGCCTGCGGCAACGCCGTCACCTCCGGCGCCTCCGCCAACGGCGCCGACGTCGCGCTGCTGCCTGGGGCGCTGGCGACGGACGGCACGGGCAGGGCCGCGGCGGTCTCTGCTGCCGCTGTCGCGAGCAACAACGGCGGCTCGATCGTCGCTGCTGCTCCTGCTGCCGGCGCTGCCGCTGCCGCTGCCGCTGCCGCTGCCGCTGCCGCTGCCGCTTCTTCTTCTTCGGGAGGTGCGATCAAGGCCAGGCTCGTCGACGGCGTCGCCACCTTCGAAAACGTCAGGGTCTCTGCCGCGATCGCTCCTGCCGCGGGGAGCTCCAAGCCCCCGAAAAAGGGAGGCGCTGCCGCCGCGACGGCAACAGCTGCTGCTGCTGCTTCGGACCCTTTCTCGCTTGCGCGCGCCGCCGCGGCCGCCGCGGCCGTCTCCGGCTCCTACGCCCTGCGCGCCAAGCCCGCGTCGCGCTCCCTGGCCGCGGCCTTCGGGGAGCTCGAGGTCTTTCTGGCCCCGAGCAACGCGGTGGTGCGCGTCTCCATCCGTGGAGGGGCGGCGCTTCCCGGGAACGGGGGAGGAGGCGGAGGAGTTCAGCCGGCGGCGAGGGGCGGCGGCGGCGGCGGCCGCGGCAAGGGAGCTTCCGCTGCTTCCGCTTCAACTTCTTCTTCTTCTACTACAGCCACGCTGGTCGCAGGATCCATCCCGACCTTCATCGTCGACGTCGCCACCGAGGACGGAGCCCCTCTTTCCCCGGAGGTCGCTGCCGCAGGCCTCCGCCTCTGCCTGATCGAACAGAGCGGAGCAGGAAGTGGAGAAAGCGACAACGACGGAGGAAACAACGACGGCAACGTCACTTCGACCCCGGCGACGCTCGAGGCCTCGAGCCCCGTGCCCTTTGGGGAACCGGGAACCTTCGCCATCTCCTCCGCCGAGCCTATCCTCAAAAGTGGGCGCTACGCCGTCTCTGCCGAGTGGAGCGAGCCCCGCGAGGAGGTGGCCGCGGCGGCGAGGTGGAGGGCTCCGACGACGACGGCGAGCAACAACTGTTCTTCTTCCGGCTCTCTGCTGCGCTCCACCGCGGTCGAGCTGGTTGTCTCTGCTGGACCCGCCGTCTCGCTCGTGCTCGACCCCGCTCCTGCTGCTCAACAACAGCAGCAGCAGCAGCAGCAGAACTCGAGCAGGAGGGGCAAAGGAGGAGCAGGAAGCAGAGCTCCCGGCCCCGCACCTTCTCTCACTGCCTCCAACGGCGGGGGCGAGGCGGCGCGGTCAGTGCTGCCTCGACCCGTGGCCCTGCAGCTGGTCGACGCGCACGGCAACGCCGTGGCCAGGGCTGGCGTGAGGGTGAGGCTGGAGCTGGTGCTGGCCGCTGCAACTGGAGGAGTTGGAGGAGGAGAGTCAAACGGCGGCGGCGGCGGTCGCGGCGGCCGAGGCAAGCGCGCTGCTGCTGCTGCTGCTGCCGCCGCAACTTCTTCTTCCTCTTCTTCTGTCCCTCTTCTCGAGGGCGCCGCGGCCGAAGAGCACGAGACTGACGAGCGCGGCAGGGCATTTATCGGTCCCGTGAGGATCGCGGAGGGCACTGGCGGCGGAGGTGGAGGTGGCGGCGAAGGAGCTCCTTGCTCTCTCGACTTGCGCCTCGTCGCTCTCTTGACGACGACAACGACGACGGCGGCGGCGGAAGGAGGAGGAAACGACAACTCCTCTTCTGCCTCTACCGTCGAGGCCTTCTCTCTGCCCTTACTTTTCACCGACGGCGGCGCCCTCGCCGAGGCCATCGCCGCCGCCGCCTCAGAGCGCGACGCCGCGGCCGCCGCGCGCGACGAGCTCGAGGCGAAAGTCGCCGAGGCGCGCGCCGCGGTGCTCACCGCCGAGTGAGACGCCGCCGCCGCCTCCAGGGCCGTCGCCGCCGCCAGGCGCGCCGTGGGCGGCGGGAGGTCCTCGCCGGACTCCCCCGGGGCCGCTCGGAAGGCCCTGGAGGCGGCGCTGCAGAGGCGCGCAGAGGAGGCCTCCTCTGCCGGAGGTCGAGGAGGAGGCAAGCGAGGAAAAGAGAAGCCACAGCGGCAGCTCCAGCGGCTCCTGCAGCAGCTCGACCTCACCGCGTCCCACGGCCCCGCGGGCAAGCCCATGACCAAATCCGTCGATGCCTGCCTGAGCGACGGAGGCTCTGCTGGCGGCGGCGGGTCTTCTTCTGCGACCACAACAACAATCCCGGGCGTCGTCGGCGTCTTTGCGCGGCTCGCGACGGTCGACGACGCTCGGCTCTCGGCAGTGCTCTCCGCGCAGTACCGAGGCCTCTTGCCCGTCGTCGTCGTCAAGGACCCAAGTGCCCGCAACGCCCTGGCCGCGGCCCGCTCCTCCGATGGGCTGCCGACTCCCGACATGCTGGCCCTCACGCACGTGCAGCCGTTCAGGGCCGCGGGCCCGGTTCCCGAAGACGCCAGGTCTCGCGCGATCCTTCTCCCGCACTCGAGCAAGATCTCGAGCAGCGCGAGCAAGAAAAAGAAAGGAGGTACCGTCTCGGCTCTGGCGAGGACGCTGGTGGCCGCCGCCTGCCAGGGCGCCGACCCTCCTTTGCCCTTCCCTCTGCCGCACGCGAAGGTGCTTCTGGCCCACGGGGCGAGGATGAAGGCTGCTCAGCAAGGAGGTAACGGAAATGCTTCCTCTTCTTCTGCCTCAAACGCGCTGGTCGCCGCGGCGCCTCCCAAGGGCGTGCCCGCGGCAGACGAGTGGCCCGAGGGCTGCCTCGGCTATGCCTTCAACCTAGTTCGCCCCACCAAAAAAGGAGCACGTGCTGCTTTGCTCTACCCTCTGTTGGGCCAGACCCTGGTCTTCGAGTCGCTGGAGAGCGGGTCACGCTACAGGGAGCAGCTCGCGACGAGGCTGCGGGCCGGGTGCGGCGACGTCGTCTCTCTCGACGGCGGCCGGGTGAGCTCCAAGGGCGTGACGAGCGGCTCCGGGTTCGCGGTGCCGCCGGCCGGCTCCGTGCCCTGGAGGTTTGGGAGCACCCCCGCGAATCAGAGGCCGAGGATCCAAGAGGAAGAGGAGGAAGAGGAAGGAGAGGAGGAAGAAGAGGTGGAAGAAGAAGACGCGGCAGCGGCAGCAGACCCGGTGGCGCTCGAGGCGCTGGTCGCGGCGCTCGAGGCCCGGGCCGGCGCCGACGCGAGGGCGGGCGAGGCCCGCGAGCGCGGCGCGCGCGTCGAGGGGAGGCTGCTTCCGCGGATCGAGGCCGCGGCGAGGGCCGTCGAGGAGGCCGAGGCGAGGATGCAGGGGCTGCGCACCGGCAACGGGAACGGACAGGAGGAGGCGGAGCAAGAAGAAGGAGAAGAGGAGGAGGAAGGAGAGCGGCAACAGGCCAACGACGAGAACGAGGCCCCGGCGGCGGCGGCGGCGGCGAGAGCAGGGGACGGAGGAGGAGGCAACAAGCGCCGCGCCCCGCTCCAGCTCGAGGCTTCGAAGACGCCGCTGGCGAGCAAAGGGAACAACAGCAAGAGGCTGCGCAAGATGGCTGGGTGAAAAGGTTTAGAGTTTTGTTTTTTGGGGAGGGAGGGAAACGGAGAGAGAGAAGAGAGAGAGAGATTCGCAGGGGGAAAAAATGCAAAAAAAATGGAAAAAGTTTTCTTTCTTTTTCTTCTACACTCTCTCCCTCTCTCTCACCACCCCCGCAAGAAACACAATCTTTCTCTCTCACACACTCTCACCCTCTGAGCACTTTCAAAACAAGAAAAATAAACACGAACGAAGAAAAACAAGAACAAGCAAGAAAAAAAAGCTCTAAAACTCCACTTCGGCGCTCGGGTTTTTCGCGAGCAGCTTCGCCCTGAAGGCCTCGAGGTGCGCCAGCGACTGCGGAGTCCACGTGCCCCTGCGCCATTTCTTCATATTCACCTTGCTCAGGCGAGGGCAGCACTCAATCAAATAGTCGAGCGGGGCGACGAACTGGAGGCGCTCGTTATCGGCGAGCCAGATGAGCTCGAGCGAGCTCAACTCGCGAACAAACGCCGGCACGCGGCGGAGGCCGCAGAGCTGAAGGCGAAGGTCGTGCAGAGACTTCATCCTCTTGAGCTCTGGAGGGAACGACACGTCATCGGGCGCGGCGCCCAGAGCCTTGTTCGAGGAAACGATGAACCCCTCTAGCTGCGAGAGCGCGCCCAGCTCCTTCGGCAGCGAGCGAAGGGCGTAGGCGCCGACAGAGAGTTGTTTCAGTTTTTTGAGATCCGAGATCCCCGCCGGGATCACCTTGATCCTGAAGTGCAAGTCCAGCGCTCAGAAACTAGGAGCAATCTGCTCTTTTTCTGACCGTCGCTCGCGTTTGCGCTCTCCACGTCACTCTGATTCCCGCTCTATCTCTGCTCTTTGCACTCACAGCACGACCTTGCTCTCTGCTAGCGCTCACCGCAAACGCATTTCCTCCTAAGCAAAGGCGCTGGAGGCTTTACAAAGAAAGGCCAATTGAAAAACAAAGAACGAGCGATGCTGCTGCCGTCGTTCCTTCGACCTTCCTCCTCTTCCTCCTCTTCTTCTTCTTCCACCCCTTCCGGCGGACCCCAGCAAACGCCCCTGCTCGTGCCGGCCCTCCTCGAAAACGCCGCGCGATGGCACGGCTCCACGCCCGTCGTCTCCCTGCTCTCCGACGGGAGCACCCTGGTCAGGAGCTGGAGGGAGGTCCGCGAGCGCGCCGGCGCGGCGGCCGAGGCGCTCGTGTCCTCGCTCGGCGTGCGGCGGGGCCACCGCGTGGCCACGCTCGCGCTCAACTCGAGCGCGCACCTGGAGGTGCTGTACGCCGTGGCGTCCGTGGGGGCGATCCACCACACGCTGAACCCGAGGCTGGTGAGTTTTACTTTTTCTTTCTTTCTTTCTTTCTTTTTCGAGGTCGGAGGGGTCGAGGTCGAAAACTTAAAAAAAAAAAAAACTCACTCATTTTCTCCCCTCCTTGCCTTTCTCTCTCTCCCTCTCTTTTCCAAAAAAACAAAAGTTCGAGGACGACCTGGTCTGGATCGCGCAGGACGCCGGAGACTCCGTGGTCTTCTTCGACGGCGACCTCGCGCCGCTCGCGGCCAAGCTTCGACCAAGACTTCCGGGCGTCAGGTTCTGGGTCTGTCTGACGCCGGACAGGACCGGGGCCGTGCCCAACGAGAGAGAGGTGGCGGTCCCTGGAGATGATGGGAGCGGCATCGATAAGCCGAAAAAGATGCGCTGGTTGAGCTACGAAAAGCTGGTGGAGAGGTCGCTGCGGTCTCTGTCTTCTTCTTCTTCCTCTTCGTCGTCTTCCTGGAATCGGGTCGAGGACGAAAACGCCGCCTGCGGCCTCTGCTACACTTCGGGCACCACGGGCCGTCCCAAGGGCGTCCTCTACTCGCACCGGTCCAATGTGCTGCACGCGCTGTCGGCGGCGCACGGGGACGCGCTGGACGTCAGGGCCGCGAGCACGGTGCTGATGGTAAGAGAGAGAGAGAAAAAAGTTTTTATTCTTTTTTGCTTTTCGCGCCGCCGAAACCATTTTTTCTTCTTATTCTCAACTCAAAACCTCCTCTCCCCTTTCCTTCAACCCAATCCCCCTTCTTCACTCAGGTCGTCCCCATCTTCCACGCCAACGGCTGGGGCCTCTCCCACGCCTGCCCCATGACGGGCGCGGCCCTGGTGCTCCCTGGAAGGCACGTCGGCGGCGCGGCGCTGGCGAGGGCGGTCCGCGAGTTCGGCGTCTCGGTCGTCGCGGGAGTGCCGACGGTCTTTTTGGATTTCGTCGCGGCGTTCCGCGCAGACCCGCGCCCGTTCCCGTCGCTGAAGAGCGTCGTCATCGGCGGTGCCGCCTGCCCTCCGAGCCTGGCGCGGGCCCTGAGGGAGGAGGTCGGGGTCGGCAAGGTCAACCACGTCTATGGGATGACAGGTGAGAAAGAGAAGAAGGAGAAGAGTTTTTTTTTTCCAACGCAGCAACCTCTTTCGACCTTCTTCAACCTCCTTCTTCCCTCACTCTAACAACGCAGCGAACCCCCTCTCAAAATCCACTACTAGAACTCTCCCCGATCGGCACGATCGCGGGCCCCACCCGCCAGACCCTGGTCTTGCCCCTCGAGCAGCAGCAGCAACTGGGAGCCAAGCAGGGGAGGCCCAGCCTGCTGGTCGACCTCCGCGTCGTCGACGGCAACACCGGCGCCGAGCTGCCGCGCGACGGCAGGAGCGCGGGAGAGCTGCAGTTCAAGGGCCCTCACGTCATCTTCCGCTACGCGAACGCGCCCGAGCCCGCCGTGGTGACGCTGGGGAAGAAGAAGAGCAAGGGCTCGAAAGACTCGGACCTGTTCTTCCCGACGGGGGACCTCGCGACAATCGACGAAGTGAGTTTTTTTTTTTTGAATTTCGGAAAAAGAAAAGACGAAGAAAGAAAGAAAAACTCAAAACACCCTCGCCCACCCCACCCCCCTCCACTCATTCTCTAACAACCCTCCCCCATCAGCTCGGCTTCATGCAGATCGTCGACCGCACCAAGGACGTCATCAAGAGCGGCGGCGAGTTCATCTCGAGCCCGCAGCTCGAGGCCGCGGCGATGGCGCACCCGGCGGTCGAGGAGGCCGCGGCGATCGGTGTCGCCAATGAGAAATGGGGCGAGAGGCCGCTGCTGTTCGTCGACGTGTCGAGCGCTGAGAGGGCGTCACAGGTGACCGGGGACGAGATCAGGGGCTTTCTGAAGGGCAAAGTGGCGAGCTGGTGGGTCCCCGACCCCGGGCGCGTGGTGGTCGGGGTCAAGTCGATCCCCCACGGGGCCACGGGAAAAGTGGACAAGAAGCTGCTGAGGGCGCGGTTCTTGAGCGAGAACCAGAGCGAGAGCGAAAGCGGCGGCGGCAAAGGTGTCGAACAGAAGAAGGTGCCGCAGCTGTCGAAGCTTTGAAAAGAAAAAGAATTCCCCCCGCCACGCGAAAGCGCGACAATGACCCAACCACACATGCTGAAGAAGAAGAAGAAATGAAAGTGAAAAAGAAAGAACGTGAAAGAAAATGCTGGCGAAGTTTTGTTGAAAATTTCATTTTTTTGAGGCTGTCTTTTTTTTGCAGAATGTCTGAACTTTCTCTCTCTTTCTTTCTTTTCTCTTTTCCCTCTCAAAGCAGCAGAACCGAAGACCACTCCCTGCCCCTTGCCGCGGCCTCCAGCTCCCCGTAGCTCCTCGCCAGGTTCCACATCGACCGCGCCGACCAGCCTCTCGAGCCGCAGAGGCCCCTCGACAGCTTCCGCGCGTCGACCCGCTCGAGCGACGGCGCGCGCGCGAGCGCGCCCAGGTCCGGGGGCAGCTGCATGGGAAGGTTGTCTACCAGCGAGACGGCGCGCAGGCGCGGTAAGGCCGCGAGAGAAGAAGCAGGAAGTAAGGAGAGGCGGTTGCCGTCGAGGTGGAGCACGGCGACGCGGGGGAGCAGGCGAGCCGCGGCGAGCGCCTCGGTTTCTTCTTCGACTTCCTCTTCCTCTTCTTCTCCTTCTTTCTTCACCACCATCTTCTTCTTCGTCTTCTTCGTCGCCACCAGCCTGGTCAGCCCGCACTCGCACGCCCTCAGCTCCCTCAGCAGCGGCAGCCTCTCCAACGAGGCCGGCAGGGCCTCCTCTCCGTCGCCACCGAGGTAGGAGCCCGACACGTCGAGCCGGCGCAGCGAGCGGCCGACGAACGCGAGCGTCGCCCAGTCGAAGCCCGAACCCGGATAGCTCGACACGCCGCAGAGTCTGAGCTCCTCCAGCGAAGTTAAAGCTGCTGCGCCCGAGGGGAGGCGCCTGATGCCGGAGCGGGAGAGGTCGAGGACGCGGACGCGGGTGAGCTGCGCGACTGCGGAAGCGGCGGAAGCGATTGTTGGTGCAGGCCCGCCGCCGACGCCGCTGCCCTGGTGCGCCATCAAGAAGGCCGACAGCTGCGGCGACGAGTGCAGGAAGCCCGCGCCCGCGCCCGTCGAGGAGGCCGAGCCGAAGGGGGACTGGCTGTTGGGCGAGAGGGAGGACGGCGACAAAGATGACGAGGAAGCAGCAGGATGCGTTTGTCTGTTGTTCGCTATCGCGACGGCCGCCGAAGAGTGCAAGAACGATGACGAGGAGGAGGAGCCCGTCGCCGCGTTCTCTCCCGGGTGCCTCGGCGGCAGCGACGCGGCGTTGAAGGGCGGGGATGATGAGGAAGCTGGAGGCGACGCAGAGGCGGCAGCAGAAGTAACAAGGGGCGAAGAAGAAGAAGTAGCCTTCGCCCCCTCCGCCGCTTGCACCGCCGCCTGCGCCGGCTCGCCGAGCGTCAACCCTTCGAGCTGGTCGAGCGCGCCGCCGACCGACGGCCACCCCCCCGCCGCCACTTTCGCGTTAGACCCCAGCAGCAGCGTGGCCACGCCCCTCAGGTGCGACAGGCCCTGCGGGTAGTCTCGAAGCCCACACGCGCGGAGGTCGAGCAGCGTCAAGGAAACCAGCTTCGACAGCGATCTCGGCACTCGGAGGCCCGCGTTGCCGGCGAGCCGCAGCTCCACCAAATTCGTTAGCGCTCCCAGCACGGGCCCCGGGAGGGCCGTGTGCCCGTCCGCCCTCAGTCCGTTGCCACTGAGGTCGAGCGAGGTCAAAGAGGAAGCCAGAGCGGCGAGCGGGGAGATCGCGGCGCGCGCCTGCTCCGACGACGAAGACTCGGTCACTCCGGCGCCGGCGCGCAGCAGCAGGTTCCCCTGGAGCTCCGCGACGGCCAGGCGCCGCAGCTGCGCCAGCGACCGCGGCAGCGTCGTCAGCCCGGCATGCGTGACGGCCAGCCTGGTCAGTCTGGTGAGGCTGGAGATCCCCTCGGGGATGGAACCCACCCCACGAGAGGCCAGAGACAGGTCCCGCAGCCGCGTCAGCGAGAGCAGCACGGGGCAGAACCCGTCGAGGAAGGGCCTTCCGGACCGGAGCAGCCCGCCGCCGCCGTCAGGGGCCCCCGCCGCCTCGAGAGCCAGGGAAGTGAGCTGCGGGGGCAGGTGGCGGAGGGCCGGTTCGCCCAGGGAGCCCTCGCACTCTCGGACAGTCAGCGCTCGGAGCGGCGGGCCGCGGTAACGGCGGCGATGGCGGCGAGGAGTCGGAGGTGGAAAAGAAGAGGAACAAGAGAGCGGCGAACGAGAGCGCGAGCGAATTTTAAACTCGTCGTCTTCGTCATCGTCGTCGTCCCAGTCTTCTTCATCTTCATCTTCTTCCGAAGACGACCACTCGTTAGCAACAGGAGCTCCTGCTTCACCTTCGGCTGCTGCTGCTGAAGCTCGAGGGAGCGCGTCCCACGCCAGCGTCCGCGCCGTGTCCCCGAGCAGGTGGAGCTCCCGCAGCCCCCTGTACAGCCCCGCGCCTCCGCCTCCGTCGCCGCCGCCGCTTCCTTCGTCTGACGGAGGGGCGAGGAGGAGGCGCCAGGCCTCGGGGGAGAGGATGGCGTCGGTGGCGGTGAGGCGGCTGTTTTTTTTTTTTTTTTTAGTTTTTTTTTTAGTTTTTCTCTTCGAGAAAGAAGAAAGAAAGAACGAAAATAAGAAAAACTCCAAAAACTCCTCATCCTCATCCTCACCGAACAGCGCCCTTCCTCATCCGCAGCCACCTGCACAGCGCCTGCGGGTCCAGCCGCAGCCTCGCCTCAGGGTCCGTGTCCCCGCCGCCGCCCAGCGCGTTGCCTCCCCCCAAAGACCGCGCGCGCTGCAGCAGCTGCACCCGCGGGCTCGCCGGCGGCGTCGAGAGTCCGCCTCCGCGGCGGCTCAGCGAGTTGGAGGCAGAGAGGTCGCTGCTGCTCGACGAGCCGGGGCGCCTCCTGCGGTGAGAGAATAGCGATTCTTCGACACCTCCTGTTCCAGAAGAGGAAGAAGAAAGCAGCGGGGCGCCCCCGAAGCCCGCGCCCGAAGAGATGCCCATCCCCGCCAGCCCCCCCGACGCGCCGCTCCCCCCGCCGCCGAGGAAGCCGAGCCCGACGCCGCCGAGCTCCCCTTCGACGGTCGTCGAGGAGTCCGCGGTCGAGGCCAGGGGGGAGCCGTCGACGACGACGTCGGCGTAGAGGAAGGGCTGGGAGGAAGGGCAGGACGTGAGGCAGCGCCAGGAGCGGCAGACCTATGTTTTTTTTTGTTGGTGGAGTTGATTTTTTTGAGGTCGAGGTCGAAAGGTCGAAAAAAAACGGAGAGTCAGCGTCGTCGTCGTCAAAGATCGGCAAAAAAAACGTCAACTTCACCGCCGGAAAATCCATTCAAACTCACTCCGTGCACCGCGAACTGGCGCGTGGGCTCGTCCACGAGCATCAAGATCCTGAGCAGGAGGTCGTCGGGCAGGTCCCAGAAGGAGAAGCAGTGCTCGGAAGCGGCGGCGAGATCACCGACAATCTCGGTCGCCGACGAGAGGAGGCTTGACGATGAAGATGGGAGAGTGGCCCCTGCGTCCGGCGTCACGGGTGTCTCCGGCTCGCATTTCGAGTCGGTCAGGGATTCAGACAGGAAATACTTGGTTGGCGGCGTGGATTCGTCCATCGTTGTCGGGGGTTTGGGAGGAGAACGACAGCGGCAATGGGGAGGAAGAGTTTTTTTTCTTTGCTGCCCTTCAGCTTTCGACCTCGACCTCGAGAGGAGGCGAAGAAGAGAAAAATGAGGTTTTTTCTTTTCTTTCTTTCTTACACTTTGCTCTTCTACTTCTACCTCTACTCCTCGACCAGGAACCGGTCCTTCCTCGCCCCCGTCGTCACCCGCGCCAGCAGCAGCCCCAACGCCTTGACCGGCGTCAGGAACGCGGCCGACGGCGCGTTGTCCGGCCCGGAGCTCGGGGGCTTCCTCGCGATCTCCCTCACCCGCGGCACCAAGAAACTCGCCGAGGCCTCTGGCGGCTCTGCCAAAACGTTGACGAAGAACTTGGCCTTGGGGCGGCTCGCGCCCTTCATCAGCAGGTCGGTCGTGCACATCCCTGGGGAGAGGCGGTGCAAAGCGATGCTGTCGATCTTTTTCGAGGAAGAAGAAGTCGAAGCCTCTTTCAGCTCGGCCTTGACGGACTTGTGCAGCGAAGAGATAGCCAGCTTGGAGGCGCCGTACGCCGCGAAGCCCGGGGTGGCGGTGCCCGTGCTCCCGGCGCCGTCCATGTTGAAGATGTGACCTCCTCCGGTGCCGTCGGGCTGTTGCGAAAGAGCAAGGATCGCTGCGCGGGTTCCGAGGATCGTGCCCGTCACGTTGGTCGCGACGACCGCGGCGATCTCCTCCTCGTCGCAGGTCATGGGGTCGTCGTCGTTCATGCTCGTCTCGCTTCCTTTTTTGCGGTCCTTGCCGGCCAGGGAGCCCCACGTGCTCATGCCGGCGTTGTTGATCCTGGCGTTGTAGGAGGTTTTAGAAGTGGAAAAAGAGAAGAGAAGAAAGAAAGAGGTGTTGGTCTTTTGAGCTCTTTTGTTTTTGCTTTTTTCTCTCTCTCTTCTCTCTCTCTACCGAAAGCCTCTCCTTCTCTTACCAAACGTCGATCCCTCCGAGCGCTTCCACGGCCTCCGCCGCAAACCTCCTCGCGTCCCCTGGCCTGGAGACGTCGCAAGGCGCAGAAAAAATCCTCGAACTGGAATTCGAAGAAAACTTGGCCCTGAGTTCCCGCTCCGCCTCGGCGACTCTGCCCGCGTCCCTGGAGCAGAAGGCCACGTCGTCTCCGGCGCTCAGGAAGCCCTCGACGAGGGCCCTGCCGATGCCCTTGGACCCGCCCGTGACGACGACGCGCAGGGGCGGGAGGTTGTCGGCGGCGAGCCGGGGAGAAGGGGTTGAGGTCGAAGACGACGGCGAAGAAGAGGTCGAAGCTAAGACGACGACAAAATTGCTCCTTCTCCGGCTGCCGGCAACTGCTCGCCTGGGGATCGAGGGCGCTAGAGGCGCCGGTGGGGCGATGCTGCGAGAGATTCGCACCGGTCTGCCGGCGGCCAGCGCGTAGGAGCGCGCCTCCAGGGCGCGGGGCGGAAGAGACATTTGAGAGAATCAGAGAAGAGAGAGGGATTTTTCCAGAAAATCTGACGACCCTCGAAGTCGACGTTCGTCAGAAATCGAGCAACTCGACGAGCTCTTTGCTCTTCTCCTTTCTCTCTTTCTCTCTTTCATCTCTTTCCATCTCTTTCATCTTTCTCTACCAGCTCGCTCGCGGCCCTTCCGCCGCCCTCCCAAGGCGCGCTCGTGCGCCAGCACGTCCGTAGCTTGCTTCGTCTCGGCCGGGAGATCACCAAAAAACCCCGGACAAGAGCTCTCGCTCTCTCTTTCCCTTTCGACAGCGCTGCCTCTTTGTCGTCGAAGGAAAAACAAGAATGACGGCAGAAGACACGGTCATGACCGCGGCGCCTCCGCTCGCCGATGCGGCCGCTCCGACCGCCGGCGCGCCCGCTGAGGTGCCCACGCTCGCCGCCGCCGGTGCGGAGAACAAGGTACGGCTTTGGAATGGGTAGAAAAAAGACGAAGCGAAGGGGAGAAAGCCGTCGATGCTCTCCCGACGTCGATGATGATATGTTTTTTTTCTTTCGCTCTCTCTCTCTCTCTCTCTGTCGCCGCACAAGCGTCTTGCTTGATGTTGCTTTGTCGCCGGCGCTCTCGCATCGAAGCTCTTGTCGTCGCCGGTGGCAGCAAAAGAGAGAAAGCACGGCGTTTTGAGAGTAAATCATCGCGCAGTTTTTTTTACCATCGAAACAACGCCGTTGCCGCCGCCGCCGCCGCCTCCCTCTCTCTTAGCTCTCTCTTGCTCTTTTCGCTCATCTTTGACGACCTCCCTCTCTTTTCTCTTTTTTACAAAAAAAAAAAAAAAAAAAACAAAAGGGGGGGGGGGAGAG
>Ga0114918_10001401_pt1 | contig 21571 bp, 18 predicted proteins | sample LantaG_FD_87015 | JGI IMG/M metagenome (GOLD analysis project Ga0114918, IMG submission 87015) | Deep subsurface microbial communities from Baltic Sea to uncover new lineages of life (NeLLi) - Landsort_02402 metaG | ecosystem: Environmental > Aquatic > Marine > Oceanic > Sediment | place... | reverse complement strand
TTTTTTACAGAGAGAGGCACCATCACTCGAGCGAACCATTTCAGCGCTCCGGATAAGCTGAGGGCGCTGTCGCGGCCCGCCGTGACGAGGGTTTCCCTCCTGCGCACAGCGAGAGATCCCATGGATACAAAATCGGAGACCGCGAAAAGAGGCTTCCCCCATCGCGCAGACCTAGCTATTGACAACTTATTTTCCTCTTTTGAGTGTGTCGGCGGGGGTTCCCAAGTGCCGGACTTCCCTCTGAAACAGTCGTACTTTTACGGTTCCAAGATCGATGTCACCGAGCGGCGCCTGCGCATTTGCAAGCTGCGCGACGTGTGCCTAGTCAACGGGCGCTTGCGCTACTACATGGACCCATCCGTCGAGGGGCGCGCTCTGCAGGGCATGCGCATCACAGCGTTCCCCGAGGGCGGTCCCGTTTGCGTCGGGCTGCTCCCTCTTGGCAACTGCTCCAGGGAGCATGTCGTGCAGGTCGAGGTCGAGCACGGACCAAGGCCCGCGCATCTCGTGTTCGCAGGAAACAACGACGAGGAAAATACAGGCGATTCGTCCGCGGAAGCATTATCAGTTCGAGAGCAAGGGAGCGGCGGCGTCCCTGCTGAAAAAGACGACTCTCGATCGCTTCCCACAAGTGCTCCAAGAAAGAGATCGTGGAGTGGTGGCGGTGCCCGTGTGCACATGCTTGACATCATGAGTGATCCCTCGAACTGGGCGCACCTGATGCTCGACACGCTCCTCCCGGCGTACGCCGCCGCAGAGCTTTTCGACGACGACGTGGACGACGTCCAGATCGTTTCTTTGAACAGCTGCTCTACTTTTGACCAGCAGCCGGACATGGCTCACAAGGCCGGGAAGCGCATCCCAGGCACGGGGACGACCCTCCGTGAGGCGTGCGAAGCCAACGTGGCGCGATGGGTTCCGGAGCTTTTCCGCCACGACATTTTGATGGCGTCGCCCAGCAACGATGTTTGCTTCCGGAGCCTGGTCATGGGTCAATCCCACTCGCTCGGACTCGGTTACTGGTTCCCACACCGCGGCGTGGCGGCGAGGCACGCGCGCCAGCGCATATACTCATCCCTTGGGATTCCCGACCTTCGAGCGTTCGAAAAGCATCACATCATAGTACTGAGAAAGAAGGCGCAATGGACACTCCCTGTCCGGGAAGGCTTCGATTTGTGCGACGTCGTTGGTTCATGGGTCGCAAGTGCCCACGATCGAAACGATCTCTCGTTTTCGTGCATAAGCCCCTCGGAGATGAGCGTAAAAGAGCAAGTGGCAGCTGCCGCTGACGCCACGGTTATCCTTGCGGAAGAAGGGAGCACGTCCTACTTGTCCCTGTTTCAACGTCCGGGGTCGTCCCTTGTCGTGGTCGGCTCCAAAGAAATGTACATCCTGTACTCGCTCTCGGACGTGCAGGTTTGGTTTATCGACCCGGAAAGAATAGAAAGAAGCACTCGAGAAGGAGGCCGCCACTGCGAGGGTAAGGCGACGTTGCGGCTGGCCATGGATCGCGCAGGCAGGCGGCTGGGGATCAACGCTCTTCCATGAGAGAAAGATTGACTCCGAGCAGCTCATCATCCTATGATGAACTGCTCATCAGCAAGCACCTTTCTTTGGCGCGGTTATCCATTCAACGAGCAATAACGGAGTGACAGTTGCGCCTGGAACGACCGTTGCCGATCTTCTGCAACTTCCCCCTTCCTTCCCTCTCCCTCTTTTTTATTCGGGCTCGACGACTCAAGTCTTCTGCAACAAATAAGAACAAGTGCAAAAACATTATTGATATTGGAAAACGTGATGATGGTAGGCCTTTGAGGTAGATAACTGACCCTCTGGAAAGACACAGACAGCGATGATTATGTTTTCTTTTCACTTTTGGCCTCGTCCGAATCCACTAAACGCGTCACGAGGACTCAGCCAAGATTTTTTCCTGACTCGCTATGACATCCGCGCAACGACTGCATTTCTTTTATTCACTTTCGAATACTGTCGAAGTTGGCCTCAAACCATTCAACGGTCTCCTTGATCGCCTCCTTCAGAGGCGTGAACTTGAAATCGGGCAAATACTTGCGCATCTTTCCATTGGACGCAGTCTTTTTGAACTGGCCGTCGGGCCCCGTCGAGTCGAAGAGGATCTCTCCCTGTTGGTTGGTTTTGAGTAATTTATCGATTTTGGTTTCCTTCGAGTTTGGATGAGTACGAAGAATAGAATACAAGAAAGGACCTCATCAGTCCTTCACAGACTCCTGCGTTTTTGTACTCGTTCTCCTTCTCTCTGTCTTCCTACCTCAAAGTTCATCGCTTCAGCAATCGAGCGCGCCAGCTCCCCGATGGAGATCTCTTCGTCTTCGTCGACGCTCAAGATGATCGGGTCGACATTGTCGTACTTCTGCAACGACCACAACAGCAGCCTCCCCAAGTCCTTGGCGTAGATGAACTGGCGGAGCGGCTTGCCCGAACCAAGGACCGTGAACGGTGTGCCGTTCTGCTTGGCCAAGTAGACCTTGTGGATGAGTCCTGGGGCGACGTGGCTGTCCTCGAGGTGGAAGTTGTCATACTTGCCGAACACGTTGGTAAGGATGACAGACGTGTAGTTAACTCCATAGTCCTTGGAGTACATCCGCGTAAGGACATCAATCATACGTTTGGCGTATGCATAGCTCTCGTTGGAAGGGTGCGGGGGGCCGTTGTGGAGCATGGTCTCGTCGATCGGGTAGGTCGTCTTGTCCGGGAAAATGCATGTCGAAAGGCACGACACAAGCTTCTTGACGCCACGTTTGTGGCATTCTTGCATGACATTGTCCTGCATTGCCAAGTTGAGGCGGAAAAAGTTGACCTTCTGTTTCTGTAAGGTCATTTTTTGTTGATTTTTTTATTCAGTGCCGGCTGGGATTACGTCAGTGTCTGGAATTCGTTTCAAGAAGAACAAAAAGAGGAAAAGCAATTCCTTAGGTTTTCTCTTGGGCTGTTAAAAATCTCCTAATCCTAAACAAAGACTTAGACAGACATACCATGTGCGCCACAATACCTCCCACAATAGCCGCGAGGTGCAGGACGTGCGTGGGTTTGACGCGATCAAAGAGGGCCGATGTCGCCTTGGGACACGTTAGGTCGGCGTCCTTGGAGCCAACAAAGACAAATGACCAACCAGGTACCGGCTCCGACTCGACCACTTCCTGCAGCCCGCGACCAACGAGGCCGGTTCCGCCGGTGACAAGGCAGACTGCTTTTGGCGTTTCGCAGCTCGTCAGCGGAGCCATTTTGTCTCGTGTGCTGAAATAAAGGGACGCGGGGGAGGGACGGAGAGAGGAGTGTTGCTTCTGGCGCGGGGGAGGAGGGGAACAATGCTGAAAGGCAATGATCAGGGAGAGAGGCTGGTACGAAAGATTGCTTGTAGAATGTGATTTGAATCTTGCGCGAAAGCAGAAAAACTACCTTTGAGTGGCGCAAAGGTTGCGCTGAATAGATTCAGGGCGGCAAAAATGTTTTTTCGTTTGTGCCAAGAGATAGGACAATCTCTTGGCATTGGCTTGGCATCAAAGCAAACGGACAATTTCTGCTCATAATACTGCTACGCACGAAACCCTTTGCACTCACAAAGTAGGATCTTCAGGGGAAATCTTTATCGAAGGGACATGAAAATATAAGCCAAAAGCCGTGTCCGAGGGAAAGAAGAGAAACCGCTTCATATCATGCTTAGCATGGTCTTGTAAATTTACATCGAAGTTATTATGTCGCAGTTTTGATGTGAGTTGTTTTGAAACCAGAAAAGTTGAGAAAATAGGCGGGGAAGGGTGCGCTCGTCTTGAGATATTCAGACAAGACGTTTACCGTCCTTCCAGGCTCATCCCAGTACCTTAGCACTTTTTGTCAGCTCCTTAGCTCATTGACAGAAATTAGTGCGCAATGACGACTGCGCCGCGGGCATATTTTTTCTGCGTATCACACCGCCCGCGCCGGGGAGGCTTTTGGCGCCTTCCCCTTGTCGAAGCATGACGGCCATGGTCGAGCCTTGGTTGGCCGGCTTTCTCCCGGCTTCCTCGTAGTAGGATCGATACTCGCCCTCGTCCAGCAGCTCCGGGAAGTAACAAAGCCAAGGAACGTGCGTCGCCATAAACGAAGCGCCCACGCGCACTCCAGCATAATCGAAGCAGTACGTGGCGGTGCAGTTTTGTGCGCGCAGCAGGGCGTCCCTGTCATAAACCGCGAACGTGGTGTCGATCCCAGCCAACATAACCGGATCTGCCGAGTTCAAGAGCAGGCGGCTCTCACCCTTCCTGCCTCGCCCCTCGCTTTTCGTTGAAGAGACCGGCTCTTTCCACCACTGGCTCTCCCATTCTGCAATGTTCTTTCCTTTGAAATACGTGCCCTTCATGAAGTTGGCGGAGCGGGAGACGTCCAAAGCAAATCCGGCTTTGCGTCCTGGGAACAATTGCGTCAGATTGGCCAGCGTCTCCAGGAAAAGAGGAGGCAGGTCCGGGTCGGGCCTTAAGTCGGCGTCCGTCACGGCAAAATACTTTGGAGCGGAGACGATGTTCGGGATCGTGAAAAAAGAGTGCGCCCCCTTGTTCTTATCATGGCGCCTGACCCGCACGAAACTCTCTAGTGCGGAAAGAAGGCGTAGATGCTCCGGCAGAGTGCTCGCGTTGTCGACAATGGTGATGCTAGCCTCGTAGCATCTCAGGAACCGGACCATGGCGTGCACGTACGTAGGGTTGTTGTAGGACATGACGTAGACTGGAATTTTTTTGGCAGAAGGACGCGCGTATCTCGGCGTGATGCGGTCATCAGAGACGAGAGCGCGTACTGGCTCCCTGGCGAGGCCAGGGTGGAGAGCGCGACAGTAGGTTGCGAAGATTTCTTGGGTAGACCAGAGTTCACGATCGAAAAAGAAGGGCGATGCGAGATGGGAAGAGGTCGATGTCGGGTTCCGAGCATACGTGGAAGTAGAAGCAGAAGACAAAGAGGGAATCGCTTCGCTTTCTTGGTTTCGTGTGCTCTCACTCCCTTTGCGGCTGCGCGTGGACGAGGGTATCCCATGCACAAATAAAATAAAATAAACGGACGTCCACAGAAAGTAGCACCAGTTTTTCATTGACACCTTTGTTCGGGGACGACGCGTCTGCATGTCAAAAGCAGTGAAACGAGGCGACTTTTGTGCACGCGTCGCCGACGACTTTTCTTTTTTTGAAGAACAGGCCACAGGTGACGCAAGGAAGTGCCTGAAAAATGCGAAGGAATCTACGACTGACCGGCAAAAAAGTCGTGACGTCTAAATCACGAGCGACGCAGGTTTTAACAGTCTAAAATTCGTCGTAGCAGGAATACTGACACCTAGATGTGATTACGGCGACGAAAATGGAAAGGTTTATGCTTCAGCGCGCCGCTGTCTCTGCCGCTTCTGGCGTGGAGTCTACTGCTGAAGCGACCTATTCAACGTCGTTGCTTTTGCTTCACTTTATCAAGAACCCAGGCTTAGCTCGCCCTGGCACGGACGTTGCCACTTCTTCCATCGCGCCAGCAGCGTCCGGGAAATTATTCCCGAGGTTGCTTTGGTTGCGCACCTGCCATTTTCGGCCACAATCATGCATTTTCGAGCCTAAATCGGGAATTCGCGGACGTGATCTCCAGTTCCGCTACTCAAACTGTGCAGCTTGAGAAAAAATCACACTACGACATTTTCCCTCAAAAGCTCTTCCGCGTTGGCATTGGAAATCACAGGGCCGCGGTAGGTCGGGCCCGTCGTGTACCTGTCGAAGTCGAGCGAAATGTCGTCGCTATTGAGCTTGACTTGGCAATCTTCGCTCCAGGGCGCGTCCCTGTCGCAGACGAAGCAGTATGTTTTTTTGTTCGGGAACTCATCGCGGCACGACGAGTGCACGATGAAAGTCTCAGGGGACTCGCGACGCAGCTTCGCGATGTCGAATCGCGTCGCGCCATGGTTTTGCACGTACGACGTGTACCTTATCTTCGTGAGAGCGCGCTTTGTGTGCTCGAAATTGTCGACATCGAAGAGATAGGCGTGCAGGGCGCCGTCGAAAGGCAGGTCCGGGTGTGCTTCCCAGACGCGGCCCATGAATTCGTAAAACGCCGGGTCTTGCAGGTTGTAGATGCCATTGCCGTTCATAGCAGCCCACATGCTCGTCACCTTGGTGATGTTGTAGGGAGCCGGGTTGCGGACCCAGTCCCCGCGGAAGCCTCGGTACGCGGTGCCCTTGATCCAAAAGCTCTCTTCTTCTGCAGCTGCTGCTGCTCCTGTTTTCATGTCTCCGCCTCCGCGCGCCTCCACCCAAAGGCGTTCAAGCCAGTCGTGCTTGATCGGCGTGGCGTCGGGCTCCAAGAGCAACACATGCGAGAAGCGAGACCGAAGCCAGCTGTCGTTCATCATCTTGCGGAACTGGAGGTTGGGCCCCGTGAACACGTATGCGGTGTGGACGTCCTCCGAGGGGTACAGTTCGGCGGCTCGGGTGTGCACTTTGTCGAAGCACGACGTGAATCGTGGGTACTCGTCGACTAGGGCCGACAGGGCGTCGTACGCTTCGTTGCCGGCGATGCCGCTCTCGTCGAGCCACGTGCTCGATATTTGGAAGACGAGGTCGATGGGCAAGCTTTTCCTGCCGCCATTGCCGCCGCCGCCGCTGCTGTCGCCGCCTCCGATCTTTTCCGTATCACACGGTCGGAAGGCTTCCTTGCTGGAAAGAGAAAAGAGCACGCGCAGCTTTTCTATTTGAGAAGCGATGAGCGGGATGACGACGGCCACCTTGACGGGCAGGAAGGCCTTTGCTCGAAACGGACGTTGCTGCTGCTCGTCGAGACTTCCTTCCTCTGGTACCTCGTCGGGCAAGGACAAAGGGGTCGCCGGGTTCTTCCCTGCCGCTGCCGCCGTCTCCACGGCCACGCGCTTTTCGAAAGTCTTCTTCCTGTGCGCTTCGCCGGCAGAGGCCAACGAGCCGTGCACCAGGAACGTGCCGGGCGACCGCGCCACCAGGTCTCGCGCGCCGTCGGGCCAGGACACGTCCTCGTTCAGGTTCTGAATCAATTCTGTGTACTGGAACTTGTGGGCGTAGCTCTGGTACTTTTTCCATCTGGACGCGTAGCTCGTGACATGCTGGATCCACATGGCCGTGTCGAAGGACGACGTGAACGACATGCTCCCGCGGTTGGCCTCGCGGCACTGCGATATCATGGCCGTGAATTCCGGGTCGTTCGCCTTGTACAGAGCGTTGCCGTTGATGTGCCCGACCCAGCTCGCCTCGTCCGGGTAGAGGGCGATGTCGTCGAGCTTGCGCCCGCGGTGGAGCGACCCTTTGACGAAAAAGTCGACGCTGGGAAACGTGACCTCGCGCAGGAGCGCGTCTACCCAGTCGTGCTGCACGGGCATGACGTCGTGCTCGCACCAGAACGCGTAGTCGTAACTCGCCAGAGGGCGCTCGGGGCTCAGGAAGAGGTCGTACCACTGGTTTGAAGGGCCGAAAGGGTACGCGTCCTCTCCTTCCGTCAGACAAGCAGACTTGAACTCGACGCGGCCGAAGCAGTGAGCTGCGGGCTTCAGGGCGTCAAGGAAAATCTCCCTTACGATGCTTGCGTCCCTCGCATAAATCCGGTCGTCCAGGTCGCGGTTGAACCAAAACAGGACGTCGACGGGACTGGGGCTGGTGCTGGCGCCTGTTCTGCTGTCTCGCTTCGATGGCGATGAAGAGGAAAGCATCCGAACAGTTGGGCACGGGTCGCCTGGGCGAGACCATTTCTGCAAACCCTGCTTTCGCCGCACCCGCAACTGCCACGGGCGCCGCAATCCACTCCGTCGTCGCCGAAACACACGGAGCCAACCCCACGCAGCTTAAAGAGCGGCATGCAGGAGGCCTCCAGACTCTGGAAACCCTGAGGAACAGGGCATCCCACCACCTCGCCGAGTTTGGCCGGGAGATGCTCGCCACGCAGCACTCGAAGCGATGCAAGATCGTGGGCATGGGCGTGGCGTACGGGGAGCACTCGCTGTGCGCCGAGCTCAAGCCCCGCGGGCCCTGCACTTTCTACTCGTACGGCATCCAGCAGGACTACACGTTCGACACGGCGATGGCCGACGACTGGGGGTGCAAGGGCGTGGCGCTCGACCCCAGCGTGACGCACCCCTCGAAGCTGCACCGGAAGGTCACGTTCCACAACATCGCCGCGCGGACCATGGACGCAACCGAAGACGCGCAGTGGGACCTCGTGACGACCGTTCCCGGACTGAAGAAATTCCTGAGGCACGACCGCATCGACGTGCTCAAGATGGACTGCGAAGGGTGCGAGTACGCGCTGGCGCAGGACATCCTGCTCGAGGATCCTGATTTTTTGCGCACGGTCGACCAGCTGGCGATCGAAATCCACGTGAGCCGGAAATGGCTCAAGACGGAGGCGCACGCCCACCACCTGGGGATGCTGTACGCGCTGGCCAAGGACTCTGGCTTAAGCCTGGTCGAGACCGTGTTTGGCGGCTGCCACCCCGACGACGAGGCGCCAGGGTGCCACCCGGTGCTGCAGGCGGCCGGGTTCCCGTGCCAAAGCGGCATGATGTGCAACAACCTGCTGTTTGCCCGCGTTTGAGGAGGAAAGAGAGGCAGGATAAGAAAGGAGCCGCAGCAGAGGCATGGTGAACAGCAAGGTTGAGAGTTGGCATTGAGTGCGCTCTTTTTTCTTTTCATTTTGAAGCTCTATACACGAAAGGCGAACTTGTAAAGGTTCTTCTGTTTTTTTCACAACCAAAAGAGAGACCGGTATCTCAAAAGCCCCCATTGCTTGCGCAGGAAATACTAGGCTGCGTAACGTTCAGATCGTCTCAAAGCCACAGAGCGAGATCCTCTTCATCGCACCGTCTTCGCCGACGCCACTTTTTCGCACTTCAATTATTTCTGCCTGCACGCAGCCGACGCCTTTCTGAAAGCGGGCTCCACGCGTCCAGCCAGCGCGCGTGGCACCGCGACGAAATCCGTCTACAGGTACTGGAAGTCTGTCAGCAGCGCGTGGTACATGGCGTCAAGATATTCCCTCGCCGATTCGAGAGGGCGCGCACCACTATGTGTCCTGAGCTCATCGCACAAGTTTGACGGGATCCCCCTGACCTCGCAGGACTTGGCGCCGCCGCTCCATTGCAAATCATACAAGACGTAGTCGTGCTCTCGGAGCAGGTCGAGCAACTTGACGCCCCAGTCACCGAGGCCTTCGGGTCGCGTGTCCGGGAACAGCTCGCACCAGATGGACTTGAAGAGCCCTCTACCGAGAGACTCCTTGCCCCCCAAGAGCACGTCGTAGTTGGTGGCGCCGCCGTGCACGTCGACGGAGAGGATGTCGATTGTCCGTCCCTTGACGACGTCGTCGAGGCGGACGATGGGCGTCGTCACCGAGCCCTGATAGTACGTGATGCTCATGTTTCCCAGCGCCGCCCCTGCACCCGCCGAGTAGATGTTGACCTTGTCGAGCACGTTTGCCTTTGCGGCCTCGCTCACGACGTGCGCCACGTACTCCGGGAACGGCTCGATGCCGAGGACGTCGAACCCGGCCTGCGCGAGCTCGATCACCTCGGTGCCGTACTCGACGCCGACGACGAGGGCGGCGGGTTGTCGTTGGCGGTGAGATGATGATGATGAAGACGATGAGGAGGAGGAGGAGGAGGAGGGCGAAGATGACGAGCCTTTATTTGTCTTTGCAGTCTTCTGGTCTTCTTCCTCGGCGGAGAGGTCCAGCATGACGCGCGAGAGCTCCGCCTTGAGGCAGGTGTGGAATCGGGTGACGTCCATGCCCTCGTCCCAGAAAAGAGAGTTGAACAGCGGGGCCTTTGCTGCTGCGCCGGGAGAGTTGCCGCGGACATCATCATAGACATCACGGACGCTCTTGCGGTGGCCTTGTTTTTTGCTGTTGCTTGGGAGGGTGATGCTCGTGTCGTGAGAGGACTTGAGAGCGCTGATGGGCCCCGGCAGCTTGATCAAACCGTGCAGCAGCAAAGCAACGCCAGGGCGGTGGCGCGCGCCTTGAAGCACGACCCGAACGGCATTTTCCGAGTTCAGAGGGTCACAAGGGCAGCGGAATTAAAAAATATTGAGCAGGAGAGATCAGTACGGCATTCTGTTTTTCCTTTTTTTTTTAAGCGTGCAAAAAAGTATCCTTCTCGGCGCAAAGACCTGCTTCAATGTCTCACAAGGGAAAATACCAGCTTCATGGCCCAGTCGTCCATGGCGGCATCCACGCTGCCTGTTCTCGGAATAAAACCTGCCCTTCCATCATGGAGAAACCTTGGAGGAACCATCTCAGGTAAGAGAGGTACAGGAGCCCATATTGCAGAGACAGAGACGGAGAGAGAAGAAGAAAGACGCTGACTCATTTTCCGCACCGTTTCTCCTCGTCGTGGACCCCTGCGCTCTCGCCGTCTCTTCGCACGCGCTGCAAAGCAGCCACAGCAGCAAAAGAAACAGTCTCCTGGCTCTCACGGCGTCAATTTTACTGTTCCTCCTGGTAAGGAGCACTACTTTTTCAAGAAGCGACAGCAACGGAACGGGAGGCGCAGCGCTGCTTCTGTAGCGGCGGTCGTCGGTGGTTGCAGCGTCCAGAACCTACAGTGCGGCTTTCTCTTGGAGTCTCTCGGGCCGCAAAGGAAGAGAAAAAGACTCCCTAAGACACGATACGAAGCGCCTCAAAAGACGCGTGCGAGGCGAAGAAGCGCACGACGCCAGCAGCAAACGCTCTCCAGCGTCGATGAGGACGTCTGCGGCCGCAGCCGATGACGCTGACTTACGTTTGCTCCGCTCGCGAATATTCCGCAAGCAGCCGCCCACCGATGACACGACACCGCAAGGTCCCAGGCGCGAGCGCGTGATGCCTGCGCGGGCAGCGGTGGTCTCGGCCGAGCTCGAATATCGCCGCCGCGCTCGGCAAAGTGCCACCAAAAGCAGTATGGACGGCGACTGTCAGTCGCCGTTGTCGCCGCTGTCGCGCTCACTCTTCCCATCAGAGCCGCTCTCTCCTTAAGATCCAGACTATGTGGCAGCTTGCGTCGTCCTCCGCGATCAAAAAGTGGACCTTCCGGAGTTCATAGCGTGGCACGCAGCTCTCGGAATTCGCACCTTCTACCTCTACGACCACGGCTCTTCTCCTCCCGTATCGGCGGAAGAAGCGGCTTCCCTGCTTTCATGGACTTCAACGGAGAATGAAACCATGAGAGAGAAACAGGAAACGGAAATGGAAACTGAGGCGAGGATGGCAAGGATGACGTCGACGGCGATAAAGGAGACGAACGCGAACAACACCTCGACCTTTTCCTCCTCCTCCTTCACTTCTTCCTCTGGTGTCTCGATCCACGTCACGCCGCTGACCGAGGAACAGATCAATGCGCATCCAACCTTGCTCCCGCAGATGACCGGCTACGATTTTTGCATCGAGGCAAACAGGGCGAATCACGCTTGGCTCGCATTTTTCGACGTCGACGAGTTTGTCGTGATTACAGATGTTGGATCCAGTTTGTCTTCTGCTCCTATTCCTGATACTGCCCATGATCGCGCTAATGCTGCCTCTGCTAATGCCGATGCTGATGTTACTGCGATTGCTGCCGAAACAGCTGCTAATGCTGCTTCTGCTACTTTATCTTCATCGTCATCTTCACCCTCCGAGGCAACCACATCTTCTGAAACGCTCCTCCGCTTACTGCCTCTGCTCCTCTCAAAGTACGAGGGAGCTGCCGCAACTTTGGCTCTTCACTGGAAGGTGTTCGGCTCCGGTGGAAGAGCCTCACGGAAGCCGGACTCGCAGCTGACCGCCGAGGCGTTTGAGGACTATGTGCCTTCCGAAGACGGCGACAACTGGACCGTGAAGACGATTGCTTCGACGAGGCTCCTGGACGTCGCTGAGCCCTGCCTGGGTCCTCACCATTTCTCCTACTGGGATTTTGAGGGTGCCGCTGATGCAGCAGAAGAGGCAGAGAAGAGACAAAGCGAGGGCATCGCATTGTCCTCGTCGTCGTCTTTCTCACCTCGACCCCAACCTTTTGCAGTCGACGTGACAGGATCTCGCATCGACGGCCCTCTTGCCCGCGCCTCTTCCGACGGCGCGCCCCCAAAGGTTCCACATTTTCCCGCCTTCCTGGCGCACTACGTCTTGAAATCAAAAGAGGAATACCAGTCCAAGATGTTACGAGGTTCCGGGATGCGGAACCACAAACCGTGGACGTTTTTTGAAGAAATCGACGGGCATTCGACAGAAAAATGCGTTGAGGCCAAAAAGCTGGCGCGCGTAATGAAAGCATCGGGGATGGTCCGGTTGCCGGGGGCGGGAAGATAAAGGGTCGAGGGAAGGGAAGTGTCTAGGACTTCTGATCCCTTTGCTGCCTCCCACGTCGTCTGCCTCAACTTTTTGTTTAAACGAAGATTGAAAAAGGTGCACTTGTTCTCCTTCACGTTATAAAAACATGTTTACTTTCTATCTTCGCTCTGTGTATGCAGAGAGTCCTGTCTCCGTTTTTCTTGTATTGGCTCTAGCTCTCTGTCTCTCTTTCTGGATCCCCTTCAATATTGTTCATTATGCTGCATAACTTCTTCTACCTCGCTTTTAAGTGGCATGCCTTTACAAAGTCGCTTCCAAAAAATATCTAGCTTATAGCTCGCCGTACAAAACCTTCAACTGTTTATGCCCGGAGTTGCTCCACGACCTCGTCGCTCGCTTCCATGCTTGGGAGGGACAATGACTTGTGTGGTTCTGCTACAGCCGAGCTGCAGCCGAACGCAAATGCAGCCGGATATGGAATGGCCAAGTGTCGCCGAAAAGATACTGGACGGTCGTGAATCTCTATGAGGCTGGACGGTCCTTTCGCCTGCTCTTTCTCCATTCGCCCTCGGCACTTTTTTGCCTTTTTCGTTGACAAACTGGACTCCGACAAAGTCTTCAACCACGCTCGGTCCCCAACCACTCGCAAGGACGGCCGTGTGTGGACGAGCTCCTGCTCTGCCCAGCACATTTTTTTTTCCAAGTGCGCACGCTTTACGAACACAGTAAACGAAATCCAAGTGCATTTCCTCACAGGCGAGGCCGCTGTATTCACAGTTCACGTGTTCGAGCAGCTCCTTGACGTGCTCGATCGCCGTTCCTGACTTTCCTCGAGGACCACCCCCATATTCCCTGTTTTTGAAATCAATGTAGGTATTGTTCAGCGAAAGAAGGTGTGAGGAGAGGAACGAACGAGACAATGAATACAAGCAACGAGGAATGGCTCGAGAGTTCGCGCGCAGCGGTCGTCTGCAGCTGTGTCTCTGTTTAGGAATCAAGACACCTCGAAACCAATGGAAAAAAAATAAATATAAAAGCAAAGAAACATACGGCATGTACGACGTCTGAAGATCCTCGATGACGTACAATCCGCCACTGGAGACGGCCGGCCAAAGTACTTTGAGAGATGTCAGCTGTTGCTTCATCGTGTGCCCTCCATCGTCTACAATGACGTCGTAGCCGCCAACTGCGTGACCCTCTGCAGCGATATTTCGTAGCACGGATTCGTCTTCCTGGCTCCCCACGAAGATCGTGCCGTTTCGCAGCTTGATAGCATGATTTTTCACGCAAACTCCGTCAACCTCCAGGAAAGACACGCGAGCGTCTCGATGCGTGAAATACTCTTCCCCTAAGCTCAAGCTTTTTCCAGGGCCGTAGGTCATATCGCACCCCAGGCCGATCTCCAAAAAGTTGACAGCTTCGTGGCGCCACGGCGCAAGCCACATCTCGTAGATTTTCTCGTAAGCATGAGTCGTGACTTTGTCGGTTCCCGCGCGTTTCGCGAGAGACTCCCACGACTCGCGGGTTTTCCACGCATGAGCTTCTTTTGATGAAATGGTGAACAAGATGAAGAACAGGGCACGGGTCAGGTGCCTCCTATTTGTTGGCTCTGGGGAGGGCATCACTCTTGGCTCCAGGTAGAAGGCGACGGCTTCGTATAACAGTCGATATTCTCTCCCGGAAACTGACTGGGAATGTAGAATATAAAAAAATGAGGTCAGTCTAGCTGAGTCGTTCCTTCTTTTCTGCCACGTTCTTTCTTTTATTCGCCTTAAGCTTCTATCACAGCCCGATACTATATTCTGGGCTACCAACTGGAGATAATGAAGTACAAGGCTGCGTAACAATGAGGACAGGATGAAACAAGGCAGAAAAAATCATACGACGTCAGCTCTCTCAACCTGTGCCGCTGAACAACCGCACCACGACGTCGTCGCTCGCGCCCATGCTCGAAACCGGCAGCGTTGCTTCCCTGCTTTGCTGATGCCCCGCGGCGGCAGCAGGCGGCAGCGCCCACAGTTTTTTCTTCGTCATCGACTTCAACAACGCAGCCTCGGATCGCTTCGCGCGACCGAGTGCAGCGACGGTCGTGCGAAATGCAGCATCTTGAAAAAGATGGTTGAGTGTGTTCGCGATGTCTCCCTCCTGCCGTGCTCCTCCTTCCTCCACAGCAACGATATTCAGAGGCAGCGTGGACGATTCGGGCGAGAGCAGAAACTCCAGCACCGCTTCCGGGTGCATCATCGCGGCCAGGCTCGGAGGAAGCAGCGTGGGGCGCACGCGGTACAACTCTCCGATCTCCGTGATGCTCGACCAAGGGAGTAAGTTACCCGTAGTCGCGTCGGCCGCGGCCGGGAGGAATGCGTAGTCGGCCCGAGTCTCCGCGATGGTATGGGCCAGCATCGACAACGACTGGAGTGCGGCCTTGTGGCGAAGGGAGGAGGAAGGGGTTTTGCTTGCTGATGCTGCTGCTGATGCGGAAGAGATGCTGCTACTGCCACTGCTGGGCTCTTTCCCACCACCACCATCACGGTCAGCTCCTCCTCCTCCTTCGCCCGCAAAGAGAAACTGGAGCGACCGGCCGCGGACGAGATGAGGCCTGTCCGGCCTGGCCAGCCACTTGGCGAACGCCGTCACGTCCTCGAGCAGGATCGACGGCGGGATGTGCCTTGCGACGAGCTCGGCGAAGTTTTTCTTGGTGGTTTTCCTTCGATGACCTGCTGCTGCTGCTTTCGATCGAGCGCTTTTCTTTCCGGCGTCCAGAAGGGATGCCGAGAGCTGCCCCGACACGTCGACAGAGAGCACAGAATGCCGGCAAAGCAGAGCCTCCAAGACGCCGGCCCACGCCTCGTCTGCCAGCGGCGACGGTTTTGGGTTGAGCTCCTGAGCGCATTGCAGTTTCTGGTCGTGCGAATGCAGGTCCGAGATCGTGACGACTTGTGACGGCGAATGGGAGGAGGAGTATGAAGCAGATTTTATAAACGACCCACGCGGGAGCAGCCGCCACGCGCCCGTGAGCAAAACGGTGACGGCGTCAGGAGGAGGAGGAGGAGATGATGAAGCTTTCAAAGCAGCAGTAGCTTTCGAGACCTTGGCGGCAACCTCGGCGATACCACTCGCACCCCGCAAGCCCGTCAGAGCGACCTCTTCAACGGTTCTTCGTGCGTCGAGCGCGCAAGCAAACGACGACGTGGGTAGAGCCGATCTTGCTTTGTTAAGAGCGCGCGAGATGCCTTTGGCGAGGCAGGCGGTAGGCGAGGGCGACGGCGCGAAATGATGAAAAACAGAGCAGAGGTCTTCTTCAGATAAGTCCTTCTGTTTCCTCGAGTGCTGCGACGAAGAGCTCCTCGTGTGCTCGCTCTTGCGATGATGATCACGATCAAATGCAACATAACCTTGGCTCGCTTCTTCCACGTCCTGGACGCGAGGCAAAATCGTCGCCTGCGTGCCCGCAGAGGCCTGCAGAGTTTCGAGGTCAAGCAAGGCATCCACAGACAGAGTCGCACCTGTTAAGGGAACGCGAAACCCGGGGAGCACAGCGCAGGCGATCTTGCGCTCCCGCACAAAGGAGAGAAACTTGGCGTGTAAAGCTAGCTCGTCGAAGACAGTCTCGTGTGTGAGGTCTCTGGGTACACGAGAGAGCGCGGAATACGTCTGGCAACGAGCCGGGGCGTGCCACTTGCCAGCTTGCCGGAGGCGGAAGATGGTTTTGGAAAGAGACCATGAGGAGGAACGTGACGCTACGCTCGAAGGGCCACCACCATTGACAGCACCTCCTCCGCCTCCGCTGCTCATTTCCAATAGCAAAGCGTGCTTTCTCGCGCGCCTTGTCCACCCGCTCCCGAAAAACGCAGATTGAGGCGCAAACCAGTGGACGGGCAGCGTTTCCACAGAGACGCCGCGCCAGGGGCAGGGCGTGAACCCGCTCATGGTCTCGAGTCGGCAGGCCGCGAGGGCTTTGAGGTCGGCGATACTGAGCAGTTTCGTGTCCTCCGCCGCTAAAGCAGCACCAGCAGCAGCAGCAGCAGCAGCAGAAGCAGCAGCTCTTTCCTGGCCATGTTGCCTCTCGAGCTTCTTCACGGCCCAAGCCTGCATAAAGTTGGCAGTGAAGGCCGAAGACGGAGCATACATCGTTTCGACGGTTAAAGTTTTGCTGTCGTCGCTGGTCTCTGAGCTAAAAGGTCGTCGCACTTCATCCCCGATGCCCGGACTCGTATCTGCAAAGTAAACCGCGTCCTTGGGGAATCCGTAGAGCACCATGTCGTAGTTTTGAAGCGGTACCGAGGCGGCGTCGACCACGAGAGGGGAGTAGCCCTGCGTCACGAGCTGCGTTATTGTCGCGAGCAAGCGAGTGGCGGGAGATGGTGCGGTGGGGGGCCACGTGAGGACGAAGCTCTTTGGATCGGCTGATGCGGCAGCACTGGCGGCGGCTGCGGCGGTGGCGCTTGCTGCGGCTTCTTCTCCTTCTTTGGCAGCATTAGCAGAAGCAAGTCCAGCGGCTGTAGTCGAAACAGACGCAGCAACAGAAGAGGAAGAAGAATCGACGTCTCCTCCCCCAGTGCTTGAAAGAAGAAGAAGATCGTCCCTTTTCCTCTCAAACGCCGGGAGCACCTGCAGCGGCACGACGCGAGAGGCCCTGAAGAAAACGTCTTCGCTCAGGGCGATATAAATCACCCCAGAGAGCCGCAGCTCGTCGGCGGCGGCCTTGAAGTTTTTGAGCAGCATGATGTTGTTGGCGGAAGAAGTATTCCCTGCTCTGCTGCGCTGCTCAGCTATGCTTTCTTCGGACAAAACCACCGTGGTCGCAGGCAAGAATCCCTATGCCCGCGTCGCCACCGCCTTGAGCCCATCTGCGCGAAGCCTCCTGGGCGCGTGCAGGACCGCTAAATCGTCGACGCCGTGGTACCGGACGTCCAAAAACCAGTCCCTGTCGAGCAGCGTGGCCGTGTTGTGGTAGAGCGGGTTGCTGTGCGCCAGCGTGGAGCTCGCGTTGGACGCTTTGAGCACGTGATGGATCGCGAGGTCAAAGGGCTCGGCGTTGGCAAACTGTTCGCGGGCCGACTTGAGCACCTGCTGCAGCATGTCGCCCGTGCGGTACACGGCGTTGCCGTTGACGTGCTCGGTCATATAGCTTGCGTCGGGCTCAAAGGGCTGGCACTCGTCGTACTTGACGACGTACGAGCACGAGCTCTTGATGGTGGAGCCGCTCATGATAATGAGGTTAAAGGAATTGGAGAAAGGGGAGGAAGGAGACGAAGACGAGGAAGGGGAAAGAGAGGAGGAGGAATACGACGACGACACCGACACCGCATCCGAGTCTCCGCCCGCTTCATCAAGCACCAACATCGGCATCAAAAGCGACGAGAGCCACCCGCGACGGAGCGCGCATACGTCCGTCTCCAGCTGCTGCACGAGGGCGTAAAATCGCACGTATTTTTCGTAAATCTCGCCGCCCTCTGCGAACGCGTCGTAAAAGACAGAGTTGGGGCCCGAAACCCATTCGGCGTCCTTGTCCTCCTCGGCCAGGTTGAGGTTGTACCTGTCGACGCCAACGGCCTTGAAATCGGTGAAAATTCGAGGAGGCGAAGGAAGCAGATTCCCTGTCGCTGCTTCGAGCATCGAACGCATGACACCAAAACGCTCCGTGGCGTTTCGAGATGCGTCAGAGGGCCCACTGACGACGAGCAGGATGTCAAAGGCGAGTGGATTGATGTTGTCTTTTTCGTCTTTTTTCTGTTCCCTGCCGCTCCCCACCACCAAGGGATCCTTGGACAGCGTGCGATCGCAGAGCTCCTGCAGTTGCTCGAGCGGCTCGGAGACGTGCATGGGGATGTAGAGCAGCAAGGGCCGTTGCTCGGTGGGATCAGTGTTGTTCAGTTCTGCTGCTGCTGCTTCCGAGAAGAGACCACACGACGCCGCATAGAGAAGAGTGACGAGAAGCAGCGCCATCAGCTGCCATCGTTTGCTCCGATGAGGCAGCCTCTTGGCCCGTTGAGGATAACGACATCGAATGGCAGAGCCACCACCGCCAGACGTTGCCGCTGCCATCACAAAAAAGCCCCCTGTCTGGATTCGGCTCACAGCGTGCAGTCTTAGGCAGAGCTGCATTTGAGTCGAAGAGTGAAAAACGGTGGTGAGGGACAAGAGAGAATATTTTTTGCCAGGACTGCTTCTTCTCTTTTGCCAAAATTTAAAACGAAAATGAAGGTGCGACGCGTTGCGAGTTTGGTCAGCTCTCTTCGACATCGGAAGTTGCATCGCTCTCATCATTTTCCCTTGAATGGCGTCTCCACTCATGTGATGAAGAGCGCGACGTAACAGTCTTTTTTCAGAAGATGCATTCGCTGTGGCAGCAGCGTCCCCAGCTGCTCTTTTCACTCCTGCTGGTGGCTGCAGCAGCAACAGCAGCAACAGCAGCGAGAACAACTGCAGCAGCAGCAACTGCAAGAGCAGCGACAGCAGCATCAGCTCTGGCAGCAAAGCCCCCCGTTCCTCATGGTGCCGAATCCACGTGCTCGCGGTCCAAGCACGTCGTCCTGGCCAGCTTCGGCGAGCCCGACGAGTACCACACCGTCTCCCTATACTTTGCTTCCAAGTTTCCAAACGCGAGCGTGCACCACCTGTGGCTCCACTTGGGGGACAAGACGGAAGAGGCGGAGGATGATGCGTCTGATGACGATGCAAAGGAGACCACCAAGAAGTCAACGTCAACTACTTCAGCACTCCGCTGGCAACACTTGAGAAATCGTGCAGCCGAGCTCAAGAAGAAGGAGAAGAAAAGCCGCCAGCGCAAATCGCCAGTCGATTGGCGCGCCTTCTACCGCTCCCACGGCATTCACCGCTCTGTCGTCGACATGGCCTCGCTGGACGCCTACCACGAGCTCCGGAAGACGTACCTGCACTCGAGCGTCAACGGGTACGAGTACGAGCTCCTCTGCTTCGCGCGCTTCATCGAACTGCTCGAGTTTTGCTCCAGTAAAGGGATCGAGCAGCTCACCTGGATCGACGCGGACATCCCGATTTTCGACCCAGCATTCCTCGATCGGGTCTGTTTACCTCTCGGATATTCTATCTGGGCTCTGTACAGCGGGAGCTCATTCCTCAACACGATGACCTGCTCGGGGATCGGGCGCTTTGTCGACTTTATGCTCGACTTCTACGCAAAGGAAAACCGACACGCCTTGGTCCGCGCCATCCACGCGCACGGCAACAACAACATGATCGAGCGTCCGGATATTAAAGAACAAGTGCGCCAGGCTGAGCCGGCATTCACCGAGCTCGGCATGGACCCCAAGCATTTCAGCGACATGTTTCTTTTCGGCAAGTTCATGCAGGACACGAACGCGCAAGCGACTGCGAGAGAAAAAGAGAACCAAATAAAGGAAAATAGGACCTCCACGCCGTCGAAAAATACCACGCCTCGAGTACCTCGGACACTAGAACATCCCAGGACGTACATTCATCAAGACGAAAACGGCGGCGCTGTAGACCCGTATTTTGTGCCCATTATCAGCATAAGAAACAGGGTACCCAGTCCTGATACGCTGCACTTGTGCGCGGACGAGTCGGTCTGGAAACAATATTACTCCGTGCTTAGCAGCAGCAAGAGCAAGGCAGATGCGAGGTTGATAACAGAAGAAAAGGAGGCGAGATTTGGACTGTCGCTCAACGAGAGCGGCACCTGGATCCCGATCCCTGGGGCGCACTTTCAAGGAGACGACTGCAAGGACAGGCTGCTTGGTATGTTTGCGAAAGGGATCTCGGAAGACACTCGGTCTCCATGACGCTTATGTACGTCATGTACCGTTGCATGTGTGTAAAATTAATTACGAAGGGAAAGAAGTCGGCGTCCGCGGGGCAGCTTCTTCGCTGGTATGTTTTGAAAAAGAAGGGTCTCCGAAGGGTTTTCGGAACTTCAAGACTAAGAACGAAAGTTGCAAAAAAGCCAAGTGGATCACGGTTTACAGTCCTCTGGACTAAAAACAATTTCTGGTAGCAGGCCTTACCAGAAGACCGCGAAGTTCCTCCTGAGGCGTCATCTGAGCCTTCTCCTGTATTATTTGCGATCAAAGAAAGCCGCAATTGGCTGCCTCTTCTTAAGGATTTTGTACATTTCCGCTCGTTTAAAAGCGGAGATGGTGCGGTGCGTGGTCGCTCATTTTCTTGGTCCTCGAAAAGAAGGCAGCATATTTGGCAAAAGACAAATATGCACACGTCTGTTTCTTTGTGTTTTTTCCTTTTACTTTGTTTTGCAAAAGTAAGGCCGAAGAGAAGAACGGAAAACACTTTGTCGCTCACGCGCGTATGCTCAAGCAAGACACGAAAAAAATTGAAGAGAGAAAGGGAGGAAAATAAGTGCTCCTTGCTCCAGGGTGTGAATCCATCCGTGGGTTGAAAATCCATCCACAGACGCACGCGTCTTTTTCTTTCGTTTTTTTTGTTGCCCCTCGATCTTCGTGATCTCTGTGGAAAAAATACCTCGCCGAAGAAGAAGAATAAAAAAACACCAATGCACGCAACGATTTTCCGAAAGCTAACGAACCGCACGTACTTGCGAAAGATGCATGTGCCTGCTGCAATGGACAAGCTTCTGCAAGTTCGTTGCGCTTGCGAAGATTGTGTCGAAGAGTCTGCTCCCCATGGAATGATAAAATCGTCCGACCAAAGTGTACAGGAGCCTCTATTTCTGTCCGCACGGTACAAAAAAAACCAGCTCGTGCAGAGGTGCGCGCTGTACGTCAAGGACGACATAGAAAGATCGTGGCCGGTCATATACGAGGTACGCATCTCATCAGGCCAGAGGCACCGCCGCTTCACAAACGGGTGGGCGGCCCTCTGCAGAGGCAACGGATTCGGCACGGGGGACAAGCTCGAAATCACAATAACGACATGCGCAGATAGTGACGGCGAAGAAGGAGAGGGGAGCGACAGAGGCGTCGGAATCCTGATCCGCAGGGTGGACCAGCAGGACATCATCCCCGGGGAATGACGAGATGCTCCAGAAAAGTCGCGGAATGGATTCCAAGATCCTCCGACACCAGTATCGCATTTCCCAGTAGAGAGAGACTTGGAGACTTTTTCCCTGCATCACTCCCCAGTACAATCGACGCAGGCTGCTCTGATTCGAGGAAACGCGCGAGACTCTCCTTGAATGTATTATATTTTAGCCTCTGCCTTATTGAAAGATTCTTATCATTGAGGTGAAGAGATCCATATTTCCTTTGCAGCAGAAGGAGCAGGAGCCCAGCTCAACATGTTGCCTCAGAGACGAAACAAGGGC
>Ga0114918_10001400_pt1 | contig 21573 bp, 18 predicted proteins | sample LantaG_FD_87015 | JGI IMG/M metagenome (GOLD analysis project Ga0114918, IMG submission 87015) | Deep subsurface microbial communities from Baltic Sea to uncover new lineages of life (NeLLi) - Landsort_02402 metaG | ecosystem: Environmental > Aquatic > Marine > Oceanic > Sediment | place... | reverse complement strand
TGGGAAGTCTCGGGTTTACTTCTGTATCAAATTATAAGATTGCCAATCTAATAGGGGAGGAATCGTTTGTTTCTTTTGAAGCTGCTTTAAAGTTCCATGGATTATTTGATCAGAGCATTAAAAGGTATAGATCTATAAGTACAAAGCAGTATTTGTTAAAAAAGCTTGAGGGTGTTCAATACAAATACATAAAAGTTCGAAGTAAGAATTATTTCGGTTGGAATGAAGAAGATGTAGATGGAGGTATTGCAAGAATAGCATTCAAAGAACGTGCTTTAATTGATTTGCTTGAGTATCAGCGTACAATTAATTCTGTAAGTCTTGTATTGGAAAAGTTACAATATTCTTATGATGAATTTAATCAAGATTGGTTTCTTAAATATTTAGGAAAATATTCAAAAGTGACAATAAAAACTTTCGGAATTTTGTTGGATCTTATTAACAAAGATTCAAGCAATGTCTATTTACTACTAGATAAAAGCAATACTTCCACTTCATATATGTTCTCATCGTCAGAGACGTTTAATAATAAATGGCGTATTTACTATGATTCAATTTTAGAAGAACAAGTCAAGTGATTATCCAAAGAATTACTCGGGAAAAATTGGAGTATACTGCAAAGAAAGTATTAGGGTATCCTTTGCATGATGCTGAAAAAGATTATTTTCTAGCTTTAACTATGAAGATAATCTCACAATCATCCCTGGGGAAGCAGTTGGTCTTCAAAGGAGGGACAGCTATCTACCATTGCTATATAAAGCAACTACGTTTTTCAGAAGATCTTGACTTTACATCACTTGATAAGGCGATTTTATTAGATGATTTTAAAGCTTTATTTAATAGGTTTAATTTTCTTGAGATAAAGAAAGAATATGTATCGCGGGCAACAATTAAGATAGAACGTTTAAAATTCACGGGGATACTGGATATGCCCAATAGTATAAAAGTCGAAGTTGACAAACTTCAGGATGTGTATCTTCCAAGTATAACCAAAGCTTATAAAAATAAATGGGAATTAACTTTCAAGGTAAATGTAATGGATCCGATAGAAATTTGTTCAGAAAAAATACGAGCAACTAACGATAGATTTAGATATCGAGACTTTTATGACCTATATATGCTAGCAAATACTCTTAAGATCGATTTGTATGAATCTGTTCAAATAATGCCTAAAAAAGAAATTAGAAAGCCTACCTCTAAATCTAATATTATTAAAAACTTAAACTATGCATTAAGAGAGAAAAGCGAAAACTCTAATATAATTGTTTACAAAAAAGAGATTGAAGCAGACAAAATGAGATCTTTTTTTGAGAATTTAAATATTCCTGATCTAAAACCCAATGTTTAATTATTGATAAGGTTATTTTACCTATTTTATTGGAGGAAGTTTTGAGTGCCGGTAAAAAGGTTGACGAAATAATTAAAAAGTTAAAAACCCTTTCGAACCCAAAAGCTGTTGAAGGAATGGCCAGATTTGGGATAAACCCTGATAAGACTCTGGGGGTATCTAGTTCAATTTTAACCTTATTTAGTGACAAAGGTCATATGTATATAAATTGTGGATGTATGCTTATTATATTTTGAGCCTATAAACCCGCCAGGTCATGGCAATCTTTCCCAATTTGAATACGGGGTTTATGATATCCATGTTTATATCAGCCAGCTGGGAAGCAGAACCCCGGGTGATACCGATCTCTAATGCCTTTTCTTTTATGTACTGGTATAGTTTAGAATCAATACCGTTTTTACGGTATTTTTCTTCCACTCCCAGGATAAGGAAACGCATCCTTGAAAATCTTTTCTGTTTAAGCCTCTTTTTAATATTTATAAAGATTTTAAGATCCCGCATAATATCTTTTGGGCTGTAAAATCTGGCCGAAGGCATATAAGCAGCCTTTCCATCAAATTCAGCTATTACCTCATTTATATCCGGAAGATTAACGGAAATCCCAATCGGTTTCCTGTCCTTTTCCACTATAAAAATAAGCTCCTCCAGGGCAATCTCTTTTATTCCCAGGGCCAACATATCGAATTCGGCATCATTCATTTTTACCTGCTGGGGATGGTTGCCTCCGTTCCATATAGGATTATAAAGTTTCCTTATGGTATCTATTTCACTCTTTAAATTACTGAAATTGACATTTCTTATTTTATAGTCATTAAACCTTTCAGCCTTCCTGTGATTTAGAATCCGGTCCAATATACGGTCCACCTTATTCATATAATCTTTTGAGATTATCTTATCTATATTCACGCTATACCAGTCATTCTCTTTCTTAAAACCATATTCCTCGAAAAAGTCCTGATAATAAGGGGCATTATATGGTTCCATAAAGTATGGTTCATTTTCAAAACCGTCAACCAGCAGCCCTATTTCTCCTCCAGCATTGAATTTTGCCGGCCCGATTATTTTAGTGCAGGAATTTTCTTTTAGATAGCTTACTGCACTTTCAATAAGGGTCTGGGCAGTACTTCTATTCTCCTCAGACTCAAAAAGCCCAAACCACCCGATCTTTCCATTTTCTCTTTCAGCATAATTAGAATCAATAAAGGCCATAATCCTTCCAACCGGTATTCTTCCATTATAAGCTATAAAGTACTTTATGCAGGTATGGTTGAAATAAGGATTTCTGGTAATAAGACCGGGAACAGTAGCTGGTGTTGGATTGAGGTCCGATAGTTCCTGTAGAAATAGGGGGAAAATCTTATTTGATTCAGAAGTTTTGTACCATTCTATATGATAGGGTACGGTAATAAATTCTTTGATCTTGTTCAGGCTGAGGTTGCTGGCCTGTCCGGGAACATATTCTCCAATTTCTTTTATAGTGGTCCTATTTATACGGGTCACTATTTTAAACCTTTGAAGGTAAATTATAAAATTCAGTACATCATACTTTCGTTTCTCTATTATTACAATAAAAATCTTGGATTTGTTTTTTATCCCAGTGTTTTAAGAAATCATTCAAATTTATAGGGTGTTATCAACACTATCCAGCATGGGAAGCCATTCACATAAGTACTTATTTTTCTATTTTACTGCTAAATTTTGATAAATGAATATTGTTATACAATTTTCTTATACGACATTTACAATTCATAGTAGTTTAAGGATTTAAAAAGTTTTTATGGTAGATAACTTTTATTTGAAGGAGAGGAGATAAAAGAGATTCTATAAGATTATCAATTAGTTAGAAAAATTAGTCTGCAAGATTTAGAACCTCTACAAATTTGATCCTTTAATTCAAAACTTATGTTTTTCCCAAATTCGGAGGACCACACCTTATATTCAGTATTACATATTCGGCTGCCCACTTTTTCAGAAAACTCAGCTCTATTGGATTTAATCATTGTATTATGCCAGGGGCAGTCACTGATTATTATCTTAATTATATTGTTATTTTCTTTTTCTGCCTTAAATTTAAAACCATCCAACTTTAATTTAGTAGTAAAAGTTTCAAAAAGAGCATCAAGCCCTAACTTTTCCTTTATCTTTGATTTAAGAAACCTCGCTTGAATCTTGGGCATAACTTTCCACACTTCATTATCTATATTCAGTGCAGCACCAAATCCATATTTTTCTTCAACCTTTAAAAACCACAGCCCATCTACAGCAGTATAACTGCGATAAAAATACTTTGAGATTTCATAGTCAGTAAGCTTAATCATATTTTTATCATAAATTTTTATAAGATTGAATAAATATTTTCTAAGATTATTCCTTTATATATTTGTCTCTCAAAAAGGTTTTTTCAGTACTGTATACTTTTTGAATAGATTTTTATTTTTTTCAAGTTCAAATTTATCTATTTATATAAATATAGTCAATAGATTTTTAAGATTTTGTCCAGTAATTTCGGCTTAAGCACTGGATTGATTATTTATGATACAGAATAATATTTGCTTTTCTTAAGCTCCGCAAGCCGTTCAAGAAGCTGTTCCCACTTTTTCATCTTTGAGTCAAGTTCATTTTTTTGTTTTTCATATTTTAAGAAGCGGGAGTGGCTGCTTTGATCTTCGGTCAGGCTTTCCGGAGATCTGAACCGGTCAGTTAATTTTTTTAATTCATTTTCAAGATGCTCAATATCGCTTTCGCAGTCGGTGATTTCTTTTGTTATCTTTCTCAATGTCCTCAGGAATGCTTTCTTTTCGAGATAGTCATCTTTTCCGGAAGATATTTGCTCATCCTGATTTTGTGCAAAATAACCTATTTTAACATTATGGCCCACTTTCAGGCTGCCTTTAAAGTCGATATCACTTACAAGTATTCTGGAAAGAGTTGTCTTGCCTCCACCATTTTTGCCGATAAATGCGATCCTTTCACCTCTGCTTATGATAAAATCAATACTGTCGATCACATTCTTTTCACCGTAATTTTTTGAGAGACCGCTCGCATTGAAGATAATATTACCGGAGCGGGGAGCAGCTGGAAACCTGATGTGTATTGAAGAAATATCTTCTTCGTCTATTTCGATCCGGTCCATCTTTTCAAGCTGTTTAATCCTTGATTGGACCTGTGCAGCTTTTGTAGCCTTATACCTGAAACGCTCGATAAATCTATTTGTGTCAGCGATTATTTTTTGCTGATTTTTATAAGCCGCTAATTGCTGTGACCTGTGTTCTTCTCTCAATATTGTATATTTTGAATAAGGGACTCTGTAATCATATATCCTGCTCAGCGAGATCTCAATAGTCCGGCTGGTAATATTATCCAGAAAAGCCCTGTCGTGTGAGATTATGATTACAGCCCCTCTGTAATCATAAAGGAATTCTTCCATCCATTGTATGGATTCAATATCCAGATGGTTTGTAGGCTCATCAATCACAAGCACATTAAATGGTTCAAGGAGAAGTTTTATCAGTGCCAGCCTTGACCGCTCTCCGCCGGAAAGCACTTTTACCTTTTTGTCAATATCATCATCCCTGAAAAGAAAAGCACCAAGCATTTCGATATTTGTACTTATATCGGAAGCTTTATTTATGAGCTTTATGTACTCATCAGATCCATAATCGGTTCTTTCTTCAATATCATTATTTATATTTATTCCTTTTATTTATTTTATTGTTCAGCAGTTTCCAATATAAATGATAAAATCCTATATAACTGTATTGTGAATGTCAATTTATATTAAAGATCAAAAGAAATAGCAATAGTATCTAAAAAAAAATCATTATATTGTATTCGGTACAGGCAAATATCCATGTAAAATAACAAAATTTTTCAGATATTTTTAGAAAGGCGGACGGTCTGTTCCTCCCGATACGGTATATGAGAGCAGAGTACTGCCATCCATTCAAGCGTGCTGAATTCTTTTTCCTTCTCTGGAAAATACTTCGTACTCTCCTTAAAAAAAGATGCCCTTATTATATATCTTGCAATGTTTTCCATGGATCTGCTGTCACCTGGATAGATCCTATCACCGCAATTCCCCGCTTCTTACTTTTTTATCAAATAAATAAAATTGCAGTTGACAATGTAATAATTATATATTTAAATGTATCAATATATTAAATTTAAAATGATTCAGAGAAAAGAAAACTTATGAAAGAAGAAAACATAAAAAAAGCTGTGAGGGAAAGCTATGCAAAAGTTGTTACCAGCAATTCCTGTTGTTGTTCCGCCCCAGTTACGAATTGCTGCGGGCAAGTAGATTTAGCAAAGGAAATAAGCTCAAATATTGGATATACAAAAGATGATTTGGGCAAAGCACCGGGAAGCTCTAATTTGGGACTTGGATGCGGAAATCCGATAGCTCTGGCGTCCTTAAAAAAAGGTGAAGTTGTATTAGACTTGGGTTCAGGAGCAGGTTTTGATTGTTTTTTGGCTGCAGACAAAGTAGGACCAGAAGGAAAGGTAATCGGAGTTGACATGACTCCAGAGATGGTTGATAAGGCAAGGGATAATGCTCGAAAAAATAATTTTACCAATGTAGAATTTAAGCATGGAGAGATAGAAAGCCTGCCTGTAGCTGATGGGATCATTGATATAATAATTTCTAACTGTGTGATAAATCTTTCTCCAGATAAGGACAGTGTTTTTTCTGAAGCATTCAGGGTTTTAAAGCCTGGCGGGAGAATTATGGTTTCAGATATTGTTTTAGCCAAAGAGCTCCCCGATTTTATTAAAAACAATGTTTCAGCTTACGTAGGGTGTATTTCAGGTGCAATAATTAAATATGACTATCTGAATGCAATAAAAAAAGCTGGTTTTACCGATGTAAAAATATTGGATGAAGTTAATTTTCCAATCAAATATATGGTTAGCGATAATGCGGCAGTTATTATTAAAAATGGTTTAAATTTAACCAAAGATATGATCGGCTATTTAGAGAAATCGATTTTAAGCATAAATGTTTATGCTTTAAAACCCAAAATTCAATAAGATTATATAAACAATTGAAGATTAAAAGAAAAGTTGGAAGGCAATAGTTTAATAAAAAGTGCGGTATTAATACCTCTTGTTTGTATATCTTTATCTCTAAAAAAAGTTATTTATAAAAAAGAGTTAAGGATTTTGTAATTATGTCAGAGAAAAATTTAAAAAACATGGAAAAAATAATAAAAGCTTTAGCGGATGAAAGAAGGATAAGAATTATTTATCTACTAAAAACAAAAAAGAATCTTTGTGTATGTGAAATTACTGATATTATAGGATTATCGCAGTCTACCATATCAAGTCATTTAAAGGTACTTGAAAATGCCGGCCTAATAGAATCACACAAGGATGGACTATGGGTTAATTATAATATCAACAGTCAATTGTGTTTTTTCAGCAGTGAGTTTATAGAAATAATTTATAAAGATTTGAAAAAAGATAAACAAATAGTATCTGATCTGAAAAAACTAAAGAATATAAACCGGAATATGATATGCAGAAGAGCGGTATAAAAAATACTGATAAATTGCGTTAGCAACTCTGCAAGAAGCCAGACGGAATAAGGAGTTTTAATGGGAAAAGTCAATGAAACAAAAGACAACAAAAAGCAAACCCTAAGAAAGCAAATCGGTTTCTTTGATAAATACCTTTCAATTTGGGTTATTTTATGTATAGCTGCAGGAGTAGCCGTAGGGAAGTTTCTACCGGCTGTTCCTAATACATTAAGCAGGTTTGAATATGCCAATGTTTCCATACCAGTTGCAGTTCTTATTTGGTTAATGATCTACCCAATGATGCTAAAAGTGGATTTTGCAAGCATTGTTAATGCAACTAAAAAACCAAAAGGTCTTACTGTAACCACTGTCACTAACTGGGTAATAAAGCCTTTTACAATGTATGGTATTGCATTTCTGTTTTTTAAAGTCATATTTGAAGCATTTATACCAGGACCACTTGCCACTGAATACCTTGCCGGGGCCGTACTGCTAGGAGCAGCTCCCTGCACGGCTATGGTATTTGTATGGAGTTATCTCTCAGATGGAGATGCTGCTTATACGCTGGTCCAGGTTGCAGTAAATGATTTAATTATACTTTTTGCTTTTACCCCCATTGTTGCTTTCCTTCTTGGGATAAGCGAAGTGATCGTACCCTATAGTACACTATTTATGTCTGTTGTCCTGTTTGTAGTTATACCTTTTTCCGCAGGTTATATATCAAGGGTGCTAATAATAAAAAAGAAAGGAATTGATTATTTTGAGAATATTTTCCTTAAAAGGTTTAATAAAGTTACAGTTATTGGTTTGCTTTTAACTCTTGTAATTATTTTTGCATTCCAGGGAGAGATAATTTTAGGTAACCCAGTTCACATCGCTTTGATTGCAGTACCACTGGTAATCCAAACATTTCTAATATTTATCATTGCCTATGGGTGGGGAAAAGCCTGGAAACTTCCACATAGTATTGCAGCTCCAGGTGCCATGATCGGAGCAAGTAATTTTTTTGAACTGGCAGTTGCAGTGGCAATATCATTATTTGGACTCCAGTCTGGAGCTACTCTGGCTACAGTTGTAGGTGTACTTGTAGAAGTGCCGGTGATGCTCACTCTGGTAAGAATTGCTAATAATACAAGGAAATGGTTTCCGCAAGTATCATCAAAATAAAAAATGGCTTAAAAATATAGAAAAAGGCGAACAAGGAAAGTTAAATACCAGGTTTACGGATAAAGGACCCAGGATGGATTTAAAATAAAATATTCAAAGCTGAGCAATACACCGAAGGTACAAATAAACCAATCAAAGACCATATCCAGCTTGTTTTTAGATGATTTATCTAAATTTGCATCTATTAAAGTTCGTATTTCGTCCAAGAAACATTACTATAGATATACCATGGTTCCTAGTTGTGGCAGAGTTAAACTCCCTCTCAACTTATAATACTGGACTTTTCTAAAAATTTTTAAAGAAATTAATTGCCAGGCAAATAAAGCTTAATTGCTTTCTTTGCCTATAATAATTTATCGATTTTTTCATTTATATCAATCAGATTAAAGGCTCTGAAATATTTATCCATTAAAGCCTCTATTTTTAGCAGAACCCAACTTTTTGCATTAATACCATTTAATTGTAAATTTTTATACAGAATAGCCTCGGCACATTTTACTTCTGGATTTGCCCAGACATAACGGCTGCATGTTCCCAGGATCCATTCTTTCCTTTCCTTTGAAAGTGATTCGAAATTTTTTTCACCACGAAGCAGCCATTTTTTCCATCTTCCTGATTTAATAACTGCATTTATTAATTTATCCTTAAAATTGGATAGACAGGCGATTTTGTCTTCCTTGTACAATCTAGTTTCAAGTTTGACCAACTCATTGAATGCTTCAAATTCTGCTATTGTAAATTCAGGCCCGACATTTGCTCCTCCCATGCCACTTATGGGATAATCTTCAGGATTGGACACAGAATCTGTGTAGTGTCCCTTGATATAGGAACCGTATTTTCTGGCTACCTTCACCACTTCTTGTGCCACTACTGGATCAAAAACAGATGTATGAATATCTGTTCCCACTTTGGCAACAATAAATATAGGCCATGCATACTCCAGTTTTTGTTTTCTTAACCCTTCTTTTAAAAGGTGCAAATACTTCTTGAATACATTCATATCTACCAGTCCTCCATGCACTTCTTCAGTTCCGACTTCATAAGATATTTTAGGGAGGCCAGTTTTCTTTCTATAAGTTTCTGTTTCTGCAATAAGCTCAATTGTTCTATCGACAACCGTCTCAATTTTTATTCTTTTCTCAAAAATATCAATAGTTGGGTCAACGTGAATTAAGTCATAACCTGCATCAAGAGCAGCCTTAAAAGATCTCTTGACCCAATCCATAGACTTATTTAAATTCCACTTTTCTATGGTTTGAATATCTTTTGTCCAGGGTCCGCCATGGTCAACTGCTACTATTATGGGTCCAGTATAACCAATGCTGGATGATTCTTCTTTGATCTTTTTTACCAGGTCTTTTTGTGTCCAATTAGTATAACCCCTGTCCAGGTCTACCTGATTTAAAGTTGCAGCAAATTTAATGGGAGCATTTGCTCTTTTTGCAGCACGCAATGCAGCTACTAGTACATTTTCAGAGTTTGGGCAGACTGCAAATAATGTATGTTTTTTATTTTCTTTTTTTGATAAATAGTCAAGCTTATTCAATAGTAGCTCTACTATGGGAATACCTATTTTTTCAGAATGTTTTCTCAATTTACTTTGGTCGATCTTTTTTTGTATTTTCATCAGTCAATTGTGATTTGTATGTTTCAGGATATAAACTTTATTTATGATAAAGAAAAAAACCTGTGATATAGTAAATCATTCATATAATCTAGCCCAAATTTTACTGCGCCTAAAATCGCAGCATCATTCTTTAATCTTGAAATAACAATTTTTGGCTTAAATGGAGTAATACTATAAATCTCATTTTTTAATTTATTAATAAAATTATCTCCTAACTCGATTATTCTGCCATTAATGATTATAGTTTCTGTATCAATTACAGCAATCATTGAAGCTATGCCTACAGCTAAAATTTTTATAGAATCATTGTCAATTATTTTTTTTACTAAATTATCATCCGGGCTATTATAGTATTTGCATATATCATTGAAATCTATTTTATCAATATCCTTATCAGGAATTAAGTTATTGGGACTCTTTTGTTTTTTTAATTCTCTTTTAATAGTATTTGTTATTCCAATGATATCAACCTGTGATTCAAAAAGACCAAGTTCAAGTTTATTTTCTTTTATTCTTTTAGAATTATATTCTTTTAGAATTGGCATATAGGCAATTTCTCCCATAGATCCGTTAATTCCGACAGCTAATTCATTATTGATTATTATTCCAGCCGCAATTCCATAGTGAATAAGAATATAAATTAAATTATCAACATTCTTGAAGTTTTTCCAGTGTTCACCTATAACACTAAGATTTACAGAATTTTCCAGTGTAACTTCCTTTTTATATTTCTTTTTGAAAATTTCTACTAAATTAATTCCACTCCATTCTGGAAAATAAGGAGCTAGTGATAAACTTTTAGTTATGGGATTAACAATTCCATGAGTACCTAAACTAAAAAGATAGATCTTATTTAAATCTATCCTTGAATTATTAAGAGCTTCTTCTATGATGTTAAATAGATTATCTAACGTTTTATCTCTATTATCTTTAGGATAATTTTTTTTCTTGATTTTATAAATAATTTCTCCACATAAGTTGGTTATAGCAACAGTTATAAAATTAATACCTATATTAATTGCTGCTAGATAGCAGTATGTTTTATTAAACTTTAAAATTGTTGGTTTTTTACCACGCTTTGAATCAAATTTCTTTCCTTCTGTAATTACTTTTTTGCTGATTAATATGTCGACCAGGCTGGAAACCGTAGACTTAGAAAGTCCTGTCTTTACACTAAGTCTGGCCCTGGTAATGTTTTTATCTCCATTAATAAATCTCAGTATCAGTCCTATGTTATGCTCTTGTATTGATTCTTGAGTTGCTTTTTTTCTTTCCATGAATTTTTAAAAGTTCTTTAATAATAAGTTTTTTGATAAAACTAATTTTTTAAAACAAATTTAGCACAAATAATTACGAAGTCAATTCTTTTATTTGACAATAGAGATTCAAGAAAGTATAATGATTAGTACGATGATAGAACTTTAGGAATAATATTAAATTTTCAAAGGAGGAAATTATGAGAAAACCGAAAGTAGGGTTTTTAAGCATTACATGTCCTACACATAAGGAAGCAAAAAATGAGACCGGAGATGACTGGGTTGATCTAAAGAATCTGGAAAAGGTTAAAAATGGTTTAATCAACAATGGTCTAAACCTTGTTGTGATCGAGGAGTTTTTAGGATCTTTTTATGAGTTTGATGATGTTGAAAAGAAGTTTAACGATGAAAATGTTGATGTGATATTTTTGTATATATCGACATGGAATTGGGCTGACCAAGTAACTCAATTTGCTAGAAATATGAATAAGCCACTAATAGTGTACGCAATCGATGATTCAAAAGCATGGTCTATTGGAGGGTTGGCAGCCACCAGAGGGGGATTTGATGAAATTGGGATAAAAAATTTAGTAGCTTATGGAGATATAAATGATAAGCCTGTGATAGATAATATTGTTTCATATTCCAAAGCCTCTATGGTGAGAAATGTTTTAAGGAAGTCTCGTTATGGTTCTATTGGTGGTCAGGGAATGGGCATTCTCACAGGAATAGTTGACCACAACCAATGGCTGAAAGATTTTGGTATTTTGACAGGGTTTACAGACCAATATTCAGTAGTGGTAGAAGCGGAAAAATTTCCTATCTCTGAAGTTAAAAAATATTATGAAACACTAAGAGATGAGTACAAAAGTATTCCTGAATTTAGTAAAGTGTTTGAGAATTCAATCAGGACCTATCTGGCATTGGAAAAGATCATAGGAGAAGAAAGATACGATTTTACTGGAGTAAAGTGTACGTTTGATCTAAGTGATAATTACTGCTCTGCCTGTCTGGCTCAAAGCAGGTTATCTAATAGAGGATTTATAACAACATGTCTTAATGACTGTAATGGAGCGCTGTCAGCATATATACTTGGTTTGCTTAAGATAGGAGATGAGCCGGTCTTTACTGCTGATATCAATCTGGCTATAAAGAAAGAAAACATGATCAAGTTAATTGATGATGGAGCAGGTTCTCCCAAATTGACATTGAATCCAAAAGAAGAAGTCGAGCTTAATATGCAGCCGACACTTGAAGCAAAGGCAAGCGGGATTTGCACTAAGTTATTTGCGAAACCCGGGGATGTAACTTTAATAAGATTGGCACGGTTAAATTCAAAATATGTCCTGCACCTGACTACAGGAGAAGCGATTTCAGTCAGTGAAAGTAAAAAAGAATCAATAATGGCTGAATGCGGATATCCTATCTGGCCACATGCTCTGGTTAAAATTGATGGCAGTATTGATAATTTTGTACAGAACCTCAGAAGCGAGTACATACATATGACTTATGGGGATTTAAGCAGAGAAATAAGATATTTTTGTGAATTGTTTGGTATTAAATTATTAGAGAATTAAGTTATAAAAACATTGGCTGAATTTAATTAGGGATGAGGGAGGAGATAATGAAAGCTTGTATGACATCAAAGGAAAGAATGCTTGGTACCCTGGAATACAGGAAGGTAGATTATATCCCATGTTCATTTATGATGTTTTTTAATTTGACCAATAAATATAAGAAGCAGAAGGAATCAACTGAAGAAGAGCTCAGGATGGGTATGGATGCTGTTGTCAATGTCGGCACTTTAGAGCATTCTTTCCATCCGGATACAAAATATAAGGAATGGGTTGGAAAAAAAGATGGCAATAAGTATTTTTATAGAAAACTTGAGACACCAGCAGGCCCATTGACCCAGAGAGTTATCCAGAGAAATAATTGGCCGACAGAAGACTTCTTCCCTATATTTGATGATTACATTATTCCTAGAGCCGAAGAGGTATTTTTAAAGCCTGAGAAAGATCTGGAGAAATTGAAATATTTATTGGGACCATTTAGCAAAGAGAGTATTGACAAACTAAAAAGTCAGGCTAAAGAAGCAAAGAAAATTGCTGATAAACATGGCTTGCTGCAGATTGCTGGAGAAATGTGCAGGAATCTATTTAATGAAGGAAAATATTCTCTTATTGCAGGAGCTGATGTAATGTCATGGCTATCTGGTTTTGAGGATATTATGACTTTATCTTTGACCAAACCGGAAATCATCAAAGAATATGTAAATATCATAAACGAATGGAATATGCACCAAATTGAAATCTATCTGGATATTACTGATGTTGACTTGATAGTGAGGAGAGCATGGTACGAGACAACTGAATTCTGGACACCTGAAGCCTATAAAAATATTATAGCTCTTACCATAAAAAGGGAAGCAGATCTTGTACATCAGGCTGGTAAAAAATTTGGCTATATTATGACATCTGCCTTTTTGCCCATAATTGATGACATTTTGGATACAGGAATAGATGTATTAATCGGTATTGACCCTGAAGAAGGAAAAGGTACCACAATGGATATTGTAAAGAAGAAGTTTTTAGGTAGGAAAAAGGCACTGTGGGGAGGTGTAAGCGGACCAATAACTGTTGAAGATGGTACAGAGAAAAAGACCGAGGAAGCAGTAATTGAAGCTATAAAAACATTAGGCAGAGGCGGAGGATTTATCCTTTCCCCTGTAGATAATGTCCGTGAAGAGACTGAAAATGTTTGGCCCAATACACATAAATTTATAGATACGTGGAAAAAATATAGAGATATGTTTTAAAAAAATAATGATGGAGCGAAGATAGATGATTTTAGATGACCTGATATCAGGCAGTGAAATTGAAAAAAGAAGACAGTTGATACGGGACACAATGGATTACAAGCTTGATAATCACGGTCATATCCCAATATTGATTACCCATTTTCCCAACTCAAAAGGATATACCTTAACAGATGTATACAAACACAAAGAAATCCAGTTAGAATATGAACTGGAGAAAATAAAAAGCTCGCTTACAAAAGTACCTGAGGGCGATTATATTCCTTCAATAAAATCAGATCTGGGATTTATAGTGATACAAAGTATATTTGGTATGAAACCAATTTACAGTAGTGATGGTAAACCTGCAAAATATCCTGATCAGGCCCCATATGTGGATCCTTTTACAAAACCGATTAATAGTATAAATGACATGTATAAATTCAAGCGGCCTGAAGATATTTTTAGCAGGGGATTGGTACCTGAAGGGTTAGAGAGAATTAGACATATCACGAAGGAAACAAATTATGAAATACCTACATCTAATCTGGATTGTGGTAATGGACTGCTGATGGCATATGAAATAACTGAAACTAAATTATTCTTTACTGCTATGAAAGATGATCCAAAAGCTGTTCATCATATTATTGACATTCTCACAGATATTATCATAGATATTGAGAGTGAGGTTATTAATGTAGCTGGTGGAATAGATAATATTACTTCGACTGAATGGGATGAAAAATGGTTTCCGGAAGGTAAAAAATGCTATATTTCAACTGATTTGCAGTCTCTCTATAGTCCAGATGACTATCTTTTTTTTGACTTGCCTTACTGTAACCGTCAATTTAGAAAGTTTGGGCCTGGTTTTATTCATAATTGTGGTCCTCAAACAGCACTGGAATTCTTCTGGAAACATGACCCGAAGCCATATGGAATCACTTGTGAATATTATAGCTGTCTTAATGATTATAAAAGAATAAGAGAAGTATTTAGTCAGGGTCATAAGGCAGTATTACTTGTTGAATTTACCAATATGAAAGATTCTGATGAAATGGTCAAAGCTTTTAAGAACCTGATGGATATACTAGCTCCAAAAGTAATAGCAATACCATGGATGTGGGTTGGGCCGGTACACATCTGCCAGGAGAGCCCAGAAAAAATTTATAATAAACTTTTAAAAGTGTCAAAAGAATATATGAGAAGAATGAAAAATGGTTAAAAACTTTTTAGAAGGAAAAATTACTTCCAAGCATACTGGAAAAGGACTATGAATAAAAAATGTGTTGTAATCGGAGATCTTAATATAGACTTAATACTAAGTGATTTAAAAGATTTCCCCGAAATGGGCAGAGAGATAATAGCCAGGAAATATTATTTAGATATTGGTGGGTCCGGAGGTATTTTTTCGGCTGCACTATCAGGATTGGGTATTGAGACATATATTATTTCTAAAATAGGAGATGATTTTTTTGGTAAATTTTTAGTTAAGAAGTTGAAAAGCTTTGGAGGAAACACTGATTACCTGATAATAAAGGATAATTCTGATACAGGAATAACTATAAATTTATCGTATGAAAAAGATAAATTTCAGATTTCATCATTGGAACTTATTTCTGGTCTCGAAGCTAAAGAAATATCACTGGAGCATTTAAAAAACGCAGGCCACGTTCATTTTACTTCCTACTATGTCATGGGCAATTTAAAAAAAAGCTATGTAAAACTAATCGATTATATCAGGGAAAAGAATAAAAACATTACAATCTCAATTGATACAAATGATGATCCGGAAAATAAATGGGGAGATGAGATATACAGAATATTGGAAAAAGTTGATATTTTTTTTGCTAATGAAAAGGAGGCTATAAATATTTCTAAAAGGAATAGTGCTTATGATGCATTGGAAAAACTAAGCAATCACGTAGAAACAGTAATAGTCAAAATGGGTTCTATGGGATATATAGCAAAAGTCAAAGGACAATATTATAGAGGCAAACCGCAAAAAGTAGCATATAGAGATAGCACCGGAGCTGGTGATAATTTTAATGCTGGCTACATTTTTGGTCTGATCAATGATTTTAACGTAGAGAGATGTTTGAATATTGCGAATATTTGCGGGGGGATAGCGACTCAGTATTTGGGTGGAGCAGGAAACCATAATAAATTTGAAGAAATTAAAAAAAGGATAAAAAATCAAGGAGGGTGATCATAGATGGATAATAATTATACATATAAAGAAATAAGCAGCCAGGTTGACAGCTGGAGAAAAATTTTTGGTGAGATCGCTGGTAAAAAATCAAATATTAATTTGGATTTTTTTTCCAATGATTACGATAAGATAATATTTTTTGGATGTGGGACTTCTTATAATCTTGCAATGGCTGCTTCATTTTTTACAAACACTGTATCTGGTTTTGGCTCAATTGCTGTTCCAAGCTCTGAATTATATTATAACTCAGAAACATATATAGATGGGAATAAAAAATATTTGTTGGTAGGTTTCTCAAGATCAGGGGAAACCACGGAAAGCATAGAAGTAATAAATAAATTTAAGAATCAGAAGAAAATAAATACTTTTATATTCACCTGCCGGAAAAAAAATAACCTTATTGATATCTCTGAAAACTATTATGTATGCAAAGATGCCACTGAAAAAAGTATTGCCATGACAAAATCTTTTTCAAGCATGTTGTTTGCATATTGTATTATGATTACAAAATTTTTAGGTGATACTGAAAGATTAAATGAATTTAACAATTTATGCGGTTATCTTGGCAATAAAATCTCTTTATTGTTTGATGATGTAAAAGAATATATTGATAAAAATGATTTTGGTTCTTATTTTGCCCTTGGAAGTGGTTTCAACTATGCTTTAGCAGTTGAAGCAGATTTAAAGATGAAAGAAATGTCTCAAATCCCTAGTTACTCTTATCATACATTTGAATTCAATCATGGTCCTAAAGCACTGCTGAAAGAAGACTGTCTGGTTCTATTTTTAACAATAAGTAAAAAATTAAGTACGGCTAACATCATATTAGATGAGATTCTTAAACATAACTCAAAGATAGCTATAATTGGCAGCAGTGATATTGATATTCAATCAAGTAATAATATAAAAAATTTCCTGTCCGATGCTAATTTTAAAGATGAGCTTGTAAAATCTTTTATGAATATACCTGTTTTCCATGTATTAGCTTACGCAAAGACAATTAAGCAAAACTTAAATCCTGATAAGCCGAGGGGTCTTGACTATACAACAAAATTAAGTAATAAATCTTAAGAAGAATCAAATCCAGTTAATTTATTTAATAGAATGAAGAAAAAGAGAAAGTTGTTAAATGCTATAAATAGAGTCAATCAAGATCTACTGCCAACGCAGATTGATTATACGCCGGAGATGAAAGAGCGAATCAAAAGCCTTCTTGATATTGAAGATTCTTTGGTTGATGTAAGGTTGGATAATCATATTAAATATTATTCTTTTGATGATAAAGTAATTACAGACAAAGCAAAAGGAATTCAATGCGATATATGGGGAGTGGGATGGGATCAGGTGCTAACTGAAGGTTTTCACATAAGGCACCATCCATTACTTGAATCCAATGACCTTACGGAATATAAATTTCCAGAACCAAGAGAAAGGCTAATATCAGCTCTAGAGAAAATAGAACTTGAAGAAAGAAAAAATTATTTTATTCTATTTGATCAGGGGTGGACTCTTTTTGAAAGAAGCTGGCTGCTCAGGGGATACGAAAACGCATTAACCGATTTCTACTACCGGAATAAGGAAATCAACTATTTACTTGATGGTATTACAGAGTTTCACATTGAGATGGCCAAAAAGATTATAGGAATTGGCACCATAGATGGTGTATATACAGGTGATGATTTTGGAACACAAAGGGGTCTGGTAATGTCGCCGGAGACCTGGAGAAAATTTTTCAAAAAAAGATATAAAAAAATCTGGGAAGTATACAAAGAGAATAATCTATCTATTTTTCACCATAGTTGTGGGAATATAATGAAGATAATTCCAGATTTAATAGAAATTGGTCTAGATGTACTTTCTCCAATTCAGCCTGAAGCTATGGATCCTGTTGAGTTATCTAAGAAATTTGGTAAAAACTTAACTTTTTTTGGGGGGATAAGCACACAAAATACCTTGCCTTTTGGGAATCCACAGGATGTAAGGAGGGAGATTATTAATAGAGTTAAGGTGCTGGGAAGAAATAATGGATATATAATATCCCCTTCTCATGAAGTCACCTCAGACTGTAAGACAGAAAATTTCCTGATGTTATTATCAACATTAGAGGATTATAAGAAAGGGGGGATTAAAAATATTTACTAGCAGGATAAGTTTTACAAAATCTTTCGGATTCTAAAGGTAAATTGTGAAATTATAACAAGTATATTTTTGCGGACTGGAATAATTATGAATTCAAGAGAAAGGCTGATGACAGTACTTAATCACCAAATTCCTGATAAAGTACCGTGGTCGGGTTTGATCACTGATTATTTTATAAATTTTCATAAAAATGAATTAGGTGAAATAAGTGCATTAAATTTTTTAAAAGAAATGGGAGCTGATGTGTTCAACTGGCTTGGAATAGAAGCCAGAAGCCATGGAGTGGAGGTTCAGACTTATGTTAATGGTGCTTTGACCGAAACCGATACTAGCGGTGATTGGCTGGTAGAATTTTATAATTATATAGGCAATATAAATTACTACAAAAGCATGACAAAGAAAATTATTGTCAGGAAATTCGTCACTCCAATAGGTGAATTAACTGCAGAATTTACCTATACACCAGAATCGCATACTGTATTCATTTCTGAATTTCCCATAAGAAGAATAAAAGATTACAGAGTTTTTACATACATGATCGAAAGTCTGGAATATATTGATCCTGGGATACGCTACAGGCAAAAAGAAAATGAAATTGGCCAGCATGGTATAAACGCAGCCGTGCTTCACAGTACGCCAGTTTATGAACTTATACAATGTTTTATTGGGCTGGAAAGATTCTATTATTTATTTTTTGACTATAAAAAGGAAACCACTGCATTAATGGATAAAATTTTCTCAAAATTCAAACAGTGCTATAAAATTTATACGAAAGCAAATATACCTGCTGTTGTGATTCCTGAAGATGCCAGCACTACGCTTTACTCACCTTCATTTTTTAATGAATATTTAAAGCCAATATTAGAGGAATATTGTAGAATAATTAATGGTGAAGGCAAGGTTTCTGTTATCCATGCCTGCGGCCATCTAGACGGTTTAAAAAAATCACTTTCTGAAATAAATGTTGATTGCATCGAATCAGTTTCTCCTCCACCTACTGGAAATGTTTCTATTAAAGAATTTAAAAAAGCTCTGCCAGATGTATGTATAATGGGCGGAATTCCTGCCAACTGTTACTTAACGGAGTTGAGTGATTTTAAAAGATATGTAAAAAAATTAATACTTGAAAATAAAGATAAAAGTAATTTCATATTAAGCAGTGGCGATTCGGTTCCATCGGATGCAAGGATAGAAAATATAAAAGCAATTCCAGACTTAATAGAAAGTTATGGAAAATACTAACCTGCAGGATATCTTAAAGTGAAAGGAAAATGAAATGAAAGAATTAAAAATTGCTATGATCGGAAGTGGGATTATGTGTAAATACCATAGTCACGCTTTTAAGATAGTGGATCATTTTTTTGATGTGAATATTAAAACAAATCTTCAATTGATGATAAGCAGGTTTGAAAGCAGGGAAGAAATATCAAAGAAGTATGGCTTTAAGAATTTTAGCACAAATATTGAAGATGCATTTAGTGATGAGATTGATATTGTGGATATTGTCACCCCAAATCATTTACACATCGATTTGGTAATAGAGGCTGTGCGCAGAAAAAAGATGGTAATTTGCGAAAAACCCTTGGCAATGAATTATAAAGAAGCGTTAAAAGCAATAAAAGAGATCGAAAAGTATGGTGTTGCACCACTATTTCACTGTATTAATTTTAATTACCGGAAAGCAACTCCAATTGCTTTAATAAAGAAGATCATAAATGATGGGGAAATCGGTAAAATATATACTTTTAAAATAGATTTTCTGGATGACTCTGTTTCAAAAAAGGAAGTCCCAATGGATTGGAGATTGGAGAAGAAATATAGTGGTGGTGGGGCAAGCTATGATCTAAATGTACATTCTATTGATCTTGCACACTATTTAATAGGAGAAATTGAAGATGTAATAGCAGTAGAAAAGACTTTTATTGAAAGTAGAAAATCGGAGGATTTAAAAAGCACTGCTTTGGTTGATACAGATGATTATTGCGCATGTATTGCTAATTTTAGAAATGGCGCTGTGGGTATATTTGATTCCTCAAGGATTTCAACTGGAGACAAACTTCAGAACACGTTAGAGATCAGAGGTTCAAAAGGAGCTGTAAAATGGGATTACCAGAAGTTTAATCTTATAGAATTTTATTCTGTAGAAAATTGCAGTGATAGAAATGGGTTCAGGAAAATTTATGCAACTGAAAATACACATCCGTATATGAATGGGTATTATGGAATGCCTGGACATGGGAATCATTATAATTCAATGATGGTTCATATGGTCTATGATTTTCTAAAAGCAATTGAACAGGGTAAGACTCCGTCACCTAATTTGTATGACGGACTAAAGGCGCAAAGGGTCCTGGAAGCAGTAAAAATTTCAAATGATAAGAAAAAGTGGGTAAAAATTCTTGATGTCATCTAAAAGCTAAAAATATTTACAAACCAAGAAAATTATCAGATTTGTCAAAATGGATACAAACTATTTTTAAAATTGTATAATAAATTATCTTTAAGATTTAGGGATGATATGAATAAAATAGTTGATACAGATAAGTGAAAAGATCTTATTATAAGTGATTGAATATTAATAGATAACTTTTCAAGGAGGATAATTGTGAGAAACATAAGTAAAGTAGCACCTGGCTGGTGGGATTATACCACATTAGATGAGGAGATATTAAATGATGCTGCCAGACTTGAGGCAGATGATTTAGCACAGCTTGCCAGGCCAGGGTTTGCTATAAAATTCTACGATACTCTGGAATCCTTTTATTTGGCAGAGGCCATGGAGTATGTACATAGCTGGCAGCAGGCAACTGATAGCCAGCCTGCTGGAATATGTGGACCTATAGGGCCAACTGAGCAGCTGCCTCTGGTTGCACAGATAGTAAACGATCTGGAAATAGATGTAAGAAATGGACATTTTTGGGCCATGGATGAGTGGTATTTAGATGGGAAAGAAATACCTTTGTCAAATCATCTTAGTTTTGCCAAGGCTGATCTGGAATTATGCTTCAGTAGAATTAAAAAAGAATTTAGAATGCCTGATGAAAATATTCATTTTCTACGGGCTGATAATATTGGCCAGTATTCAAAATCTTACGATAGTGCTAAATGTCTAATTATGCAGGGAGGGCAGGGAGATGTAAAACATTGGGCGTTTAATGACCCGGTAAAGAGAGACGGAAAGTACAATGATAATCCTCCGAGCCCTGAAGAGTATAGAAAATTTGGTGCAAGAATAGTCAATCTTCATCCTATGACAATTATTCAAAATGCCAGGACATCTGGAGGAGGGGTTGTTTCAAACATTCCTTCACAGGCAATAACAGTGGGTCCTGTTGATACATGGAAATCCGAAAAAGTATCAATCTGGCATGCCGGTACTCATGATAATCCTTTTGGGATGCGCCTGACTAGTCTAATGATTTCTAAGAATATCCCGGATTCTTCTGTTCCCATGTCCCTGCTTGCCGATCATCCGAATGTTCAATTTAATTTTTACATGCCTGCAATTGGG
>Ga0114918_10001399_pt1 | contig 21581 bp, 16 predicted proteins | sample LantaG_FD_87015 | JGI IMG/M metagenome (GOLD analysis project Ga0114918, IMG submission 87015) | Deep subsurface microbial communities from Baltic Sea to uncover new lineages of life (NeLLi) - Landsort_02402 metaG | ecosystem: Environmental > Aquatic > Marine > Oceanic > Sediment | place... | reverse complement strand
CATTTTACGAGTTCCAAAGACAATTCAGCGTCTTGCTATGCCTAAAAAAACCTCCTTGCCGAAGGCAAGGCAGTCTCTTAACAGCGAAGTGGATTTGTCCAATTCACGCTGAACCAGTACAAGACCACCACAGGTTTGCGGCGGTGGCAGCGTTGATGACGCAGGCAGGGATTCTTTTGCTAAAGTGCCGCAATCTCCGAAGCGCGGCCTGTGTCAAATTAACGAAAAGATTGCAGGTGTGTCGATATAGCAATGGCAAATAGTTAGTTGGGGGCTTAGATTGTGAAGACAAGGATGTTCTTAGTCAATTCGCTATGCATCATGCTTCTGTCGGTTCTTGAGCCTATCTATCGGCTGACAGTGAGCTTGCTGCAATTCTGCAGGCGGCAGATTACAAAGCAAACCATTTGGTTTATCAGAGATATTCCGGCTGCGAGGATTCGCCCGCCGCCCCTGTTGGGGTGAGTTACAATATTTGTCCGAGATTGAACACATATTATTAACGATACAACGGGCCATAAGCACAACGCTTACGGCCCTTTTTATTATGAGTCCTGCGATATTCCGGCGCCGAAGGGCCGGGAGATATGTTTTGGTCAGGAATCGAGCTTTTCCATAATTTCGTCTGCGATGTCGAAATTGGCATATACGTTCTGGACGTCGTCGTGGTCGTCGAAGGCTTCCATTAGATTGATTATTTTTGCCGCGGTGTTCTGGTCTGTAACCTGGATTGTGTTCTGGGGGACCATAGAGATTTCGGCTATCTCGGTGGGTATCTGCTTTTCTTCGAGAGTGGATTTTAGCTGTTGATAGGCGGATGGGTCGCATGTGATTTCATAGGATTCGCCTGTATTCTGCATGTCGTCGGCACCTGCGTTGAGGGCGATTTCCATGAGCTGGTCTTCATCAACCTGCGAAACAGCGACGGTAATGAGTCCTTTTTTTGTGAAGAGCCAATTTACGCAGCCGCCGGTGCCGAGAGAACCGCCGTGCTTTTCGAAGATTTTCTTTATCTCGGGGCCTGTGCGGTTTCTGTTGTCTGTTAGGGCTTCGACCATGATTGCGACGCCGTGTGAGCCGTAGCCTTCGTAGAGGACTTCCTCAAAGGTCTGTGCGCCGAGTTCGCCTGTCCCCTTTTTTATGGCCTTGTCGATGCTGTCTTTCGGCATGTTTGCGGCTTTTGCCTTGTCGATTGCGTATCTCAGCGTGAGATTAGCAGCGGGGTCTCCACCGCCGTTCTTGGCTGCGACGATAATCATTCTCGCAATTTTGCTCCATGCCTTGCCTCGCTTGGCGTCAACGAGAGCTTTTTTGTACTTTATTCCTGCCCAGTGTGAGTGTCCAGACATATCTGCTCCTATTTTGCAAAGGAATCAGTGTGTACCAAAACGCGTATTATACTTTATTTTAGTTGTCGGTATCAAGGATTTATGGGCTTTATCTGCCATCGGTCGAGGTCCACCGAGCCGTTGCTGAACATGATGTATGTGGCTGTTGTTTCGCTGAAGGCTTTTCCGAGGAAGATACCGGCTTTGCTGAATGAAAGCTCGTTGGTGGGGCTGTCGCCGTTTATTCCGTAGAAGATTCTTATCTGCTTTTTGCTTTCGTCGTATATGAACCTGAGTTTGGCGGACGTTGGCGGGCTGTCGTATTTGACGTTTTGTCCCTTCGGATATGGAGCGGGTTCTTCTTCATCCTGCAGACCCATGTCTATGCGGTCGTCGCGGACGTAGAAGTGGAGGCGTCTGGTCATGGCGTCTTTAATCCAGATGGTCAGACCTGGTGATGAAGTTGGGCCTCTTGGGTTGAACCGTAGGTTCTTGACGTCGATTTCCATTTCGAAAGAGCCTTCGCCGATTAGTCGGTTCATTCCCTGAAAGTGTGAACGTGAGATGATGGTGTATTGTCCTTTTCCGTTGAAGCCGCCTGCGTGGCCATGGTATGGTTCCCAGCCGTCGAGGTCGAAGTGGTCCGGGCCGTTGAAGGTTTCGATTGCGGGCTTTACCGTATATGGTGGATACTTCAGAGGCTTGGGTTTTGTTTTTAACCATGCGATATTGAAAGCGTAGTGGGAGTAGCTCGAAATCAGGTTGATGACTCCGTCGAGGCCCTGGCATCCAGCCATGTACCCTCGGTATTCGGCATTTCTCCGGCTCATGATGCAGTAGCCGCCGTTGGTGGTCATGACTGGAGTTCCGGGGCCTTCGTCGCTGACAAGTTTAACGTAAGGCCACGTTTTGCCGTCGTCTTCGGAAAGAGCGGCGAACATTCCCCTGATCTCTCGCTGTTTTCCGGCGGCGTCGGTAATTATCATTCCACGGTTTGCGAACGACGCGAAGAACAGCTGGCCTTGTCGCAGTCTCATCAGTACGAGTCTCTGACCTCCGTCAAGGCCGGGAAATGGGCTGGGCAGATGAGCCCATGTTTTCCCGAGGTCGGAGGAGATACATTTTGCCATTCGGCGTTTTCTGGCCTTGTGGATGTAGGTTTTTCCCATATCTTCGCATGTGGTTATGACCTGTTTGTATGGCACTTCGTTTCCGCGGAGAAAGCCGAGGAGGTCGCCGTTTCTTAACTGGGTGACTCCGGGATGTGTGCCGTTTATGTTTCCGCCGCAGCTTTTCCAGGTAAGGCCTTCGTCGTGGCTCATCCAGAGAGTCGGCAGGCCGTCGCTCGTGATGGCGATTGCTCCGTCGTTCATTCTGAATACCGGCTCGCTTAACTGACGTCCTGCGTGAGTGCTTCTGGCACTGCTGCCGTGCTCGGGGATTATTATTCTTGCGTGCGACCAGGTTGCGCCGCTGTCGTCGGAGGTTCTCATGGCAACGGCGAGCGTTGCATAGGTTGCGGCGACGGAGAAGGGCTGAAAGTGATAGATGATTCCATTATCACCGTACCAGAGGACGGGTGCATGGTCGTTTCGGTCTGGCGTATCCCAGAAGGATGAGGCCTGCTCCCACTGGTCGGTGCCGTATCTCAGGCGTGCGCCTGCGACGGCGAGTTCTCGGTCTTTTTCGGAGACGCAGGTGTACCAGCAGGCGAGGAGGTCCCCGTTCGGACATTCTGCGATTGCGGGATTGTGGTTGTGGCCGGCGAAGACGGGGCCGATGTCACCTCGTGGGATTCTAACGAACTTTCCGAAGTTTTTGAAATAGGGTTTTTGCGGGTTGGGGCCTTTGATGACTTCTTCCATCGGGCGCTTCCGGACGTTCTGCCGGTGCAGCGGCAAAGGCGGCGCCGGTAACGCTTTTGTTGCGGGCGTTTCACCGATGACGACTCTAAAACCAACAATCCAGTTTCTGTCGGCGGGTAGTGCGCCTGCACGGTTGGCCGAACGGAGAAAATACGGATATGTATCGACGCTTCCGCCGCGGGTGACACGGAAGTTGCCTTTTTCGCGTCCGACGGGGTCTGTCTGCGGAGTTTCGGGGTACGGGCCGTATATATCGGCGCACCACTCCTCTACGTTTCCGTGCATGTCGTAAAGTCCCCAGGGGTTTGGCGGTGCTTGGCCTACGGTTAGAGATAATTCACGCGGGTGGCGGTGGCCTCGCTGCTGTTTCAGGAATTCTTCACCGAGGATGTCACCGGTGTAGTAGTTTGTGGTGGTTCCCGCCCTGCAGGCGTATTCCCACTCGGCTTCGGTTGGGAGTCGGTACGGCAGGTGTTCGATATCTGATAACCATTTGCAGAAGGCCCTGGCCTGGTAGAAATTGACAAAGACGACGGCTTCGTCGTCGTTTTTCGAGAAATCGTTTTCCCCCCTGAGCATGGCGTGGCTTGGGTCGAAGAGTTCGTACTGCTTGTTGGTGACTTCGAAGATTGCGGTGTAGAATGGCTTTGTGATGGTGACATCATGAACGGGTCTTTCGTCGTAGTCGCCGTTGCAGAAGAGGTCGAACCGTCCGCCTCGGCCGCCCCCTTCGATGACGGGGAGCACTTCGGGGTCGAGTTTCCTGAGTTGGCCCATTTTGAATGTACCTGGTTCGATGCGCACGAATTTCATGCCTATGGAGTTTGTAACCTCTTTTTCGTTAGTCAGTTGTGCGGTGTAGGCGGTGCTGGAAGCGGCGATGACGAATGTCAGGATTGTGATCGATAATGTCGTTCTCATGATAGCTCCTAAGCAGTTTTTTCAGGGGCCGGCGGCATTTTACCCGGCTTTAATCGATTGGAATGTCACATGCCAGCAGCAGGGCCTTGTGTACGGCAAGGTCGTGCAGGCTGGTGTAGGGCGATTGCATTCGGCCTTTGATGATTTGCGCGAACTCGATTAGCTGGTCGTCGTACCTGCCGGTCATTTTCGCCATGGCAACGTCCTGGTAGCCTTTTTCGAATTTTCCCTGCGGCTCTTCCAGAGCGAGCAGAAGTTTATCAGGCGAGTCGAGCGGCCTGATTTCGACGGTTCCGCGGCTGCCACAGACGATGAACTGGCGGCGTTTCGAACCGTTTGGTTCTATCATAGTGCTTCTTATTGTCGCGGTCGCTTTGGGGTATTCGAAGACCGCGAGGGTATTATCAATAAAGCTGTCGTGTTCGGGTCGGGTGTTTCTGAGATAGGGTGTCACTTTTTGTGGTTCGCCGAGGACGGTGACAAGTGCGTCTATGAGGTGACAGCCGAGGATGAACATTGTGCCGCCTCGATATCGCTGTTCCCTGATGCGTCTTTCGTCGGAGATTTTCTTGCTGATAACTCCGTGGACTTCGAAGACATCACCGAGCCAGCCCTTTCTCACGGCGTCGAAGCAGAACCTGAATGCAGGGTTGTTTCTGAACATGTAACCAAGCTGGATGGTTAAGTTACGTTTTGCGGCTGTGTCGAGGAGGTTCCTGAATTCGCTGAAGGATTCGCCGGGTGGTTTGTCGAGGTGCACGTGGATTCCGGCGTTGATGTATCGCAGGGCGGTTGGGACGTTTTCAAATTCGGTATTTTCGACGGCGACGACTTTTAGTCCTTCTGTATTGAGCAGTTGTTCTTCCGTGAGCCAGGTTAGGCCTTTGTATGCCTTATTATTCTGTGCGGCCTTTCTTTTTTCGGGGTCCGGTTCGACGACGCCGACAAGCTCGAAGGTGTTAGTGAGTCTTTTGAGTGTTTCGATTTTTCCGCGAGCGTGGGCGTGTGTTGTACCGACCTGGCCTATCTTTATTCTTTGCCCAAAGGCCTGCGCGAAGACCATGGGATTGCTTGTCAGGACGTTTGCAGCGGCGATGCCGAGTGCTCCTGCCGAGGTGATTTTCGAAGCGTGGTCGAGGAATTGCCTGCGAGTGATTTTGTCAGTATGTTCGGTCATTTTTCCAACCCTCGCACAAGCAGAAGGCCGGGCGCCGGCGAGATTCGACGAAGCCCGGCATTGGGACAATTGTGAATTCACTTATGATTTTATCAGGCTTTTAGGCCGAGTTCATCTACATACTGCTGAATCGTTGCGCGGTCTTCCTTGCCAAAGGGTCTGAACGGTTCCGAAAGTGCGTCACTGCAAATGCCCATGCATGACATGGCGCACTTTAGACCTCTCAGATAGCAGGAGTATGCGCCGACGTTGTAGATTTTCCCGCTGATGGCCATGACCTCTTTGTGCAGGGTGCGGATTTTGTCGTAGTCTCTTTCGACTGATGCATTGTAGAGGTCGACATAGAGTTTCGGCTTCATGTTTGCGCCGCCGTTTACGCCGCCGTGTCCTCCGAGGAGCACTGTTTCTGCGAGCAGTTCCTCCTGGCCGACGAGGAGGCTGAAATCGGGTTTATCGGCACATTCTCTTTGCAGTTCATGGAAGTAGACCATTTTTGCGGAACTGTCTTTGAGTCCTACGATTCCATCGATGTCGGCTGCGGCCCTGACGGTTTTCGGCTCGAAAACGAGCTTGGTGTGGCTGGGCATGTTATAGAGGAACATCGGCAGCGGCAGCTCTTTGGCGATGTGCTCGAGGTAGTTCAAAATCTCCGGTTGTGCCGCGGGGAAGTACGGCGGATGCGCCAGTACCAGTCCGTCTGCGCCGGCCTCAGCAGCAACGTTTGCGACTTTGACGGCTTCGACGAAAGAAGTATCGGTGATTCCGACAAGCAGCGGCACCTGGCCGTTAATAAGTTTTGCGGACTTCTGAATAATCTCGGTTCGGAGTCGATAGCTCAGTGCCGGTCCTTCGCCTGTGGTTCCAAGGATAAAGATTGCGTGGACTCCGCCTGCGAGAAGGTGCTCAATGAGTTTTTCAAGTCCCTGGTTGTCGAGAGTGTCAAAGTCGTTTAGCGGCGTAATCATTGGAACAACAATTCCGCGCAATGGTTTTGTAAGCTTACCCATGTTTACTGATACTCCTTTCTATTGCTGATTTCATGACACAGTTCAATCAACTGTTTGATTTTTTCGTCGGGTGTGTCGGCCTCGATATCTGCAACGACGAGGTCGCAAGGCCCGAATTCCTTTGCGATTTTTTCAACGTCCTGTTTTATCTGGTCCCATTCGTTATTGGCCAGGTCCATTGGTGTGTACATTAGTGCCCTTCGTGCGTCGGGCACGAGCTCCCTGGCACGTGACATATCTGACTTGATACCCATGTCAAGATATCCGAGGTTTGGGACTTTTGCGTAGTCATCGATGTAAGGGTCGGCATTCCATGCGCAGTTGTGGACGGCGATGCTGTCGAATTCGTTTGCGAATTTGATATCGTATGGCAGGAAGAAGTCGTGGTACTGTTGCGGTGATATCATGTTTACGAGGCAGTTACTAACGGTCATGAAGCTGATGTCGACGCCGGTTTCTTTTTGACGCTGGTGGAGGCGCTTGATGCAGTCGTTCATTGTGGTGTAGATGCAGTCGAAGAGTCGTTTGCACCGGTTGGGGTTATCCATCATGTCGAAGAATATCTTTTCGCCGCGGAGACGCTGCGCGTTGTTTAGTATTCCCTGCCAGTTTATGTAGCCGAGGAGTTGGCCTTCGGATTCGATGATCCAGTCGCACTGTTTCATGATATCCTGCCAGACGGGGTTTTTGTCGAGGTCTGGCGGTTCAAGATTATCTGCCTGTTCGTCGGTGAGTGGGTTGTGCTCGTAGTTCGGCCAATTGTTTTCGGCGTAGAGAATGCCGAGGCCGTAAATCATAGCAATTGGGTTTCCCCCGTAGATGCCTGTCAGGAGGTCGAGCGGCTTATCAGGTTTGTGGATGTCGCCTATTTTTGTGCCGGGGAAGCGTTTTCGCAGTTCTTCTCGCATGGCAATGACGGTTTGGCGCCTATATGCGGGGTCCGTGTGCCATTTTTTGCCGAAGTCAATCCCCAGTGCGGTTCTGAACCAATTTGGCGTGAAGCCGATTTCCGGTCGCAGGAACGGCTCATCGCCGGTGGCAGGCTGCCTTCTGGCCGGTGCTGCGGGAGCGATATAATTTATTTGCTGGACAACAGTTGAGGCCATTTTCTTCGTTACTCCAATTGGTGCAATTTTCTGACGAATTGCTCCGACCCATCGCCGGAGGCATAAAGAAGGAATAATATCGCAGTGTGGCTTTTAATGCAAGAATTAAAGCGGTTTTTTTGCAAGCGGTCGATTGGAGGCGGAGCACGAAAAAGGGCTGCGGACGAGGTAAAACGCATCCACAGCCCTAATAGGAACGTTGTTGTGTCATAACTTCCAAACAATGCTTTTGCAGGATTGTACTAATCTTGCGGGCTTATTTGGAGTTGCCCGCCTCTTAGGGTTAAGTGTAAACTGCATCTATGCTGCAGTGTTTTATCCACGCCTTCGTCGAAGCAGAAAGGCGCCAAAACCCATCAGAGCAAGTGTTCCAGGTTCAGGAATAATCTGATGTATAGTAACGCTGTCAAACTCCGGTATTTCGCCTGTACCCAATAAATGATAGAGTGTAATTACGGCATCACCCTCGCCAAGGCACTGGAACACAATATCATCCACCAGTACCGTGCCGGAAGCAACATCAGTAGTGCCCGTGTTGAAGACTGTTCCGTGAAAACCCTCCACACCCGCCGGCGGGTCAGGCAGTGAGCCGCCCGGCCACGAACCAGCAATCTCATTGGTACCCTGTATCGGAGTAAAAGTTGCACCGGACCAGTCAAAAGAACCCAAACTCGCATCGACACCCACCAGGTAACTAACTCCTGCGTAAGGCTCGATTGCGGCGTCCGTCCAGATGTCGATAGTAACGCTGTCATTTACCCATATGGTAATGTCATCACCAGGGTTCTGGTCGCCGTCAACTGAAATCTGCAAAGCCGCGCCGGCCACCGACGCTAAGCATAAAACCAGCACCAATGCAAGAAAGCTCTTCATCATAATGTTCTCCTTCCAGAAATCCTCAACCTGATTACCCCAGGTATTAATATTCTTACTAATCCTGCCGCATTGTCACCCCAATATGGTTTATAATACCACAACCTCCTGCATAAATCAACAAGAATACAACAGCAAGGCCAAAAAACACCATTTAGGCTTGTCGGTGTTTCCTCGCGGCCTGTAACCATAACTTTTATCGGTCATGCGGGGAACTCTTCTCGAAGATTTTTGAATTGCTCAGGATGATTACGAGTGGTAAGAACAACCCCCATAAAAAGACTGCCGCAGGACGAATGTCCCACGGCAGTCTATTACCAAAGCCATTTCAACTCTTTATCATCCGCCAAGGGCCGCCAATCTTGCCTGAACGTACGCGGCAACAGCCGTATTTGTGCTGTCGATCACCTTTGTAACGTACTTACCGACAATTGCCACGGAATCGCCGGCTGACCCGGTTCGGTATAAAGCGATGCCGGCGGAACGGGAGGGATTATCGGCTGATCTCCGCATAACTATCTGCACATTACGCGTGCAGAAACTACCATCTCAGCATCATCCCGGCGTACACCCTGCCTTTGCCTTCTCGCGTATCCGGAGTTGGGGTAAGCGGATAACCGTAATACACGGCACCACTGAAGTGGTCACCCAGTTCAACTATCAAGCCGGGACCCACCGAGAACAGTTCCTCGTGACCTCGTTCGGTGCTGATTGGGTGCCGGACTTTTGCTCGGCCGTAATCGAAAAAGGCCAATGGCACCAGCTTACGCAGAAACGGTTTTTCCGTTTTCTTTTCCTGTGCCTGCCCGGCTTTCACCAGGTCATATTCATACTGAATCGATGCCAGTATCCCACCGTCGGCAACAAATTCATATTCGTCATAGCCGCGAACGCTGTACATTCCGCCGAACGATGTCATCTTCGCCGGCGCCAGTCTCTCGTTGGAGCCTATCCATCGCACACTGCTGCTGAGGCGGCTTATCTTGTTCGGATCCATGTATTGGCTGTGAGACGCATTTGCCGTGTAGATAGCGAAGTCACTGTCTGAATTGGTACGTGCCTTTGTGAACATAGCCGCGTCGGATTCGCCGCCAAGGCTTTTATACCAGTCAAAACCAAGACTTGTGCGGGACATATCTTCCGTTTTATGAATATCTACCCCGGCTCCGGCAAGCCAGAACTGAACGTCCGAGCCCAGTGCGCTCGGAAATATCGACGTATTGACTTTGCTGCGCGTGTGCTCGATGGTGCCCTTGAGGTCAACGAACCAGCCGGCAGCCTGCAGTAGATTGTAACGCAGTATGCCACCGTAGAATGTACCGCTGCCAAGAAAATCGAACAGCCCACTCTCCGGAGTTATGTCGAACTCGCTGTAGCCGCCGTAAAGCTTCAAACGAAGCTTCTGGCCGACCAGCGGGAAATCATAGCTGCCGAAAAGCGAGTAGTTATCCTGGATTGTAGCATCCCATGGAGACTGGTATATCGTCGTAAATATGTCGTCATAGCCGAGAAGATTCGTGTTTATCACTCCCACTCGCGGGTTCCACTGCCTCTCCTGCGTTCCTGAGTTGTCTATCTGTGCAAACCAGTGCCACGGATTCGCCTCATAAATGTCGTATCGCACGGCCAGCGAATTTGGCTCGGTGCCCTTGGTAACAACCGCTGAAACGTATCTGTCGGGGTTCAGATTCAAAAGATTAACAAAGTCATCCAACTCTTTCTGATTCGCCACCCGGCCGGGCTTTACCGGAGACCATGCCTCCACCGCCGAATGCCGAAGATAACCCTTCTCCGTTTCGTTCTGGTTGGGGTCATATGTCTTTACCGTCACATCCGTCACCGGCGCTTCCATAACCCGGATAGACAGAATCTCATCCCTAAGTTGTGTCCCGCCCAAAACCGTCGCTGTCGGCACATAAACAAATATGCCCGCGTAGTTCTTCGCCCGATACTCACTGAGGATATAGCGGGTCAAACCCTGAATCGTCCTGGCTGATATCTGGCGAGGTGTTCCGGGGTTAAGTGCTATGTCCTTAAGCACTCTGAAATCGTAAAGAAAACTACTCTCAGCCTTGGTCAATGCCTTGTCGGAATCATTGTAAATCAAGGGCATACGCTTAATCAGTTTGGCGGTTGAAGTAAGCGTGTTGCCGCTGATACGCAGTTCCTTTGCCGTCATCCGAACGCTCGTGTCCTGAGGAAGGTCTATTTGCGAAATTATTTTCTGCAGATCAACCTTGGCCTTTTCGAATTGCTTTTGAGCAGCCTCACGCTTTGCCTGCTCAGCTTCCGCTCGCATCTGCTCAATCTTTTCCGGTTCCGTGGTCTTTCGCCCCCAAAACGGTGTGGTCGCTCCACTGCAGACCACAGGCACCACAAAAACAGCAAAAACACAACACCATGCACTCATTATCTTTCCGATACTGTTCATGATACTTCTCCCAAAAGTAACAAAAGACTATAACGCCTGCTTTTCAGGAAATAGCGAAAGGTTTCCGAACCTCTATCTTGCAGGGTAAAAGCATACACATCCTCATCTGTCACGAACCAATCGCAAGACCAGGTTGCACCGCCCTTATAGTTCCTTAACCGGCACCTGCCTTACATGCAGTTCATAATCGTATGCGTGTGTAGTGTAGTTGTAAAGAAGAAAATATCTTTCTTACGCTTTTTCCCGCTTTTCAGTACTGGTAAGCGGGGCTTTCGCGAGGACATTCCTTGACTCACCTGAAGTCATCCAACCGCACGTATTATCGGACAGTTGCTTCCGCACATAAACTGCTTCAAACACACTTGCGTTACCGTTGATTCACGTTGCTTTTTATTTTACTTATTCGGTAAGGATGTCTTTTACAGTATCCTAACGAATCGCGGCGGTCTGTAAATCAGGGGACAGACGGTTTTTGACATAGGCGAAACTACTATTACCAGTATCGGGGAAATCCCTTAAGGCAGGCCCCGGAGGAGACGTCCCCTGCTGTGTCCCGAGAAATCCCTGCATGCTTAACCCATTACCTGGGAAATCAATCCATCCTGTTGGAATAGCGATGATGGTCTATGCCCAATTGCTTGACCTTGTATCTTATGATTCTGGCCGTGGTCATCAGATCACGTGCCGACGCCGCAAGATTTCCATTGCATCGTTTCAGTGCATCAATAATCAGGTCACGCTCAAAGAGATAGGTTCTCTCTCCGAGCGAACCGTGGCCCACGGTGTCCGACGCATCGGAGGTCTGTAATGTTGGAGGCAAATGATGGCCATGTATCACTGCGTCATCGCTCAGCAGAACCGCTCTTTCAATGCAGTTTTCCAGTTCACGGACGTTGCCCGGCCAGTGATAAGACATCATCATATTAATCGCAGTCGTGCTGATTCGACGGACATTTTTATCCATCTTCCGGGAATATTGCTCCACAAAGTAATCGGCCAGAAGGAGAATATCATCCTTGCGGTCACGCAGCGGTGGAAGGAGAATGGGAAACACGTTGATACGATAATAAAGATCCTGTCGGAAAGCGCCTCTCTCGACGCCTTTTTCAAGATTGCGGCTCGTAGCAGAGATAATTCGTGCATTTGTTGTAAGTGTATGATTGCTCCCCACCCGCTCAAACTGACGTTCCTGGAGGACACGAAGAAGTTTAACCTGTGTAACAGCAGAGAAATCCCCTATTTCGTCAAGGAATAATGTCCCGTCGTTTGCCTCTTCAATCCGACCCTTGCGGCTTTGTATGGCCCCTGTAAAAGCGCCTTTTTCGTGGCCGAACAACTCACTTTCAAGCAGATTCTCATTCAAAGCCGCGCAGTTGACCTTTATAAAAGCCCCCTGTGCCCGATTGCTCGAATAGTGAATGGCATGAGCCGCAAGTTCCTTGCCTGTACCCGATTCACCCCGAATCAGGACGGTAGTATCGCTGCCGGCAACCTGGTGAATCTGGCGATAAACGTCCCGCATTGCATTCGAATTGCCGATTATGTTTTCCGGTCGAAACCGACCTTCCAATTCGTGGCGAAGCCGCAGGTTTTCGTTTTCCAGCAGTTGTCTCTCGATGGTGGCCTCGCGTCTGCTTTGCATGTCATTGGCGATCATGCTTGCGACGATGCTAAGAACACGCATATCTTCATCCAGCAATGCCGCTTCGTCAAAAGGCCGGTCAACCGAAATTGTCCCGATAACCTGCATACCAATTGAGATAGGGGCGCAGATGAAGCTCACCTCCTGCTCGGTGGAACTGCGTCTTTCGAGACGATTCAGAAACATCGGCTCCTCGGAAAGCTTGGGAATTATCATCGCCTTGCCGGTCTCCATTACCCTGCCTGTAATGCCCTCGCCTACCTGGTATCTGACCTTACGGCTGCGTTGCTGCGAGAAGTCATGTGCTGCCTCGATTAGTATCTCATTGCCGTCCGGCGCAAGCAGCGTGATTGTGCCCCTGTATAACCGGAGTTCCTTGTCCATAGTATCAAGCACTTCGGAAAGGGCCTGCTGCTGTCTGGATCCAGCCGCCAGAATCTGACTAATCTTGTAAAGCGTTTCAAGTACCGTTGCATAATGGGACTTGTTTTTTTCATGTTCTTTCCCGTTAGTACCCATTGCAGGCAACTCCTTAACCATAACCATCTAATAGAAAGACTGCACGACATAATTGTAACATTATGAGCCATGAGTGCAAATGTCAAAGTCAATCAATAATCTCTTTCAAAACATGCAAATCGCATAACCGCTTACCGCACAAGAAAATACATCCATGCAGGATACAACTCAGCATTTTTGAGCCAAACCCTGGACTCACATTGCTTCTTCCCCCCAACATATTGCATTTTTGTCGTCATGGCTGTCAGTGTTACATAATTGTCACCAAGAATGGGACGCACTTATTAGGTAGATGCTGCATATCTTCTTTCAGAATAAGCAGTTATGAAAACAAATACATTCTGGCACACTACTTGCGTTATGAGAACAAAGATTATGAACTTTAATTCTTGTTGCTTTTTTCGAAAGCAGGTGACTGGAGTGAACAAATTAAGTTTCTCAATTGCGATTGTCGCCGTATTTCTTTGCAGCAGCGCATCAGCCGTTACTGACAGCGCAATCGAGTGGGCTGTGACCGTCGACTTCTACGGCAAGTACATTTGGCGTGGCCAGAACCTAAGCGATGACCCGGTTATTCAGCCCGCCATAAGTGCCACTTACGACAAGTATTACTGGGGAACCGACCAGAGCAAGCTCAACGATCTCACTCTTTCGGCGTTCTTGCCAATGGAGGCTGCGGGCGGCTGGACGATAACACCGAGTTTGAATTATGTGACGCTTGTAAACGATGATTTAAGGGATACCGATGCCTACGGAACCTCAAGTGATTTCTTCTTTGTTGGTATCAGCCTTTCGAAAAGCTTTTAGCAATAGCAATATGGATTCTTGAAGGAATAAGAAGATGAAAAAGTTGTTTTTTGTGTCTGCATTGATATCGGTAACAGTATTCTCCGCATCCACCTTTGCGGCTGAAACCGTAACTCCAGCTTCAGCCGCCGTAGAGGCGGCAAAGGAAACTCTCCAGCTTAATATCAATATAGTGTGGCCTCTATTCCGCAGGGTGCGACAGAAGTGTAGCTTCTCCGGCGAGAACGACAAGAATGTCACTTTATTTCTTGCTCATTTCGCAATACATGGTGTGTATCTATCTATTGCAGGGTAAGTTACGAATATCAACTCTTTTGGCACGGCTATTGCATAGTTGTTCCAGATATGCAAGTGATTTTCAACTTGACAAACTGAACACTTTGTTTAAGGAAAGGCCATGATTATGGGAAAAAGTGGTGGTGTGTACAGGTCATGGTGGGTTTTGATGGTCGTATTGACAGTGGCAGCAGGGTTGGTACCAACAGCATACACCGTGCAGACACCTGCGGCGGATGGGTTATCAGCCGATGTTGGCTCGCAGGTACCGGCAATAGTGGATGTCCAGAAGTATAACCGCTCTATTCATGTAACGGCTATGATGCTGCCAGCCGGAAGTTTTGTTGACACCGGCGAATCGAACTGGAGGGCATAGTGATAACCGCGGTGCTAAGTTTGATTGCGGGATACATAACCGGCAGGATATTGTCCGCGTTCGGCAGAAGAGCGGAACCATACGTGGATTCGGAGGAATTTGTTGTTGAAACGACATGACAAGGGACTAATATGCTTTTTGGTGGACTACTAATCGCCCGCCGAATGACAGTTGTAGACTAAAAACAGAAGATTAACAAGTTTTGGCATTTTGAAAGGAAATCTAAAAATGACGCCAAAAGAATTTTTTGAATTAGCAAAAAAGAACAATGCCAAAATGGTTGACCTCAAATTCGTCGACCTGCTCGGTACATGGCAGCACTGTTCGTACCCCATCGACACATGGGATGAGCAAACGTTTGTTGACGGCCTGGGATTTGATGGTTCGTCCATTCGCGGCTGGCAGGATATTCACATGTCGGACATGCTGGCTGTGCCCGACCCGGATAGCGCCGTACTCGACGTATTCTTCACCGAACCGACAATCAGCGTAATCGCCAACATCGTGGACCCAGTCACCAAACAGGACTATACGCGTGACCCACGGCACGTGGCACGAAAAGGCGCTGCGTACCTCAAGAAAACCGGAATAGCTGATACTTGCTATATCGGCCCGGAGCCTGAGTTCTTCATTTTCGACGAAGTCCGATACGAGCAGAACCAGCATACCGGGATGTACTCAATCGACTCGGTCGAAGGTGCCTGGAACAGCGCACGCTTCGAAGAGCCAAACCTCGGATACAAACCGAGCTTCAAAGGCGGCTACTTCCCCGTCAGTCCCACCGATACTTACCAGAACCTCAGGGGCGAAATGGTCTATGAACTGCAAAAGGTGGGAATCGTCGTCGAAGCTCACCATCACGAAGTTGCCACCGCAGGCCAATCGGAAATCGATATGCAGTTCGCCGACTTGCTAAAAATGTGCGACCAGTTCATGTGGTACAAGTACATCATCAAGAACGTTGCAAAACGAAACAACAAAACCGTAACCTTTATGGCTAAACCCATCTTCCAAGATAACGGCAGCGGTATGCATTCACATCTGTCACTGTGGAAGAACGGCAAACCGTTGATGGCCGGTGATAAGTATGCCGGTTTCAGCGGTCTCGGGCTTTACTGCATCGGCGGCATCCTCAAGCACACGCCAGCCATTCTGGCCTTTGGTGCGCCAACGACAAATTCCTATCGCCGTCTCGTCCCGGGTTTCGAAGCGCCCGTTAATCTCGTAATGTCGGCACGCAACCGGTCGGCGGCCGTTCGTATCCCGATGTATTCAGAAAACCCGAAAACCAAGAGACTTGAGTTCCGCTGCCCGGACCCCGCTGCCAACGGCTATCTGCTGTGGACTGCAATGCTGATGGCGGCAATCGACGGAATCCAGAACAAGATAGACCCAGGTGCACCGCTCGATGCCGATATCTACGAACTTGATGCTGCAGAACTGGCCAAATACAAACATACGCCGGCTTCCCTCGCTGAGGCCATCGATGCACTGGAAGAGGACCACGACTTCCTCACCGCCGGTGATGTATTTACCGACGACCTCGTTGACATGTGGATTAAATGGAAACGACGGGAAGAATTGGACCAGATGGCCCTGAGACCCCATCCATACGAGTTCAATCTGTATTACGATAGTTAATGCAACCAGGCTAAGTGATGTCGCAAACTGCTGAGAATCACGGGCTGTATGAAAGTCGCCGTGAACATGATGGTTGTGGAGTAGGTGCAGTCGTAAATATCTCCGGCCGGCGGGATCACTCTATAATTGGATACGGCAAAGAGATTCTACTGAATTTGCATCACCGTGGGGCTGCCGGTGCCGACGAAGTAACAGGCGACGGCGCCGGCATCCTCTTTCAGATTCCACACGAGTTTTTCGCGCGCCAGTGCAGTGGGCTTGGCTTTGCTTTGCCGGAGCCTCCCTACGGTGTTGGGGTTGTATTCGGTTCACAGGACGCCCCGCTTCGCAAAGAATGCGACAAACTGCTCGAAACCGCAATCAGCCATTACGGCATGAAGGTACTGGGCTGGCGAAATGTCCCCACTGCCGGCAACTGTCTCGGCCCAATTGCCCGAGAGGCCGAGCCAACCATAAAGCAGGTATTTGTCGATGGCAACGGACTCGAAGAGCACCTGCTCGAGCATAAGTTATACATGGCACGCAAACGCGCGGAAAAACTCGTCACAAAAAACTTCGGCCAAAGAGCCGAGGATTTCTACATAACCTCGCTCTCATGCAGGACTATCTGCTACAAAGGCATGTTTATGGCCTGGCAGCTTTTCGCTTATTACCCCGATATTAGCGACGAGCAAGTCGCGTCAGCCTTTGCAATTGTCCATCAGCGTTACAGCACAAATACATTACCAAACTGGCGACTTGCCCAGCCACTGCGCTGCCTTGCGCACAATGGTGAAATTAACACGCTCAGTGGGAATCGTAACTGGATTCAGGCCCGCCAGACCAACATGGCATCGACTGTTTTCGGCGATGACATTGACGACTTGTTCCCCATCCTTACACCCGAGGCAAGTGATTCTTCCTGTTTCGACAATGTTCTTGAACTGCTTGTCCACGCAGGCCGAAGTATGCCGCATGCGATAATGATGATGATTCCGGAAGCATTCGGACAGCGGTACCATATCAGCACGGACAAACGTGCATTCTATGAGTACCACGCATCCATAATGGAACCATGGGACGGGCCTGCCGCGATGCTCTTCACCGACGGCAGAATTGTCGGAGGAACCCTGGACCGAAACGGTCTGAGACCATGTCGCTACCTTGTGACCACAGACGGCCTGGTCGTTATGGCAAGTGAAGCCGGTGTCGTACAATTTGCGCCCGAGAGAATACGAAGAAAAGGACGACTCAAACCCGGGCAGATGTTCCTTGTGGACACCGTCGAGGGACGTATAATCTCCGACAACGAGACAAAGAGCAAAATCGCGCGTCAGAGGCCGTATCGCAGATGGCTGGATGAAAACAGAATCGAACTGCGAGGTCTGTTTGATGCACCAAAACTACTGCACATCGCCCCGAATAAGCTGTTACGAAGACTTCAGTTGTTCGGCTATACGCGTGAAGAACTGAACATGATTCTAACACCGATGGCACTAAATGCCCAGGAACCTATTGGTTCGATGGGTAACGATACCCCCCTGGCAGTGCTATCCGACAGGCCGAAGCTGTTGTTCAATTACTTCAAACAGCTCTTTGCACAGGTAACAAATCCCGCAATAGACCCGCTTAGGGAAGACCTTGTTATGAGTCTGATGAACTTTGTGGGAAAGAAGCAAAACTTGCTTGAAGAAACCCCGCGTCATTGCAGACAGCTTAAACTGCCGCAGCCGCAGTCGAAGCCGCAAAAAAGCTCGGAAAAACCAAAGGAATGCTCCTGGCACACACCAACAGTAACAAGGTAATGGCCGAAAGAAAAGGCCCAACAAGCTCGGACTGCGTAGGCTACGCCGCAATCATCTTCTAACCCCATTTTCCCCAAAACAAAAAAGGCCGAGCTAAAGAAGCCCGGCCGAGAGGCTGTCGTGCATAGCACGGTTATTGAGGTCTGCTGGGAAAATCTGAAACCTTTGCGTCACGCGGGATACCAAGATCATAAATGCTGCTCGGGCCTTCCTCTGGATATTCAAAATACAAGTCTTTTGCTTTAATCAGATTACCATTTGAGTCAAATGATTTTTGATGGCCGAAGACCGGCAAATTTCGGGAAATGTCCACGGTGATCATACTTTCATATGACATCTCGTTCTTGGATGCTTTGAACTTATAAATTCTTGCTTTCTTTCCGTTATACTGACCGATTTCTGTTGTAGATTCAGTACTAAATTCGGCAACTTGCTTTAACCACGTTTCCCAGAAGTTTGAAACAGATGCTGAGCCTTTTGTAACGTCCTCAGAAAGATATGAAATCTTAATTACTTTTTCCCTTGGGTCATATTTGTATTCAACATGCTTTTGACCATCTGCATAACTTACCTCTCCAGACGATTGTTTACTTGCAACAACCTGTAACGCAAAGGAAATCCATACTTCAAATCGTTGTTTGCCGCTATCAAGTTCACTTTCCATAATGATATGCATCCAGGGCAGTTGCTTTGTGCTCTCTATCATCTTACCCCATGCCACATTTGCTGGGTCAGCCGATCCACCGAAATAATCAATACCAATCAACACCACTATAATCATCATGGCGACGACGGCGACTTTTGTAATTCTGTTTTTCATAATTATTCTCCATACGTTTGGCTTTTGTTGGGCCGATGTTTTTTCGGTTCGGGATTTCATCTCAGTCAGGGCACTGGCGAGAATTCTTTCGTCGGTGTCGGGGGCGGTTGAGATGTGAGACTGGTTTATCAGTTTCTTTATGTTGTCAGCGGCTTTCATTTTTTGTACCTTTCAGTTATGGTCCTGCGCAGTTTTTCGATTCCATAACGATACCTGCTTTTGGCGGTGTTTGTTGAGATGCCGAGCGAGTCGGCGATCTCGCGAAACTTCATTTTGCTTCGCAGGTGCAGCATTATTATTTCTCTTTGCTCATCAGGCAGTTCGGCCATGGCGGCATTCAACAGTTGTGACTGCTCGTTGCAGATGAGCGCCTCATCGGGCGGATCCAAATCCGAAGGGGTCTCGGCCTGCACCGCATCGAGTGAAGCCGTCTTTCTCAGGCGGTTTACATTTCGTGCCCGATTGGCTACGCACGTTGCGAGATAACCTTTCAGGCTGCCTGTCAGGCGAAAGTCATCGACTGCCCGCACAAAGCCTGTGAAAACGTCGTGCAGGACATCTTCTGCGGCGGAGGTGTCGTTCAAAATTGCCGCTGCCACAACGAGCAGGTCGTCTTTGTACTTTTGATAGATCCTGCGCAGAGCGTCGCTGCTGCCCCTTTTGCACCGCAGCACCAGTAGTTTGTCTTCTATCATCCAGGGCCCGGCCAATTGCGATATTTAAAAAACTGCTGTCACTAATATAACAATTTAGAGCGGTCTTTGGGTCTAAAGAAAATAAACCTTTCCGACAGGTTATTGGCTCGGCGTATCACTTATTGCATGGCAAAAACGCAGTCTTATTCGCTGGGTAACGAAGCCGGCTCCGGCATCGTGAGTTAGCGTTTCCCTCTCAACATCAGACCGCCGAGGCCGAGCAGCAAAATCATGGCGGGTTCGGCAGTGAACACAAAGAATGTTACTTGACTCGCCAGAGCAATTTCGTCTGATGATGAACAGCCAACGGTCGGATTCGAACCGACAACCCCTGGTTTACAAAACCAGAGCTCTACCGTTGAGCTACGTTGGCCCAAGTGGTTCTAAATCATAACATCCGACAGCCCGATATTGCAAGCAAATTAAGGACAGGTTGTAATATCATGCGCTTGCAGCTACAGTTGAGTACCCGAGGAATTTTCTACGCGTAATTCTCCCTCTGTCATTTCTCAACATCGATAATCTCCAATTTTCATTCTGATTTGATGATGTGCGACAGAACAATATTTCGATAAGCCACCGATAGGTGGTCGCCTTGCAGATATATGGGGCCGGGCCTGGATTCGTCCGACCAAAGTGCTCCGCCGGTGCAGCCGAGAAGCGGCTCGTTATCGATAATAATTTTCCCGTTCAGTTGCACTGTCACGTGGCGATCGAGTAGTGTGATACTCATGGTCTGCCACTGCCCTGCCGGCTTTTCTGCACTGATACTTGGCGTAATCCGGCTATAAACCGCCCCCATATTATGCGAATCGAGATCCTTGCCATGCGAATCGCTGACCTGAACCTCGTAGATGCCTCGCAGATAAACACCGCTGTTGCCCTTCTCGGGAACGTTCACTTCTAATTTAAGGTTGAAATCCTCGAACTCGTCAACTGTGCGAAGATTGCCATAGGAAACACGAGGTTTCCCCTTGTGCTGAACCACCCGGTTGACAAGAACCCCATCTTCAACCGACCAACCATTAGTCTGGCTTGGATTAGTCAGTTTCCACCCGTCCAGATTCTTTCCATTGAACAGTACCATCGGTTTGCCGTATTTGGCCTTGGATAAATCCGGCTTCGCAGGCACTGGAGCAATCCGTTTGCCTGTGAACTCTCTTCGGTCAACGCCTTTTCCATTTGAGCGAGGCCGAATTTGTTTCAAATCCAGCGTATCGCCCGAAATATTTGCGACTATCATCTCCGGGAATGTGTGCGTTCGAATCGTTTTGCCCTTGTCGTCTTTACGTTCAACTTTACGAACACGTGTGACGACCACCAGGGTATCTTTATCCATATACACACTTGCTGCGGGGACCACACTTCCTGCACCCCAGAGAATGCTTGCATCCAAATACCCGTCTTCCTGTGTCACACCCAGCCAACCGGCGCCCCCACCGGGAATTGTCAACGCCCAGCGTCCGATGTAAGGATTGACGCTCTCCGCTGCAGGAAGCGAGTTAAAGCTTATCCATAAGACTAACGAAACCAATGCGTAACAAATGTTCTTATTCATAAAAAGTACCTTTAGCGGCATTTTAATTGTGTATTCACGCATTTACCGTGCATTCTTTTAATATCGCAACAGTATCAAACTTTCCATGGCGTTCACCATATAAATTTTTCAACGGATTATCATCAACAACTCTGCAACAAGCTACGCCTACATTATATCATGGAAGCCGTGGTACAAATAGTATAACGGTTTCGAGTTTTAGCCGCAGGTAGAATATGGATGAGTTTCGTTAGTGAATAGAACTGAAATAGTACGTGGGTCTGAATGAAGTATAAAAGAGGTCCCACGGGAGCGATAATATGAGGGACGCAAGGTTGACGCCCATCATATTGTGGTGTTTTGACAAGGCAGCCTTACATTTAGTTGTATGCTGAATGGCATGTCTTGTGGTTTGTTGTTGGTTTTTGTGAGGTGAGACTTTGAGAAATCAAAGCGTGATAGGAATAGTTTTTCTGCCGGCAATCCTGCTCTTGACTTGCAGAACCCCTGATTCGAATGGGGCAGTGTTACAAGCCGGTTCTCTTCCATGGGAAGAAATCGCGGCAAAGGTGGTTGACGGGGCAAGTTTCTGTCAGAATGCATATTTCACGGGTTCTCGTATTTCAGCGAGCAGCCAGCGGACAGATGTCAGGCTAAATCCTGATATGGAACGACCTTTGTCAAGTCGTAAGATTTAATTATTTTTGTTCTTTTCTACATTTTTTTTATGACACCTCAAGGTGCAGGCTGCTTCGACAATGAATCAGTCTGATATT
>Ga0114918_10001398_pt1 | contig 21606 bp, 34 predicted proteins | sample LantaG_FD_87015 | JGI IMG/M metagenome (GOLD analysis project Ga0114918, IMG submission 87015) | Deep subsurface microbial communities from Baltic Sea to uncover new lineages of life (NeLLi) - Landsort_02402 metaG | ecosystem: Environmental > Aquatic > Marine > Oceanic > Sediment | place... | reverse complement strand
TCGCTGGAGCAGCCTTCGCTGGAGCAGCCTTCGCTGGAGCAGCCTTCGCTGGAGCAGCCTTCGCTGGAGCCGCTTTTGCCGGTGCAGGAGTAGCCTTCTTTGCCGGGGCCGCTTTCTTCGCTGGTGCCTCCTCTGGAAGATCGTCATCCTCGATCGTCTTCAGTTCCTCAATCGTCTTCTCTGTCTCCTCAGAGAGGGCATCCCCCGCTTCCAGCAATTCTACGGCCGCGAGGAGCTCCTCCTTCAACTCCTTGATGGGCTGCTCAGTGTTGATTGCCGGTTCAAGTCCCAGGGTCTCATTGAGTTCCTCCGCTGCGTTCACCATCTGCTTCTTGTCCACTTCTGTGTCTCCTTTACTTCTGATTTGGGGTTTGTTTCCCCTTCTACCCTATTATACAAACCATCATGGTTTCGTGCAGGGCACTCTCATCCCTTGCTTCTGAGTGCATAGCTCTCTCGGAAAGGACGGCACACTGCGAGGTCCTGCAATACACATACCTCGTTGTCCTCGCTGAAAGCTCCCTCTCGCACCACAATCTCATTGATGCGTATCACCCCCAGTTTCTTCTCCCGACTAGATGGGTCCTGATTGAGTCCATACTGTGCGGTTACATGGGCTAGCTTGCGCTTATCCTCACTGAAATTCGATATGGACAACCGGCCTCGCTTGTATGAATCAGCATCGGCCTGAGTTGCAGATAGTAACAGCACATGCTTCTCCTGAGACAAAGCTCTCAGACCCTTCCAGATGTGGTCCTGGCGATGGCGAAACTCCGTGACATGACCATCATCAGCTGAGAGGAGATCTGCATAATCAACCACTATGATATCTGGAACGAAGTTGTCATGCCTTTCCCAGTCGCTCAGACATTTCCGGATTTCTGAGACCGTCAGGAAGCCCGCAGGATAATTCACCAGCTTGAATCTCCTGCGGTATTTTGCGAAGAATTTGTGCACTTCCTCCTTCGCATCATCAACGGTCAGCAGCTTCGTGGGTTTCACTTTCTGAAGCCATATGGAACCCCGTCTTCTCCCGCATCCATATGCCCGGCACGGCGCATAGTCTGGAAATTCTTCATACTTCTCCATCAGTGTATCAATGTTGATAAGCTGGTGAACTTGAGGATTGAAGTCATCTATTGTGAGGTCGAATATGCCATGATCACAGTTCCGATCGGGACGCTGGCACTCATCTAACTGATTGTACACACAGTCCCCTATCGGCCGGAACCGTTCTACACAATTTGATTCCCGGTCTGATCTTTGGGCAATGTACACGCATATCCTCCTGAGTATCTGGCTCTCAGTCATGTCACCAGCCTCAAAGAAAGCGACGTTAGCCCTTTGCCGAATAGCTCTGAGTGCGATCTCCATCAACAGGAATGACTTTCCACGCTTCTCCGAGGCTAGAAAGGTGACGAAGCCCCCTCTGACAAGCTGCTCATTCCACATATTCCCCAGTGCTCCAGGATATTCTACAAGCCGCTGGCTGGTCTCGCGGAAGGCTCGGTCAATCCATTTCAGTGCTTCTTCACTTGCCAGATCAATACCAATATCTGTATTATCCATTATGGATGGGGTGAAGGATTGGGTGAGCTTCTCTGCCTCATCGATCTGCCCAGCATCAATAAGGGCTTGGACTTCTCGATTGTGCCGCTCCAGCTCCTGCGATTTGAGATACTGCACGGTCTGGTCATAAAGGTATGGTGCATTGAACTGTGTGTCCCTGCCATATTCGTCGCTGAGGTTTGATAGGAGCTCCTCGATGTACTGCGCAACAGCTTTGGAAAGACGGTCTGATTGAAGCTGTTCCATGTAGATGTTCTGTATGTCGCTATCCGGGGCTCGGCCGTACTTCGTGAAGTAATCAACACACCACGACGCAACCATCCTGAGTTCAGGGGATTCAAGCAGTTCTGGGGACCACACCCGCTGAATGCGTTCATGGAAGTCCTTGCTGATGATCAATCCAATGATTATTCTCCGCTCAATGAATTCAGCTTCGTCTTTCATGTCACGCCCTTATGTACGATTTACCTGTCAATGGGTCACGCTCTTGATTGTCCTCCTTGGCTTGGTCTCGTCTGAACCGGGCGAACATCTTCTGTGATGAGGTAGAGAACATCCCCTGATGGAAGTCTGTAATCCAACTGGATTCTCTCAACCACGCAACGTATGATGCAATGATACTGATGGACCCAGGTAGCAGCCCTCTCAACTCCTCCGAGAGGTTCTGCTTTTGTGAGGTTTCAATGTCAGCCTTGAGCTTGAGCAGAGCCCTTACCAGTCTGAGTTCATCCGGACCTTCATCAATCTGGAGAAGTGCCTTTGCTGGTGCTAGACACCCTTTGACAAAGGCCTTTCTGAGTGTCTGATCTCTAAAGACATCGTTCATCAGGTCCTCTGGAGAACGTCCATCGTCAGGATCCTGGGCTTGAGACATACCATTGTTGTCATACTTCCCTTCCAGCACCTTGATCAGATTGTTCTCATTCATCAGCCAGTCTAGATTGCAGCCAGCCCAGTGCCCACTTCTGCCTGAGAGGAAGTCAGAGGCTTCTGCCTTCTGGAACACAGTCTTGATAGAGCGTAGGGGATACTCTCGCAGGCGTGCGTTGATGGTCTGCTTCCTGCGCTCTGTGGCCTTCAACACCTTGGGAAGTGATGGGCAGTACTTGTGGTACATCTGGATGAGCTGGTTTACTGATGGAGAGGCTTCGTTTTCTTGGAAAAGGTCTGCATTCTCGCGAATACTATTATCTCCTTTGTTGGTATTCTTAGGAATTAGTCTTTTTAGTCTTGGATTCTCCATATTTGGCAGACCCATATTTGGGTTTTCCATATTTGGGTTTTCCCTTCCACCCTCATTGGGCAAAAGGAAATGTGCAATGGCCTTGTCTTGAATCACCATCCCATGCTTCTCAAGGAATTCCAGGTTGTCCCGGACCTCAAACTGGTTGAATGAATCCGTGTACGCCCAGAACGACCCTCTCCGGCGCTTTGTCGCCTTATCTACGTAGTGGACTTTGAGGAGATAGCCCCTCTCCTCCAGTTCAGTTAGCCCATTCCTTATCGAATCAACGCCATCTCTACTGGACTGTGAGAGAGTCTGTTGATAGCTGGTCCACTCACCCACTTCGTTTGATAGAAGTAGGCACAGCAGCCCTTTTGCTTTGAATGAGAGGTTCTCATCCCGTAGCAGTTCGTTCTTGATCTGTGTGAATTCTGTCTTTGGGCTTAGATTGACGGCATCAGGAAGTCTGTGCGGGTATCTATTCCGCTTCATCAACCACCCCTCCCCATTCTATGCCAAGAACTTCCTTCAACTTCTCCTGGTTCTTCTGAGTGGGCTTCTTGGTCACCCCATTCTCCCACAGGACATAGGTGAGATAGGACACACCCATCAACCCGGCGGCTTTCATCTGCGAGAGCCCCTTCTCCAATCGTGCCTGCTTGATCTTCGTCATGATGTCTTCTCCTTACTTGCCGACCAGTCCTTTCACGAAATGGTCTGCGTCCTCCTGCTTCATGTCGCCGGGATCTCCTTCAACCGTTTCAATGTGAACCTCTTTCCCTAGCGTCCGGAGCTTCACAGCTAGTGCCCGTGCCTGGTCCTGCGCCTGCGGCTCATTGTCAAACACTATGAAGAACCGGTCACCATGACGGGCAAGCTGAAGCACTTGCTCCATCTTGAATGCTGTGCCGAACGTCGCTGCGGCAATCGGTCCGAACCTCCATACATCCACAGGACCTTCAACAACGATAATATCCCTCTTCTGCCAGCCTTCCTGTTTCCCATACAGGATGCTCTTGTGGTGTATTGACTCCCGTTTCGATGGACAGGCCAGATACTTCTTGTCACTCTTCCCTGTGATATCTCGGGAGGAGAAGCTGACGACCCGGCTGTTCCAGTAGATGGGAATCAGGATGCGGTGATTGTATGAGATACCATCCAGGAAGCTGACGGGTCCGGTCTGGAGCAGCCCCCATTCTTGTTCTACATATTCCGCATTGAAGCCTCTCCTGCTCAGGTACTGATGGCCCTGACTGTTCAGAGCGAATGAAGGTTGGGGGAACTTGAGTGGATGTATTGACACCTTCGGCTCTGAGGTTGGTGTAGAGCGTATGATACCAATTCTGTTCTTTCTCAGGATACGCTTCACTTCTGACGGTGGGATACCGAGGAGCTTACTCAGTGCGTCCACCACCGGATGAGGACCACACCGCCAGCAGTGGCTGGCAGATGCGTCTTCATGAATCCCAAGATGGTAGTTCTGCGAGCCCGCGCAGAATGGGCAATGAACGTTCACCCATCCAGCAGAACTGTGCTTGTGCCCTTCTGTGACGTATGGGACACTATAGTCTCTCAGTAGTTGTTCTATCACAACACTCCCAAGTTCAAATGGGGATAAGCATTACTGCGCTTGGTGGAGCGCGCAGTGCTGCGTATCAGAGAAGAGAGCCGCCGCATCATGTTCTTATCATAGTGAGGATTCTGCCAGGGGGATCTCCAGCAATATCGGACTTTGTGGTCAATGAGGAAGGTGAAGCTCATGGGGTGGTCTGCATATTTTGTATTGAACTCATCCTGCATTGTTCCAATCATGTCCCATCCACCCATAGGATTGATCCCAGGCGATAGTCCCTGATTGGATTGCCAGACCATATCGACAGCCCGCCTGAATTGGGGCTTGGGGGGTTTGGCTAGGTCAAGGTGTTTCTGATTGGGTCGTGTAGTCACGGATTCCAGACAGGCATCACATAGTCTGTCATCTCTCCATTCTCCACCAAGGACCTTGATCTTGTGAGGGTTCAGTGTTGTGATGGCCCCGCAACCGTTGCACTTTGTCTCTTGTGATTGTGAATTGTTCTTCATTCGCACTCTCCTAGAGTTTCCGCTGCAATTCTTTCATAGTCTCAACGTACTCTCGCAGTTTGCCAGTGTGCCTCACCCTCAAGTCCCAGCCGATCTTGCATATCTCCTCCAGCGGGCAGTCGTTGCAACCGCCCGCCTCCTTTGCGCAGGTTTCAGAGACCTTCACTATCCGGGCAAACTCCAGTTCCTCGCCATGCCGCAGGTGATGTCGTAGCAGGATTCGTAGGAATGGAGGCAGCTTCCCCACTGCGGTATCCCAGCGTTTCTGTTCCTGTCGTGAAACTTTCCATGCTCCGCTCGGTTCCTGTTTAGTGGTCATTCGATGCTCCAGTTCCAGCCTTCATCAGTCTCAAATATCTTGGCCTTCCGGCCGTCCGGCAGGAGGATCTTCACCTTGTCCCAATCAATCTGCCCGTCCACACCTCGCTTCCCGGCAACAGTGTAGGAGAGATCGCCTATGGCTTCGATAGCAACCCTGAGCCACGGGCTCTGCAGTTCTGGTATTTGCTCTCCTTCTTGGTCGAATACGGCTGTGTTGCCGTTGGGGAAGAACATGACCTCTGCTATCTTCTTCATCGCTTCGTCCTCCTTAGTTGAGTCCTATGGGCCTCTGAGGGTCCTGCTTCGGTGGCTGAAACGTGCCCATATTCATGCCGAGCTTACGCATCAGCTCTACCACCTCCATCTTCATGCCAGGAGCGAAGTCATTCCGAGCTATGACCTCCTGGGGCCGGAGGATCACCACTCGGTCCTGGAAACCTTCGGCTTTCAAGACGTCAATGACGTTGACGAAGGTATAATAGCTCACAGTGGTATGGCCACCGGGAAGCACGTGGGTATTGAAGTAGTGCACCTCATTCCACTTGAAGGCGAGCCCGGTCGTCTCAAATAGTCTCCTCACAGCAGCGAACTCAGCAGCGTAGTATTGGACCTCTTCTACGCCCACCCCATCGGTCTCCTCTACCCTGCCCCCAGGCACCACGAGTAGTCCAGCGAAGGTGTCATCAGGTCCTCGTCGGATGAACACAAGCCGTCCGCCGTCCCCAACTAGAATTGGTATGACTGTCGCTGAACAATTGATCATTTCATGTCTCCTTCATCGATGTTTTCATATTCTCACACTCACTCCGAGATCTAGGTGCCATGAGGCTCCGCCGTCTGCGGAGAAATAGGTTCGCTCGCCATGCTCTCTGGTGAACCAGCCCTCGAATATCCTGCTCAGCCAGGTCCTCTCAGGACACCGGAGAAACGCCTCCATCTTGCCATCGGGGAATAGGAGGTGTCTCTCGTCCTTCGGCTCAGTGTACCTGACTTCTTCAATCAGCAGCCGGGCTCCGCACTTGTGACAGGTGTGGAGTAGGGGAGCGAGTTCACCTCGACTGAAGGGGGGAGGCCCGCATCTGGGTAGGGCTGGTGGTACGAAACCCATCACTGTCTCCTCTGGCGCTCGTTGATGTTCTCGACGACCTTGGTGGTGAGGGCTTCCAGGTCCTCGGGTGTCAAAGTCCTCGTTCGGGTAGTTGGGTGGCAGTGTTTCACCTCACAATCAGTGCATGTCACCCCTTGCTGCTCCGAGTGAACAAACACGGCCTCTTTACCGGGTATCCTCCGGCCACACGCCCTACAGTACACGGCATTCTTGCGCTCTACTATCCGGCCAGAGGCAAACACCAGGACCATGATGGTAACGAGAATCAGAAATATCAGCCATTCAGGCATCTCACACCTCCTTCTCAAGTACGTCAGCGGCCTCGTGCAGGGCGATGTAGTCCCTGCTAAGGGGACCTGCATCAGCAGCCCTTCTCCTCAGCCAGATGACTAGCTCCTTCCCGACTGCAGACACAAGGTCCTTATAGATGTCCATCTGCCACGCAGCTGCGTTCCCCCGGCCTCTGACTATACTCCTGATCTTCTCTGGGCTCATCAGCATCTCACACCTCCTTCAGCTTCTCCTCGCAGTGCTTGATATGACCGGACAGCTGGAGTACTACATCCAGCCTGGGAGATTCACTCTTCCACTCACGATTGAGAGCTTCACGGTCTTGTCTTATCTGCTCCTGCAGCCCTCGTATCTCCCACTCTCGTTTGGTCATTTCAGTCCTCATGGCTCTCTGCTTTCATTCTTCCCAACGCCTCCTTCAGCTTTTCCGGCTCGAAGCCCTCGTCTATTGGGGTCAGGTGCGCATCTGCTGGGTCATTAGTGAGGAATAGCCCTAGCAGTTCCATGTCCTCTACTATCCTCACACCGGCCTCAAAGTGCTGTGTCCTCACAATGAAGTGTGGTACAGCGAACATGGGGGGTGTGAAGCCCTTCACATCGACATGCGCCCTGACGACAACAGAGTCATCTTCGGGATCGTAATCAGCACTAACCACCTTGCCGATGTGGGTGGTTCCTGGTGCTCCTATGGGTGCGTCATCAACGGGCTTGCCCGGTGCCTGCTGTGCTAGCTGTCTCAAGGCCTCAGGGGTGAGGGCTATACCATTCTTGTCGATGCCCCCACGAGCTACCACTCCTGTGAATTCCTTCTTCATCTCACTCCTCAGAATCCTGTGCGAGCAGCGCGTCATAGTCCCGGTGACAAACAGGGCAGGTCTGGCCGCCATTCAGCCACCCAGAGCCACGGTAGCCACAGAACTGGCAAATGTACTCCTCGTCAGGCATCTTCAACCCTCCTTTCTCACACTCGCCTGTCAGGTCCAGTGTGTGGGCCTCGGGGTCGCGAAGACATTGGCTACGCATCGGGGGCCTCCATGTTTGCAGCGTTTTCCGCCTCTGCCATAGCTGCTTCCCACTCCGCCTGTTCCATCTTGTGTGCCCACTCGCGCTCTTGCTCGCGCTGGTACTCTTCATTGAGCATGTCCTGTTCTGTTGGACCGTCCATCACTCCCCTCCTTCGGTATCGGGGCCTCCTCAGTGCTCGTTACGCGGTATATCCTGTCAGAGTGCATTTCACATGTTCGAGCAATGAACTCCGCATCACTCTTCTTGAAGCACTCAGCGAACAACACCCACGGTGCTGTTATGTCGTGCTTATCCCTCTCGTACACTAGATACCTCATCACTCCCCTCCTTCCATGCCTGCTGCGGCACGGACATCAGGCCAACTAGGTATCTGCTCGGCAATCAGGGCCTTGTCGAATTCGTCGCGGTCAACAACTAACTCGCCTCCCAGATAGCCTTCTGAGTCAACCCCTTTGTCGCGTTTGCAGAGCCATTCGACAAACTTCGCCACCTGTGCTCGGCAGAGCCACAATGCCCAGAACTCGTGCCACGGAACAGGGCTACTCTCACGAATCCACACTCTATCTGCCTCATTCCACGCCTGTTCAATCTGCCTCGACGTCAGCACTATGTTGTCCATCAGATTGTCTCCCTTGTGCTCTCCAATTCGTCAATTCTCTCTTGGAGACTGACAACCATCCGGCGAAGGCTCCTGAGCACGGGCTCCCTCCAGACATTGTCTCTGGTTGTGGACACAATCTCCTGAGCGGTGACCACAACGTCAGCCCCGAGTCTTAGCTTGAAGTGGTAGAATTGAGTTGCGTAGTCGAACTCTTGGCCTATCCAGCTTGGTATCCCCGCAAGATGTAGTGGTACTCGTGTCTCTTTCATGCCTTCACCTCCCAGAAGTCCCATCTGCCAGTCACTACGAGCTTCCGCCCTCTCAGCGAAGGTCAGGGTTATCCGATGCTCTACGCTGCCGTCTCCGAGCAGGTATTTGAGCCTCTGCTGCTGGTGCTTCTTGGCTCGCCTCACGGCATAGGGGTTCAGGGTCCTGCCCCGTCGTAGTGCGCTACTCATCCTTTGACTCCTCTCCTATCCTAATATTACCACGTCGGGGTTCATCAACTTCCTCAAATGTCACAGGGTCAGCCCATAGCGCATCCTTCGTCCTCTTGGGGACGAGGGCGACGATGACGGCGAAGACTTCTGTGTCAGTCTTGTCGGCCAACCAAGCGATGGCCTCTGCAACATCCTTATTGAAAGCCTCCCCGCTTGTGGTGATGTGCTCGTCGATAGTCTCCAGGGGAATGATGCACGTACCACCTGAGTACATCATCTTGATCGATGACTCCGCGTGGATGTGGTTTCCCCGCTGATAGCACTCACCTTCGCGGTCAGGCTTCAGTCCGATGATGTCAATTCTCATTCTGCCTCCTTTCCCTTATTATACAATCTAGCTTGGTTTCATTCATGTTAGGCAAGCATTGCTGTGGCCTGTTTCAATTCCTGGAACGTGCAGCTGATCCTGTTCCAGCTCCATCCCCTTCCTCGCAGGAGGCGGGAGATGATACCACGGCAGTGTTTGGGCTTGTCCATCGGAAGAAACACAGCCTTCTCATTGGTTATGATGGAGCATACCATCTGTGCTTCCGGGGACAGCATGGTGAGCATCTCTTCCCATCGTTGCTGAGATGCCAATCGTTCCTCTGGCTCAGGATCATCACTTGCCAGCACTTCTTCATATGTGGAGAGATCTACCACTGTCTCTCTGAATGTCCGGCGGGACTCCCGCTGTATCAGATTGTTGAGGTGGCTATGTGCAACATGATGATAGTATGTGGTCCTCTTCCCCTTGGATGAATCATATCTAGGGGAAGCCTCAAGGCAGGCAAGACACGCCTCAGAGAACAGGTCATCAAACTCCATCTCCGGATGTGTCCGGGTGTATGACCAGGCAATCTGCCGGATCATGTTGAGCTGTTCGATCATTTCTCCTCCCTGTATGAGTGTATCAGTTCGGTGAGTAATGGAGAGTCCTTGGCGTCTCTGCCATCCAGCACAGCGTCCAAGACCAGTCTCTTCTTGTCTAGTAGAGTCGCTATCTTTCCTTCAATGGTATCGTTCGCGAGTAGATAGTACACATTGACGGCGTCCTTCTGTCCGATCCTGTGACAGCGGTCCTCTGCCTGAGATAGCTCCCCGGCTACCCATGGGAGCTCAATGAATGCGACAGATGAGGCAGCAGTCAGAGTGATACCAGTTCCGGCGGCTTGGATGTTACCGATGAATAGCTTGACATTGCGGTCATTCTGGAAGGCATCTATACTCCACTCCCTTTGCTTCTCTGTGACCGATCCGTCAACCCGGACAGCGATGTCTCTGAATTCCTTCATCAGTGTCTCTACGGTCTCTTTGTGGACAGTAAACACGACCAGCTTGCCGTTGCCATCACTGCTCTCAATGAAGTCACGGATCCACTGTATCGCTGGGGTCATTTTGCCCTTGATGGCCAGCTGCTTCAGCGTCTCTATCATGACCAGGAACTTCGCTTGAGAGGCTTTCTGTGCAGCTTGGGCACCTTTCGTCTCCTGCAGATACGTGATGAAGTCCTTCTCCGCCCACTGGTACTCCATAGTGTTGCTAATCTCCATCGGAATGTAGGAGTGAATCTTGTCTGGTAGCTCCTTGAGCACTTCCGACTTCTTGTGGCGTATCATCACTCTCTGTAGCTTCTCGTGGAGGTCCTCTTTGTTGCTGGCTCCGGAGAAGTCCCACCCAAATCCTGTATATCTGGCATCACAATAGGTGTGCACATATTTCCAGAAGTCAGGGAACACTGTGCGGTCCACCATCTGTACGATGTTGAAACCCTCAATGGGCCGGTTCACAATTGGTGTACCAGTGAGACAGAGGACATGCGGAGCCTTTCTTGCCAGTTTCTTGGTGGCCTTCGTTCGCTGTGCCTTATTGTTCTTGCAGTAGTGGGCTTCATCCACTATCAGCACCTGGGGGTGTAGTGCAAGAAAGGTGTCTAACCATTGGGGTAGGATATCGTAGTTGACGATGATGATATCACCCTTCACCGGTCCCGGAGTAGTCCCGTAGAGGATCTGAGTGTTCTGTTGGCCAGGCATGGACTCTCGTATTTCCCTGTCCCATACCAGCTTGATATGGGCTGGGCATACGACTACTGCTGGCCGCTTCTCCGGATGGAGATGAAGGTATGCAAGTGCTTGGATGGTTTTGCCGAGCCCCATTTCAGAGCCGATGAGGGCACGCCCATCCCGATGCTCAATGAATGCAACACCCTGCCGCTGGAAGGGAAAGAGCTCTTTCTTCATCTGGACATCCACTTCCCCTACATCATCAATTGTGGTCGTCGATCGGGACAGGAAGGTTTCAAGTTGAGGATCCAGCTGGAAACACGCTTGCCTCAATATCTCGATAGCCTCAACAGATAGTGGGGCTGTCCAGTATTTCCCGTTTCCATTACTCTGGAATCTCCGTCCAGGGATGGATTTCACTGCTGTTAGGATGTCCCAATTGAAGGGAAAGCGGATCTCTATCACACTTCCTTTGAGAGTGGCCGTGTATTGTGATGCTGTGTTCATGAGTGCTTCCCTTTGAGCAGTCTCACCTTGTTCCACAGATCGTAAATGACGTTGCGGGCTTCCCAACGCGTCCAGGGAAGGTCTCTCTCTGTGTAGTCGTAGTTGAGGATGCGCCAAGCTCGTTTGAGTGAGCTAAGCTGTGACGCTGTTGGATACTTGTTCCACGTGGACGCGGGAGCGTATAGCTGTGTCACTACCCTTCTCCTTGTCTTCCGTCGAGATAAACGAATCCATGTGAACGAGTGTTATTCCAGTTGATAGCTCTACTCTTCAGATGCTCCAAAGCAGCAGCCTTGACGTCGTCAAAGAATTTGGCTGAGAGCCTAGCAGGCTGTGACGTGTACTCCGCAATGTATTCGTGTGGAGGTAAGTTGAACCCCACCTCAAAGGCAAACATTACGGTCGCTCTCGGTATCTCGTTCCAGCTGATTCCCTCTTCTTCTCCGAGTATTCGTGAAGGTGAAGGCATGAGGTAAATGACTTCAGACTTGACTGCAGCAAGGAAGCTGTTGAATGCCTTCTGTGCTTGCTCCTTTGTAGCAAATGCTGTCTGACCACCTCTCTGGTCGATTGGTAAAGCGCTCAATTTCTTGACCTCCTCTGCTCTCTTGCATATAGGACAACCACCATCCTCTGTCGCTTCGTTTGGATTGTACTGGCCATTGCAAGTTGAGCAGTGTATGTCGTCGATGCTCTTCCAGAGTTCGTCGAGCTCTTCAACTGCTTGTTTGGTTTCCTCTACCCAACTCCAGTTGCTTTCAAGCTCATCTGCTCTATCCTGGAAGTGCTCCTGCAGCGCATCAATTGACTCCTGCAAGTCGTCTCCGATCTCTTCCAGCGTTGAGGCTAAGCTCTCTATTGCTCCCGTGATCTCCACCTTCAGCTCAGCTTCTGCGAGTGTTATGCTTTGCTCATCCAGACACTTCCTGAAGGTCTTCGTTACATCTCCGAGACCTTCTCCTGCTGACTCTACTTCGTCAAGCTGTTGAAGTACAGCATCCAGCTGTGTAGACGGTGTGTACGCTTCAAGCTGTTTACGGAGCGTAAGCAGCGTCTCGCTTGCTGACCTCACCATCCAGTGTCTCTCTGTTGCTCCCATTCTTCCTCCTATCCTCCCATTTTGTTCTGTGCATGACTGGTTTCCCTTTTGTTCTGCGCATGACTGGTTTCCCCGGCTGCCATTCCTCCTCCGTCTCCCTGTTGGCAAAATACTTGCCAATCGCTGTGGTGAACGGTCGGGAATATAGGCGGTTCGCCAGTCGTTGTGTGAGCTTCATGTTGGTACGTAGGCTGAAGAGCTGAGAACTGTACCGTGAGGGCACGAGACAGTACTTGTATCCCTTTGAATTGTTAGATGTCCGCATGACGTGGTGGATCCAGTCTAGTTGGTGTTCCCACACCCAGCGGATGTGGGTGAGTCCCTCAGCGGTTTTCATTTCCCTTGCCATACCATCACCTCCTCAGTTCGTATTTTCCTGGATGTCCCGGCTGACTTCGTGATTCAGGGCTTCTACAGTGACTCCTGTCTGAGAGAAGATCGCCACTCTCCTGTTCTTGAACCAAAGTTCGAGGACATGGTCATCTGCTCCTTCCAATCTGTACCCCTGCAACTTTGCTTCAGCACTTAATCCATCCATCTCATTCCTCCTTCCTGAGGCTAGTTGCCTCACCACGGAGCCGGATTCGCTCCGGCCCCGGGCGTGAGCTAACTAGCTATCGTTGCGTTTCCAGTCAATCGGGGCATCTAGCCACTCTTGGCTAAAGGTAACAGGGCGCGCAACAGTCCCCCGCACTTCGGGATGCTGATGTGTGGCTCCCTCCCTTTCGTTGCGTTCTAGTTCAATCGCGCTGCAATCTGGTTCTGTCATTCTCTCATTCCCTCCTATACTGATTGCCTCACCACGAGGCCCGAGTGCTAACATTTGCTCGGGCCATGTCGTGAATCAATTAGACGGTTGTCACCTCCTTTGCCTGCTCCTCGTCTAGATTGGCTAGAACGCAACTCATCTCGTGGCTGATGTGGTAGTGGCGCTGGCAGATGGGGCAGACCCACTCAGATTCCCCGCTCTCAAACTCGCTGTAGCCTGGGCCCATTGAGAGGAACTCCTGCTCAACGAGCTTGCTGTTGTCCACTGGGCAGAGAGGATAGGGGCCGGAGAGAGTAGGATCCTGATTGAGGGTGCTTACTTCTAGGGTGTGTATTCCTGTTGTCATTGTTTTGATCCTCCTATCACTTGATCTCAACTAAGCAGCCTGTGCTGATGTGGCTCTTTAGTGGTGCAAGGTAGAATTGGGTGGTGCCGTTCTTGACGATGAGGAGGACAACTCCTGCATCACGATTTGTCTCTTTCAGGAATGTCACCTTACGGGCCATTGCGGGGGCTTCGATGTGGACCAGCTTGCCAGTGTCTTTGCGAACAGTCTTGACTTCGATCCCGACGCGAATGCCTGTAACGCGGTCAATCCCTGTATAGTCGAAGGGTGCGTTGTGATGAATAGCGTTGAGTGAGCGGACGTTGGTGAAGTGAGTCTTCAGGGCAGCCTTGGCCATCTTCTCACCCTGCTGACCAAGCCGGACGTTCTTCATGTGGGGAAGCTGGGGAACCTGTGCTGTCGTCATCATTACTATAATATATGGTCTTCACTGAAAAGTCAAGTGGTTTTCCCCACAAAATCCCAGAAAATCCCAAGAAATTAGGTTTTTCCCCATTCTCCATATAGAATAAGCTACACAGGGAAGTGATCATGGTAAGAACGAAACCACCACTGGTCAGAAGGACCCACAAGAAGGTTGGAGCCCCCACCTTGTACCGGGATGAGTACGTACCTACAGCCCATAAGCTCAGCCTGTTGGGTTTGACCAATGAGCAGCTTGCAGGTGTCTTCAATGTCAGTCTCCCCTCTATTGAGAAATGGATGAGGACTTACCCCGCGTTCAAAAGTGCTATAAAAGATGGCCGGAATCCTGCTGATGGTAGAGTAGTCAAACGACTGTATGAGCGTGCAATGGGCTACCAGTATGAAGAGATCACCTATGAGAAGATCGTGGTGGCTGGAACAGATGGAGAGAAGATCCCTGCCATCAAGGTCAAGACCGTAGTGAAGCAGGCACTCCCAGATACTGTTGCACAGATATTCTGGCTGAAGAACCGTCAGCCATCTTATTGGAGAGATCGGCATCACACAGAGGTTACTGGAGCTGACGGTGGTGCTATCAAACAGGAGATGAAGGTAATTGGTCAGGATGAACTGAGACCGGCGCTTGAGGCTCTTGTCACTTGTGGAGCAATCCAGTTCAGCCCTAACTAAGGGAGACGATGCTAGCACCAACAGTTGTACGTGGTAAGGACTCCTCCATCAACTGGAACCTCGGTCCTTCTATTGATACACTGTCTCTTGCTTGGACTCGATACATTCCGGTAACACCTACCTCACGTCAACTAGCCTTCCTTCTCTTACCCCATCTTGAAGTCCTCTTTGGTGGTGCAGGTGGCCCTGGGAAGTCCACAGCACTTCTTATCAGTGCATTGCAGTATGTAGACACCAAAGACTATGCTGCAATCATCATCCGCAAGACATACACAGACCTCTCTCTACCCGGAGCCTTGATGGATATGGCATCTGAATGGCTGATGAATACAGATGCACGATGGTCTGATCTTGAGAAGACCTGGCACTTCCCATCAGGAGCAACTGTCACCTTTGGATATATGGACAATGTACGGGACAAGTACCGTTATCAGAGTGCAGCATTTCACTTCGTTGCATTTGATGAACTCACCCAGTTCCCTGAATCTGACTACACGTTCATGTTTGGTCGGCTCCGGCGGCATGCTAACTCTGACATTCCTATCAGGATGAGGAGTGCATCCAACCCAGGAGGTATTGGTCATGATTGGGTGAAACGGCGATTCATGGATGAGAAGACTACTGACCGCATCTTTCTCCCTGCACGTATCCGTGACAATCCTCATATCGATGCAGAGCAGTATCGCAGGTCTCTGGCAGAGTTGGATCCAATCACCCGGCGTCAGATCGAGGAAGGAGACTGGACTGCACGGCATGGTGGCAACAAGTTTCGCCGGGAGTGGTTTGGGATCGTTGACGAGGCTCCAGTGGAGGTGTCTGCAGTACGTCGATGGGACATGGCAGCTACTGAGGCTAAGCCTGGCAAGGACCCTGATTGGACTGTAGGGCTGAAGCTGGGGAAGTCCACCAACAACGTCCTCTATATCATGGATGTGCGGAGGGTACGAAGCTCTTCCAATGCAACAGAACAGCTCATCAAGCAGACTGCTCAGCTGGATGGGAAGTACGTGAAGGTCCGGATGGAACAGGAGCCGGGCTCTAGTGGGATTACCGTCATTGATGATTACCGGCGCAGAGTGTTGATGGGCTATGACTTTGCAGGAATCCCATCAACAGGACCAAAAGAGCTCCGCGCCAATCCTGTCGCTAGTCAGGCGGAGGCCGGCAATATCAAGATCGTCCGGGCTCCCTGGAATGTAGCACTGTTGGATGAACTGGAGTTGTTCCCTTCAGGCTCTCATGATGATCAGGTTGATGCACTCTCGGGAGCACTTGAGGACCTGTCGGGGATTCGGGAACACCCACCGTTCATGGTTGGATAGGAGATTATAGATGTCGATACTTGATACTGTCAGGAGTCGAGTGGCGCTAGCTCTGTTGCCGGGAGCATCTCGACAGGCACTGAAAGCACCTGGCCAAGGTCCTCTTCTCCACGCCATGTCCAACCGTATGCCTGACGTTCCAATCTGGACGGACATGACTGTTCAGAAGGCTACCCGCGATGGGTACAAGATGAGCGTCTACGTCTACCGGGCTGTGCGCCTCATCGTGCAGTCCGCCTCCGTCATTCCATGGATTGTGCTGGACAAGAAGGGTGAGGAGATTGTTGATCACGATTTCACATTGATAATGCAACGTCCCAATCCCTTCTTCTCTGGCCAGGACATGATGGAGTTCCTGATATCTCACCTCTTGCTAGCAGGTAATGCACTGTTGCAACCCCTGGTGGTCCGCCATAGAGTCAGGGAGATATGGACAGTTATGCCAGACCTGGTTCAGCCCATCCCATCAGCTAACATCAGTGAATGGCTCAAGGGGTGGCGAGTTACCCTTCCCAACCAGCAGATTGATGTGCCACCTAAACAGTTCTGGCACTTCATGCAGATGGATCCAGCCAATCCATACTGGGGAACCGGGGCTCTGGCAGCTGCAGCTCGGGTGGTTGATACTGATAATGAGATGCAGGATACGCAGAAGATCAGTATGCAGAACCGAGGGACGCCTGATGGCGTCTTCACCTTTGCTGTCCCTCTGAATCAGGAACAGTTTGAGGAAGCCTCCCGCCAGGTGAGGGAGAAGTACCTGGGGAAGCAGAAGCGGCGTGAGCCCTGGGTGGTTGGTAGTGGTGCCAAGTGGGAACAGATGGGTCAGACGGTTGTTGAGATGGACTACATAGCATCACGGTTGTCCAACCTGAGGGCTATAGCAACTGCCTTTGGGCTGGATGGGTGGTGGTTGGGTGATAAGAGTGCTTCAACCTATAACAACGTAGCAGAGGCTCGCAGAGGCCTCTACCAGGACACTATCATTCCCCTGTTGGAAGATGTTAAGTCCACACTGAATCTCAAGGTCCCCTCCATCTACGGAGGTGGAATCACTGTGGACTATGACACTTCGAGGGTTGTAGCTCTCCGGGGAGATTATAGTGACAAGGTCAATCAGGCAAAGACGTTGTGGTCACTGGGAGTACCCTTTGACCAGATCAATGCCAGGCTGGAGATGGGCTTTGACGAGTTCCCTGGATCAGACAAGGGTTATCTGCCTCTCAACCTCACAGTTGTCGGAGATACTGGCACTCCTTCTACAGAAGAAGAAGAGGAGGAGCCGGAGAAACTACTGCTGACTTCTCCTGATTACAAGTCACTCAATCTGCAAACAGAAGAGGCAAAGGCCGCTCATTGGAAGCGGATAGACCAGCGGAGGGTGAACTGGTGGAAGGTAGTGAGTCAGAAGATTGAACCACTCTACAAGGCAGAAGGAGTGGCCGTGGGGAAGGCCTTGAGTGCACATAAGGCGAAGGCGATGACTCCAAGGGACTGGGAAGCCGCATATAGTGATGACCCTCCTCATTGGGCTGTCGATATGGACCCCTCCCTGTTTGCTCAGGAGTTTATCAAGGAGCTGGAGGAGCGAAAGCTGCCCTCTGTCCTAGAGATAGGCTGCGGTAATGGTAGGGACAGCATATTCTTCGCTAGGGCCAAGCTGAAGGTTACAGCTATTGACGTGGCACCTAGTGCTATCAAGCTAGCCAAGGAGAACGCCAAGGAAGCAGAAGTGCCTGTGGACTTTATGGTAGCTAATGCAGAAGAGCTTCCCTTCAATGACGAGGAGTTTGGCTCAGTGTTCTCATTGTCCGTCCTCCACGCTAGTGACCTGATGAAGTCCATACCAGAGGTGCACAGGGTGTTGATGCCTTCTGGGGTAGCCTTCATCTATCTCTATGCAGACACACAGCTAGTAGATGGGAGTCGAGAGGAGTACACCACCATGGAAGCTTTCACCACTCTAGTGAAAGAGGTGGGTTTCTCTATTGTGGACATCTACTCTGAGCAAGAGGAGAACTTTGATGAGTTCGGAGAGAAGCATAAGATCCTCGTGGCGTTGCTGGAGGTTGCATGACCTGCGACTATGTGAAGCAGGATGGCCGTTGGATATGCCAGGCAACGCAGTGCAATCACTGGACCAAAGAAGGGTGTGAACTCGGCAAGGTCTCGCTGACTTGTGATGACGATGATTGCCAATGGAATGAGGGAGGCCACTGTAAGTCGATGGATGTCCATCTCGATGCTGATGGTAAGTGCTTAGGGAGAAAGGCAAGAGTGTGATGAACCTGAAGCTTGGAGCCTCGTCATATTACAGGAGCAAGTCAGCTGCTTCGTTGGCAGCTGCAGCCAAGAAGGCTATAAAGGCTCAGCAGCCCCAGTGGGAGAAGACACTGACGGCAATCCACCTTGCTCTCATTGAGGATTTCGGAGAGGAGATTGCTGATGACTTGGGGGCAAAGGTCTCAATGGGTCCAGAGGAATTCAAGTGGGAGTTTGATCCAACAAGTGAGGCCATCCGGGCGTGGATTGCCAAGAATGGAGCTGAGAGTATCACATCAATTCTGGCGACTGACCTTGCTGACGTGAAGAGGGTCATACTTGCCGGGGTCGAAGAAAATCTGACTACTTCACAGATCGCCAAGAATGTCAGGCAGTTCTATGCTGACAACAATGCGTACAAGGCTATGCGAGTAGCCCGCACTGAGGTAAATCATGCTGCTGGAGCCGGGCAGAGGGAAGCCGCCAGGCAGTCTAGCATAGTGAAGACTCACAGTTGGTTGAGCAGTCGTGATGATAGAGTAAGAGACGAGCATGCTGCTCTTGATGGAGAGACAGTAGCCTTTGATGAGCCCTATTCTGACGGTTCAATGTACCCAGGTGAGAAGGATATCAACTGCAGGTGTGTTGAGACCTTTGGGACTAGGTAAGGCAATGGGGGTATTATGATGGAACGTAAGACACTCGGATTTGAAATCAAAGATCTTGATGAGGAGACCGGAGTATTCACCGGCTATGCGGCCACTTTCAGCAAGAGACCTGATAGCTATGGGGATATCATTGACCCTGGTGCCTTCAAGAAGACACTCAAAGAGGACCGGAACAGGATTGTGATTCTCTGGAATCATGACATATGGGAACCAATCGGCAAACCTCTGGAGATCGCAGAGGACGTCAAGGGACTGCTAGTCAAAGGGCAGCTCACACTCGGTGTCCAGCGTGCTCGGGAGATCCTAGCTCTCATGAAAGATGGTGTAGTCAGCGTGATGAGTATCGGTTTCGAGACCATCAAGCAGGTCAATATGGAAGGAGTTCGCCACCTCAAGGAACTCAGGCTATTCGATGTTTCCCCGGTAACCTTTGCAGCCAATCCGGAGGCTATCATTCTGAGTGTGAAGCAGGAGAACACCGATGCTGCTGTTGAGGCTATCACTGTGGCAGGTGAGAAACTTGCCACTGCTGTTGATGCATTCCAGGCACTCCTTGATTCAGTAGGCAGGAAATCTGAGCCGGAGGAATCCACTCAAGAATCTGATGCTGTTGAGGAAGGAGCCGCAGAACTGGAAGGCGAAACTCAGGCAAATACAGAAGGGGATCCAGACAAGAGCGATGATCCTGATATGCAGCGGTTGGTTAGTTCTGTTGGGACCCTCAAAGCCATGAACGAGAGGTTTGACGCTCGTGCTGCTGAGGCCAGGATACAGTCGTTGCTTGACCAGATCAACCCCAACAAGGAGTAAAGAAATGCCACCTGAAACGGAAGAGAAGACCCAGGCGACCCCAAGCGGATTGGCAGACCTGATCCAGTCTGCTGTGGCGGAGTTTCGTTCAGCCGTAGTCCGGCAGGACGAAGAGATCAAGAAGCATGGCGAGGCCAGCGGTGAGACTGTGGCGATGATAGAGAAGCTCAATGCCCGGCTCGATGACCTTGACCTCAAGATGCAACAGGCCAGCATCCCTTCCCCCGCAGTGTCAGATGCTGATGGTGGCTCTGCAACCCCTGAGGCGAAGGAGCGCAAAGCTGTATTCCTCAAGTGGTGTCGTGGGGGACTTGGAGTGCTTGAGCCTGCTGAGCGCAAGGCACTGGTAGAGGACGCTACCGGCCAATACCTTGTGACAGAGGAACTGGATGCGGAGATTGTCCGCACCCTTCCCAAGATCACGGTCATGCGTGGTCTGGCGACTCAGCGGTCTATAGGCTCAGATCGCATCAAGATGCGTAGCCTCGGTGAAGTGTCAGTTGGATGGGGGAAGCTTGAGACAGGGACAGACCCAGAAGAGTCTGAGCCTACTCCTGGTGTCCCCACGTACCAGTACATCGAGAACCTCCAAGGACTGGCCAAGATTGGTGTGGACGAACTGGCAGACAGTGACTTCGCTCTTGAGTCCATTTTTGCTGATTCGTTCAGCAGGGCTCTCGGTGAGGCGGAGGATCTTGCGTTCTTCCGTGGTGCTGGTCACGATTCAGATGCCCCTGAGGGCGTGTGTATCAACGCCACCCTCGTGGCTGCAACTGTCACTACGACCGTGGCTGCTGCAGTCACCATCGAGAAGTTCCTCGAAATGGTCTACACCTGTCCCACTCAGTACCGCAGGAATGGCGAGTTTGTGGTCAACTCCACGACTGAGCTCTTCATGCGACAGCTGAGGTCTCTGACCGGGTTGACCTATGAGGGACCCTTCATGTGGCAGCCGAGCGTCCAGGCCGGACGTCCCAATACCTTCCTCGGCTATCCCATCCACACCCAGGATGACATGAAGGAACTCAGTGACACAGCCGAAGTCATCGGAGCATTCGGTGACTGGAAGGCAGGATACCGCATCATCGATCGCAAGGGCATAACCATCCAGCGGCTTACCGAGCTCTACGCTGAAGCTGGGTTGGTTGGGTTCCTTGCCACCAAGCGTGTCGGTGGTTCAGCGATGCGGGCTGCCCAGAAGCCCATAGTCCTGCTGACCGAAGCCTAGTAGGTGACGTGAACGAAATGAAATAGGGCGCGTGGTTGGGAGCATTACCGCCCCGCCCTGGAGGAAAGAAATGGGAGCTAACTACAGAGGATACAACCCAGTCACCGGAGACGACATCTGGACTATTGCTGGTGAGCAACAGATCGCATCCGGTGGCGTGCTTGTGGTGGAGTCAGGCGGCAAGATTGAGGTCGAAAGCGGCGGCGAGATGGAGGTTGAAGACGGTGCAAACCTGAACATCGAGAGCGGGGGCACCTTCGGCATAGAGGTTGGAGGCCTGTTCACGCTCGGCTTGGGCACCATCCTGAACTTCAACGACAGCGACATTCTTGTCACCAATGCTGCCGGGAAGCTCACGGTCTCGTCCACTTGGGCCACTGTTGGCAGGACTGGCAGACCGTTCGGAGTTGAGCTGACGCTCAGTGGTAACTCGGGCCCATACGTCAATGCCCTCAAGGGCTACGTTGACGCCAGTGCTGGAGGTACTACTGGTCTCCTGTCCGCCGTCAACTGCGAGATTAAAATGCCGAGTGGAGCTTGCGCTGGCGCCTTCTATCCACTTGAGGTTGAGTGGGTAGGACAGGCAGGAACATCGTTTGGCGCGCCTGGTACGGGTTCGCAATCTGGCTTCCTTTACTTAGCAGCCACTGGGACTGTTACCGACCTCGACTCCGATGGTGTGTTCATGAGCCTTAATGGGCTTACTGCCGGAGCTACTAAACTACTCTCCCTTGACATGCACACACTGAAATGCACATTGGATAACGGCACGTATGCTAAGTACCTGCCACT